>Ga0335083_10009643_pt1 | contig 11708 bp, 9 predicted proteins | sample Lox_Sample_42_FD_206716 | JGI IMG/M metagenome (GOLD analysis project Ga0335083, IMG submission 206716) | Soil microbial communities from Loxahatchee National Wildlife Refuge, Florida, United States - Lox_Sample_4.2 | ecosystem: Environmental > Terrestrial > Soil > Wetlands | place: USA: Florida... | reverse complement strand
AGACCCAGATCGGTAAATTCCAGTAGATCAGGCCATCCACCCAGCGCATCAGCATTGGCTGCACCGGCTGGTTGCCGCCCTCCAGCCGGTTTTGCCAGATGGTCAGAATGCAGGCTCGCCCGGCGAGTGCCTGGGCGGTGACCAGGGCGAGCAGGCCCAGATGCAGCAGGCGCAGCCAGGCGATCCGCACAATCCGCCAGCCGCGCCAAGCGCCGAGCGGAATGATAATCAGCCCGGCAATATTGAAGGCAATGACAAGTAGATGCAGCGCGAGGATGGCCTGGGCGACGATGATGCCGGGCATGGTTCGGGCTTCGCGGGCTACACCAGCCCCGCCGCCATATCCGCGGCCTGGCCCCAGAGCGTGCTCATCGCCGCGGCGAGGCCCTCGGGCGTGCCGCCGCCGGGGGCGGTGGCGGAAAAGCCTTGCAGCTTCCACGCCTGGGTGCTGACCGGACGCACGCCGATCTGGGCATCGAGCGTGACACTGCCCGAGGCGTCGGGAGCGAAGCGGAGCACCTGGATCTCCACATAGACATCCGGCATCGCGCCAATCGCTCCGCCATCCTGCAGCACCACGTCGCCGGGCAGGCGCTGCGCCAAGTCCTGCACCATCACGGTTTGCAGCATCGCCGCCAGCGGCGCCGCCCACAGATCGTTGGCATAGGCGTTCAACTCATACGCATTGCCCGGCCGCGCCAGGCTGTTCTGGTCGAGATCGCCGGGAATGCCGACGCTGCGTACGCCGATCCGCCGGCCATTGCCGCCATGCCCAGTCCCCGGCACCGCTGCCAGCTGGTAATAGCGCGGCGCTGGGGCGGCGCAGCCGGCGAGCGATGCCGCCAGCAGGAGTGAAAATCCACGCCGTCTCATTGGCTCTTCCTCCCCAGCAGCAGCGCCTGCGGGTTGCGGCTGAGATAATCCGAGAGCGCCTTCACCGATTGCATGGCCGCGTTCGTCTCCTGCAAAACCTGCTGCGTATTGCGCTGGAATTCGGAATCCGCGCCGAAGCTCTGGTTCACCCCTTGCAGCGTGGTGTTGGCGCTCTGCAGCGTTGCTGCCAGCTCGGTAAGTGTCTGCTGCATCTGCTTGCCGCCCAGCGTGCCATTGGCGGTGGCCAGCAGCTTGTTCAGGTTATCGCCGATCTGCTGGAATGGAACCTTGTCCAGCTTGGCGGAAATATCGGCGACGCTGGCTAGCATCGTATCCAGCCCGCCGGGCTGCGACGGCAGCACCAGAACGCCGTCTTCGCGTGTCACCGGCACCGGGCCCGCGCCGGGCACCATGGTCAGGTCGATCATCTTCTGCCCAGTCACGTAGCTCTCCGTGCCCAGTTCCACGCGCATGCCGTGGTCAACGAAGTGCTGGAACACCGCCTGCACATCCGCGGGGCTTTGCGACTTGCTGAGCGCCAGCACGCGGTCCGGCTGTACCTGCATGGCCACGCGCACCCGCGCCGTGCCGGTGGCACGGTCGATTTGCAGCGACACCCCGGTCACATCGCCCACCTGGATGCCGAGCAGGTTCACCGGCGCGCCCGGGGTCAGCCCGCTCACATCGGCGTTCATGTAGGCGACGAGCGGGAGCTGCGTCCGATAGGCGGCGGCATCGGCCTCCTGGGCCGAAGCGTAGAGGGGGAAGTTGGTGCCAGCCGGGCTCGGGCTCTCGTTCATCGCGGCCGGCGGCACGTTGAAGGTGACGCCGCCTGCCAGCAGCGCCTGCGCCGATTGCAGCTGCAATTGCAGCACGCCGCCCTGCACGCCCAGCGACACGCCAGAGGAATTCCAGAACCGGCTGTCCGGGCGCACCAGGTTGTTATACGGCGCGCGGATGAAGATGCTGACCTTTACCGGGCCGAGCCCGTTGCCCAGATCGTAGCCCAGAACTTCGCCCACCACGACATCGCGGTAGAATACCGGCGAGCCTGATTGCAGCGAGCCGCGTGTATCGGCGGTGAGGGTGTAGGTGCTGCCTGGCTCGTCCGAGCGCACCCCCGGGGGCTGCTCCAGCCCGATGAAGCTTCTCTGGTAGCCTCCACCCGGCACACCGGGGTCGACCGAGATATAGGCGCCGGAGACCAGTGTCTCGATGCCGGAGATGTCGGCGAAGTTCAGGCGCGGCCGCTCCACCCAGTAACGCGCATGGCTGTTGAGAAAACGCGCGCCGACATTGTTCATCCGCACCTTGACGATAACATGGCTGTTATCCTTGGCGAGATCGATGCTCTCCACCGTGCCGAGCGCCACGGCCTTGTACTTCACCTGGGTCTGCCCGGCTTGCAGCCCATCCGCCGTGGCGAAGGTGAGGGTAAGCAGAGGCCCCTGCTCAATGAGCGTACGGTAGCCGAGATAGCCGGCGATCATCGCCGCGACGATGGGGATCAGCCAGACGAACTGGAAGCGCGGGCGGCGCAGCTTCGCGCGCGGCGCGGTGTGGGGCGTGGGAGTGGTGCCGCTCATGCTTGTTCATCCGCCGGTTCCAGTACGTCCCACATCAACCGGGGGTCGAAAGCGGTGACCGCGAACATCGTCAGCACCACCACGCCGGCGAAGCAGACTGCGCCGACATCGGCCTGGATATTAGCGAATTGCCCGAAGCGCACCAGCGCCACCAGGATCGAGACCATGAATACGTCGATCATCGACCAGCGGCCAATGAAATCCACCAGCCGGTAGGCGCGGGTACGCCCCAGCAGGTGTTCGGTGCGGCCAAGTTGAGTCATGGTCAGCATATATGCCATAACCAGCAGCTTTGTCAGCGGGATGGCAATGCTGGCGAAGAAGACCAGCCCTGCGAGCGGCCATAGCCCCGCCCGGGCCAGTTCGACGATGCCGTGCATGATGGTGTACCCATTTGTCTTTGCCAGGCTGGTGACAACCATGACGGGATAGATATTGGCCGGGATGTAAAGGAAGGCCGCGGCGATCACCAGGGCCCAGGCGCGGCTGATGCTGTTCTCCTTGCGCCGGCGCAAGGGCGTATGGCAGCGGTGGCATGGCTCGTCCTCCGCCGCATGGTTGATCAGACCGCAGGCATCGCAGCCGATCCGCTCGCTCTCCACCGGGTGGGGGAGCTTTTTGCTGCGCTCGTCCAGCTTGCGCCACAGCGCCTCGATATCCAGGCTGCCATCGGCCGCGGCCATGGCCAGCATGTAGCCGATCAGCGCGTAGAGAGCGGTGTCCAGATGCACCTCGGCCATGCCGGTAAGGCGCGTATAGGCGACAAGGAAGCCAAGCAGGTAGACGTCGATCATCGCCCATGGGGAGACCGGCTTGTACCAGCGGAACAGGGTTTTCAGCGCGCGCGGCGGCAGCCAGCTTTGCCCGCCCAAGGTGACTAGCAGAATGGCGAGCTTGGCCGCCGGGCCGAGCAGGGTCACGGTGAACACCGCTGCCGCCACCAGCCCCCAGCCCTGGGCCAGCAGTTGCGCCGGGCCGGTATCCAGCCGCGCCAGCGCGAACCTCCCATAGGCATTGATTTCCAGAAACGGGGCGGTCAGCGCGAACAGATAGAACACCAGCGCCGCCAAAGCGCAGGCGAGGGTAAAGTTCGCCCCGGCCCCGCGCATGTGCCACAGCACCTCGCCGCAGCGCGGGCATTCCGCCACCATGCCGGGGCGGCGCGGCCCCACGTGGCTGAGTTGTCCGCAATGCGGGCATTCCCGCCAGTCGGGCGCATCGGTCAGAAGGGGCAAGGGGGAGGGCATCAGCGCGCGGCGGGCTTGGTAGGCATGGGGGGGAGGGAGGCACGCAAGGGCCGTAGCCGTCAAGCGCCCCGGGCTAAAGCGCTTGATCATGGTCAATGTACGGCCTGAGTGGTCCGGTTATCCGGAAGGCTAGGAGGCATACGCCATGAAGCTGAAGCGTAAGCCCGTGTTGCTGGCCGCCGGCGCAGCCGCGGCCGCGCCGCCCTGGCCTCGGCGCGTCTCAGGTGCAGCAGGGCGGCATCCGAAAACCTTTACCAAGTCGGGCATAGGCCGGTTCAGGCCACCGGCATTTGCCTCGGCGCTTAGCCGCAATAGGCAACTGAGATAAGCGAGGCGGCCAGCAAGAGGTAAGCGGCCAGGATATAAAACGAGACGAAACTCCCGACTGCCCATTCACCCAGCATTTCCAAATAGGAAATGCCGGGTGTTCTGGCTCAGGGGTCAAGGGGATGGACTGGTGGGTGCATTCTTATTTGCACTGTTGGTCAACGCATGCCCCCCCTGCGACAGATCTTGGCCAAAGCCGGCAGTTGTATGGCACGCCGTTATCAACGGCGCTGCACCAAGCAGGGCTGCCAATGTAAAGGCCCACCGAAATGATCTAGACATTTTAACCTCCTTCAACAACACAACGTAAGACAATAAATCAAAGTTCCCCGTCACTGCGAGATTTTTGCTAAATCGTCTTCAATTTATGCCAAGTCACGTGATCGTTGCAGGTAAATGAAGCAACTTCCGGCTTGGCAACTGTCAGTCTGGTCGTCCAGTATTTATTGCGGTCAGTTCACCAATATTTAAATTAGTTTATACCATTTTCTGGATCCAGAAATTAACGACAATATTATTGTGAACATTTATGATTTTTATTCCACATTTGCAATGGTATAGCGGGAAATTCGCCTGCCAACCACGGTTCGCGTAAGCAAAAACATTTCCACCAGCAGGAATGCGACAGCCAGAGTTACTGGATGGTATAAGCCGCTGAGATGCCGGCAGCATGTGCCAGACGAATGTCTCTGAACCATGTAATCCGCCGTAGAATTGACGGCACCAAAGCAAGCTTTATGGAAAATAAGCCAAAAATTAAAAAAGTAAGGAAATGGAAAAATGTTACAGGTCCTACTTGTCGTTATCCTTGTGCTTGTTCTGATCTCGTTTTTTTGTGGATACTCCGGCTTCGTGCCATCACATATTGGATATGGGGGCGGTGGTCTCGGTCTGATCCTCCTAATCATTATCCTCGTGTTGCTGCTTCGTTAAACATACCATCACCATTCCTTTAAGGTTGTTGCCTTAACCGGCAGCAGATCGTGTCGCTCGCCTGCTACTCTGGATCCTATGGATATTTGAGCGTTATGACGATTGATAGGTCGCTATCGCCTAGTAAAACGGCCGCATTTTGGAATGAAGGCGCCGACATGAAGCCTTCCGCATTATTGCTGAATCCATAACCTTCCGTTGGCTCCCCCAACCAGTTCTCGGTGAGTTTGCCAATGTCGTTTTCGTCGTGGAACACGATGACGGCATAGGGGCCGGGCTTGAGGTTGGTAAAGACCACGCTTTGCGTTCCGGCAACGGCTCTCATAGCAATTCCCACGAGCCGCGAAGCGTCGTTTAATAATCCCGTCTTCCCGGCATTCGCAATTGCTGTACGAAAATGCGCTTCGCTGTCGTACAGCCCGATCATGAGCGATCCCTTCGATGACGCGACACCCTCAATTGTAACCCAAAGGTTACTTGCCGCTGCGCTAGAGCAAAAAAACAGAAGCAACCCGAGCGCCGCTCCCAAACTCCGGAAAGGTCTCATCCGACATTTTCCAGTTTATGAGTTTGCCGTGGTAAATATTATAACTCTTTGACCTGGGCGCTGCAACGATCTCGTTTGGCCAGCAAGATGTGATAGGCGTGCTGGTCGAGGGACCCGCGACCTCCGCGTCATGTCGGACGCGACGTGCCCTGGAGTCGGCATTGCTCCAATTTCTCAAAATATCCAACACGTGGCCCGGGTTCACAGACGTCGGATCCATGCGCTGCCCAACCGGCATTCGCGCGACAGTCTCGTACATTTTGTCTTCAACTTACGTCTCGGTCTGCTGTCGTGGAGTTTCGGGCGCCGCAGGCGTACGAAAGTCCCCACGAGACCGGCCGGACCGGAAGCCCCCCACAACAGCCTCACCCCAAAGAAACCACCTTGATTTGCGTCAAGGACAAGACTCCCTTGGTCGCGCAGAGGAGTAAAAGTTTCGCGTGGGAAAGGGCCGGAGGTGCCGATGAGCGGGGGAATTCTTGTTGTTGGGGCTGGCCCCGTGGGGTTGTGCATGGCGGCCGCGCTGCGCCGCTACGGCGTGCCGGTGCGCATCATCGACAAGGCCGCGCAACCATCCGGCCAGTCCCGCGCGCTATTCCTGTGGACCCGCACGCTCGAATTGCTCGACCGTGACGGCGTTGGCGGCGAGCTTCTGGCCTCTGGGCAGAAGATCGAGGCGGTGAACGTGCTGGCCGGGCCTAAGCGTATCGGCCGCATCGAGCTTTCGGACATCGACAGCACCCATCCCTACGCGCTGATGCTGCCGCAGGCGGAGACTGAGCGCGTCCTCACCGCGCATCTCTCCCGGCTTGGCGGTAAGGTCGAGTTCGGCACGGAGATCACCGGCTTCATCAATGGCCCGGATTATGTGACCGCGACGCTGCGCCACGCCGACGGCAGGGAGGAGAATGTCGAAGCCCCGTATCTCATCGGCTGTGATGGCGGCGGCAGCTTCGTGCGCAGGAGCCTGGGCCTGTCCTCCTCCGGCCCGGCGCAGCAGAGCGACTGGCTGCTGGCCGATGTGCGGGTGGACGGCTTCAGCTCGGCGCCGACGGAGCTGACCTCCTTCTGGCACGAGGACGGGTTCCTCGGCATCTTCCCGCTGCCCTCCGGGCATTACCGCGTGATCGCCGATCTGCACGACGTGCAGGGCGAGCGCCCGGAACCGCCGACTCTGGCGCAGGTGCAGGCGCTGGTGGATGCGCGCGGCCCGGGCGGCATCACGGTGTCCGACCCGGTCTGGCTCTCCGCCTTCCGCATCCATGAGCGCAACATGTCCAGCTACCGCGCCGGGCGCGTGTTTCTGGCGGGGGACGCAGCGCATCTGCACAACCCGGTTGGCGCGCAGGGGCTGAACATGGGCATCCACGATGCCGTCAACCTGTCCTGGAAGCTGGCTCTGGTATACCGCGGCGTTGCCAACACGGAGGTGCTGCTGGACAGCTACAATGCTGAGCGTCATGCCGTGGCGGATATGGTCGTCTCCAATCTCAGCCGCGCCGCCGCCGTGGCGATGTTGAAGAACCCGACCATCCAGTTCGCCCGCAACCTGCTCGGCAATGTGCTCTTCGGCCTGGAGTCGGCGCGCAAGGCCATGGCGGAGCGCGTGGCGGAGGTTTCGCACAGCTACCGCAACAGCCCGATCAACGGTACCAACGACCGGGGACCGCTCGGCCCGGCGCCTGGCGAGCGCCTGCCGCCCCGCGCGGACGAACCGCCGCTGGGCGCGGGGGATTCGCCCCGCTTCGCGTTGTTTGCAGCACCCAGCCCGGCCGTGTGGGAGTTGCAGCGGGAGTTCGCCGGCTTGCTGGAACCCACGCTGCGTGCGGCGATCAGCCGGCGCACGGTCTGGCTGGGCCGGCCGGATGGCTACGTCGCCGCAGCGGCGATGGATGAGGACATTCGCCAGATCCAGGACTATCTGAGGACCTACGTGCCTGACAGTTCGGCCATGGCCACGATGTAGGTTCAGCCCGGGGCCTCCAGCGCCCCGGCATGGTGCTTCAGCTGCTCGACGAACCAGCGCCCGGCCGGCCCTGGCGGGGCGTCGGCGCGATAAGCGGCGGACATCGCCATTTGCACCCTGGGCGGCGCGTCCAGCAGCTTGAGTTCGACCAGCGCGCCCTCGCGCAAATCCCGCGCCACCATCTCCAGCGGCATGCCGCCCCAGCCGAGTCCGGCGAGCAGGAAGGCGTGCTTCGCCCCCATATCCGCCAGCCGCCAGCTGCGCGGGGACATTACGCTGAATTCCCGCCCTTTCGAGAGATCCGTGCGGTCGGTGAGCACGAGCTGAATATGCCGGGCCAGCTCCTCCCCGGTTATCCCACCCTCGATTCGGGCCAGCGGATGGCCGGGCGCCGCGACAAAGATGATCTGCACCGGCAGCAGCCGTTCCGTGACCAGCGCGGTTGAGCTGAGCGGCAGCGAGCCCATGATGCCGATCCCGCATTGCTGGTCCAGCACCGCCTTGGCCACGCCGCCCAGCGCCTCCACGTAGAGCCGCAGCGGCGTTACGGGGAAAAGCTCGCCAAAGGCGGCGGCGGCACGGGTGAGCACGTCCATGGGGAACATCACGTCGATGGCGACCGAGAGTTCCGGCTCCAGCCCTTCCGCCATGCCCTTCGCCCGCGCCTTCAGCGCCGCCAGGCTGCCGGTCACCGCCCGGGCATCGGTCAGCAGCAGCTTTCCCGGCTCGGTGAGTTCCGGGTACCGTCCCTCGCGCGTGAACAGGGTCACCCCGAGCTGCGCCTCGAGATTGGCGATAGCCTGGCTGATTACCGATTGTGCGCGGCGCAGGCTCCGCCCGGCGGCGGAAAAGCTCTGCATCTCCGCCGCGGCGATGAACATGCGCAACTGGTCCAGGGTCACGCCTTCGAGCATGGGGCAGTCCTATCGGTAAAACAGATGGTGTCCATATTATTATATAGGCTTCTTTGAGTGTTTGGGGAGCTTTAATGAAGCGCTGTCGCGCCAGAACCGGCGTTTACTTGGAGTGTTTCCTGATGAAGCTTTGGCATATCGATTCGTCCGTTCTGGGCGAAAATTCCGTCTCCCGTCAGCTTACCGCCGGCATCGTCGCCCGCGAGGCCGCCCTGCATCCGGGGCTGGAGGTCACCTATCTCGACCTCGCCGCCGCGCCGGTCGACCATCTCTCGCCCGCGCATATCGGCGCCATGTTCGGCCACCCGCCGGCGGATGCCGCCACCCAGGCGGATATCGCCACCGGCGCGTCCTTCCTCGACACGCTGTTCGCGTCCGACGTCATCGTCATCGGCGCGCCGATGTATAATTTCGGCGTCCCCAGCCAGTTGAAGGCTTGGCTTGATCGCATCCTGGTCACCGGCAAGACCTTCAAATACGGCGAGAACGGTGCGCCGGTCGGCTTGGTGCCGGCGGGCAAGAAGGTGATCATCGCCTCCTCGCGCGGCGGGCTGTACACGCCGGGCAATCCGGGGGCTGCCATCGAGCACCAGGAATCGCACCTGATCGCGGCGCTGAACTTCATCGGCCTGACCGATGTCAGCGTGGTCCGCGCCGAGGGCGTGGCCGTGCCGGATCTCAAGCCCCGCGCCCTGGCCAATGCCGAGGCCGCCATCGCCGCCCTCGCGTAAAGGATCACAGGACATGAAATCCACGCTTCTTGCCCTGGCCCTTGCCGCCGCTCCCTCCTTCGCGCTGGCGCAGAGCGCCATGGATACCAACCCGGCCCACGTGAAGGCCGGCACCTATCAGGTCGAGCCCAGCCACACCCGCGTGCTGTTCGCGGTCTCGCATATGGGCTTCACCACCTGGTACGGCGATTTCACCGGCGTTTCCGGCAGCCTGACGCTGGACTCGGCCAAGCTTGCCGATGCCAGCTTCGACATCACCATCCCGGCCAACTCGGTGAGCACCACCAACACCAAGCTGGACGGTGAGCTGAACTCGCCGGAATGGTTCGACACGGCGAAGTATCCGACCATCGAGTTCAAGTCCGAGAAGGTTGTCCGCACTGGCAAGGACACCGCGCTGGTGACCGGCGAGCTGACCTTCCACGGCGTGACCAAGCCGGAGACGCTGAAGGTGAGCTTCAACGCCTCGGGCATCAATCCGCTGTCCAAGCAGTACACGATTGGTTTCAATGCGAGTGGCGAGATCAAGCGCTCGGACTTCAACCAGAAGACCTACGTGCCGCTAATCGGCGATGACGTGACGCTGACCATCAGCGCCGCGTTCGTGCAGTAACACGTAAACCCGCACTGCGGCGCCGTGGCGATGACCCTGCATTGGGTCATCGCGCTCGGCAGTGGGGATGGCGCATCCCGCCAGCGATTGCGGCGTGAGGCGGAGCCAAGAAAAACTTTCAGAATCAGCCCTTACCGCTTATAATCGGAGTCATGGCGGTTGATCTTGGGGCGCAGCGGTTAATCTCTCCGGCGATGCGGGCGCAGCTGCGCCGGCGCATGGCCGAGCTTATGGGCCTCTTTCTGGCCCTGGTGGCGCTCGTCCTGCTGCTGGCCCTCGTCACCTATAATCCCGCCGACCCGTCCTTCGACACCGCCAGCGGCGCATCGACCACCAATCTCGCCGGGCCGCCCGGGGCCTTGCTGGCCGATCTGCTGTTGCAGGGCTTCGGCGTGGCGGGCTGCATCCCGCCGCTCGTCCTGCTTGCCTGGGCCTACCGGCTCGGCGCGCGCGGCGGCGTCGGCCGCGTGAAAACCCGATTCGTGCTGGGCGGCTTGGCGATGCCGCTGGCCGCCACTGCTTTGGCCTTGGCGCTGGCGGTGATTCCCGGTCCGCAAACCGCCTGGCCCGTCCCGGCGGGGCTTGGCGGCGCCGTGGGCGGAATCGTCGCCGGCCTCATCAGCCATGCCAGCACCGGGCATATGCTCGCCGGTATCGTCATGGGGGTTACCCTTATCCTCGGGCTCGCCTGCTTCGGCTACGCGCTCGGCATCAGCCCCGGTGAATGGCGTGCCGGCGGGCAGCATGCCGCCCGTGCCGCAGCGGCCTCGGTCCAGCAGGGGCGGCGCGGGGCGGAGGCCGTCTCCTCCTGGCTCAGCGTGCTGCAGACCACGGCCGAGCAGCAGGCCATGCCGCGCAGCGCCTGGGTTCCGGCACCGCAGGACGAAGACGACGATGACTCTGGCTTCGCCGCACCGATGCGGCCTGTCGCCGTGGCGCCTGTGCCTGCGCCGCAGGCCAAGCCCACACTGAAGCCCACAGTGAAGCCCAACCCCGTCCCGCTCCCGGCGCCACGGCAGGAGCGCCTGCCGCTGCCGGAGATGGGCTGGACCCTGCCTTCGCTCGACCTGCTGCGCCCGGCGCCGCAGCGCGCCGGCACCGGCCCTTCCGAGGAGGCGCTGCAGGGCAATGCCCGCCTGCTAGAGACCGTGCTGCAAGACTATGGCGTGCAGGGGAAGATCGTGGAAATCCGCCCCGGCCCGGTGGTTACGCTGTACGAACTTGAACCCGCGCCCGGCATCCGCTCCGCCCGCGTGGTGGGGCTGGCCGAGGATATCGCCCGCTCGCTCTCCGTCATCGCCGTGCGCATCGCCACCGTTGCCGGGCGCAATGTCATCGGCATCGAGGTTCCAAACGCCAAGCGCGAGACCGTGTATCTCTCCGAGCTGCTGGGCAGCTCCCTGTGGGAGACCCAGCACGGCGCACTCTCCCTGGCCCTGGGCAAGGATATCTCCGGCGCCCCGGTCGTCGCAGACCTCGCCCGCATGCCGCATCTGCTGATCGCCGGCACCACCGGCTCCGGCAAGTCGGTGGGCGTCAACGCGATGATCATCAGCCTGCTCTACCGGCTCTCGCCCGAGCAGTGCCGCCTCATCCTGATCGATCCCAAGATCCTCGAACTCTCCGTCTATGACGGCATTCCCCATTTGCTCACCCCGGTGGTGACGGAGCCGCCGAAAGCCGTGGCGGCCCTGAAATGGGTGGTGCGCGAGATGGACCGGCGCTACCGCGCCATGAGCCAACTCGCGGTGCGCAACATCGCCGGATACAACGACCGGGTGAACGAGGCCCGCGCCCGCGGCGAGGTCGTCACGCGCCGGGTGCAGACGGGCTTCGACTCCGAAACCGGCAGGCCGGTGTTCGAGGAGCAGCCCTTGGCGCTGGAGCCGCTGCCCTTCATCGTCGTGTTCATCGACGAGATGGCCGACCTCATGCTGGTGGCGGGCAAGGAGATCGAGGTCTGCGTGCAGC
>Ga0335083_10009641_pt1 | contig 11708 bp, 11 predicted proteins | sample Lox_Sample_42_FD_206716 | JGI IMG/M metagenome (GOLD analysis project Ga0335083, IMG submission 206716) | Soil microbial communities from Loxahatchee National Wildlife Refuge, Florida, United States - Lox_Sample_4.2 | ecosystem: Environmental > Terrestrial > Soil > Wetlands | place: USA... | reverse complement strand
CTCGACCTGCTTGTTGCGGTTGCTGACGTAGAAGACCTTCACGCCCTTGGAATCGGCGTAGCGCGTGAAGTCGACGGCGCCCGGCACGGCACGCGAGACCTGGGCGTTGCAGAACTCGTTCCAGGTCGCGTCGCTGTAGCTCTTGCCCGCCTTGATCAGCCAGGCCTGATAGAGCGAGTTGTCGAGCACCGTCTCGTCGACATCGAGCACGACGGCGGGCGGCAGATCCTTGAATTCGCCCTTCTGCTCGACCGGCGCCGCCGTCCAGCTCTTGTCGGCCAGCGCCTGGTCGAGCCTGAGGCGGCCCAGCGCATAGACGGTCATGGCATTGCCCTTGAACTCGATGGCGCGCTGCGTCCACAGCACGGCCTCCAGAAGATCGTTCGGCACCGGCGCCTGGGCCCGTGCGATTCCCGTGGTTACGCTCAAAACGATGGCGCCCAGCGCCAGGATTCCCTTCACTCTCATGACACCCCCTTCAGCAGTTTTTGCTTCGTCTCTTCATCGGCGAACGACACCTCGATCGCCGTACGCGTGATCCGCTTCAACGCCGCCTCGTCGAGACCGGCCTTGTCGTACTCCTCGCCGAGCGAGGTATGGAAGAACGGCGGGTCGTCGGCGCCCAGTGTCACCTTCACCCCCGCCGCGATCAATCGGTGCAACGGGTGGGCGGCACGGCTCGGGTAGAGGCCGAGCGCGACGTTGCTGCCCGGGCAGACTTCGAGCGCGATGCCGCGCCGGACGAGCTCTTCCAGCAGTTTCGGGTCCTCGATCGAGCGCACGCCGTGGCCGATGCGCGTGACGGGCAGGTCGCGGATCGCGGCCCACACGCTCTCGGGCCCCACGACCTCGCCGGCATGGACCGTGCAGCCGAGCCCGGCCCCATGCGCCAGCCGGTAGGCCGGCGCGAAGTCGATCGGCGCGAACTTCGCCTCGTTGCCGCCCATGCCGAAGCCCACGACATAGGGGTGCGGCTCGGCGACCATGCGCTCGGCCATCGCGAGAGCGGCCTCGGGCCCGAGGTGACGGATGCAGATGATGATGATGCGGCCTTCGATGCCCCAGTCGCGCCGGGCGCGATCTATCGCCTCGGCGAGCGCCGCCAGCCAGGTGCCGTAGCTGATGCCGAGCTTCTTGGGCCGCTCGGGCGAGCAGAACATCTCGACGTAGACCGCGCCCTGACGCGCCGCGCCTTCGAGGTAGCGATAGAGCACGTCGGTGAAATCGCGAGGCTCCTTCATCGCTCCGCAGGCATGGTCGTAGACGTCGAGGAAGTTCAGGAAGTCGCGCAGCATGTAGTGGCCGTGCGGATCGAACATCTCCCGCGGCAGGGCGATGCCGTTGCGCAACGCGATCTCGCGCGCGAGGTCGGGCGGCATCGAGCCTTCGAGATGGCAGTGGAGCTCGGCCTTGGGAATCACGCAAATCCTCGCAACGGCAGGTCGGGTCGCTGCAGCCAATTGTCCGCAGTATACGTCGTGTTTCCGTCGATCACATGGAGAGCATAGGCGTGCCGGGGCCGGACCGAGCGATTGGGCGCGCTGGCATGCGGCAGCCGTCCGTGAAGGACGACCAGCGAGCCGCGGCGGGCCTCCAGCGCCACCGGCTCGCTCGCGGGCCACGGCGTGGCATCCAGGGTGCGCGTCGCCAGCTCGCCGTCGCGGTAGCCGAACCATTGCCGGAGCGGACCGCGATGGCCGCCCGCCAGGGCCAGCAGGCAGCCATTGTCGCGATCGGCATCGTCCAGCGCGATCCAGAAGCCGGTGACACTCGCGGGCTCGGTGCGAAGATAGGTGGCGTCCTGGTGCCAGCCGACCTCGCCGCCGACGCGGGGCTGCTTGAAGAGGTACATCGACTGCAGCAGCAGAGGCCGCGCGAGGCCGAGCGCCGCGGCGAGCCCGGCAAGCCTCGGCCGGCGCGAGACGCGGTCGAACACCGGATCGAGATCGTGCAGGGCATGGCCGATCTTGTTCAGATGCGCGGGCGCATCCTCCTCGCAGAAGAAGCGGATGGCGGCTCCCGATTCGCGGAAGTAGAGGTCGCGTGCGTGGCCCTGGTCGCGCGTCGAGAAGACCGCACCTTCGCGCCGATCCCATCCGGCGACCAGCTCGGCGGCGCGCGCCTGCAGGGCATCGCAGTCGGCCGACGAAATGAAATCCGGCAGCACCAGGAAGCCATCGCGATCGTAGGCGGCGAGATCGAGGCCGGTCATGCGGCGAACCGGCCGATGACGACCGGGCTTTCCGGCGGGGCCGGGCTGCCGATTCGGATGGCGTTGCGCACCAGCGCGACGGCCGCGTCGGCGGCGGCTTCGGTCGCCGCATGGACGAGGCAAAGCGGGGTGCCCGTGCCGACGGGCGCGCCGATGTCGACCATCTCGGTCAGTCCGACCGAGGCATCGATCGCATCGTCGGCATGGCTGCGGCCGCCGCCCAGCGCCACCACCGCGATGCCGATCTCGCGCGTGTTCATCGCCACGACATGGCCCGGGCGTTCGGCCGTGCACGGCTTCACGACGGGTGCCTCAGCGAGATAGCGATCCGGACGATCGAGGAAGTCATCCGGCCCGCCCAACGCAGAGACCATGCGCGCGAACTTCTCGGCGGCGCGGCCGTCCTCCAGCGCCGCCGCGGCGCGCGCTCGCCCGGCGGCGACGCTCGAAGCAAGATCGCCCATCGCCAGCATCTCGCCGGCCAGCGCCATTACGACCTCGTGCAGGCGCGGATTGCGCGTGCCCGCGCCCTTGAGGTAGGCGACCGTCTCGGCGACCTCGAGCGCATTGCCGACCGTGCGGCCGAGCACCCGGTTCATGTCGGTCACCAGGGCAACGGTCGAGAGGCCGGCATCGTTGGCGACGGCGACGAGGCTCTGGGCGAGATCGCGCGCCATCGGTTCGGTGTCGCAGAAGGCGCCCGAGCCGCACTTCACGTCCATCACGAGGCCGTCGAGGCCGGCCGCGATCTTCTTGCTCAGGATCGAGCTCACGATCAGGGGAATCGATTCCACGGACGCGCAGACATCGCGCACGGCGTAGAGTCGTCGGTCGGCCGGCGCGAGATCGTCGGTCTGGCCGATGATGGCGCACCCCACCTCGCGCACCACCCGGCGGAAGGTCGCGATATCGGGCTGGGTCTCATAGCCCGAGATCGCCGCCAGCTTGTCGAGCGTGCCGCCGGTATGGCCGAGGCCGCGCCCGGAGATCATGGGCACGAAGCCGCCGCAGGCCGCCACGATGGGCGCCAGCATCAGGCTCACCTTGTCGCCGACGCCGCCGCTCGAATGCTTGTCGATCACCGGCCCGGGCAGGTCGAGATCTGTCCAGTCGAGCACCCGCCCCGAGCGCGTGAGGCCGAGCGTCAGGGCGACCCGCTCCGCCGTCGTCATGCCGCGGAAGAACACGGCCATGGCGAAGGAGGCGACCTGGCCCTCGCTCAGGCTGTTGTCGGAGATGCCGTGTGCGATGAAGGCGATTTCCTCGGCCGACAGCTCTTGTCCGTCGCGCTTCCTGCGGATGATCTCCTGCGGCAGCATGCGCTCAGGAGTAGCCTTCGAGAAAGCCGCGCAACAGCCGCCGCAGGTGGTGCGAAGCCGTGTCGGCGATGGCGAGCGTCTGGCCGTGCCCCACGATGCCGCCCGCCTCCATGCCCGCGGCCAGGTTCGTCATGACCGAGATGCCCACGACCTTGAGCCCGGCACGGCGCGCGAGGATGGTCTCCGGCGCCGTCGACATGCCGACGGCATCGGCGCCGAGCGTTCGGGCCGCGCGAATCTCGGCCGGCGTCTCGAAGCTCGGGCCGCAGAACCAGATGTAGACGCCCGTATGGCAGACGATGCCCAGCGCCTTGGCCGCGGCGAGCAGCCGCTCGCGCAGGACGGGATCGTAGGCATCGACCATGTCGATGAAGCGCCGGTCGGGGCCGGCGCCGAACAGCGGATTGACCCCGGTGAAGTTGATGTGGTCGGTGATCGCCATCAGCGAGCCCGTCGGCATCTCGTGATGCAGGCTGCCGGCGGCGTTGGTCAACACGATCGCCTCGCAGCCGAGCGCCGCCAGGGTCTCGATCGGCATCCGCATGCCGTCGGCGCGCCCGTGTTCGTAGTAATGCGTGCGGCCCTGCAGCACGGCGACCGGCAGCGCACCGATATGTCCGAGCAACAGCTTGCCGGCATGGCCGCGCACGGTCGGCTCGGGAAAGCCTTCGAGCCCGTCATAGCCGATGGAGGCAACAGGCGTGACCTCTTCGACGAAACCGCCCAGTCCCGTTCCCAGCACGACGGCGACCTTTGGTGCAAATCCCGGCGCTCGCGCCCGGATGGTGTCGAGGGCGGTCATGCGACGTGCTGCGGGCCAAACGACATCGGCAGCAACTGGCCGAGCGTCACCGTGCGACGCACGCCGTCGGGCCCGCACAGGTGGATCCTCATGTCCTCTGCGCCGAACTCGCGCAGCCTCTGGCGGCAACCGCCGCAGGGCGTAATGATCTCGGGCCCGGGCCCGATCACGGCGCACTCCAGCACGCGGCGCTTGCCCGCGGCCACCAGGGCAGTGATCGCCGCGGCCTCGGCGCAAGCGCTCTGCGGATAGGCGGCGTTCTCGACGTTGCAGCCGCCGTGGATGCCGCCATCCTCGTCGCGCACGGCGGCGCCGACGTGGAACTTCGAGTAGGGCGCGTAGGCCCGCACCATCATGGTGCGGGCGAGGCGAACCAGGTCGTCCATCTCAATGCTCCTTTTCGTAGGGCAGGCCGATCGCCCGGGGCGCCACCGCCCGGCCGATGAAGCCCGCCAGCAGGAACACGGTGAGAAGGTACGGCAAAGCCTGGATCAGTTGCACCGGCACCTCGATGCCGGCGACCCGCACGCCCTGCAGGCGGATCGCCACCGCGTCGAGCAGGCCGAACATCAGGCAGGCGCCGAGGGCCGGGAACGGCCGCCACTTGCCGAAGATCACCGCCGCGAGGGCGATGAAGCCCTGGCCTGCCGTCATATCCCGCGTGAAGCCGGCATTCTGCGCGATCGCGATATAGCTTCCGGCGAGGCCGGCCAGCAGGCCGCATAGCAGCACGGCGCGATAGCGCAGCCACGGCACGGAAATGCCGGCTGTATCGACCGCCAGCGGCATCTCGCCGACGGCGCGCAGGCGCAGGCCGAAGCGGGTGCGGGTGATGACCCACCAGGTGACGGGCACCGAGAGCAACGCGGCATAGACCAGGATGCTGTCGCCCGCGCGTGGAAAGAAGAGCGGCATCAGGCGCTCGCCCTGCCCCTCTAGCGCCGGCGTCTGGCCGCCGCGCTGGAACCAGGCATTGCCCCAGACGATGGTGAGGCCCGACGCCAGGATATTGAGGGCGACGCCGCTCACCACCTGGTTGCCGCGATAGGTGATGCAGGCAAGGCCGTGCAGCAGCGCCATCGCCTCGGCTGCGGCGATGCCGGCGGCGACGCCCCACCAGGCCGAATGGGTGACCGCGGCGACGGCGGCCGAGAAGAACGCCGCCATCAGCATCTTGCCCTCGAGGCCGACATCGATGATGCCGCTGCGCTCCGAAAGGAGCCCACCCATGGCACAGAGAATCAGCGGCGTCGCGACCCGGAGCGTCGCTGCAGCGATCAGGAACACGACGTCCATCAGGACCGTCTCAGCGCCAGAAGCGCCTGCAGCCAGGGCCGCGGCAGGTTCACCAGCGCGCCGGAGAAGAGGATCACCAGGCCCTGGATGACGACCACCATCTCGCGATTGATGGTCGGGATGTCGAACGAAAGCTCGGCGCCGCCCTGCTGCAGGGCGCCGAACAGCAGAGCCGCCAGCACGATGCCGAACGGGTGGTTGCGGCCCATCAACGACACGGCGATGCCGGCAAAGCCGTAGCCCGCCGGGAAATCGAGCACGATGCGATGGTGCACGCCGAGCAGCTCGTTGACGCCGACCATTCCAGCCAAGGCGCCGCTCAGGCACATGCCGAGCATCGTCATGCGGCGAAGGTCGGTGCCGGCATAGACCGCGGCCTCGGGATTGTGCCCCATGGTCCGCAGCGCATAGCCCCACGGCGTGTGCCAGAGGAAACCCCAGACGCCGACGCAGCAGACCAGCGCCAGCACCAACGAAAGGTTGAGCGCATTTCCGCCCATCGCCGGCATGAAGGCAGACGGCTCGAAGTTGCGGCTCTGTGGCGTCATCGAGCCCGGCGCGATCAGCACGTTCACCATCAGGTAGACCATCAGCGCCGCGGCGACGAAGTTGAACATGATGGTCGTGATGACGATATGACTGCCGCGCCAGGCCTGCAGCCAGGCGGGCACCGCGGCCCAGGCCGCACCGAACAGAGCCGCGGCGGCGATGCCCACCGGGATCATCAGCCAGATCGGCAGGTAGCGATCGAGCGCCAGCACCGCGAGCCCGCAGCCCAGCCCGCCGATATAGGCCTGGCCCTCGCCGCCGATGTTGAACAGCCCGCCATGGAAGGCGACCGAGACGGCGAGCCCGGTGAAGATGAAGTTGGTGGCGTAGTAGAGCGTGTAGCCGATCGATTCCGGCGAGCCGAAGGCGCCCACGACCAGCAGCTCGAGCGCACGCAGCGGATCGACACCGATGATGCGCACGATGATGCCGACCGTAATGAAGGCGAGCGCGATGTTGACCAGCGGCAGCAGGACGATCTCGGCCCAGGCAGGCAGCGGACGGCGAGACCTCATGCGGCTTTGGCTCCCGCCATCATCAGCCCAAGCGTGCGCTCGTCGGCGCCGCCCGCCACCTCGCCGACGATGCGGCCGGCGAACATCACCAGGATGCGGTCGGCGAGCGACAGGATCTCGTCGAGCTCGACCGACACGACCAGCACCGCACAGCCCGCATCGCGGCTCTTGACCAGCTCGCGATGGATGAACTCGATGGCGCCGATGTCGACGCCGCGCGTCGGCTGGCCGACCAGCAGAACCTTGGGCTCCTGTGCCATCTCGCGCGCCAGCACCAGCTTCTGCTGGTTGCCCCCGGAGAAGCTCGAGGAGCGGAGACCTGGCACCCTCGGCCGGACGTCGAAGCGCTCCATCAGTCGCGCACAGTAGGCGCCGACCGCCTGCAGCCGCAGCAGGAAGTTGCGACTGAACTGCGGCTGCTCGTGATAGCCCAGGATCGAGGTCTCGGAGGCGCGGAAGGCCGCCACCATGCCCTGGCGCAGCCGGTCCTCGGGCACGTGCGCAAGCCCCAGGTCGCGCATCTCCGCGGGATCCCCCGGATGACCGGCATCGACCGTGCGGCCGCACACCGTGAGTGTGCCGCTCGAGGGCGGGCGGATGCCCGACAGCACCTGCAGGAGCTCGGTCTGGCCGTTGCCCGAGACGCCGGCAATGCCGACGATCTCGCCGGCGCGCAGCTCCAGGTTGATGTCGTCGAGCAGGCGCACACCGCGCCGGTCGACCAGGCCGAGATGCTCGGCCCCGAGCCGCACCTCGCCCGCCTGCGGCGGCGTCTTGTCGAGCTGCAGACGGACCTTGCGGCCGACCATCAGCTCGGCGAGCTCCTCGGGATGGGTCTCGGCGGTCGCGCGCTCGGCCACCATCTGGCCCTGGCGCATGACATAGACGCAATCGGTCGCCGCCATGATCTCGCGCAGCTTGTGGGTGATCAGCACGATGGTGACGCCGCGCTCCTTGAGCGTGGCGAGGATGCGGAAGAGCCGGTCGGTCTCCTGCGGCGTCAGCACGGCCGACGGCTCGTCGAGGATCAGGATGCGGGCGCCGCGGAACAGCACCTTCAGGATCTCGACCCGCTGCTGCTCGCCGACCGAGAGCTCCGACACCAGCGCGTCGGGATCGACCGTGAGGCCATAGTCGCGCGACAAGCGCTCGAGCTCCGCCCGCGCCGCCGCGGTGCCTCTGGCGAGAAGAGCGCCGCCCTCGGCGCCCAGCACGACGTTCTCCAGCACGGTGAAGCTGTCGATCAGCATGAAATGCTGGTGCACCATGCCGATGCCCTGAGCGATGGCGTCGTGCGGCCCCTCCATGCGGACCGGCTTGCCGTCGACGCGGATCGCGCCGGCGTCTGCATGATAGAGCCCGTACAGGATGCTCATCAGCGTCGACTTGCCGGCGCCGTTCTCGCCGATGATGCCGGTGATGGCGCCCTTCTCTATCGACAGCGACACGCCGCGCACGGCGTGCACGCTGCCGAACGATTTGTCGATCCGCTCGAGCTCGATCGCCGCGGTCACGGCCAGGCGGTCACTTGCAGGTGTTGTTCGCCATGTAGTCGACGACGGTGATCTTGCCCGAGATGATGTCGGCCTTGGCCGCCTCGACCTTGGCCTTCATCTCGGGCGTGACCAGCTTCTCGTTGTACTGGTCGTAGGCCCAGTCGACGCCGCCTTCCTTCAGCCCGAGCACCTGCACGTCGCCGCGCCAGGTGCCGTTCTGCATCGCCTTGAAGCTGTTGTAGGCCGCCACATCGACGCGCTTGACCATCGAGGTCAGCATCGTGCCGGGATGCAGGTAGTTCTGGTTGGAATCGACGCCGATCGCGAGCTTGCCGCGATCCTTTGCGGCCTGCAGCACACCGGTGCCGGTGTTGCCCGCCGCGGCGTAGACCACGTCGACGCCGCGATCGAACTGACCCTTGGCGAGTTCGGCGCCACGCCCAGGATCGGTCCACGCGGCCGGCGTCGTGCCGGTCATGTTGGCGATCAGCTCGGCGGACGGATTGACGTACTTGATGCCCTGCTCGTAGCCGCACTGGAACCGGCGGATCAGCGGGATGTCCATGCCGCCCACGAAGCCGACCTTGCCGCTCTTGGACGCCATCGCCGCCAGCATGCCGACCAGGAACGAGCCTTCATGCTCCTTGAACACGACCGATTGCACGTTGGGCAGCTTCACTACGCTGTCGATGATGGTGAAATGGGTGTTGAGGAACTCCTTGGCGACCTTCTCCAGCGCCACGGCCTGCGAGAAGCCGACGGCGATGATCGGGTCGTTGCCGCGTTGGGCGAAGCGGCGCTGCGCCTGCTCGAACTGCGTCTCGTTGCTCGGCTCGAAGTCGGCGACGGCGATCTTGGTTTCGGCGGTGAACTTCTTGGCGCCGTTCGACACGCCTTCGTTGAAGGATTTGTCGAACTTGCCGCCATTGGCATAGACGATGGCGGGCTTCACGGTCTGCGCCTGGGCGAGACCGGCACTCAGCAGCAACGCCAACAGCGAATAAAACCAGCCTTTCATGAGGCTCCCCTATGGTTGTTGCGATGAGTGTGGACCGGCCCGGCCGGCCGGTCTAGCCATCCTGGGGCCGGCACGCACCTTGCAGCATACGCATTCGGGAGGAACCAATGGCCGAATACGATCTTGTGATCCGCAACACCACCATTGCCACGGCGGCAGACGTGGTGAAGGGCGATATCGGCATCTCGGGCGGTCGGGTCGTGGCCCTGGGCGAGCGGCTGGACAGGGGCCGCCAAGAGATCGATGCGACCGACCTGATCGCCGTCCCGGGCGGCATCGACGCCCATGTCCATTTCGACCAGGACACGGCCGACGGCTCGGTCTTCTGCGACGATTTCGAGAGCGGCAGCCGGGCCGCCGCAGCCGGCGGCACGACCACCATCATTCCCTTCGCCTACCAGAGCAAGGGCCAGCCGCTGCGCAACGTGGTCGAGCGCTATCACAAGCGGGCCGACGGCAAGAGCCTGATCGATTATGCCTTCCATGTGATCCTATCCGATCCCAGCGAGAAGATCATGGGCCAGGACTTCGCGGCGCTCGTCGCCGACGGCTACACCTCGTTCAAGGTCTACATGACCTACGACGACATGAAGCTCTCCGACCGCGAGATGCTCGATGCGTTGGCCGCCGCGCGCCGCGAGCAGGCGATGCTGATGATCCATGCCGAGAATTCCGACTGCATCACCTGGCTGACCGAGCGACTCGAACTCAAGGGCATGACGGCCGCCAAGTTCCACGCCACGTCACGGCCCTTCGTCGTCGAGCGCGAGGCGACGCATCGCGCGATCTCGCTCGCCGAGCTTCTGGACGTGCCGATGCTGCTGGTCCACGTCTCGGCCAAGGAGGCCATGCACGAGATCCAGCGCGCACAGGCGCGCGGCCTCAAGGTCTACGGCGAGACCTGCCCGCAGTACCTGTTCCTGAGCGATGAGGATTTCGACAAGCCGGGCGACGAGGGCGCCAAGTGCGTGTGCAGCCCGCCGCCGCGCGGCACCGACAACCAGGAACACATCTGGACGGGCTTGAGCGCCGGCACGTTCCATGTGCTGTCGTCCGACCACGCCGCCTTCAAGTACGACGATGTGCGCGGCAAGAAATTGCCGGGCGCGGACAAGAGCTTCCGCAAGATCCCCAACGGCGTGCCCGGCGTCGAGACGCGCCTGCCCCTGCTCTTCTCCGAAGGCGTCAACAAGGGCCGCCTCACGCTCCAGCAGTTCGTGGCGCTCTCCTCGGCCAATGCCGCCAAGATCTACGGCCTGCATCCGCGCAAGGGCACGATTGCCGTCGGCGCCGATGCCGACATCGTGCTGTGGGACCCCAAGCGCAAGGTCAGCCTCACCAACTCGATCCTGCATCACAATTGCGACTACACGCCCTACGAGGGCCGCGAGCTCACGGGCTATCCGGTGATGACGCTGTCGCGCGGCGAGGTCGTGATGCAGGAGGGCCGCATGAGCGGCTCGGCCGGCCGCGGCCAGTTCATGAAGTGCGAACGGCCGCTGCCTGCCCTGCCGCGCGGCAAGCCGCTGATCGATCCCTCCATCTTCAACTAATTCCGCGGCGCGTAGCTCTCGAGCCAAGCCAGCACCTCGGCGACCGGCAGCACGTCGGCGTATTTGAGGCTCATGTCGTAGAGATTGGCGAAGTGCGGGCTCTCGTGCTTGTCGGCTACGCACTCTTCCGGGACGATCGTGCGGAAGCTGCGCGACAAGCTGTCGACGACGGTGGCGCGCACGCAGCCCGAGGTCGAGCCGCCGGTCACGATCACCGTGTCGATGCGATGGAAGGTGAACAGCGAGCCGAGATTGGTCTCGAAGAAGGCCGAGGCCATGCGCTTGTTGATCACGATGTCGCGCGGGTCGATCTCGCAGCGGTCGTCGAGCGCGGCGCGGCGCGAGCCTGCCTTCACGTTCTGCAGTGATTCGGGCGTGTCGGTGCGCGTGCCCCAGACACCGCAATCCTCGCCCGACTCGAGATAGGCGACATGGGTCCAGATCACCGGCAGGCCGTGGCCCCGGCAAAGCCGCGCCAAGGCGTTCACGTAGTCGATCTGGCGCGGGTCGGTCTCGTAGGCGGTCGCGAATTCCTGCGGCCGCGTATAGGCGTTCTGGAGGTCGACATTGACCAGCGCGGCCTTGCGGCCGAAGCCGAACCGGCGGCGGGCCGGGTTGGCTTTGACTTCCTCATAGAGTTGGCGGGCCGACTTGTCCGATTGCTGCACCAGCCGAACCTCCCTGGCAGTCGTATCTCCTGATCGGTAGCAAACGATATGCCGCGGCCCGCTTAACGGTCATCTCTTCGCCGGCGAAGCACCGTTCTCATGATGCCGCCGAACAGCAGCAGGGCGACCGGCCAATGGAACCAGATCCTGTGCGGGTTGCTGAACAGGTTGATCACGATCAGGAATGCCGAGACGGTGAGAGCCACCGCAAGGGGGCGAGGCAGGTTCGCGAACCAATGCGCGATGCCTCCCGGGGCCGTCGACGACTGGGGTGCGTCGC
>Ga0335083_10009639_pt1 | contig 11709 bp, 14 predicted proteins | sample Lox_Sample_42_FD_206716 | JGI IMG/M metagenome (GOLD analysis project Ga0335083, IMG submission 206716) | Soil microbial communities from Loxahatchee National Wildlife Refuge, Florida, United States - Lox_Sample_4.2 | ecosystem: Environmental > Terrestrial > Soil > Wetlands | place: USA... | reverse complement strand
GGCTCAGCGCCTCGACCAGGACGCCGGGCGCGGTCACGAGGCCGCCTGCCCGGTCAGGGCCGCGGTGATCAGGTCGGCCGACGCCCGGGCCCCGGCCGGGCTCATGATCGAGGCGGCGTGGTCGACGCCGGCCACCGGCCGGACCGTCACCAGCGCGTCGAGCCATTTCTGCGGCCCGAAGAAGATGGCGGAGGCGCACACGTGCACGGCGTCCAGGCCCAGGCGGTCCAGGACGGCGATCATATCGGCGGCGTGCCTGCCGACCGACGAAGGCCCCTGGACACCGACGCTGTCGCCGCGGCCGCGCAGGTCGGGCGCGATCAGGCTGAGGCCGGGCTCGGCGGCCCGCAGCCAGCTCCACAGCCTGCGCTGGCTGCTGATGCCGTGGATGGCGAGTACCGGCTCGGAGCCGGAGCTGAACATCTCGACGGCCAGGGAACCGCCGGGAACCTCAACCCCGATCACCTCGCCGCCGGGCGCATGCGCTGATCCCATGAAATGACCCTAAAGCGGTGCCCGGTCATCCGGCCAGATGAGGACACCCGGTCCCGTTATCTGGTTCGCTTCTGGTCATGACATCATCAGTTGAGGTGCCGGCCTGGTTCTCGGCCGCGCTGGACGCCGAGGCCGAGGAGCGGGCGATCCTCGTCGAGGGAACCTCCATCGCCTACCGCGCGTGGGGGGATCCGGCGATGAGGACCATCGTGCTCATCCATGGCGGCGCCGCCCACTCCCGCTGGTGGGACCACATCGCCCCGCTGCTGGCGGCCGGCTGGCGCGTGGTCGCCCTGGACCTGTCCGGGCACGGCGACAGCGGCCGGCGCGACCAGTACAGCCTCGATACGTGGGCCCGCGAAGTCCTGGCCGTCGTGGACGACGCCGGGACCGCCGCCTCCTCCGTCGTCATCGGGCACAGCATGGGCGGCCTGGTCACGCTGCGGCTCGCGACCCTGGCCGGGGCCCGCATCGCGGGAGCCGTCGCCATCGACTCGCCGGTCCGGGACATGGCTCCCGAGGATCGCGCGGCGCGGCAGCACCGGGCCTTCGGGCCGCTGCGCGTCTACCCGACCCGCGAGGCGGTCATCGCCCGGTTCCGCCCGATCCCTGACCAGCCGACCCTGGCCTACATCGCGGATCATGTGGCCGCCACCTCGATCCGGCCAGCCGAAGGCGGCTGGACGTGGAAGTTCGACCCGCAGGTCTTCGTCCGGGACCACCTGACCCCCGAGCTGCTCACCAGGCTCGACTGCCGGGTCGCGCTGTTCCGGGCCGAACACGGCCTGGTCACCCCGCAGCAGGGTGAGGTCCTCTACGACCGGCTCGGCCGCGTCGCCCCCGTCATCGAGATCCCGGTCGCGGGTCACCACATCATGCTGGACCAGCCCATCGCGCTGGCCGCGGCGCTCCGGACGCTGCTCGCCGACTGGGACCACTCGATCCCGCACCGGTAGGCCCGCGCGGGTGAGGCACGCGCGGGCGGCGGGGCGGGAAGCCAGTTCGTTCGGGATAAAAGAACTTCCCGGGACTGGCGGCGGCGGGTCAGGCCGTGATCCGGGTCTCGAGCAGGCGGTCCAGGACCGCGGCGGCGTCCAGCGGGTGGGCGATCGCGCCCCACCGCGCGCCGGCCTGGGCGGCCAGGTGAGCGGCCTGCTCGTGGTCGTCGGCCGGGGCCAGGATGACCAGCTCGTCCAGGGCCCGGGCGGCCTCGGCGGTGCCGTCGTCGTCGGTGCTGCGGCAGTCGGACAGCAAGATGACCACCCGGCGCCGGGCCCGGGCGTGGGCCAGCTGCTCGCGCGCGGTCTCGAGCGCGGCGGCCAGCCTGGTGACGCCGTGCCCGCGCAGCCGCAGCAGCCGCTCGGCCACCACGGCGGGCGCGATGTCGCTGGCCAGCGGGCGGATGATCTCGACGGTCCCGGCGAAGGACAGCACGGCGTGCTCCTGCGGGGCGCGCAGCGCGCAGGCCGCGGCGACTGTCGCGGCGGCGGCCAGCCGCGCCCCGGTCATCGAGCCCGACCGGTCGACCAGCACCGCGAAGGCCGTGTTCGCCTTAGCCCACTGGACGGTGGTCAGGTCGTCCAGCGCGACCGGCCGGGCCTCGGAACGGGCCTGCGAGACGCCGTCGATCGAGGCGTCGATGTCGAGGTCGCCTTCGGGGGCGCCGCGGACGGGCCGCAGCCGGGAGATCCCGCGCATCGAGGTGCGGCCGGACCGGGCCCGCTCCAGCACGATGGCGGCGCTGAGCCGGATCGCGGCGGCGCGCAGGTCCTCGTCGGTCGCCGTGGTCATGGCGGCCAGCAGCTCGAACGCGGTCGGGTCGTCAGCCAGGGCCTGGCTCATCGCCCGCTCGTCGAGGATGCCGACCTCGGGGCTGATCTCGGCGAAGCGGGCGTGCCGGGAGAGCTCGCGCCGACCGGTGGTCCTCCCGTCGGGGCGCCCGGACTTGGGGCTGCCAGGACGCGGCCGCTGGCGCTGCCCGCCGGCCCCGGGAGCGGCCGGCGGGCTGGTCATTCCCCCGGGCCCGGCTCGCCTCCCTCCCGGGCGGTGGCCCGCACGCGGCGGAAGATCTCCTCGACGACCTGATCGGCCGACCGCCTGGACGACTCGTGCAGCCGCACCCGCCCGGACAGGGTGGTCAGGGCCGCGTCCAGGCCGACCTGCCAGTCGTCGGCGGGGACGGCGCGGACCTCGGCGAGCTCGGGGACCAGCCGCGCGTAGTCGATGGCGCCCCGGACGGAGGTGCCCGAGCGCAGGTCGGGGTGCTCGCGGGTGGCCCGGGCGAGCTCGACCGCCTCGGTGACCAGGGCCGGCTTGGCGCGAGAGGCCGCGAGCTGGACGATCTGGCGCTCGTGCTCGGCGTCCTGGTAGCCCACCGAGATCCGGCAGGTCCGGTCGTACAGCGCCATCGACAGCCGGGAGGTGCCCACCGAGTCGTACGGGTTCATGGCCGCGACCAGCCGGAAGCTGTCATCGGCGGGGACGCGGCCGAGCCGCGACACGTTGATCTCGCCCTCGGACATCACGGTCAGCAGGACGTTGATCGTCTCTTCCGGGACCCGGTTGAGCTCCTCGACGTACAGCAGGCCGCCGTCGCGCATGGCCCGGACCAGCGGACCGTCGGAGAAGTTCTCCGGCCGGTAGCCCTGCTCGAGCACCAGCGCCGGGTCGAAGGAGCCGATGAGGCGGGCCGGGGTCAGTTCGGCGCTGCCCTCGACGAGGACGAACTCGGTATGCCGGGACGCCGCGACCTGCCGGAGCAGGGTGGACTTGCCGGTACCCGGCGGCCCTTCGAGCAGGATGTGGGCGCCAGACGCGAGCGCGGCCCGCACCAGTTCCAGCTCGCGCTGGCGCCCTACGACCTGTTTGGTCATCCGTGCTCGTGCGTCAGTGCTCGTGGACGATGACGCCGCGCACGTTCTTGCCGGCCAGCAGGTCGTCGTAGCCCTCGTTGACCTCTTCCAGTGTGTACGTCCGGGTGATGATCTCGTCGAGCTTGAGGTCGCCGGCCTGGTACAGGCCGAGGATCTTGGGGATGTCGGTGGTCGGGTTGCAGTCGCCGAACAGGCTGCCCTTCACCGACTTGCGGAACAGGGTCAAGACGGACCCCGACAGCGTGACGGTCGGGATCTCCAGCTTGTTCAGCCCGGTCACCACCACGGTGCCGCCCTTGCCGATGGCGTCGAACCCGGCGGCCACGACCTCGGCCGTCATGAGGTCGACGGTGAGGATGGCCGAGTCGGCCATCTGCCCCCTGGTCATCTCGGCAATGGCCGCCTGCGCCTCCGCGGCCGTGGCGAACGCGTGGGTCGCGCCGAGCTCCATCGCCTTCTCGCGCTTGTTCTCCAGCGGGTCGATGGCGACGACGTTCTTGGCGCCGGCGTAGCGGGCGCCCTGCACCGCGTTGATGCCGATGCCGCCGATGCCGTAGATCGCCACCGTGTCGCCGGGGGCGACGTTCGCGGTGTTCACGGCGGAGCCCCACCCGGTCGGCACGCCGCAGCCGACCAGCACGGCCTTGTCCAGCGGCAGGTCGTCGTCGACCTTGACCGCCGAGGTCTGGCTGATCACGCCGTACTGGCTGAAGGTCCCGATCATGCACATGGCGCCGTACTGGCCGCGGGGCCCGGTCAGCGGGAACCGGTCGCCGGGCAGGTAGCCCTCGAGGATCGTCGCGCCCATGTCGCAGATCGACTGGCGGCCGGTGGCGCAGTAGCGGCAGACCCCGCAGTTCGGGATGAACGAGAGGACCACGTGGTCGCCGGGCTTCACCCGGGTCACGCCCGCCCCGACCTCCTCGATGATCCCGGCGCCTTCGTGGCCCAGCACCATGGGCAGCCGCGCCGGGAGATCGCCGTGCGCGATGTGGATGTCGGAGTGGCACAGGCCCGCGTGGGTGTAGCGGATCAGAACCTCACCGTCCTTCGGGCCATCGAGGTCGAGTTCCTCGATCTCGATGCGCTTACCGGGCTCGTAGACGACAGCAGCCTTGGTCTTCATCGACGCTCCTTCGGTTTTGGTGACGGTTCTGACTCTTCCCCGCCTTCGGGACATTCAGTGTTTTTAAATCTTGACATGACCAGGAGGGCTACGGGCCAGCCTGGCGGTGCCTGATGTCGTGCGGCGGCTCGTAGAACGTGGTCTGCCTGAGCTGATCATGGCAGGCGCGGCAGGACACCCGGACGTGGCCCATGCCGCGGCCGCGTTCGGCTCCCTCCTGGGCGGGGGCGCAGATGCAGGGCTTCCAGCTGACCTGAGCGTGGCCGGGCCACAGCTCGTGACCGAACGGGCAGAACTCGGGCCTGTGTTCGAAAATGGATACCGGCACGAGAACGATCATGCCCAGGCCGACGGCATCTCAGTCCTGGACAGGATGCGCCTTCCCGGGTTCCTGCCGCGCTATCAAGCATCGCCTGCGCTCCGTTTGTGTTACTGGAGATGCGGGTGAACCCGGTCCGCGGCGTCATCCGGTTATCGTGGATCGTAACCTGCGGAAGACAGGGGGTAGCGATCCACGATGATGAAACCTGGCGGAAGCGCGCGGAACAAATCGGGCAATTCGGGCGGGGGTTATCATCGCGGGTCAAAAACCACGTGATAGCGGGGATAGCGACCCACGATCATGATGGGCAGTGAGCTGGGACTGGCTGCAGGTATCTCTGTCTGACATGCATGTGACCAGCGGGTCGGCTGAGGTCAGTGCGAAGTTCGGCCGCACGCTCTAGAAGCTTGGCCCTGAAGGGGGTGACCGGGTGGTTTCCACGCGCATCGATTGGGTCCGGGAGCACTGCCGGCTGCTGCGGGAGATCTCGGCGGAGTTCAGGCGGACGCGCCCGTTCGACGGGCTGACCATCGGCACCGGCATCCACCTGGAGGCCAAGACGGTGGCGCTGCTGCTGACGTTGCGCGACGGCGGGGCCAGGCTGGTCTCGACCGGGAACCTCAACACCACCCAGCCCGACGCGGTCGGGGCGCTGCGGGCCGAGGGCGTCACCGTCATCGGCGGGCCGACCAAGGACAGCCAGGTGCACGCCACCTACCTGGACGAGGTGCTGGCCGCGGAGCCGGACCTGATCCTGGACAACGGCGGGGACCTGTTCGCCAGGTACCTGGACCGCCCGTATCAGGGGCTGCTGGGCGGAACCGAGGAGACGACCTCGGGCCGGATGCGGCTCGAGCCGCTCCGGGGCCGGCTCAGGCGCCCGGTCCTGGTCATCAACGACAGCCCGATCAAGCAGTTCGCGGAGAACGAGCACGCCGTCGGGCAGAGCACGCTGGAGTCCTTCCTGCGGATGACGAACCGGGTCACCAACGGCGAGCAGGTCACGGTGCTCGGCTACGGGGCGTGCGGGCGCGGCGTCGCGGCTAACTTCCGCAATGCCTACGCCCGGGTGTCCGTCGTCGACGTCAACCCCGTGACCAGGCTTCGGGCGCACCTGGACGGGTTCAGCACGCCGCCGCGCGACACTGCCGTCGCGGACGCCGACGTCATCATCACCGTCACCGGCGCCCGGGACGTGCTGACCGCCGCCGACCTCCCGCTGCTGCGGGACGGCGTGGTCCTGGCCAACGCCGGGCACTTCCCGGCCGAGATCGACGCCGCGGGCCTGATCGGCGCGCCCGCGGTGGCCGGCACCCGAGAGTACGCCGATGACCTGCTCACGCTGGAGCTCAGCGACGGCCGGCGGGTCCACCTGCTCGCGCGCGGGCACATGTTCAACCTGGCCGGACCGCGGCCGCTCGGCAACTCCATCGCGTCGATGGACCTGGGGTTCGCGCTGCAGGCCCGGTGCCTGGAGGCAGTGGCCAGCGGCAGCGTCGACGCGACTAGCTGTGTCGTCCCCGTCCCCGGGCCCATCGACGCGGCCATCGCTGTCAGCTACCTGGACGGCAAGTACCTGACGGCGCCCCGCTGACGCTGACGCGGAGTCCGGCGAGAACGTCGGCGATACAGACGCGTGATTAGGTCCCGGGAAGTTGTTGGTGGTTCGGGGGCCGGCCGCTCATATCAGCGAACGGTTGCGAGCGCGCCCGATGCGGCAGCCGGATACCAGGAGAACGATCATGCGGACCATGAGGACCAGGGCGGGCGGGGAACTGCGGCCAGGCGTGACGACATGCCGGCCCGCCCGGGTTCGCGACCAGATCCCGGCGCCCCGGGCGGAACGGGAAGCCGGCCATCAAGCCCGGGCCGACCGGGGCGCCGGGCAGCAAGCGGACGCCGGACAGCAAGCGGACGCCGGACAGCAAGCGGACGCCGGCCAGCAAGCGGACGCCGGGCAGGACGCCGGGCAGATGGTCACCACGCTGTACCGGATGCACTACCGGTCACTGGTCCGGCTCGCCGCCTTGCTGGTGTCCGACGTGGGCACGGCGGAAGACATCGTGCAGGACTCCTTCGCCGCCATGCACGGCATGGGGCACGCGCTGCCCGATACCAACGCCGCGCTGTGCTACCTGCGCCGGTCGGTGGTGCGCCGTTCCCGGTCCGCCCCGCGACGCCGGCCGGCCGGGGACACGCACGCACCCGGCGGGCCGGAGGACGGCGGGCCGGGACGGGCCTTGCCGGGCTCGGCCGTCGTGTCGGCGCTGCGGGCTCTTCCTGTCCGCCAGCGCGAGGTCCTGGTCCTGCGCTACTACGCCGACCTGCCCGAGGCCGAGGTCGCCTCGGCGACCGGGATGAGCACTGCCGCCGTCAGGAGCCAGGCCGCCCGGGCGCTGTCGTCTCTTCACGCTGAACTGCATCCGGCCGCCGAATGACGTCGTAGCCGCCGGGCGTCTCCGGCCCGTACAGGTCGAGCAGCCTGACCCGCGCGGACTCCAGGCGCTGGTACATCACCGTGGTGACCCGCTTCAGCAGCTGATAGCCGAGTTCCGCGTCGGCTTCGCATTTGCCGCGCAGGCAGGTGCCGTCCAGGGCGGTCGCGCTGACGGCTGTCACCGCCCGGGCGTCCCCGAAATAACGGTAAGGCGGGACGAGCCAGGACCAGCCGAGCACCTCTCCTTCGTCCATGGTGTCGATGACGAGAGGCCCCCGCGTGGGCGAGTGAACTTCCAGCGCGACCCTCCCGTGCCGGATCACGTAGAACCGGCTGGCCTCCTCGCCCATCCCGAAGATGTAGTCGCCCGCGGCGAAGTGGACGTTGGACGCGCACCCCGCGATGAGCCGCACGGCGCTGGGGCTGAGCCCGGCGAAGAACGGGTGGCCGCCCAGCAGTTCCTCGATGGTTGTCATCTCTGCCTCCCTTGCCGCGCGCCGGATCACTAGCGTGCCCGGCGGCGGGACCGGCGGCCAGGGCTGAAAGTCCCGGGTCAGTCGCCCGTGGGCACGATGCGGACCCCGAGCGGCACCAGGCTGATCGGGATGATCTTGAAGTTGGCCAGGCCGAGCGGGATGCCGATGATCGTCAGGCAGAGCAGGCCCCCGGTGACCAGGTGCCCGATCGCCAGCCACCAGCCGAACAGGATGACCCAGATGATGTTCCCGATCAGGGAGGCCACTCCCGCTTCCGGGCGGCGGTCGATCGTCCGGCCGAACGGCCAGAGCACGTAACCGGCGATCCGGAAGGCCGCGATCCCGAACGGGATGGTGATGATCAGCACGAAGGCCACCAGGCCGGCCAGGGCGTAGGCGATCGCCATCCAGATTCCGCAGAGCACCAGCCAGATCACGTTCAAGATGACCCGCAGCATGGTTTCTCCTATCAGGTAGCCGGCCAGCACGCTCTAGCCCATATAACACGATGCCACTGAGCTCATGGTGGCGGCCGGGGTGCTCGCACGCCGCACTCAGGTCGCTCCGGCGCCATCAGCATCATGATCCGCGCGGGCGCCGGAGCCGCGGGAACGGCATGAAACCCCTCTTCCACCGCGTTCTGACGCGCTGAAACCCCGGTTCCATAGCGTCCGGCGCCGGGCCGACCCCCATGATCATCCGGGTGACCAGGGCCGAAGGGCCCGTGATCTGATGCCCTCCAGCCGCTGCTTCCCCGGTACCGGCGGCCGAGATTGGCGCCATGAACAAGCTCACGCAGGCTGCGGCGGGGACCGCCCTGGCCGCCGGGCTGGCGGCCGCCGCCTATCCCCTCTTCTTCCGGCGCCAGTGCCTCACCTGGGGCGCGCGGCCGGACGAGGTGGCGAGGAAGCTGCCCGGCGACGACCTGCTCGCCGACGCCGGCATCGTATCCACCCGGGCGATCACGATCGGCGCGCCGCCCGCCGCTATCTGGCCGTGGCTGGTGCAGATGGGCAGCGGGCGCGGCGGGGTGTACACCTACGACTGGATCGAGAACCTGTTCGGCCTGCACATGCACAGCACGCGGCAGATCCTGCCGCAGTTCCAGGACGTCAAGGTGGGTGATGAGTTCCCGCTGGGTCCCGGCCGGCCCGCCATGCGGGTCGTCGTCTGCGACCCGCAGCGGACGTTCACGGTCCGGTTCGCCGACGGGAACTGGGTGTGGATCTTCGCGCTGTTCGCGGAGGACGGGCAGACCAGGCTGATCAGCCGGAACCGGATCGCCGCGGAAGGGACGCCGCCTGCCCGCCTGTTCTACACGCTCGTCATGGAACCCGGCAGCCTGATCATGGAGCGCAAGATGCTGCTCGGGATCAAACAGCGCGCCGAGGACCTGGCGGGCGAGCAGGCGGCGGTCCCGTAAGTCAGGCGGCGGTCCCGTAGGTGATCCTGGTGATGACCCACGGGCCGGGGACGCTGACCGGCCGGGCCCCGGTGACCGTGGCGGTCTTCCGCCCGGCCTTGGTGACCGTGAAGGTGCCCGCGCTGACCTGGTGAACGACCGCGCCGGTGTACCCGTGGCCGGTCGCCCAGGCCTGGACGACCAGCGGCGGGCTGGCGCGCCACGGCTGGTGGCCGTTGAGCCAGGCGTACTGCGCGGCCCAGTACTGCGGCCAGCTGGTGAGGTCCCAGATGCCGGGGAACTTACCGAGCGCGACGTGACGGAAATCGATCACCACCCGGTCCGGGCCGGTGAGGGTGGAGACGTGGTAGCCGCCCTTGGCGGCCAGGCCGATGCCGAAGCTGAGGTAGCCCTCGAAGTCGCCCGCCGCGCTCACCGTCAGCAGCTGCGGGTAGTACGGGGTGAGCACGGAGGGCCCGGTCCAGGTCCGCTGCGCCGACTGCGGGCAGACCCCGCTGGCCCCGCGGAAGACCACATGCAGGTAGGACTGGCCGGCCAGGGCGACCGGAGTTCCCTTCGGATCGGCGTACACCGCCGCGACGCGGCTGGCGGTCACGGCCGGGCGCCCGCCGGAGAACTGGAATACCACCCGGTCATAGCCGTTGTGCTGCCCCGTCCTGACCGCGGTCAGGTAGCGGCCGGCCTGGGCGCACACGCGGGACGTGCCGTCCGGCTGGCCGCCGACGGGCGGCGGGGCCGTAGCCTGCGGGGCCGTAGCCTGCGGCGCCGGGGTGCTGCTGGCCGGCGCGGGCGATTTCGCCGCACCCGGCGAAGGCTGGGTGGCGGCACACCCGGTCAGCAGAATCAGTCCCGCCATGACGGCCAATCCGGTGCACCGTGTGAACGCAGGCATCAATCTCACCTCATTTAAAGCAACTTTTCATTAACTCTGCCTCTTAGACGCCGTCGAGCCGCCTGCGGTTAACGCCGTAAGCCCCGAATTTCCGGGCCGTTAGCCCGGAAGTTCGCGGGCCCGTCAGTCCCCCATGACCTGGGCCGAAGCGACGCCGCCGGATGAGCGCGCCGACAGCGACGCCAGGCGGACCGGCACGATGATCAGGACGGCCGCCGCCACGCCGACCAGCACGCCGGCCGCCAGCAGCTCACCGGCCAGCCACGGCAGCGCCGCGGACGACACCCCCGCGTCGGCGCGGACGGTGACGCCCGGGGAGGCGTCGGAGTTCATCACCACCGCCGTCCAGTCGCCGTCGGTCACCGTCCAGGTGAGCGTCAGGCTCCCGGTGCCCTGTACCTGCGCGACCCAGGGCACCGCGGCGGCCGGTGCCGCGGGAACGGCGGTACCCGGGTGGCCGACGGGGGCGCGGTCGCCGAAGACGGCCACCGTGGTGTGACTGACGCCGGCCAGGTACCGCCCGGCGTCACCGGCGGCCGCGACGCCCGCGAAGAGCGGCCGGGACGGGTCGGCCGAAGTGACCCGGATCCGGACCCGTCCCGCGAGCCGGTCGAGCCAGCCCCAGGCGCCGTGCAGGCCGACCGGGTCGGTGGCCAGGGCGTATCCGCTGGTGGAGTACGTGGTGGTGCTGGTGGTCAGGTAGCCGGAGCGCAGCTGCTGGTGATCCGCCCAGGTCAGTGCCCCGCCTGCGCCGATGAGGACCAGGGACATCAGGAGCAGAACCGAGCCCGCCACCAGCGCGACGATGCGGCCTGCCGTCCAGCCGCTCGTGGCAGGAGCAATCATCTGCGCCACCTCCTGGCCGTTACGCTAGGCCGCCGCCTGAGGGCGGGCCAGAGCCGAACGTCCCAGGTCAGCGCGGCCAAGGCCATCGGGCCCGGCGGCGGGGACCATCTGCCCTACCGGAGCGTCCCCGGGCGATGCCAGCCTGGACCGATAGTCGGCATGGTGAGGGTGAGAGCAGTGAATGACTTCTTCGGGATCATCGCCGCGGGACCGGCGTTCTTCGTCAGCTCCTGGCTGCTGATGCTCTTCGCGGGGATCGTCGCATCGGACGTCGGCATCCGGCCGTTCGGCTATGTCACGTCCATGATCGTGACGATCGGGCTGTGGCTGGCGATCGCCCCCGCCGCCGGCGCGATCGCCCGGACCGGCTGCAAGAAGACCTGACCAAGATTCATACCGAACTGATCCGGTGCCTGCCCCGGCTCCGGCGGCATGCGCGGCTGGGTCGCAAGCCGGCTTGACGACGCGCGCCGGCCGGGACACGGTGATGCTTGTCTTATCTCGCGGCCTGGGTCGCGGGACCAGTTCGCGTGAGCGTCGTCGATGAAGGAGCCGGGGTTGGAGAACTTCGCTGTGCCTGAGATCACCGCCGATGACCATGTGCTCGGGCCGGCCGGCGCGCCCGTGACGGTCGTGGAGTACGGCGACTACGAGTGCCCGTTCTGCCGGGGGGCGGCCCGGGACGTCCACCGGATGCTCGACCTGTATCCCGGGTCGATCCGGTTCGCGTTCCGGAACTTCCCCATCCCGCAGCTGCACCCGCACGCGGAGCAGGCCGCCGAGGCGGCCGAGGCCGCCGCGGCCCAGGGCAAGTTCTGG
>Ga0335083_10009638_pt1 | contig 11710 bp, 8 predicted proteins | sample Lox_Sample_42_FD_206716 | JGI IMG/M metagenome (GOLD analysis project Ga0335083, IMG submission 206716) | Soil microbial communities from Loxahatchee National Wildlife Refuge, Florida, United States - Lox_Sample_4.2 | ecosystem: Environmental > Terrestrial > Soil > Wetlands | place: USA: Florida... | reverse complement strand
CCGTAGAACTCCTTCACACCGGTGGCAGGGTTACGCGTGAAGCCCACGCCGGTGCCGCTGGTCTCGCCCAGGTTGCCGAACACCATAGCCTGCACGTTGACGGCGGTGCCCAGCATGTCGTCGATATTGTTTATGCGGCGATAGTGTTTGGCACGGTCGTTTTGCCAGGAGCGGAACACGGCATCGCGCGCCATCACGAGCTGCTCGTGCGGATCTTGCGGGAAATCGTGCTTGGTGTGCTGCTTGACGACCTTCTTGTAGTCGGTGATGACTTCCTGCAAGGCCTTGGTATCGAGATCGGTGTCGAGCTTGGCTTTCTTTTGCCTCTTCTTGCCGTCGAAGACTTCCTCAAAGGCGTGCTTGGGAATATCGAGCACCACGCTGCCGAACATCTGGATCAAGCGGCGATAAGAGTCGAAGGCAAAGCGTGGGTTGTTGGTGCGCTGAGCGAGGCCCTTTACGGACTCATCATTGAGGCCGAGGTTGAGGATCGTATCCATCATTCCGGGCATGGAGAACTTCGCGCCGGAGCGCACGCTGACCAGCAGCGGATTGTCGGTGCCACCCAGTTCCTGTTCCTGCAATTGCTCCAGGCGGACGAGAGCTTCGTCCATCTGCCGGTTGACCTCGTCAGAGACGCCGCCATCGCGCATATATTCGCGGCAGGCCTCCGTCTGGATGGTGAAGCCGGGAGGAACCGGCAGTCCGGCATTGGTCATTTCAGCCAGCCCGGCGCCCTTGCCGCCGAGTTCATCTTTCATCTTGCCATTACCTTCGGCGTGACCGTCGCCGAAGAAGTAAACGTACTTCACCGATTTTCTATCGGCGGCTTCGTGCTCTATGTCAACAGCGTGAGTGCTCATGATTAGTCCTTTACTTGCATACCGCAGTTAAGAAGATTTGGTTTCGGTCACGATCTCGCTGAAATCGGCGATGGTGGAGAACTCGCTCAGCAAATCGCGCAACAGGGCTAAGCGATTGGCGCGCACGGACTCATCGTCAACCATGACCATTACTTTGTCGAAGAAGGTGTCAACCGGCTTGCGCAGATGGCTGATCTCAGTTAACGCGCCCGGGTAATTCTTTTGTTCGCGGAGGGCGCGTACCTTTTCAGCTACAACAGGAATTTCCGAGGCCAGCAGTTTTTCGATTTCTTCGGTCAGTGCCGAAGCGTCCAGTTGCGTCGCGATGGCTTTGTTCGTCTCGCGTGCCTGGCGCAAGATGTTCTTGATGCGCTTGAAGGCGACCGAAATCGACGCGAAGTCTTCCGAGCCGCGTACCGCGGTCACCGCTTCGGACCGGGCGATGGCGTCCACTACATCATCGCTGCCGGCCGCGAGAACCGCATGGACGACGTCATACGCGAAGCCGCGCACGTCGCGCAGATAGAACTCCAGCCGCTCAAGCATGAAGTTCTTGACGGCTTCATGGAAGTCGATCTTCCTGTCGAAGCGCTGTTCCGCGTCCGAACCGGCATACTCAGCCCGGGCATCTGCAAACAGCTTGGCGATCGACATTTGCAGCTTATGCTCGGCAACGATCTTCACGATCCCGTTCGCCGCACGGCGCAACGCGAAGGGGTCTTTCGATCCCGAGGGGATGAGCCCCAGCGCAAACATCCCGGCTATGCTGTCCGCCTTATCGGCGATAGCGAGCGCTGCTCCTTCCGAAGTACGGGGAACATCGTCGTCCATCGACTCTGGCTTGTACTGATCGTAGATGGCGTCACCAATCGCATCCGCGGTGGCGCGAGGCAACAACGGATCGAGCTCCTGCACCTTGGCATAAAGACCACCAACGATGCCTTGCAGTTCGGTGAATTCCTTCACCAGTTCGGTCGTGAGATCAGTCTTGGCCAGCAACGCAGCCTTGAACACAACCCCTGGGCGCAGCGTCGTTCCGGTATCACGCAATACCTCGCAGATCAAGCTCGACAGCTTCTGCACACGACACGTCTTGTTGTAGTAACTGCCCAGGTCCTTCTGGAAGGTGACCACCTTCAGCATATTGACGCGGTTTCGCAACGATATCTTCTGGTCGGTCTGCCAGAAGAAGCGCGCGTCGTTGAACCGGGCGCGCAGCACGCGCTCATTGCCATGGCGGATGAGACCGTCGGGATCGCCATCCGTGTTTAGTACGGCGACGAAGTGTGGCAGCAGATTGCCGTCGGCGTCTTCGATGGCGAAGTACTTCTGGTGATCGCGCATCACGGTGACCAGCACTTCGTCAGGAAGCGAGAGGAATTCGGGATCGAAACTGCCGAGAACAACTGACGGGAACTCAGTCAGATTGACGACCGTGTCGAGCAGCGGCTTGTCCTCGCGCCAGCGCGCGCCCGGAATAGTGCGGGTTGCCGCGTCGAGAGCTTTGCGAATGCGCTCTTCACGGGCCGCGGAAGAGGGAACGACGAAGCCTCCCGACAGCTTCTCGGCATATTCTGCCGGGGCTGCGATTTCGATCCTTCCCGCTGAGAGAATGCGATGTCCTTCGCTGGAGTTTCCGGCACGAATGCCGGCGAACTCCAATGGCACAACTTGGTCGTTGAGGAGCGAAACCATCCAGCGCACCGGCCTTACGAATCGCTCAGCCGACTTGCCGCGCCAGTACATGTTCTTTGCCCAATAAATTCCCGCGATTTCCTTGGGGAGCGACTCGGCCAGAATCTCGGACGCCGCGCGCCCCTTCTTTTGGACCGTGGCGGCCAGGTATTCGCCCTTGGGGTTCGTGATCTTCTCCAGCTTCTCGACAGGAACTCCAGCTTTGCGAGCGAAGGCCTCAGCCGCGGGAGTGGGCTGGCCATCCTTGTATGCAACTTTCAGAGAAGGGCCGGTGAGTTGTTCGGTCACATCCGGCTGTGCGGGCAAGAGCCCGGGAACTACCACGGCGAGGCGGCGCGGCGTGGAATAGGCCTGCACGTCCGGCGTATCGCTAAGCCGCTCACGTTTCAGCAGGTCTCCTACGCGGGTGGCCAGTTCTTCACGCGCGCCATCGATCATTCTTGCGGGAATTTCTTCAGTGCCGATCTCTAAGAGGAAGTCAGGCATGCAATGTCTTTTCCTATTGATTTTCTCGCGCCAGTTCACGGAGCCGATGTGACCCGGGTCACAGGGAACCTGGCAGCTATCAGCCGTCAACTATCCAATGGATCTCAGTTGCTGGCAGCCAGTTGCTCGACGTTCTCAGGCTCATCTGCAGCTGTCTGTTTTGCCTGCTGCTGGTCAACGTACGCCTTTGCCACTCCTACCGCCAATGCTCGAATGCGCGCGATGACGCCAACACGCTCGGTAACGCTGATTGCCCCGCGTGCGTCCAGAATGTTGAACAAGTGTGAGCACTTCAGGCAAAGATCGAAGGCACCGAGAACAGGAAAACGCTTGCGCTCGGCAACCCACTCTTCGCGAGAAACCGATCGCCGTTCGCTATTCGGCATTCGCTCTTCGGCGGCGCGGTCCGAGGTACCCTTGCGCGACCCTTTCGAATCCGGCTCACGGAACTGCGCAGCATATTCGTCGAGCAATGCCTGGCACTCGGATTCGTAGAGCCGCAGATGCTCCCAGGCTTTGTCCACGTCGGCACATTCAAAGTTGTAAACCGAGAACTGCAACTCGTCCTGCAAGCGAATTTCACCGTACTTCACCGGACGGCCATCCGGGCCGCGGACCCACGTAATGTCGTAAATGCTGTCGACGTCCTGCAAGAAAGCCGCGATGCGCTCCAAGCCATAAGTCAATTCGGCTGTGATCGGATCGAGGTCGATGCCACCGCACTGCTGGAAGTAGGTGAACTGGGTAATCTCCAGACCGTCGAGCATCACCTGCCAGCCGATGCCCCATGCGCCAAGTGTCGGCGATTCCCAGTTGTCTTCCTCGAACTTAATGTCGTGTTTGCGCAGGTCGATGCCGATGGCGCGCAGCGAATCAAGGTAGAGGTCCTGAACATTGGCCGGCGGCGGTTTCAGGATGACCTGGTACTGCATGTGCTTGAACAGCCGGTTGGGATTCTCGCCGTAACGGCCATCGGCCGGACGGCGCGAGGGCTGAACGTAGCCGACACGGTAGGGTTTTGGGCCGAGAACCCGCAAGAAGGTTTCGGGTGCCATGGTTCCCGCGCCAACCTCGACGTCGTAGGGCTGCTGTAACACGCAGCCGTTTTCAGCCCAAAAAGTCTGCAGGCGAAGGATCAGTTCCTGAAAGGTCAGCGGATTGCTCAAAGAAGCCATTAGCAGTTAGCCGTTAGCAATTAGGCATTAACCGTGCACCTGCCGATCTCCCATCCACCCACGAGTACCGCCGTCGAGGGGTTGATCGCCAACTGCTAAATGCTAATTGCTGGTTATTACAGCCTTTCCAGCATCGTCGCTGTCACCAGCTTCTTTTCCAGGTGACGCTCCACGATGCGGACCAGGAATTTCCGCAAGTCCGCATTCGTGCTGTATCCTGAGCCACCGCCGTTGCTCGACGGTAGCGACGCAAAGTTTTCGACTGGAGCCCGAAACATCTGTGCTGCCAGCTCGCGCGACTCCGGCGTGAGCTCCGAAGACGCCAGCCGCTTGTGTTGCTGACACATCACGCCGTCGGCCAGCGCATGATAAAAGGCCCGATGGCCGTGCAACGAGTTACCACAAACCACGCATTCATCGATCTCGGGCAAAAGCCCAATCAACCGCACCAGCCAGAGCTGGAAGTACGTTAACGGCATCCAGATCGACCCGGCCTGAAGACATTGCAACACCGAATGCGTCAGCCGGAAAATGGCGTCATTTGCCTCCCGCTCCGGCAGCAACTCGTCAAGCATCTCAGCCACGTGTTCCAGCGCCGTGATTCGCGAATAGTCCAGCGTGTGCGACAACGGCGAATCGAGAATGTCGCACGAATCCAGCCGCGCCAACTCCTGCCCTTCGCGGTCGTCGTAGTAGACCCTCACCTCGGTTAGGGGCTCCAACGCTCCGCCGAAGCGCCGCTTCGACTGCTTCGCGGCTCGGGCGACGCCCTTCACCTTTCCTTCAGCCCTGGTAAACAGCGTCACCAGCAGGTCGGACTCGCGCAGCGGATAGGTCCGCAACACAATGGCTTCCGATTGCTTGAGTGGCATGGTTTCCAGCCTGAAAGTCGCTCGGACTCACACGGCGGAAGATCGCGTGAGAATAGCCGACAGACCTACAGAAAGGCTCGCTTCACTGCCGTAATCATCGATTCTAATGGCAGGCACAAGGGAGTGCAAAGCGAAGCCGCCGGCTGGTAGCAGTTCAGTTTGAACAAGGATGCGTGCCCATTCACTCGGGACGACACTCAAACTGTGCCACCGTCCGCCAGCTACAGATACGCCCGCTCCGCTGCTCGTATTGCCTTGTAGCGCGCGAAGGCTTTCTTTTCGCTTTCCAGGCCGAGCACCGACCACAAGCTGCTACCGCGGAAGGTATGGGCTAGCATTTTTGGCCAATTGCGCAACACAAACCACGGCTCCTGCCGTATGACCGCCGGGATGTGTGCGACTTTCATCCACCGTTCCATGCGCCAGCGCTCGTATTCGATCTCTTCCGGCTCAAGGTGCTGGGTCGCAACCACTGCGGTCGTCCCGTCGTATTCCTCGAAGTTTTCAATCTTGATCAGGTTGCGTGCCTTGAAGTCCTTGGTCATCGGCGTGCCAGGATACGGCGTGGGATGCTGGATGTAAGGCCAGTCTACATAGTTGCGGGCGAACTCGAGATTGGTGCGAACCGATGCCAACGTGTCGTCGGGGTTGCCGACAATCAGCCCACCCACGACATAGATATTGTTCGCGTGCAGGGCATCGATTGCGCGAATGGTGGCGTTCTCGGTGCGCTTGCCGTTCTCGCGGTAAGCGTTCTTGGCAGACGCCTTCAGAAACTCGAGGTCGTCCTCAAGAATGTTCTCAATCCCGAGGAAGACGTAACGAAAGCCCGCCTTGCGCATGAGCGGCACGAGCGTGTCGGCATGCATCGCGATGGGCGAAGTCATAGCTTGCACCGTGAAAGCGATGTCGTTCAGGCTGGCATCGATAATCGCCTGGCACAACGCTTCGAAGCGTCGCACATTGAGCGAGATATTGTCGTCGACGATGAAAATCGCTCGCGCGCCGTGCTCCCTGGCATCGCGAATGTCGGCGAGCACACGCTCGAAGGAGTAGGTGTGAAAATTGCGCCCGCGCATTTCGATGATGGAGCAGAAGCCACAGTCGAAGGTGCAGCCACGCGAGGTTTCCACCACGTCGACGGGCCGCCCTAACATCGTGAAGCCGGACAAAACGCGGGCATCTCGCCTGGGGAGACGAATGTCATCGCCTTCGAGGCTGTGTACGGGACGCGCGGGATTCTGCCGCCATCCATCCGATGAGTGATAGCTCAGCCCAGCGACGGTCGCGAAGCCATTGCCACCTTCCACAGCGCGCAACAGCTCGCGAAAGGTCAGTTCGCCTTCGCCGCGGACAATGAAGTCAACCCCTCGGCCCTCTTCCGTATAAGCTTCTGGCGCGAGGCTGGGATCATACCCACCGCAGACAATACGAGCGCTCGGGCGGATCGCCCTGATCAGTTCGACGATGCGAAACGCCGTCTTGCGCTGGAAGGTCATTACCGACAACCCAACCACATCGGGCTGGTGTTCGCGAACCAGTTGCTCAACGGTCTGGCGAACTCTGTCCTGCCGCAGAATCAGGTCAGCGGCGACTACCTCGTGGTGGGCATCGACATTGCCTGCTAACGAGGTCAATGCGCCGTTCGGCATGCGCACGGCAACCGTGGGCATGTGCTCGAAGGAATCCGGCATTGCCAGCAACAGGATTTTCACAACGGCTCTCTTGTCTGAATTACCGAAGGGCCCACATCAGTAGGGAAATGGTACACCCAATCCACAAGGGAAATGTCTTTCGATCGAGCCAACAACCCGACAAAATCGCAATAGAATAAAAATCAGCTAATGCAAATCAAAGCTATCATTCCAGCCTTGCCTGAGAAGACGGAGAAAAAGTCTGGGCTCCTTTATTGGGCGCACCGCGTGGTCGCAGAGTGCGAGAGCGCCAGCCAAGACTTTGCTGCCGACCCGGTGCACGATCTACGCGTCGCGATTCGACGATGCCGATCCATGGCCGATGGCTTTCTCTCGGTTGACCCTGATCCCGGCTGGAAGCAGATGAAGCGCATGGCGAAACCGCTGTTTGCCGCTCTCGGCGAGTTGCGCGATGTGCAGGTCATGATGGAGTGGGTGAGTAAACTTTCTGTGCCCGAGGACCCGGCGCGCTCGATTCTGCTGGCGGAGTTGCAGGCGCGGGAGGCCAAGCTTAAGGAGATTGCCAAGCAGGCGCTTGCCGATTTCGACCGGAAGCACTGGATCACGATTAACGAGCATCTCAGCGCCCGCTCCGAGAAGGTGCCTTTGGGCGAAACTGTCTTCCAGCTACTCGCTCTCGAGCGCTGGATCGACGCCCGGGAACTGCACCGCAAGGCCCTGCGCAACCGCTCCGGAGTTGCTTATCACCAGTTGCGCATTGGCATAAAGCGGCTACGGTACACGGTGGAGAATTTTCTGCCCGCGTTGCATGAGAAGTGGTCGAAGGACTTGCGTACGCTGCAAGACGCTCTTGGAGAAGTGCACGACTTCGATGTGCTCTGGGCTATGGTGCGCGCACACCACGAGATCTCTGACGAGGTATGTTCGCACTGGCACACGGTGATACAGACGGAGCGCAACAAGCGGCTCGGACTCTATCGCGAGCGCATGGTTGGAAGACAGTCTCTGTGGAACGAGTGGCGCGCCGCGCTGCCGATCGGGGACGAGGTTCGGCGCGGCGGAATTGAGAAGCTACGCCTTTGGGCGTCATTTCTCGATCCGGACTTCGAAAACACGAAACGGATCGAGTCCGTCGCATTGCATCTCTACGACGGATTTGCTGAGCACAAGGTTCTGCACGCTGATGGCCGGCAGCGTTCCTGGCTGGAAGCAGCGGCTTTCATGCACGAAATCGGAGGCGGGAAGCAGGACCATGGCCACCGCAAGCGTTCGTCCCGCATGATTCGCAAGATAACGCCTCCGCCCGATTGGTCTGCCTTGGACATGCAAGCCGTTGCCATCATCGCGCGTTATCAGCGAGGCAATCTTGCGCCGGCGACGCATCCCATGTTTGCCGGAATACCCGTCAGATCGCGCACGCCAATCTTGCGACTCGCGGGATTATTGCGCCTGGCCATCGCCTTGGACGGTGCTGCCAGGTCGCATGAGTTTCAGCCCGATGTTTCCCGCAAAGAGGGTGTGGTCGTCATAACCGCCGATGGGCTTGACACTCGAGTTGGCCCCGACGGCGAGCGCTTGGCGCGTGCCAAGTATTTACTGGAGGCGACGTGTCACGTGCCGATTAAACTGGAGCACGTACCCGCCGGCTAAGCGTTACCCAACGGCCAATCAGAAACAGCCGCAGACGGGGGCATTGCACCCGCATGGGGTTGGTGTTGCCAACGTCGCACGCGAATCTCCTCTTCCACTGCGTCGAGAAGGGCAGCGTCGCGTGTAGACATGGCGTCAACCAATTCTGATGCCAGCCGATCTGACGTGTCTCTGCGACAGGTCAAAAGCGCGTTGATGAGATCATGAGCAACCTGCGCGTCCAGCTCCGGAGCTGTCATCGCCGGACCATAGACGTAGGCCCTAAGGTCGGTTTTCCGGTGGAGCAGGCTTTTGTGATACAGCCGATCCATGGTGCTCATGATGGTGGTGTAAGCGAACTGATGATCCAGTGCCAGGACGACGTCCCGTACCGTGGCCCTTCCCATCGAACAGACGGCCCGCATTACTTTTTCTTCGAGCGGCCCCAAAGTAGTCTTAATGAGACTCTTCACGGCTTTTGGTTTTGTTCTGCGCACGCGACCTCCAACATTCAGAAAGGACTGCGGGGGCATGAAAAGACCAAATAAGTCCTGTTTCAGACAAAAACGGTCAAACCCGAGAAGCCATCACTTTAGTGTCTACCATGATAAAACCGCTTGACTAGAAGTCAAGCGCCAAAAGCTGCCTTGTTTGGTAAATTGTTGCCGCATCTTACACCAGACTTGGTGCCTTCGTGGATCGTTTTTGAATCAAATTCGGCCGGAGTCGTAGGTCCTCCGGCCGAATACTTCTCTGGTTACTTTACGATCTTCTCGCCAATCGATTTGGCCTGGGTGAAAAGGTAGAGGTAATCGGCGCCGCCCGCCTTGGAGTCAGTGCCTGACATATTGAATCCGCCAAACGGATGCGCACCGACCATTGCGCCCGTGCACTTACGGTTGATGTAGAGATTGCCCACATGGAACTCCTGCTTGGCAACCTCGATCTTGTCATCGGACAGCGTATAGACCGCGCCAGTGAGGCCGAACTCGGTGTTGTTGGCAATGGCTAGGGCCTCTTCGAAGTTCTTCGACTTAATGACCGCCAAGACCGGGCCAAAGATCTCTTCCTGTGAGATTGTGCCGCGAGGGTCGACATCGGCGATAACTGTTGGCTGAACGTAAAAACCATCACCTAAGTCAGTTGCGCGCGCGCCGCCGGTGATGAGCCGCCCTCCTTCGGCAATGCCTTTTTCAATGTAACCGAGAATTGAATTCATCGACTTCTCGTTGACGACCGGCCCCATGTCTGGGTTTTCAGTCGGCTCGCCAACTCTGATCTTCTCAACGCGTTCACGCAGACGCTGCAGGAAGCGGTCGTAGATACGCTCATCAACGATCGCACGCGAGCAGGCTGAGCACTTCTGACCGCTGAAGCCAAAAGCGGAAGCTGCGACGCCTTCAACCGCAGAATCGAAGTCGGCATCGTTCTCAACGATGATCGAATCTTTGCCGCCCATCTCCAGGACCGTCCGTTTGATCCAGATCTGCCCCGGCTGCTGTTCGGCTGCACGCTGATTAATGTGCAGTCCCACTTCTTTGGAGCCGGTAAACGCAATGTAGCGGGTCTTGGCATGCGCGACCACCGCTTCGCCGAAGCTTGAGCCGCTGCCGGGACAGAAGTTGACCACACCGTCAGGCAGGCCGGCCTCTTCCAGGATCTCCATGAATTTCGCTGCGATGGTCGGGGAATCGCCCGAGGGTTTCAGGATGACCGTGTTGCCGCTGACGATGGAGGCCAGCGTCATACCGCCCATGATGGCGGCAGGGAAGTTCCAGGGGGAGATTACCGCCCCTACACCGAGCGGAATGTAGCGCAGGTGGTCATGCTCACCCGGCAGCTGAACGGTGGTAGTGGCCTTGGAGAGCCGAATCGCCTCCTGCGCGTACATCATGCAGAAGTCAATCAGTTCAGCAACATCGCCATCGGCTTCGGCAAAGTTCTTGCCGACCTCAAACACAAGCCATGCCATCAGCTCGAACTTGCGCTCGCGCATCAGTTGCGCGGTCCGGAAGAGAAAGTTAATGCGGGTGTCCCACGAGGTGCGGCTCCAGCTCTCAAAGGCCTTCAGCGCCGCTTCCATGGCAGGCTCGACTTCGGCTGCCCCTGCTTCCTGGTGAATGCCGACAACCTGCGACGGATGCGCCGGGTTAATCGACTCATGCTTCTTGGCGGTCTTTACACGGCGCCCGCCGATGACCAGGTCGTACTCGCGCCCGAGTTCGTTGCGGACCTTTTCGATGGCGGTGCGCATACGCCGCTGGTTTTCCGGATTCGACCAGTCGACCGACGGTTCGTTGACGAATTTCTCAGGAACCTTGATAGCAATGTGAGTATCGGGGTTGACGCGATTCGCCTCGCGTGCGGGATGAGTAAGGGTAGCCATTAGATTGTCCTCTCAGGCTTGATTGAAATGAGTGCCGGACGGCCAGCCGGTGGCCTTGTGAGCTAATAATCTAGATGCTGCGAATCACGGCGGGACTCAGCCGGCCCACGAAACCCTTGATTCTACATCGTCATTCGAAAGCCCGCTCAAAGACGCAAAGAAAGCGGCCCAAAGGCCGCTGTCCGAAGTATTGACCGTGGAACTCTAATCTTCGTTGGGCGTTACTTGTCCCCGTGTGCTTCAACGTGGGCCTTCGCGGCCTCCGTGGCATGGTGTTCCGCCTGGGCGTGGTGGCCGTGCGCGGCATGAGCGTGATGCGCAGCCTTCTCGTGACTTCCAGCGTCGTGGTGACCTGCCGCCTCATTATGGTGACGGGCGGCGTGCTCGTGGTGCTCGGCGGCTTTGCGGTGATGGTCTGCTGCTTCCTTAGACATGGTTGCTCCTCCTCCGAAATTTGCGATAAAGCGCCCAAAGCATATCGGACGAGAGATCAAACCTGGTTTGCAGCCAGTGAAATTTATGATAAAAAGTTGCCCGCTGCGGATTTCGCCACGGAACGCCGACCGCGGGCTGCGCGACAGTGAAGCGAATGTAACCGTGAATTCATAGTAGATTCGGTGTTCCGCGAACCGATCCGTGCCAAGATAGTCGGTTTATGCGGCGCCTAATTGCTCTTTCCCTGTGTTTGTTCCTGTCGCCTTTACAGGCCCTTGCCTGGAATAGCTTCGGACACATGGCGGTCGGCTGGATCGCCTACCAGCATCTCAACACCAACACCAAGACCGCAGTCAACAAGCTGATTGCAAAGAACCCAAGCTACAAGCAGTGGAAAGCATCATTGCCCGCCAATCTCAGCAGCGACGACCAAGCCCTGTACCTTTTCATGATTGCCACAACCTGGCCGGATCAGATCCGAGGCGATTCCTCCTATCACGATGACGGCTCGAAC
>Ga0335083_10009636_pt1 | contig 11711 bp, 13 predicted proteins | sample Lox_Sample_42_FD_206716 | JGI IMG/M metagenome (GOLD analysis project Ga0335083, IMG submission 206716) | Soil microbial communities from Loxahatchee National Wildlife Refuge, Florida, United States - Lox_Sample_4.2 | ecosystem: Environmental > Terrestrial > Soil > Wetlands | place: USA... | reverse complement strand
AACACGACCGTGCCGCGGTAATCGATGAGCGCCCGGGCCAGCGCATCGACGGTATCGACATCGAGATGGTTGCCGGGCTCGTCGAGAACAAGCACGTTGTAGTTGCCCAACAGCAGACCAGCCAGACATAGCCGGGCCCGTTCGCCGCCGGACAACACGGCAATGCGTTTTTCGATTTGCTCGCCACGAAACAAAAGTGCAGCGGCCAAGTCGAGAATATACTGCGACTTGGTCCCCCGCATGGCGCAGCGCTCCAAGTATTCCAGCACGGTTTGCTCCTCGGGCAGGCTGGTGTAAACGTGTTGGGCGTAAACACCGAGCTGGCAGCCATAGCCCCAGCGCACTTCGCCCGAGAGTGCCGGCAAAGATTCGACCACGGTGCGGAGGAACGTGGTTTTGCCTTGGCCGTTGTCGCCGACAACGGCGGCGCGCGTGCCATGATCGATTTCCAGAGCGATGTCGTCGGCTACACGGCGGTCGGGGTAACCGATCGCCAATTGCCGGCACCGCAGTGCTGGGCCGTTGCGCGGCTCGACCTGCGGAGCGCGGATGTTGGCCGTGGGCTCGTCGGCGGCGGTTTCGATCAATTCCAAGCGCTCCAATTGCTTGCTTTTGGAGCGGGCCCGCGAAGCCGTGCTGGCTCGGGCTTTATTTTTCGCGATAAACTCTTCCAGGTGCCGGCGTTTGGCCAGCGTGGCGGCATTGGTGCGCTGTTCATGCTCGCGCTGCTGCTGTTGATACTCCAAAAACGCGTCAATTTTTCCGGGGAACATGGTCAGCTTGCCGCGCGACAAATCGAGGGTGTGGTCGCAGGTGGCGGCAAGAAAGGCGCGATCGTGCGAGACCACCAGGCAGGCTTCGCGGTGGTTGCGCAGAAAATGCTCCAGCAGAATTTGCGTGCGCAAGTCGAGAAAATTGGTCGGTTCGTCCAGCAGGAGCAAATTCGGTTCGTGCAGCAGCAGTTCGGCCAATTTCAACCGCGTTTGCCAGCCGCCGGAAAGCTGGGCGATGGGCCCTTCCAGCGACGTGCCTTTCAGCTCGAACTCGCCGGCGACTTCGCCGCATTTCCAATCGGGTTGGCCGCTGGAGCGCATTAAAAACTGCAGGCCGGTTTCATCGGGGAGAAATGGATCGTGCTGGCGCAGATAGCCCAACTGCAATTTGGGATGGTGGACGATTTCGCCCTGGTCGAGTTCTTCCTCGCCCAGCAGAATGCGGAGCAACGTGCTTTTGCCGGCGCCGTTGCGGCCGACGAAGCCGACCTTGGCGTCGTCGATGATGGTCGCCTCGGCATTTTCCAGCAGCACCTGATGGCCGTAGCTTTTGCAGGCATTCTTAATTTGCAGCAGTACGGCCATAAACAGAAAATGAAGAATGACCAAACACTAATGACCAATTTTCAACGTGAACACCAACATCCATCGGTCAATCGGGACTTGGTTATTGGGAATTCCTGATGGTGTGGGCTGATCAATCGCAGTCACCCCAGCGCTATGCGAGTGAGTATTGACCCCGGCCGGCACGTTTCAGCTTGCCTTGCTCGACGAGCGCTTCCCACACGGCGGAGGGATATTCGCGCGGGGGCTCGATGCCGACGATGGTCGACTTTTGGCCGGAACTCATGGGCCCGCGTCCGATGCGCGATTCCTGATCGAGGCGAGTGAACTTCCAGCGTTTTTTGAAAGCGACGTAGGCGGCCTTGAGCTGCTCCTTGGATGGGGGTTCCTGAGGCGGGGCCGTGGATTGAGCGGCCGACAATGCGGGTGGCGCAGCGGAGGGAGAGGCTGTCTGCATATGCTCTTCGTTCACGATCAGAACTCCAAAGGATGTCAGTTACAAAACCGTAGAGAAGCGGATGGCACTGGCTTTTGCATACGTCCTACGTTCCAGATTAACGCGGTTGGCGTGCGGAAGCAACTAAGAGGGTGCAGCAGGAGAGAATTGATGCTAAAATGCGGCGCAGAACTTCGGCGACGGAGGTCTCTTTCGGCAAGCGGAAGGATACACAGGAATATTTTTCGGAAGTTTAACGATGCCGCACGGATTTTTTAATGTCGAACAATGGCAGTGTCCGGAGAAAGGAAAAGCGGGGCAGTGGGTTCCCGTTTTCCATTTGGACGCGTATCAGTCATTGACGAAAGCGATGGAAAAACTGGGAAAGCGCGAGCCTGGGCTGTTTCGCATTGTGCAAATGCAGTGCTGCGTGTGGGCGGAAATGGAAAACGGCCAATTGAAATTGCATGGTTCGCATGCTTCCACGCCGGAAAGTTTGGCCCGGATGGCCAAATTATTTGACGATGAAGGAGGCCGCCGACCGGTGGAAAAAGCACGGGCTAATCGCGCGCGAACGATTGCACAATGAAAAAAATGAAACCACGCCCCAAGGCTTGATCCGAGATGAGGAGGGAATATACATCTTGGTTAGCAGCAATCGTAAAAATGGGACACAAAGTTCGAAGGGATAACAGTCGCATGTTCTGTCGCAACCGCTGGGCAAAGAAACTGCTATTTATTGCACTATTTGGATTAGCAGGTTGTTCCGAAGCGCCAGACGCCGGACAACCAGCCGCGAATCAGGCTGCACAGAATCAGCCGGTAGTACCTCAACCCGATGCAGCCCAATCGAGCGACGAGGTATTTATTGCTGGGCCCGATTTTGTCACGACGGTTACGATTTCGGTTCCCAAAGAAGCAACCGTCGGAGAATGGGTTGATTTGAAGGCTTCGCGTAAAGACGGGCCCTGGCTGCGAGTAAAAAATGCCGACGTTCCTTCAGGCGTTAAGACATATTCCAAGGAGCCACCCAGTTCGCAAGCGAACATCCAATCATCTGTTGCCTGGAACATTGATCCACCGGGTGCAGCCCGGGGCAATCTACCGACGGACGACATCGTCAAGGACGACCCGCTGGCACGCAAGGTAATGTTCAGCGCGCCGGGTCAATACAAGATATCGTGCGCCTCATCGGTTCCGACGAAAACCATGAGCAATGTGGAAACGATTACGATTCAAGCCAAGCCGTGATTAACTGGTCCTCGAGAAAATTGAGTGCCGTTACCCCTGGCCGCCGACGTCGCGGGCGAATGCTTCCTGCATGATATCGGCCTCGCGGCGGTGGTGATCGTCGAGCTTGACCAGCAATTCTTCCATGTCGCGGCAGACCGCTTCGACTTTCGGCTTGTCGTCAGGGGAAAGATGTTCCAGCCGCAGCACCAACCGGTGCAAGGTCTCCTCAAATTCATCATGGTCGCGAAGCAACGCCTGAACTTTTTCGGCCATTGCAGGCATTTGCTCGACCACGTCGGTCATGTAGCCATCTTGTTCTTTCAGCGCCATCAGGCGTTCCAGGTGACGCTGAAACGATTGGGCGATAAACCGCAGGCTGGATAGTTTGCGGGGAAGATCGTCGGCGGTGGGCTTCCAATCGAGCACCGTGCGCAAAGCGCCGATAATATGGCGCAGGGCCTCGTGCTCGACGGCTGCCTGTTTCATGTTTTGCTGATGTTGCGACATGATTTGGGCTCACCCACTGCCTTACCAGACGCCCAACTGACCCTGACGACTATGGATTGGTCAGCGAGCGATTTCGCCACGGTATAACTTTACCCTATGGCACTGCCGCCGGGGTTGTCCAGGGCTGGAAAGGCAATGACTGGGGCCGATTTGTAGGGAATGAGGGAAAAATCCCATAGACATTGCCATGCCAGACGGTGTAAACTTGCATGTTTCGCCGCGATCGGTAGGCAGGTTGTGGCGAGTATGCCCAAGGTGTTGATGTTCCGTGGTTTAGTAAAGGAGGAATTGTGGTTAAACTTACGGTTCGGGACCGGGAATCGATTCAGGAAGCGGTGCGACGCTTCCGCAAACTTGTGGAGCGCAGCGGCATTAAGAAGGAAATGCGCCGCCGCGAATACTATGAAAAGCCAAGCGAAATTCGCCGCCGCGCGCGATTGCGTGCGGAACGCCGGACCCGTCGCGTGGTGAAGCCGGTAGGCGCTTGAGTTTCTGCCAGCCTGCTGTGTGCTGTGGCAAGATTTCTTTCGACACTTGCTGACGCGCCGTTTGCGTTGTCCCTAGCCGCAAGCCGATGCCCCGATTGGGTTGCCTCCGTTAGAAGCAGTATTCGACGCGGGCAAACAGGCCGTCGAAGCCCATGATGTTGGCGTTCGATTGGGTTTGGAAGTCGGTGACGCTAATCTGTTCAAATTCTCCCAGGTCCCACCAGGCTTGAAACAAGTAACCGGCGGAAAGACGCAGGCAGTTCGACATTTGCCAGTCGCCGCCCAATTCGATTTCCGCCACAGGAATAATTCGATCGTGGCTGTCGGTCAGGGTTTCGGTGGTTTCCGGCGAAATATCGGAACTCGTCACGATGAGCTTTTGGGTCAAAGTGTTTTCGCCCAAGAGAAGTGAAAAGTTAGTGCGCGCAAACAGCGACAGGCGGTCGCAGCCGCGGAAATAGCGGCGCCCTTCCAAGCCCACTCTTGGGCCGGCGCCAATGAAGTGGGCCGTCACAAAGGCGTTTGCCGGCGGCGGCGCATCTTCCACGGGCGGATTGATGGCCGTGGTATTGTCGACGCGGTTCACGTCGGCAATCCGCACGCCCACCGAGTATTTTAAGGTCCACACCGGACAGCACGGATTGCATGTCGGGCACGGATTGCAGCAGCATTTCGAGTAATCGATGTCGTACACGTTCATATTCAGACCGACGGAATTGATCAACAGCTGGTCAGGCGTGTTGGCCCGAGTCATAAATTGCCCGCCGTACGCCGTGGTATCGGTCGGAGTGGGAGTCACCAGGGTGCCCCCGTCGTTGAAATTCCAATAATGAAAACTGATTTCGTCGCCGCAATCGAAGCGGTAACCGAGGAATGCCCGGACCGAACTTCGATAATCGAATTTCTGCTGAATCATGGTGTCGGTTTCGTTCACCGTTTCCGTGCCGCTACCCACAATTTTGACGAAAGCCTGGGCCACGCTGAAATCGGGGCGCACAAACAAATAATCGGCGCCGCCGTACCATCCGCGGCAACCGCACGGATTGAAACATGAACAGCAATCGTTGCAGCAACCGCCGCATCCGTCGCAACCGCAGCTATCGTCGGAGTTGGACGATTCCATGCCAGGACCAATCATTTCCGGAGGGGCTTGGCCACCGTTGCCCGGAGCGGCCGCGGAATTGTTGTCGCCGCTATTGGTCCAGGCATTCATAGCGCCTGACGACGAGCCACGCGACGATTGGATGGAGCGTGACGGTCCCTGCGATGGTTCCAAGGAATCGTCATTGCTTCCGCTGGAAAAGTTTGCAGGCGAAGTGGCCATGGCTGGCCGGACACCGCGATTGACCGAATTTCCAGAAAATGTTGCGCTCCCCGGTGAGGCATAGTGCGGCCTCGAACGAAAGGCCTGTACATCGCAACGGGACGTGGCTTGTGATGATGGCTGCTGATCGCTCTGGCCGGAATCATCGTCGGACTGGGAATAAATTGCCGGCGAGACCTGACCGCGTGACCGGTCCACGTTAAATTCTGCGGCCTGCTTGCCGCTTGGTTGCAACGTTTCCGGCGGAGTGTTGTCGTCGTCGTTATCAGACGACTGCGTTTGATCTGCACCGCCGCCGTAAGCTCGCAGCAGCGGTGCTAAATCGTAATCGGAAATCGGCTGCGTCGCACGGGCAAAGGCAGCGTACATCGCCAGCCCCAAGCACAGGGCAGCGAGAGACAGAAATTTAGCGCACTTCATTCCACACCCCCCTAGTTCATTCCCCTTGATTCATCCGGCCGGGTAGTTCCCGGTCGCCGCCACGCTGCTGTCAGGCTGGGCAATTGCCAAAACCTGTACGGATGGTAGCGGTATTCCGGAGCCAATTTCTCCGGCTTTAGAAGGTATCGGATGCGGCATTTCCGATACTTTCAGAATTTACAGAACAATCCGAATTCTCGGAGGAATGCGTACGATTGGAAAAGTTGGCCCAGGCTGCCGCGCTTGCCAACGAAGATAGCATCGCAAGAGGCGGGACCATGGGCTCGGCGGCTGATTTTGTCGTTCGTATGATTCCCATGTTTGCATGCTGCCACGCTCAGGGCGATTTTTTCTGTGGCGTGGGGACGGCATGTCCCGGGGATTCGAATGCAAGCGGATGGTCGGAAAGGGGATCGGTAATGCGAATGCTCAATTTGCCGGCCAACAAATCGTCGATCAGGGTGCCGACCACTTCCACGCGCCAACCACAAGCCAGGGCCGGCGGCTCGCCGTCGACAAAACCCAGTCGAAAAGCGACCAGGTCGCGGACATCGCTGGCCATGCCCACCAGCGCCGGCGCTAATTCGCGCGAGCGGCACAAGCTGGTCAGCGCGGTCGATAAAAATTGTCCCAACACGTTAATTTGCTGCGGCACTTCGCGGCGCTCTGATTGCGGCCAATCTTGCTGCGGTAAATCGAGCGCCAGTTGAATGTGTTCAGCAATTTTGGGCAAAAGGCGCTGCAACTCGCTCCGTTCCAAGCCCCGAACCGCTCGAATTTGCCGCATGTCGGCGGTCCGTCGCCGGGCCAGTTCGACGAGTAAATCATCACGCAAAATAAACCGAGCCGGCGTGTCTCGGCGCTGAGCTTCTCCTTCTCGCCAGCGCCACAATTCGCGAGCCACGGCCAGCGACCGGGGTGGCAAGCCCGAAATGCCCGATACCCGCCGCCAGCGTTCTCGAGAGCGGCTGGCGACCACTTCCTGCTCGAAGGCCTGCATTTCGGCAAGGAACCACTGCGTGCGGTTGGCTTTTGCCAGCAGAGTTTGTAACTTATCGCGCAGCGGAATGAGATAGCGCACGTCGTCCAGGGCGTATTCCAATTGTTGTGTGCTCAAGGGACGGCGTCGCCAATCGGTTCGGGTTTCCCCCTTTTTTGTGTTCACGCCCAGCAACCGAGAAAGCAAAGTGCCATAGCCGGAAGGAAATTCGTCGCTGACAAACCCTGCGGCAATTTGCACGTCGAACAAATTGGCCGGGCAGCGACTCACGGCCTGCAGCGAAAAGCCCAGCTCTTCTCGCCCGGCATGGACAATGGTTTGATGATTGGGCTGGGCCAGCACTTCCCAAAACTGGTCGAGGCTGCTTAGTTTTAACGGATCGATGATACTCAAACCGGCCGGCGTGCATATTTGCACCAAGCAAAGTTGCGAGCGGTACGTGTGTTCGGAAACGAATTCGGTATCGAACGCGATGACCTCGGCCTGGGCCAATTCTTCACACAATGCCGCCAACTGCTTATCGGTGGTAACGTGGTTATACGACATGCAGTGGCGTGCCGAAGGGAGTGTGATTAAATTGATTGCTCGATGTTGGAGACGGCGACGTTGGAGTCGGTGGCGAATTCACGGGCCATTCAATCATCATAACTGGCGATGCACCGATGACGGAAATCTGGCTGCGAACCAACCTCCGCATATTATTGCTCGGCATGATACTTCCTGTTGTGCTGATGGCGATAGGTCTAATCCCGGTTTTAGCGATGGCGACCGAGACCGGGGCTTGGCTGCGAATCGTTGGATGGATCATGGTGGCCGCCGGTTTCATGATGTTGGGAATAATTGTCGCGCAACTGAGATTGCCGCGATTAGCGTACGCCGATAGGCAAGTGCTGGTGTATTTGCGCACTGGGGCGCCGATCCGCATTCCAGTGGAATTTGTCGAATGTTTTTTTCTTGGCGGCGGCGTGGGCCAACTTCCAGGCTCGCAGGGGCGAAAAATTCCCGTGCGCAACCTGACGATGCGCGTGGCGGAAAAAGCCAAGGATTATCAACATCGGGAGGTGAAGGCCACGTTGGGGCGCTGGGAAGAAGGCTATGTAACCATCCATGGCGCCTGGTGCGAACCCCTTACGCTGGAAGTGGTTCAACGTCTTAATTCGCTGCTGGCTGAAGCACACCAAACCCTACAGAAAACTGCGCCTTGATATTCTTTTGCAATCATGGATTCCCGATCTGAAACATGACCAATTGGCCGTGCAACAATCAGGCCAAATCGCGACGAAGCAGTATTTTTTTCTTCGTAAGACCCGCCGTGAAAAAAACTCCTTGACAGGTTTGCAATGGACGCAAATACTGCGTGCTGCACCGTGCCGGGTAGAGGATGTACCCTGCGTGTTGGTCGCCGCAAACAGGAGGTTGAAGAGAATGCGGCGGCGCAAAATCGCCTCTTGAGGGATACAGGAGTCACGGCGTGCCAATCTCAGTTCTGGAAGCGGTCAAGTTGGGGCTATGGGATTATGAACCGCCCAAAGTGGATGACGGAAAATACTCGTCGACCCGGGCCTTGCCGGGCTCTACGGAAAAACTGGAAGTGTTGGCCGAACGTCTGAAGGCGGGCTTGCCGTTGTGGCATCCTAGCGATCCGCTCAACTACGCCGAAGCCATCGGCGAGCACGACGATTGACGGACCGCTGGCGCTGAACATTGCAGCCCGCGTAGGGCGTCAGGCAGCAGTCTTTTCCGGCGCTGCGTTGTTCCACGGTTGGCGTGGGCGGCGCTGCTCTGTTCGTGGCCACGGCAATTTGCTATGCTCGCCGTACGCCCGTTTTTATCTAAACCACTTGGCACCGGTGTTTTCATGCCGAGCTTAAAGCTCACGTTTCCGCATCAGTTGGGGCAAGAGGAAGCCGCTGCCCGACTGAAAAATCTCCTCGCGAAAGTGAAGGATAAATATCAGGCCCAAGTTTCCGACCTGCAGGAAGTTTGGAACGGCAACACGCTGAACTTCAGTTTCAGCACGTACGGCTTCAAAGTGGCCGGCGACGTCTTTGTGCAACCCAGCGAAGTGCAACTCGACGGGCAAATTCCGATGGCTGCCATGATGTTCAAGGGCAAAATCGAAAACGCCATCAAAGATCAACTGGCCAAAGAGCTGTCATGAAGCAAAAGCAGATAGCAGAAGGCGAAAGGCGGCAATCGCGGACAATCTCTGAATAATTGCCCGCAAAGTTTGTGTGGTCTCTCCCGGTCGCCGAGCATTTTTTCTCAAGTTGAATGTAGCGCCGCCCGAGTGCCGATGGTCAACAGTATTGGCACTTTAGGGAGGGCTTTCCGTGAACCAAACGACCACTGTTGCCGCGCCGATTTTATCCGCGCCTGTTTTTTCCGCGCCGCAATCGGCACAACTTCTGATCGAATTGGAAAGCCAGCAAGATCATTTGCTGCGAGAGCTGGACGATTTGAATCTGCGCATCGAACAAGCGATTGTCGTCGGCCAAATGAGTGTTCGCCGCCCGGCGGAATCTGAACCGCGCCTCTGATGGACTTTTCTTTCTCCATCACCCTCGCCGCTGAAAACTACGTTTGCAATTCGCTAAGGAACGTGCAATTGCGTCAGAGTTAGACTTTTCCTAGCCGGCAGGCTTTAACTTTCGCGATTTGTCTTCGCAAACCATTTAGATGGTAGTCGACAGCGGCTAATCTAACGCAATTCCCGTTTATTACGGTAATGCCTGTAGGAGCGTCGCCCGTAGCCGTCGATATTTTCCGAGGAGTTGTCTATTGCCCTCATTCAATGGAGCGAGGACGTTTCATCGAAGGGGGCGCCACGGAAGCAACTTTGCTGGCCGCAAAAGGCGCTACTGCCAAGGCACAGTTGGATTATATGAAAGACGAGATTGCTTACCGCGTTGCCCATGCTCAACTGCTGAACGCGATTGGCCAGGAGTAACATTCGCTGGCTTTCGCGCTGCTTGGGCAACCGATTATGCAAAAGTCGCTTCTGTTTACCGCCGCCTGGTTGTTGGTTGCATCGGGCCTGTTATTCAGCCTGCCTCCGCGCACGGTTCATGCACAAGAAAGTAAGATTGCCTCGGACACGCTGCGGCCGGACGTCTCGTTTGCAGCGATCGAACCGGCACTTGGTTTGCCCCTCTATTCGCCACCGGCGGACAGCGTCAGCCCGGTTCAGGACGTCGCACCAGAAGGCGCAGCATTTTATTTGGCACAAAGTGACATGCAAAGTCGCGGCGGCAATCGCGGTATGACAGACAGCGGCGAGGGAAATGGAAATTCTTACGGCGGGGCTTCGGAAAGCACGGATCGGCTGATCGACGGCATTACCAACCCTATCGCCCCGTTAATGCAATATCGCTTTCGCGGATTTTGGAATTGGCCCATCGATGATGCAGGGCCGAATAACGAGCAGTTTGAATTTCGTCCGACCATACCGCTCAAACTTTGGGATCAAGAAAATCTGCTGCGGATATCGATACCGTATAAATTCCAAGATGGCGCGCCGTCAGGGTTGGACAAAGTTCAAATTTTCGACGCAGCCATTTTCTCACCCGATTGGGGAAAGTGGGGCTTTGGTCCGGACTTTCGGCTCGATCCGAATTCGGGCGAGGCCGGCGATTTCCAGATAGGGCCTGTCTTTGGCGGGGTCGTCAAGAACGAGCATTGGACGTGCGGATTTATCAACCAAAATTTCTTAGGCGGCAACGATTCGGAAACTTATATTCAGCCGGTACTGGCCTACAAATTCAACGACCAGTTGGCGTTGGCGCTGGGGGACATGCAATTCAAATACAGTTGGAGCGACCACAAGTGGGTACAACTGCCGCTGGGTATCGAAGTTGATTACATTGCCAACTTGTGGGGCCAAAAAATACAATTTTTCGCCGATCCGCAATACAACTTCGTCACCGATTCCAGCAATTCCGGCTGGACCATTTTCTTCGGCATGGTATTGCTTGTTCCCGAAGGGTAATCGCTCCCCCGCGTCTAGGCGACTGCTTGACAGTGAATTGGCAGCGTGGCAAAATCATCGGCCGATGGGCTGCTCGGGACGGGCGGCCAGAGATCTTGCAAATCCGCCACCGTTCGTGTTAGTCGGGGCGAGGGAATCTCGGTTGGGCCATGCTGGCTGGATTTCGCACGAAAAATCTGGATTCGTGCGCGGCGCTGCGGTTTGATTGCGGAAGAGTTAGCTTCGGGTTCGCACGGCAATGCTTGAGCATCTTTGCCGAAAGACGCCGACCGTGAATCGACAACACTTTGCCGGGATGAATTGTGCCCTAAGCCTCGCTGCTTGGTTGATGACGCTATGCGCTGTTGCGGCTCAAGCTGCTGATCCGCTGCCCAGTTGGAACGACGGGGCGGCAAAGCAAGCCATTCTCGACTTTGTGCAGGTAACCACCGACAAAGCGAACCCCAAGTATGTGCCGCCGGAACAGCGAATCGCCACGTTCGATCAGGACGGCACGCTGTGGGTGGAGCACCCGATGTACACACAGGTCATTTACTGCCTGGATCGAGTGCCGGCGCTGGTGAAAGATCATCCGGAGTTGAAAAACAAAGAGGCGATTAAAGCAGTTCTGTCGGGGGATCGCGATGCTGTGGCTAAATTGCAGGCGAAGGATTTGGAGGAAGTTCTGACGGCGACGTTGACGGGCATGACGGTCGAGGAATATCAGGCCGAAGTGCAGAAATGGCTGCAAACGGCCAAGCACCCACGCTGGGACCGGCCATATACGGAACTGGTTTATCAGCCGATGCTGGAAGTGCTGAATTATTTTCGCGCCGGCGGCTATAAAACGTACATTGTCACCGGCGGTGGGCAGGACTTTGTGCGAGTTTACGCAGCGAAAGTTTACGGGATTCCGCCGGAGCAAATCGTCGGATCGGCAGGCGAAACGAAGTACGGCTACGACAAGAATGGCCGGCCGATTTTGACCAAGGACCCCAA
>Ga0335083_10009635_pt1 | contig 11712 bp, 7 predicted proteins | sample Lox_Sample_42_FD_206716 | JGI IMG/M metagenome (GOLD analysis project Ga0335083, IMG submission 206716) | Soil microbial communities from Loxahatchee National Wildlife Refuge, Florida, United States - Lox_Sample_4.2 | ecosystem: Environmental > Terrestrial > Soil > Wetlands | place: USA: Florida... | reverse complement strand
GACGGCGATCTCGAATATGTGAATTGCGGTCATGTTCCGCCGCTGCTGGTGTGCGCCGGGGAAGTTATCCGTCCACCCCACGGCAACGTTCCAGTGGGCCTGCTGGGGGACGCGACCTTTGAGAGCGCTCGCTGCCAGATGAAATCCGGCGACCGGTTCATTCTCGTGACTGATGGCGTGACCGAAGCTGAAAACGCCATGGGAGATTTTTTCGAGGACTCGCGTCTGGAAGCAGCCGCGGCAAAGTCTCCCACCCTGGAAGGAATTTTTTCTGCCGTATCCGATTTCTGCGCCGGAAATCCCCTCAGCGACGACTGCACTGTGGTCGAGTTGTGTTACGCCAGCCCCGAGGCCTAACCTCCGCTCTTTCAGAGGCGCGCGAAGACGTCACCCGTCGACGGTGACCGTGTAGTCCGTGCCTTCCCATCGATTCTCCGTCGGCCAAAGAAACGTAAAGATGACTCGACCGCCGGCGGGAAGTGACGCCGTCGGCAAGTCGAGAGTGTGGATTCCGAGTCCGGTATCGCGCGTATTGGTGTCATGGGTTGTCTTCCAGTCGTCGAAGCTCCAATGGACCAGTGCCGGGTTAAGCAGCACGATGCGCAGTGTCTTGTTGCGTGGAACGGTGCGCGTCTTGTTGTTGAACCTCCAGCCGAAGACTTGCCGCACATGTTTGTCAACCAGATAACGTTTCACGGTTTGTGGCGGCTGGTCGAAAACCTTGCCGTCGTGAATGGAGCGGCGCAGCTTGATGTATTCGGAATGGGCCCACACCAGCGGACAGGCTGACCCCGTCGGTTTGCCGCGGAAAAGCTCCAACGCTGGGATGTCGGCCGAATCCCAAACTTGTTCGGGGAGAAGGCGGCTGTCTCCAGCAGGAGCATTTTCCAGAACTGTGAGCAGAGATTCGGCCTCGTCCCGATGCCCCGCAGCCAAGGCGTAGTGAGCGCGTTCCCCGGCTAACAATGGCCACGCTCGACCAATGCCGGTTCCATCGAAGGCGGAGCCGTCTTTGTGTTCGCCATAACCGTCGCCGTTGTAGCGGTACCAGCAGGGGCCTTGGGGCAACTCGACGCTGAGCAGAGCGTCGATGGCGCGCACCGTATTCACGACGCGAGGATCGTCTGGTGCGCGCAAGCCAAAACGGACCAGGGCCAGCGCGTCAGGACTGATGATGTGGTATGCGCTCTCGCCGTCTTGCCCGGGCGGCTTATTCTTGATGGGAACGAAGCCTTGGGTGGGGGATGAAGCGCCGTCGGTGTCCGGCGGAGCAATGCGAACGTAATAGCCATCGATTCCGAGTTGGCGGGCGAGGTCGCCTCCAGTGGCATAAACCCAGCGCTCGATGTTGTCGTTCCATGCGTCGGCCGTGTCGCGCATAGTCTGCGCCTGTTCGGAGTGTCCCGTAAGCTCGGCAATGTCGGCACCCGCCAGCAACGCCGAGATTTCCGCCGCAAGAGTGAACGGAGAGTAGCCCGAATCTTCCTCCCATCGATCCTGTTGCGTCACAGGACCGTTGCGCAGAATAAAGCTGACGGCGTTGCGCACCATGGGCCACCAGCGGTCGAGTTTGCCTAGGATGCCCGGGGCTTCGCGTCGCATGAGATCGAGCAGTAGGACAGGTAATGCCGTCTCGTCCATCTGAACGCCGCTCCAGTAGGGACGTCCGTCGAGCCAGAGATTCTGCGCCCAGTTTCCCGCCGCCTCCTGCGTCGCTTCCAGATAACGAAGCACGCGCGCGGCGTCTGTCTCCGCGCCCGCAGCGAGCAAGGCCCCGGCTGTCTCCACTAGATCACGCGGCCAGACGAGGTGATATCCGCCGAGATCCTCGTCGCCCTTGTTGAATCCCCATGGAATGGAGAGGCTGGCGATAATTCCGCCGAGAAAATCTTTCGACTCATGAGTGCGCAACACCGAGGTTGAAGCGCGATAGAGATCGTGCTGACGCTTCGGTTCGTCGAGCTTGAGCAGTGTGGCTTGCCAGTTCTTCCACTGCGAGATGTAGTGCTCGCGAACCTCGGAATAGTCTTCGAAGAGGGTGGATCGCGCATGCTGTCCCGCTTCCGTCCAGACGGAGCCGAAGCCGAGGGCAACCACGAACTCCCCGTTACAGGCCGCCAAGTCGACCTCGCCGGTGAACGCGATATTTCCGTTCTCGGCGCGGGTATACTCCCACTCCATCTGAAAATGGTCAGAGAGGTCCTGCCAGCCGTCGGAGGCACCCACGAATCCAACCGAGGTTTTCTTCCACAGCGTCGAAGACGCGAGCGCGAGAGAAGTTCCATCGTGCTGGGCAAAAAACATTGGGAAGCCCTTATATTCCCCGGTCCAGCCAGTATTGCCGTATCCGCAATTGGCCAGGTGCGGAGACAGCAGTGCGTAGAGACGGTAGTCGGAAAGCTTCCCTTGCAGGGGTTCAAAGCGAACCTTCTGCAGAACCACGTTGCGGTAAGGGTCGGTGAGCACTTCCTTGCGGATGCGATAACGCCCGCTGTTGCAGGTATTGATGAGTTCAAAGGCCGGGATGCCAGGCTCGAATGGCCGATTCTCGAAGGCACAGTCGCGTTTCTCCTCGGAGAAAAAGTCCCTGCCGTTGGTAATGATGAATCCCATGTCGCGAGTGCAGGCTTGGTCGACGCGGGGAAAATAAACTTCGTTGAGAATGCCGTGACTAATCGTGAACCAGACTTTGCTGTGCTGGTTCAGCGCCGTGCCTGCGCCGGTCTTGGCGCTTGAGGTCCAACGCGGCGGAATGCCCGGCCAACCTGGGGCATAACGGATCGGCGAATCGGTCATGAAGACATGTCCTCGGAGACTGAATTTACAAACGTTTTACAGGTTTGGCGTTTTCCTTGCGCAGAAGATGTCATCAGAATAGTGAGCATCCCCGCGATAAATAGGAGATGCAACCTGGACCAGATGAACGATAATAGTCCAACACTGGCGCGAAACATGGTCAAAACATCAGATGCACGAGCGTGGACGATAGTAACAGCGCTATGCATCTGCTCCGCTCTTTCTGCAGCAGTTGCCGCGGAGACAGTGCCAAAGGTCCAGGAAGTCTCGCCCCTCGACCGGGGATTCTCCGGCCTCTACAACCTCGATTTCGCCGGGGCACAGAAAGATTTCGCGACCTGGCAGACGCAGCATCCCGACGATCCGGTCGGTCCGGTCAGTGAGGCCGCGGGCTATTTGTTCTCGGAGTTCAACCGACTCGGCGTGCTGGAGTCCCAATATTTCGACAACGACGAGGCATTCACTGATCGGCCGAAGCTGACTCCCGATCCCGCCCTTCGAGAACGCTTCCAGGCTTCCATCGGACGCGCGGAAAATCTGGCTCACGCGCGTCTGGCCAAGGATCCCAAAGATCGCGATGCTCTCTTCGCCTTGACCCTGTCGTCGGGCTTGCAGGCGGATTACGCAGCGCTCATCGAAAAGCGGAACCTCGCGTCTTTGCACTTCACAAAACAGGCCTCCGTTTCAGCCCAACAATTGCTTTCGGTTTGTCACGATTGCTATGACGCGCTCCTGGCCACCGGATTCAGCAAGTACATCATTGGCAGCATGGCCGCTCCGGTGCGATGGATTCTTCGCATGGGCGGCTTGCCTGCCGACAAGCAGGGAGGCATCGCCGATCTCCAAGCCACAGCGGAGTACGGGCACTACCTCGCCCCGTTTGCCCGAATACTCTTGTCCATTGCATATGTGCGCGAGAAAGATGATTTGCGCGCCCTGCAGTTGCTCACGGGTTTGCAGCGCGAGTTCCCAGGGAATGCGCTGTTTTCTCGTGAAATCGCGCGACTTCAGACGACCCGATAGTCCACTCAAAGAGTAGTGAGCCGTCGACGGACAGCCCATCTAGTTGTTGATTTGTATCTATGCCGCGAGACCGATTTTCCCACCCGGCCATTCATCAGAAATTCACCCGTTTGTAACCGTCCTGTAACACTGCGCCGATAGAACGGGGACATCAATAAAAAAGGAGGAATTATCTGGTGATGCGGAAAATTGCGCTGCTGTTTGTGTGCGGCATCTTGACACTGCCGGCATTCGGGCAGACCACCCTGAACGGAGCTGGTGCAACATTCCCTGCTCCCATTTACTCCAAGTGGTTCAGCGAATACCACACACTTCACCCGGACATCCAGATCAACTATCAACCGATTGGAAGTGGCGGCGGAATCCGTCAGGTGACGGAAGCCACCGTGGATTTTGGCGCCAGCGATATGCCGATGACCGACGCGCAAATTAAGGAAGCGGAGGCCAAGCTGAAGACCAAGATTTTCAATCTTCCGACAGTTCTCGGCGCGGTCGTACCCGCCTACAACATTCCAGGAGTGACTGGTGAAGTGAAGTTTACCCCCGAAGTTCTGGCTGGAATCTTCCTCGGAAAGATCACGAACTGGAATGATCCGTCCATCGCTAAGGACAATCCGGGTGTCAAGTTTCCCAATCAGGACATCATTGTCGTCCACCGCTCTGACGGCAGCGGGACGACCTTCATCTGGACCGATTATCTTTCCAAGGTCAGTGCGGATTGGAAGAGCGAGGTAGGCGCCAACACATCGGTGAAGTGGCCCAGGGGTCTCGGCGGAAAAGGGAACGAAGGAGTGGCCGGATCGATTCGGCAACTGCCTGGTTCGATTGGTTATGTCGAACTGATCTACGCCGTGCAAAATCACATAACTTACGGCAGCGTCAGAAATTCAGCGGGCGTGTTCCTCAAAGCTTCGCTGGAAGGCGTCACTGCGGCGGCGGCTTCGGCTCCCAAGATGCCGGCAGACTTCCGAGTGTCGATCACCAATTCTCCGGGAAAGGATGCCTATCCGATTTCGAGCTTTACGTGGCTCCTGATTCCCCAGCAGTCGAAGGATCCAGCGAAGGGCAAGATTCTGGCCGCCTTTCTGAACTGGATGGTCACCGACGGTCAGAAGATGACCACTGCTCTGGAATATGCGCCCCTGCCGGAGAACGTAGTAGCGAAAGAGCAAGAGACCATTAAACAAGTTAAATAGGAACCCCGCCCGCGTGGGGTTTTGCACTCATAACGGAAAAAGGAGAGAGCATGATGAAGTCTGTGTGGATGGTGTGTGCAGTTCTGTTCCTGGCGACGGCACTGGTCGGACAGACCAGCACCGCGACAAAACCTAAGAAAGCGAAGGCTGCGGCGTTGACATCGAGTGATGTGCAGGCGCTGAGGGACGCGATTGCCGCGCAGCAGGCCGCGTTAGCCCAGCAGCAGAAAGAGATTCAAGAGCTGCGGGACGAACTGCATCGTAAAGACGAGACCGTGCAGCAGGCCCAGACCGCCGCGGCCGACGCTGCGGGCAAGGCAGACGCGGCTCAGGCCCAGTCCGCGCAGCAGCAGCAGACGGTCACCGAATTGAAGAGCGACGTGACCGATCTGAAAACCGGCATGGCGAACACGGTCGTCAGCCTCCAGGAAGCCCAGAAACAGATTTCCGAGCCTCCTACCACTCTTCATGTGAAGGGAATTACTCTTACTCCGGGCGGCTTCCTGGCGGCTGAATTTGTGCGCCGCTCACGGGCCCTCGGTTCTGACATCAACACGCCTTTTAACTCTCTGACTATGCCTGGCGCCTCCGCCAGCAGCGTATCGGAGTTCTTCGGTTCCGGCCGCCAGTCGCGCGTATCGATGCTCGCGGAGGGCCGGCTGAAGAGCGCGAAGGTTTCGGGCTATGTCGAAGCCGATTTTCTCTCTGCGGCCGTGACCTCCAACAACAACGAGAGCAACAGCTACTCACTTCGGCAACGCCAGGCATGGGGCCAGGCGGCCTTCGATAACGGCTGGACCTTCACTGGTGGACAGATGTGGAGCCTGGTAACCGAGACCAAGCATGGCGTGGACAACCGCACGGAAGCCCTGCCCATGACCATCGATCCGCAGTACCACGTTGGGTTCAGCTGGGCGCGGCAATATGGCCTGCGCCTATCAAAGAACTTCAACAACAAGGTGTGGTTAGCGGTTTCGATGGAGAACTCGCAGGCGACGGTGACGACTCACAACAACGGAGCCAATTTCCTGATCGGCTCCGCTGGCGCGGGAGGCGGTCTCTACAACCTCAACGCTAATTACTCCTTCAATCCTTCACCCGACATCATTGCAAAGCTGGCTTTCGAGCCCGGTTTCGGACACTACGAGATCTTCGGCGTCTATAGCCGGTTCCGCGACCGCGTATTCCCCTGCGGCGAAGCTTCTGCGACCTTCCCCTGCGGACCGGCAGGTGCGAACACCGCGCCGAACTCGGCCGGAGCGTATAACAGCTCGACCAACGGCGGCGGCTTCGGCGCCAACGCTCGCTGGTCTTTCGACAAGAAACGCATTGACTTCGGATTGCACGGCTTCGGCGGCAGCGGCGTAGGCCGCTACGGTACCGGTGGTCTTCCCGACGCGTCCGTGCGTGCCGACGGAACGCTGGATTTGGTCAAGAGCCTCCAAGGCCTCACGACTCTTGAATGGCACGGACCGAAGATGGACATCTACCTGAACGCGGGTGCGGAGTACGCCAGCCGCACTGCCGGCTTCGATCCCATTACCGGCAAGTATGTGGGCTACGGCTCGCCGAACTTCCCCAACGTCGGCTGCTTCACCGAGGCCGTGCCGGGATCCGGCGGTTTCGCTCCTGGCAGCCTCGCCAATTGTACCGCCGACACCCGCGTCCTTATCGAGGGTACCGCCGGCTTCTGGTTCAACATCTACAATGGCGCGAAGGAGAAAGTGAACCGTGGTCGCGTTACTTGGGGTCCGCAATTCTCCTACGTCGATCGCAACACGTGGTCGGGCGCGGGCGGGGAACCGCACGGACTCGACGCCATGGTCTTCACGTCGTTCCGTTATTACCTGCCGTAGAACGGTTAGGTTGTTGCGCTTAGGTTAGGTCCTAACACCGGCACTTGGACAGAAGGAATGCTGTCTGGGTGCCGGTTTTTCTCGTTAGTCGGCAATAAACACTGTTGTAAGGCTTGAGTCGGTGTTCTGTGGAATACGGCTGGATGTTCTATACTGATTTTCCCGGATGCGCCCTCGGAACTCGGTTGGGCGCGCGTGTTGGCCATGGCTCGCATTTCGCTCGACAATCCCCAGTATTTTCTCAACCGCGACACATCGTGGCTCGCGTTCAACCGGCGTGTGCTTGAAGAGGCCGAGGACGAAGGCAACCCTCTTCTGGAACGCTTGAAATTCCTTGCGATCTCGGCGAGTAACCTGGACGAATTCTTCGAAGTGCGTGTTGCCGCGATGGTGCAGCAGATCGAGGACGGCTATAACGAAGCCGGTCCCGACGGCCTGACCCTGACCGAAAAGCGGGACGTGCTGAACAAGTTGCTTCACGAATTTGTCGACGAGCAGTATGACTGCTGGAATGCACGACTACGACCGGCGCTTTCGCAAAACGGCATCCGCGTGCTGGGATTGCACGAACTCGATCCTGAAGCGCAGCGTTTCGTCGATGAATACTGCGAGAAGGAGCTCGATCCGCTGCTCACTCCGGTGACAGTAGACCCGGCTCATCCCTTTCCGCGGGTCATCAATAAAGCGTTGTGCTTAGGCTTTCTGCTGCGCCGGCGCCGGCGCTCGGCGCTGACCTACACCGGCGTCGTGTCGGTTCCTCGGGCTTTGCCCCGGTTGATCCGTCTGCCGTCTGAGGGCACTGCAGATTTCATTTTTCTCGCGGATCTCGTGGCGCACCATGCCGTGCGTATGTATCACGGCTACGATATTGTTTCCTCCGCTCCGTTTCGCGTAACCCGCAACAGCAATCTTTATCTGGCGGAGGAGGAAGCGCGTAGTCTGCTGGAGTCGGTGCGCGCCGAACTGCACAACCGGCGCAAGGGCGATGCCGTCCGCATGGAGATCGAGGCTGACGCCGATCCCGAAATTATTGATCGGCTGCGCACGGTCTTCGAAATCGATCCCTGGCAGGTGTTCCCGGTCAACGGTCCGGTAAATCTCTCGCGCCTGTTCAATGTGTACGAACAGGTCAAGCGGCCCGACCTCAAATACCGCACATTCTCTCCGCGGGAACTTCGCCTGACTTCAAAATCGAAAGATCTTTTTGAAGAGTTGCGCAGCCACGATGTTTTGCTGCATCACCCCTACGACTCTTACGATGCTGTCGTTTCATTCATTGAGTCGGCGGCGATTGATGACAACGTTTTGTCGATGAAGCAAACCCTTTACCGCACCAATGAGCACTCGCTGATCGTGCCGTCGCTCATTGAGGCGGCTTCCCATAAGGAAGTGACGGCGGTGGTGGAGTTGAAGGCGCGCTTCGATGAAGCGTCAAACATCCGCTGGGCCCGAGATATGGAAGACGCTGGAGTGCAGGTCTTCCACGGCCTGGTCGGTCTCAAGACGCACTGTAAATTGTCGCTGCTGGTGAGACGCGATCCCGATGGCGTGACCCGCAGTTATGCGCACATCGGAACCGGCAACTACAACGCCACCACCGCGCGGATTTACACCGACTTGAGCTTGTTTACCGCAAATCCCGAGATCACTCGCGCGGTGCACGATGTGTTCAGCTTCCTGACCGCTTACGCCGAGAATCCAAGCTACGAGCCGCTTCTGGTCGCTCCGCTCGATTTGGCGGAAAAATGCATCGCGCTCATCGATCGCGAGGCCGAACACGCGCGCCAGGGGAAGGAAGCCCGCATCATTGCCAAGATGAATGCGTTGCTCGACAAGAATATTGTGCAGGCGCTGTATCGCGCTTCTCAGGCGGGGGTACAAGTAGACCTGATCGTGCGCGGTATTTGTGCTCTGCGGCCTGGCGTTCGCGGCGTCAGCGAGAACATCCGAGTACGAAGCATTGTGGGGCGCTTTCTTGAGCACAGTCGCATCTACTACTTCGCCAACGGTGGGGAAGAGGAAATCTACATGGGTAGCGCCGACTGGATGCCCCGCAACCTTTACGAGCGGGTTGAGGTCCTGGTGCCTCTGCGCGACGAAATGCTGCGCGAACGCGTACGGCATGAGATTCTGGACGCCTATCTCGCCGACAACCGCAAGGCGCGCGTGTTGCTGCGCGACGCGACCTATATTCGCGCGTGGCAGTCGGCGCACCACAAGCCGAATCGGAAGCCGCCCGTAGGAGCCGCAGCCTTCAGTTCCCAGGATTTCCTGATCGGAGTGGCAGAAGGGAAGTCGCCAGCGGTGCTTCCGGCGGCGGTTCCGGCGCGCAAGCGTAGAGTACTCATGGGAAAGGAACGGTAGGCTAGATGATTCTCTACTTCCTGCGGCACGCGAGCGCGGGCGAACACTTCGCCAATCCGAAGAAAGACGAAAAACGCGCTCTCGATAAGGAAGGCATCGAGCAGTGCGGTTTTGTTGGACGCGCGCTCGCTGCGTTGGATGCTCAGGTGGACGCTATCGTCTCGAGCCCGCTGAAGCGTTGCACGCAAACCGCGTCGCTTGTGGGGAACGAACTCGGCTACGAAGGAAAACTCCAGCTCGATGCAGGATTGCGCCCAGAGGCGGGACTCGCTGATTTTCGCAAGCTTCTGGAGAAGTACGCCCGCCAGGAGGCGATCCTCGTGGTCGGGCACAACCCGAATCTGAGCCAGTTTCTCGGCGCGGTCATCAGCGACTCCGGCTGCGAGGCCTCCCTGGAGTTGAAGAAAGGTGCGGTCGCCAAAGTGGAGATGCGGCGTACGTCCGGCACCCTGCAATGGTGCCTAACTCCCAAAGTGCTGCGCACTCTTTACGACACCGCGGTAGAGAGTTCCCGCCCAAAGACCTCCCGGAAATAGTCGCACTCTTTTTCAATTGCCCAGAGTTCCAGGTCAACGCCCATGCGGCGCCGCGGAATCAGAGTCAACGTCACTTCCGCCGAACGAAGTCCGACGCGCACTTTCTCCACCGCGCGGCTTCGTCCCAGATTCAGGGCGCGGGCCAGGCGAAGCAGCAGGATCGCTTTCTGTACGTTAGGACGATCCGCGGTCTCCACAACTTTAATCGGCCCGTCTTCAACCGTGGGGCGTGATTTTCCCAGATAGCGGGCGATCGCCGCAATCAGCCGTCGCTGCTGGGGTGTGTAACCTAGAATCTCCGAGTTCGAGATGATGTAGTGCGTGTGGCGATGATGGCCGTTGCGATTCACGTAGTCGCCCACTTCATACAACATGGCCGCTGCCGACAACCATTCGTGATATTCGGGCGGCAGGCGGTGCACGGACCGGAGAGCGGAAAACAACAACGTCGCCGATTCGCGCACATCGAGCGCGTGCTTGCGGTCAACATGATAATGTTCGACCGCCTTCAGGATGGACTCCCAACGTTCAGACTCGATCTGCCTGCCGGACCTCGTACTGCGGTCGTAGTCGGCCGCCATCTGCGCCAGCGTGCCATCGCGCAAACCGAGCGGCGAATAGCGAAAACCCTTGAGATGAAGGCGGTCTAGCAGTTCGTGATATACCATCGCGCCCGCGACGATGATCTCCGCACGCCGCGGCCCAATACCCTCGATCTTGCGCCGCTCCGCCACCGGCAGGCGCGCCAGACGTTTTGCGATCCGCGTCATCTCTGTGCGCGACACGGCTGGCCTCTGGCGCCCGCCGCCACGGCGCAAATGCGTGGCAACTGCGGCCAGAGCCGCGGCTGTTCCGGAGGTCGCGATCACGTTCGTCACTCTGGCTGCCGCGATGCGGGCTGCGATGCGGTTCACTTCCCGCGCCACAAACCCCCGTAGACGTTTCAGCTCGCCTTTGCGCACCGGATCGTGCCGCAGGAACTCGTCCGTCAACCGGACCGCTCCGAGAGGCAGACTCACGGCGTCGCGAATATGTCCGCCTTGCGATACCGTCAATTCGCAGCTGCCGCCGCCAAGATCCATCATTAATGTCGGTGATCGGTCAACGCGCGGCCCCGAGACAAGGCCCAGATGAATCAGGCGTGCCTCTTCCACGCCGGAAATGATCTCAACCCTCCAGCCCGTAGCCGAACGCACCCATTCGAGAAAAGCTTGAGAATTGCGGGCGTCACGCAGTGCACTGGTCGCAACCACTCGGACGCTGTCCGTGGCAACCTGCTGCGTCGCGCGGTGAAATCGACGCAACACCTTTACGGTTTCCGCCATCGACTCGGGCGTCAGAAATCCCGAGCGAAACACTCCTTCGCCCAGACGGGTGACTTCGCGATCTTCGCGAATGGGACGGAGCCGGCCCGCTTGCAACCGTGCAATCTTCAGCCGGACGGAGTTCGAACCGATATCGACTGCGGCAAACGTAGGCATGGGGAAGCACCACAGTTTACATGCATGCGGGGAAGATCGTCACTGCCGTGGGGAAATTGGTGGTGTGAAGAATGCGGTCGCACTCAGTAGATATCCCGGAAAATTATCGGGAAGGAAAGTAACGCCTGGGAAGAACTAGGCAGCGGAGCCGCTGCGTGCTAACGGACTCTGACTGGCTGCACCCACTTTGCGTGACTGTCCCGGTAACGTCGCGACGGTCTTTTGCCGTCTCTGCACAATCGGCGAGCTCGAAAGCGCCACCGTCGCTTGCCGGAACTTCGCCCCAGTCACGTTGTGAAGTACCGCGACCAGAGACGATTCATTGACGCCGCCAAGTCGGCTCATCGCGGTGTGGGTCAGAGTCAGCCAGTCGTGCCAGTTTCCAATCGCATCCTGCAATCGCTCCAACTCGGCAATGAATTGCGAGGTGTCAGCAGACCTGGGGGCGAACTCCGCCGCA
>Ga0335083_10009633_pt1 | contig 11712 bp, 5 predicted proteins | sample Lox_Sample_42_FD_206716 | JGI IMG/M metagenome (GOLD analysis project Ga0335083, IMG submission 206716) | Soil microbial communities from Loxahatchee National Wildlife Refuge, Florida, United States - Lox_Sample_4.2 | ecosystem: Environmental > Terrestrial > Soil > Wetlands | place: USA: Florida... | reverse complement strand
TTCTGCCCCAACTCCCCGTGCCACCATGGACACGTGAGGAGCACTTACATCACGGCGCCTGCCCCGGCCCATCCAATCCACCCGGCAACCCGCCAAGTGCGCAGTGCCAAACGAACCCAACAAGTTCTTTGTTTTCAACAAATCTCTCCCGGCGGAAACCCGGGCAGCCCCCCCGCGAAACCCAGGAAAAACCCAGCGAGACCCACCCGCGTCGCCCCCGCCGCCCCGCTTTCCACCTCCATGACTCCGAAATTACGCTTTCGTCATCCGTCCCCCGTCCCCAAAGCCGCACGTTATAATTCGGCTCGGACCGTCAGCCAGGAGGCACCATGCCGGCCATGACCCGTTGGCTCGCGGCGCTCGCGATCGCCCTCGCCCCCGCTGCCGCGCAGAATATCGTGGTGGACGCCGCGCCGTCGCACGCGGTGAATTCCTTCAGCCCGCCGCGCGCCCTCGGCGGCGCCATCGACCGCCTCCGCGGCGGCGCCACCAAAGAAGACAACGAACGCCACACCGAACGCCTGCTCACCGACCCCGTCCTCAAGGAAATGTTGGGCGCTGGATGGGGCACCGTCACCTACCGCCAGAACACCGAGCTCATGATCGAGGCCTGGCACTGGAATCCCCGCGGCACCTGGAGCAACGCCGCCCGGCAGGAAGGCTACTTCACCGGCAGCGCCGAGCCCGCCGCCGAGCCCATCCGCCACTCGTGGGCCTACCCCCTGCCCCATCGCGGCGCCACCCTCGGCGACGGCAACGGCTGGTCGCGCCTCACCGATGGCGACCCAGCATCCTATTGGAAGAGCAATCCCTACCTGGCCAAACCCTACACCGGCGACGACGATGGGCTCCATCCTCAGTGGGTCATGATCGATCTCGGCGAAAGGGTTGACGTCAACGTCATCAGAATCGCCTGGGCCGACCCCTACGCCAAACGCTACTACGTGCAGTTCTGGACCGGCGAGCAGGAGCCCTTCTACAACGGCATCAACCGGGGCGCATGGCAGACCTTCCCCATGGGCGCCATCGCGGACGGCAAAGGCGGCACCCCCACGCTGAAATTGGTGAGCTGGAAGATCCCCGCGCGCTACCTCCGCATCTGGATGACCGAATCCTCCAACACCTGCGACACGCACGGCTCCGAAGACCGGCGCAACTGCGTCGGATACGCCATCAACGAGTTGTACATCGGCACCCTCTCCGCGGACGGCCAGTTCCAGGACGTCGTCAAGCACCTGCCCAGCCGGCAGCAGACCATCACCTGGCCCTCCTCCGTCGACCCCTGGCACGCCGCCTCCAACCTCGATTACGGCCGCGGCGACCAGATCGGCCTCGACTTCTTCTTCAACTGCGGCGTCACACGCGGCCTCCCCGCCATGATCCCGGTCGCTGTCCTCTATACCATCCCCGAAGACGCCGCCAACGAGATCGCCTACGTCTACAGGCGCAAATACCCGGTGTCCTGGATCGAGATGGGCGAGGAGGCCGACGGCCAGCGCGTCCTCCCCGAAGACTACGCCACGCTCTACCTGCAGTTCGCCAAGGCCATCCACAAGCTCGTCCCCAACGCGCCCCTCGGCGGGCCGGCCTTCGAAGGCACGCCCGGCGATGTCGATTCCTGGGCCGACGCCAACGGCCGCGCCTCCTTCCTCGGCCGCTTCGTCGACTATCTGAAGGCCCGCAACCGCCTCTCGGATTTCACGTTCTTTTCCTTCGAGCACTATCCCTGCCAGGGAGGCCGCAAGTGCGCCGACTGGAGTTCGCTCTACTGGGAGCCCGCCTATGTCAACCACGTCGTCCAGGCCTGGAAGGACAACGGCCTGCCGCCCAATATCCCCTTCTTCATGACCGAGGGCAACGATCTCGGCGAAGGCGGCCAGGGCACCGTCAAAAGTGCGTTGTGGCAGTCCGACTATGTCGGCTCCATGCTGACCGCCGGTGCCGCCGGCACTTACTATTTCCATTACATCGCCAACCCGGGCCGCGGCGGCGGCGGAGGCGGCGGATTCCTTCCCATCGACGACAATAACCATGTAAGATACTACCCGCCGCAGTATCTCGGTGCCCAGGTAATTACTAAGGAGTGGGCGCAGCCGGTAGATAAGATTCACAAGCTCTACAAAGTAACTAGCGACGTCAAGGACCCCAACGGTAACATCCTCGTAACCGCCTATGCCCTCGAGCGCCCCGATGGACAATGGTCGGTCATGTTGGTAAATCGCGATCCGGACGAAGAGCATTCCGTGAAGGTGGCGTTTGCCGATGGCGGCCGCAATCGCTGTTTCACCGGAACCGTCGACCGCATCGTCTTCGGAGCCGCCGAATACGTCTTTCATCCCGATCCCGTGCCGCCGGGCGCGGCCCCGCCTGCAGGCAGAGGCGGGGGGCGCGGCCGCGGCGCAATCACCGGTCACCCCGATCCCGATGGGCCGCCCTCCAAATCCACCGTGGCGGCCCGCGGGCCGGATACCATGTACCAGCTTCCCAAGGCTTCCATCATCGTGCTGCGAGGGAAGCTCGCAGACTAAGGAAGGAGTTACGAAATGGCATCAAAGGACGACATCACCCGCCGCGACCTTCTGGCGCCCGCGGCAGCCGGCCTGGCTCTCACTCTGGTTCCCAGGCACGTGCTGGGCGGACCCGGATACGTCGCGCCCAGCGATAAACTTACTCTGGCCTACATAGGCTGCGGCACCCAGGGTACCCGCGAAATGCTGCGCCTCGTCGCCACCCCGGAAGTCCAGATCACCGCCGTCTGCGATCCCGTCAAGGACGGCACCAATTACATCGACTGGGACAAGACCGGCATCCGCGACAGCGTGCGCAAAGCGCTGGAAGATCCCAACTGGGGCTCCGGCGTCACCGGCATCCGCGCCGGCCGCGACATGGCGAAGGAAATCATCCAGACCTACTACGCCAAAAAGCGGGCCTCCGACGACTTCAAGGGCGTCGCCAGCTACGCCGACTTCCGCGAGCTCCTCGAAAAAGAGAAGGACCTCGATTCCGTCAAGATCATGACGCCCGACCACCTCCATGCCACCATCTCCATCGCCGCCATGAAAAAGCACAAGCACGTGCTCATGCACAAGCCTCTCTCCAACCGCGTGGCCGAGGTGCGCATGGTCGTGGATTCCGCGCGCAAGACCGGCGTCGCCACCCACCTGCTTGCCTGGCGCGCGCCGCTTACCGCCGTCCGCCAGATGATCCTCGACGGCGCCATCGGCAACATCCGCGAAGTCCACAACTGGACCGACCGCCCCTTCTGGCCCCAGCAGCTCGCCCTCCCCGCCGACCGACCGCCGGTTCCCGCCAACTTCGATTGGGACCTCTGGCTCGGTCCCGAACACGAGCGTCCCTACCACCCCAGCTACACCCACGCCGTTTTCCGCGGCTGGTACGACTTCGGCGGCGGCAGCATCGCCGACATGGGCAACTACAGCCTGTGGCCCATCTTCATGGCTCTCGACCTGCCCGTCCCCCACAGCGTCGAGGCCCAATCCAGCTCCAGTTGCGAAATCAACGACCAGGTCAGCACCGTCAAGATGAACGACTTCGCCTTCCCCTATGCCAACCGCGTTTGCTTCAAGTTCGCCGCGCACGGCCAGTGGCCTTCCATGAAACTGTATTGGTACGACGGCGGCATGCGCCCATTTACTCCCGACGAGTTGTCCGAGGACGGCAAGTCCATTCCCGCCACCGGCAGCCTCTTCATCGGCGACAAGGGCGCCATCCTCAACAACGAGCTGATTCCGGCGAAGAGGATGTCCGAGTATCGCGCCGCCAAAGGCATCCCCGAGCCGCAGGGCGGGCGCGGCGGACGTGGAGGCCGCGGCGGCGGCAGTGGCGAGACCGAATGGGTGACCGCGTTCAAGGGCGGCCCGGCATCCGCCGGCAACTTCCTCAACGCCGCCAACTGCTCCGAAGCCATCGCCCTCGCCGGCGCCGCCATCCGCTACAGCCGCAAAATCTTCAACGAAAACCATTGTGCGCCGGCGCTGCAGTGGGATAAAGATACCATGAAGTTCACCAACGCTCCGGAGGCCAATCAATACCTGACGCGCGAGTATCGCGACGGATGGAAGCTGGTGAGTGCATAGGGAGGAGCACATGAGTGCAATGTCGAGAAGAGGTTTTCTGAAGAATTCGGCGGCGGGGGCGGGCATGGCCGCCCTCCTGCGCGGCAGTCCGCTCGGACTGCCCATCGGGAGCCAGACCTATCCCCACCGGCAAAGGATCAAGGACAGCGACCTCGCCGGCCTCTGCAAGGACATGAAGGATCTCGGAATCGGAATCATCGAGCTCTGCTCCCCCGGCTACGGCGAGTTCTCCAGCCTCACCGACGGCAAGCAGACCCGCAAGATCATCGAAGATCACGGCCTGAAGTGCCCCAGCGCCCATTTCGAGCTCGGGGAGCTGCGCAACAAGCAGCAGGAAGCCATCGCCTGGGCCCACGATATCGGCATGACCCAGATGGGCACCGCCAGCCTCAACGGCCACGTGGAGAACGGCGAGACTACCATGGACGTCGTGAAGAAGGCAGCCGACGAATACAACAAGATCGGCGAGAACGCCGCCAAGGCCGGCATGCAGCAGTTCCTGCACGACGAGCGCTTCGAAATGTCCAAAGTCGAAGGCCGAGTGGTTTATGAAGTCCTGCTCGAGCTCCTCGATCCCAAGCTGGTCAAGATGCAGTTCCAGATGTCCGCCATGCGCGCGGTCGGCGATCCTGTGATGTATTTCACAAAATACCCCGGGCGGTTCATCTCGATGCACCTCCAGGGAGTAGACATGAACGCCCCTGCGCCCGGTTCGGGCGGAGGCCGCGGAGGACGTGGCGCGCCTGCTCTGGCCGTGGGAAAAGATACACTCGACTGGGCCAAAATCTTTGCCGCCGCCAAGACTGGAGGTGTGAAAAATTACTTTGTCGAGCAAAACTGGGACCTGACGGTGCAAAGCGTGGCATATCTGAAGACAATGACCAGCTAGCGCACCCGTAACCCGTCAGGCTAGCCCTGGTACTGCTTTTACTCATCGTAATCGATGTGGTAAGGTGCCCACATGGCAAGCCCTGCGTTGGTTATCCACGGACGCTACCAGCTCAGCGGCAGGCCCGTCGGCCAGGGCGGGATGGGCCTCGTCTACAAGGCCTACGACACCGTCACCAAACGCCACGTCGCCGTCAAGACGATGCGTGGCTCGCTCAGCACAGCGGCGCTGGAGCTGTTCTCCAAAGAGTGGACAGTCCTGGCCCAGTTGAGCCATCCGAACATCGTCGACGTCCTCGATACCGGCGAATTCGAGCAGGACGGCGAGACGCGGCCGTTCTTCGTGATGCCCTTTCTTCCGGGCTCCACGCTCGAACAGCTCATGCAGAACGCCAGCCCGCGGCTCACCCTCGAACGCGTCATCGGCATTGCCGTTCAAACCTGCAGGGGCCTTCAGGCCGCTCATGAACGCGGACTGATTCACCGCGACCTGAAGCCCAGCAACATCTTCGTGCTGGATGACGATTCGGTGAAGATCATCGATTTCGGCATCGTCCACCTCGCCGGGGACGAGTCCATCAAGGGATTGAAAGGAACGCTTCACTACATGTCGCCGGAACAGATCGAAATGAAGGCCTGTTCCGCCGCATCCGATGTCTTTTCCCTGGCCGTGGTGTGCTACGAAGCCCTCACCGGCCGCAAACCCTTCGCGCGCAAGAACGAGCTCGAAACGGCGGAGGCCATTCGTCGCCACATCCCGCCGCCGATTTGCGACCTGAATCCGCTGGTCAGCCAACTGGTGAGCCGTGTCATCCACAAGGCCCTGGCCAAGGAGCCGTGGCACCGTTTCTCCACCGCCCGGGAATTCGCCGACAATCTCCAGAAAGCCTTGAGCGGGGAATCGACCGACCGGTTTGACCGCTCCAAGCTGCAGCCTCGCATCGACCGTGCCAAGAAGGCCCAGGCGGAAGGCGATCATCAGTTCGCGTCGGACATCCTGGCCGAGCTGGAAGCCGAGGGCAACATCGATCCGGAGATGAGCCTGCTGCGCATCCAGATCGATCACGCCATCCGGCAAAAATCGATCCGGCAGCTCCTGGACAGTGCTCGGACCCGTTTGGAAGAAGACGAGTTCCCGCTGGCGCTCCAGAAGATCCAGGAGGTGCTCGAGATCGATCCGGACAACGCCGACGCCATCGGCCTGAAGAGCCAGATCGAGAAACAGAGGAGCGAGAAGCAGGTCGCGAACTGGTTTCGGCTGGTCGAACAGCACATTCACAACCAGTCCTTCGGCCAGGCGCGGCAGGGACTCGAGGAGATTCTCAAGCTCAGTCCCAAAGACACCCGGGCGCGCGAGCTCCTGCAGGAGGTTGAGAGGAAGGAACAGGAAGTCAGCCGGCTGCGCACCGAGAAAGAGCAGCTCTACCAATCGGCCTTGAGCTGCTACAACCGCGGCGAAGTCAGCTCCGCCCTGACCAAGCTGGAACGTATTCTGGACCTGACGGGGCGGTCTCCGGATTCCGGCGTTCCCGACCGCGATGCGCAGTACCAGAGCCTGTACAACCAGATCCGGACCGAGCGCGACGCGGCCAGAAACGCCTACGCGGAAGGCCGCCGGTACCTGGCCGACCGCAGCTTCGTCAAGGCGCTCGAGATCTGCAACGAGTTTCTGAAGAAGTCCCCGGAGGATCCGCTTTTCAAGGCTCTGAAACTGGAGGTCGAAGAGCACCTCCGCCAGGAACAATCGGCCTATATCGCCGACGTATCCCGCAGGGTCGAGGCCGAGCCCGACCTGGACCGCCGCGTCAACATCCTGAAGGAAGCCGTCGAGCGCTATCCCGATGAAGCCCACCTGCAGCAATCGCTGCGCCTGGTGCGCGAGCGCCGCGACCTCGTGAACTCCATTGTGGGCAAAGCGCGGCAGTACGAAGAGCGCGGGCAATTCAACGAAGCCCTCAGCCAGTTCGACATCCTGCGCAACATCTACTCCCAATATCCGGGGATCGAGTTCGAAACCGAGCGGCTGAAGCGGCGGCGCGAGCAGCAGGTTCGGGACGAGTCGAAAGGCCGGTGGGTGGAACAGATCGACCGGCACATCGCTCTGGGCGACTACGGGCGGGCGCTCGATCTGGTGCACACCGCCATGGCCGAGTTCCCGGACGACCGCGAGCTCACCGGGCTGGAGCGCCTGGCCGAATCGAACGTGAAGCGCGCGGCTGAGGCCGAGGAGTGGCTGCAGCGCGGCCAGAAGCTCTGCTTCGACCGGCAGTTCGGCGAGGGACTCGAAGCTCTGCGAAAGGCCGCCACGCTGGACAACCGCAATGCGGTGATCCGGGCGGCGCTGCTGAATGCCTTGGTCGAGCAGGCCCGCTCCGTCCTGGGGCAGGATTGGCGTGCCGCGGAGCCGTTGATCGAGCAGGCGCTGAGCATCGACAGCGGGCACCCCCTGGCCCGGAGCGTTCAGGGTCTGGTTCTGGATTACAAGCGCCAGGAGATCGTCAACGAATGCGTCTCGCAGGCGCGTGAACTGCAAGCCGCGGGCGATCTCTCCGCTGCGCTGGCGCAGGTGCAGGAAGTCCTGGCGGTATATCCGAACGAAGTGCGGCTGGTGCAGCTTCGCGCGACGCTTCTCAACCTGGGCGCCGTACCCCCTCCCTCGCCCGCCGCGCCGCCGGCCCAACCGCAGGCGGCCGCCGCTCCGGTGAAGCCGGAAGCGCCGCCGGCCACTTCGGACTCGTCTTTGGCGGAAACCGTGGCTTTGTCCCACGCGCGCCCCAGTGTCTCCGATTACCCGTTCACCATCGACCAGAGCATGGTGAAGGACTCTCCGGCGGCGCCCCCCGCACCGCCGCCGAAGCCGAAGAAGCAGCCGCCGCGCAGCGCCCACGTGTTAGCGGATGTCCGTGCCCGGTTCGAGAAGCTCAAAAACGCGCTGCAGCGCTTCGCGGAGCCCGCGGGGCACGGTCTGACGGGGCTTCAGTGGGGAGTCATCGTTGTCGCTTCCGTAATCGTGGTGCTCGCCCTCGTGGTGACGCTGTGGAAGAAGCCGCATCCCGTAACGCGGCCGGTCGTAACCGAATACGAAGTTGCCTTGGAGTGCAACGTGCCGAGCGCGACGTACCTAGTGGATGGCAAGCCGCCCGTGTCGCTCCCGCTGCACCTGCGCCCATCTCAACCGCCGCCTAGGATAGAAGCCTCGGCTCCCGGCTACACGACAGCGGTTCAGGATCTGTCCTTGACGGCAAGCACGCCCAAGTCCTCCAAGCTCTCGTTTCACCTGGAGCCGGAGCTGGTCCGGCTGCGCTTGAATTCGGACCTCAAGTCCGGCAAGGTGTCAATCGACGGACAACCAGCAGAAGACCTGACGGAGGACGGCAGTTTCTCCAGGGATGGCTTAGCGCTCTCGGTCGAGCACACCGTTTCCCTGTCGCAGGCCGGACAGGAATCGCTGGCGTTCTCTTTCCGCGCGGAACCCGGCGGACTGGTCACGCTTCCCTCGCCCATGAAATCGAGGGATCTCAGTACGGTGCTGATCGCCAGCCTGGCATCGCGGGCCATGGTCTACGCGACGGACCGCTCCCTGAAGGGCGGCCTGAAAGATGCGTCGCCCGCGCCGATCACGGAGGAGGGCATGCCGTTGGGCCTGTTAAGCGGAAATGCCGAGTTCATCGTCGATAATGGCAAGGCGGTGCGGCCCCTGACGATCGAGGCGAGCAACGCGCCCACGCTGTCGGTCTGGCTGGCCAACGATCCCAGCCTGGGAAGCATCGAGGTGACCGCGTCCGAGTCAGGCGGCGAGATCGCGATCGACGGCAGGAAGCCGTCGCCTCTCCGCGCTGGGACGAACCGCCGCAGCCTGCAACCCGGCAAGCACACGATCCGGCTGTCCAAAGAAGGCTTCGAGCCACTGCAGCAGGTGGTCGAGGTCAAGAAGGGCGAAGTAGTCCCATTGGCCTTCGCCTTGAAAGCGCTGCCCCGAACCGCATCGTTAGCCATCGACGGGGCCACCAGGGATGCCGAGGTTCTGCTCGACGGCCAGCGTCTTGGCACGGTAGGAAGCGATGGCTCCTTCCGGAAGGACGGTATTCCGCCTGGAGACCACGCAATCGTGCTGCGGCACGCGGATTATGAAGATCGGCCGTTTCCAAGGCCTTTCACATCCGGCCAGACAGTGCGAATAGCAGACGCACAACTGACGCCTTTCGGAACACTCGAATTCCATATCGTGCCGGCGGCTGCGCGTATATCATATATGCGGTCGGACGAGTCGCAACCGCACGAGGCGGAGAACGGGAAATCAGTTCGCGTGAAGCAGGGGAACTATCTGATATCCACCCGTGCCACCGGATATCGAAACCGTGACGATCACTTTATTGTCGGATCAGGCCAACTCACGCAGGTCGCCTGGACCCTGCCGCCCATCGTGACTCCGGTAGCCCCGCCTCCGCCGCCCAAGCCAGTGCCCGTCGAGTACTTCGCGGTTCCGAGCGATTGGGAGGCGGACGGTTCATGGAGAGTACACAAAGGCGAAGGCATGGGCTGGCTGCGCGTGGCCCAGGGCCGGTACCGGATCGAATTCCGCCGCCAGATATCCAAGGTCTTCAAGAGGACGAAGCACGTGGAGTGGGTGATCGATTCCACCGACACCGGCCACATCGAATACACGTTCGACTTCAGCAATCTGACCCGCCGCGCGACAGTGGCGGGCAAACCACAACAAGGCACCAAGACACCCGTTGCGGGTGCGGGCGAAACCTATGTACTCGGCATCGACATCGGATCTCAGTCCATCGTGATCCGCGACGCACAAGGGAAGGAACTGGACCGGTACGAACGCCCCAACTTCGGGCAACCCCTCGGCCGCTTCGGATTCAAAGGGGAAGTGGCCCTAACGATCAAGGGCGGAGGATAGTTCACTCGAGGACGATCAGCACCTCCATCTTCGGATCGACGATCTCGCCCGGCGCGTGCACGGCGATCTGGCGGGACAGCATGATCGCTTTCCACAGGTCGCCTCCCTGGTTGAGCACGAAATACTGGTTGTCCAGTTTCATGGGAATAGCCGAAGGCGGCACCGGCGTGTGCCGCAGCGTCAGGCCTTGGAGTGCATTGCGGATGATCCGCTGGATATCGTCGGGCGCCGAAATTTTGACTAGCTGCGGCACCTTGCGGATGACGTCGTCCACGCCCATCTTGGCGCTGACGGCCAGGTAGAACTGCGAGTTGTGGAAATACTGGTCCTCGGTCACGGTGCCGCCCCACAGGAACCGGTCGCGGACCTCCAGGGGCACGGCCACGAACTTGGATGGGATCACAGTCTCCATCAGGTCGCGGATGTTCTGATCGAGGAGCGTGAAGCAGCGGCCGAGGTCGTTGTGGTCGTAATCGGGTAAGTTCTCCGGCTGCGCCTCGAGCGAGAACGTCGCCAGGGCGCCGGCGAGCCGCAGCATCGACACGTAGGCTGCTTCGGGGTGGCCCTTGCGCACCTTCCAGATGTGCTTGAGCTCCGGAAGGTAGGAATTGACGGTGTGCAGCAGCCAGAAGTTGGCGGTCTCCGAAGGCGAGAACTCGGCGGTGATCTTGCCACGCTGCCGCCGCGGACCGGACAAGGCGGCGCTCTTCGTCGCCAGGATCTCGATCTGCCGGCGCAGCAGCATATTCAGATAAGAGCTGGACGCGAGATTCAGACACGGCGCAACGAACCTCGGATTGAGGATTGGAATGCCGGCGGCGTTGCGCGTCACCTGGGCGATGCGCAGGGCCGAGAAACCGTCGCGGTACTCGTCCTCAAAGAGAATGCGGAAGATCCTTCGCGCCACCTGGACGGGTTTCTCTTCGTTGCCCGTATTCTCGTCGGTGAACATGCGCGTCTCGGCGAGGTAGCGCGTTGCCGGGAGCGCCGCGGAGGGCTCCGCTTCTTCGGCTTCCGGAATGCTGACGTTGCGGGCGCGAGGGCGGCGCTCCGGGATTGCGAGGAAGACATCGAGCGACTCGCGCGACGGCGGGAAGTGGTCCGCGACCGTGCGCGAGGGCGGCAGCTCGTCGATGTCGGGCATGTCGAAGGGCTCGCCATCGGGCATGATCCCGGCGCATTTGGCGAGGCGGAAGAGGCCGTTGCCGAGGGCCTCGGAATCGATATCGAGCTCGGTGAAGCCCCAGTTCGCGAACTGGGAGGCCGCGAACCGGAACTGGAGCGCGTCCTCGAAGAACTGATCCTGCGTCTGGAACTGCTGGGGGGTGAGGAACATTCCCTTGGTCCAGACGACGCGGTGGCGGTTCCTCATAGCGGGTTAGAACTCCTGCCCGTGACTGCGAAGGATGGCGGCGACCTGTTCGCGCAGCGGGTCCTTGAGGTTCTGGACGGTAGCGAGGTCGAGCACTTCGGCGAAGCTGGTGCCGCCCGCAAGGCCGGCGGCGACGGCGACCAGGCTATCGGGCGGGCGCAGGGTGGAGAAGGGCGCCGAGATGGTCACCAGGGGAAGATCACCGGTTTCCGGAGCGTAGCGGACCTCAACCTTGTAGCGCAGGCCCGCGAGCAGTTCGGCGAGGGCCGGGAACCGTTGGAAGTGGAGATGCATGAGGCAGGCGCGCAGTACGAAGGCGCGGACGGCTTCGGAATCGCGCTCCGACTGCCCGGCGAGGACCTGGCGGACCATGGAGAGCGAGTACATGGAGGAATACGCCACGACCCAGGTGAGCGGCGAAGTGACGTTGATGCTGCGCCAGC
>Ga0335083_10009632_pt1 | contig 11712 bp, 14 predicted proteins | sample Lox_Sample_42_FD_206716 | JGI IMG/M metagenome (GOLD analysis project Ga0335083, IMG submission 206716) | Soil microbial communities from Loxahatchee National Wildlife Refuge, Florida, United States - Lox_Sample_4.2 | ecosystem: Environmental > Terrestrial > Soil > Wetlands | place: USA... | reverse complement strand
GCGAGTATGTTCGGCGCGACATGGCCCTGCCGGACGATGCTTCGGTCGAGCTCGCGGTGACGCTCGGCACCACGCGGCTATCGCTGCGACAGGCGATGGGACTCGCCGTCGGCGAGGTGATCGCGCTCGGCCGCCCACTCGGCGGGCCGTTCGACGTGCGCGCGGCGGGGCAGGTCGTGGGCAAGGGCGAGCTCGTCGACGTCGATGGCGAGCTCGCCGTGCGGATCGTGAGCCTGGAGAAGTAGCGATGCCTGTCTACGAGTATCAGTGCAAGAAGTGCGGACGCGTGTTCGAGTACCAGCAGCGCATGAGCGATCCGGACAAGACGACGTGCGAGAGCTGCGGCGGCGAGCTCGAGCGCCTGATCTCGGCGACCGCATTCCAGCTCAAGGGCGGCGGTTGGTACAAGGATCTCTACGCGTCGACGAAGCCGGCCGCGGCGAGCGAGACCAAGAAGGCCGAGGGCGGAAGCGGGGAGTCGGGTGCGGGGGCGGCCGCGGCTCCGGCCGCGGCACCGGCGGCGGCTCCGGCCGGCGGCAGCGGCAGCGGCACCGGCAGCGGCTCCGGCACCGGCACCGGCAGCGGCACCGGCAGCGGCAGCGGCAGCGGCACCAGCTCGACGAGTGCAGCATGCAGGTGATCGACGGCAAGGCGGTCGCCGCGCGCGTGCGCGGCGAAGTGGCAACCGCGGCCAGCGCGCTGCGCGGGCGCGGCGTCGCGCCGACGCTCGCGGTCGTGCTCGTCGGCGACGATCCGGCGTCGGCGGTGTACGTGCGCAGCAAGACCAAGGCGGCGCGCGAGGCGAACGTCGACGTCCGCGATCACAAGCTGCCGGCGACGACCACGCAGGTCGAGCTGATGGCGCTCGTGCACGCGCTGAACGATGACCCGATCGTCGACGGCATCCTCGTCCAGATGCCGCTGCCCAAGGGCCTCGATGCCGACGCCGTGATCCGCGCGATCGATCCGGCGAAGGACGTCGACGGCCTGCATCCGCAGAGCCTGGGCTGTCTCGCCCAGGGCAAGCCGACGTTCGTGCCGTGCACGCCGAAGGGCTGCATGCGGTTGCTCGCCGAGGTCCACGCGAAGGTCGAAGGCGCGCGCGCGGCCGTGCTCGGGCGCAGCGTGCTCGTGGGCAAGCCGGTCGCGCTCCTCTTGCAGAACGCGAACGCGACGGTCACGACGTGTCACTCGAAGACCCGCGATCTCGCGGCCGAGGTGCGGCGCGCCGACATCGTCGTCGCCGCGATCGGCCGGCCCGAGCTCGTGCGCGGCGACTGGATCGCCGACGGCGCGATCGTGCTCGACGTCGGCATCAACCGCATGCCCGATGGCAAGCTGCTCGGCGACGTCGAGTTCGCGGCCGCCGCGCAGCGCGCGCGCGCGATCACGCCGGTCCCCGGCGGCGTGGGCCCGATGACGATCGCGTGCCTGCTCGAAAACACGGTCGAAGCCGCGGCACGCCGGCGCTGAGAAGCCGGCTTGGCCGGCAACGGCTACTCCACTGGCCACGATCGCGCCCCGCGTTTCGGGCACTTCGGCTGGCATGCGACTTGGAGCTTACCGATGCGATGGTGGCCGATCGCAGCAGCTTCTCGACGCTCGACCTGTCGCGCCCCCAGCAGCGCGCGCGCCGGTTCGGGTTCGCGCTGGCGATCGGCGGCGCGGCCGCGCTCGTCGCGTACGCGATCGCGATGATGGTCGTGAGGCCCGTCGACATCTCGACATCGGGCACCGAGATCGAGTTCGTCTACGGAACGCGCATGATCGCGTGCGTGACCGCCACCGCCGGGATCGTCGCGGCCGCGCTCGCGCTGGTCGTCACGCGCCGGCGTTAGAAGCGCCGGGCGCGATCGTTGTCATGTGATCGGGCCGCTGTCGCCGACCGGGCGAATCGCGACCGGCTTGCCGAGCGCGCGCACGAGCACGACCTGGAGATCGGCGAACGCGGGCGGGTTCGCGAGCAGCTCGTCGGCGCCGGCCGCGACCGCGAGCTCGCGGTACGACGCGTTCGACGTGATCGCGATCGCCGGCACCGGCGGCACCTGCTGCTTCGCGGCGCGGATCGTCTTGAGGCCGCCTTCGCAGTCGAAGTCGACATCGACGATCGCGACGTCGAGCTCGGCCGACACCACGGTCTCGGCCACCGCCGCGTCCGCGGCTTGCGTGATCTCCGACGTCGCGATGATCGACTTGATGTTGCGCGCGAGCGTCGTGCGGTCCTGGCGATCGCCCGAGAGCAGCAAGATGTGCACGCCGCGAAACGCGCCCACCAGGCGATCGATGACCTGGCCGAGCTGGGGCGCGACATCCTGGAACTCGACGCCGAGCCCGGGCGGTCCCGCGCTCGCGTCCTCGCGCGCGCGCCGCCACATCACGACGCCGTTGAGCGACGTCGTACCGGCGCCGGGCACGGTGAAGTCGAGCGTCATCGCCGCGCCGGTCGGGATCTCGGCGTCGGTCTCGAGGAACAGCCCGCCGCGCGACAGGTTCACCGAATACGCGACGAGAAACGACGACGCCGTGCGGAACTCCACCTGCACGGCGTACGGCATGCGCGGGTGCTCCCTCTCGGTCACCAGAACGCTGCAATCATCGCATGGATCCGCTTACAGCAGGCGGTCGAGCAGACGATCGAGATGATCGAGATCGAGGTACCGGATCGCGATGCGCCCGGCCTTGCCGGGCTCGTCCTCTTCGATCGTCACCGGGCCGCCGAGCGAGCGCGTGAGCCGCTCTTCGAGGTCGCGCACCGAGGCGGACTTCGCGGGAGCAGGCGCGCGCGGCCGCGCCTTGGCCGGCGCGCGCAGCTTCTTCACGAGTGCCTCGGTCTGGCGAACCGACAGCGCGCGCTCGACGACCGTGCGCGCGGCGCGCTCGATCGCGGCGGTGTCGCCCGAAGCGTCGATCAATCCGAGCAACGCGCGGGCATGCCCCATCGCGAGCCGCTGGTCCTCGACGAGCTGGCGCGCGGCGGGCGGGAGCTTGAGCAGCCGGATCGCGTTCGCGACCGTGCTGCGCTCCTTGCCGATGCGCTCGGCGACCTGATCCTGCGTCAGCCCGAACTCGTCGACCAGGCGCTGGAACGCCGCGGCTTCTTCGAGCGGACCGAGATCCGACCGCTGGAGATTCTCGACCAGCGCGCGCTCGAACGCGGCCTGGTGGTCGACCTCCTGGACGACGACCGGCACCTCGTGCAGGCCCGCGCGCTGCGCCGCGCGCCACCGCCGCTCGCCCGCGATCAGGTAGTAACCGCCTTCGCGGCGCGGCCGGACGATGAGCGGCGTGATCACGCCGTGCACCTTCATCGAGTCGGCGAGCTCGCCGAGCTGTGCCTCGTCGAAGTGGCGGCGCGGCTGCTCGGGGCTCGGGTACAGCTCCTCGATGCCGACCGCGAAGTAGGTCCGCTTGCCCGCGCCCGGCAGCGGCGGCGCCGCGGAAGGCAAGAGCGCGCCGAGGCCGCGCCCGAGCCCGCGCTTCTTGACGTCGGTCATCATGCCGCAGGTTGCCCCTTCGCCGCGGCCGCGCCAAGGCCGAGCGACGACGTCCGCGCGACAAACTCGTCGGCGACCGCGAGGTAGCTCTTCGCACCGGGGCAGCGCAAATCGTAGAGCAGCGCCGGCTTGCCGTGACTCGGTGCCTCGCTGAGCCGGACGTTGCGCGGGATCGTGGTGTCGAGCACCTTGTCGCCGAAGTACTTCGCGACCTCGGCGCGCACCTGGTTGGCGAGGTTCATGCGGCCGTCGAACATCGTGAAGATCACCCCGTCGATCGCGAGGTGCGGGTTGTAGGCCGCGCGCACCTTCTCGATCGTCGCGGTCAGCGCCGACAGCCCTTCGAGCGCGAAGTACTCGGCTTGCATCGGGACGAGCACGCCGTCGGCCGCGACCAGCGCGTTCAAGGTCAGGATGCCGAGCGACGGCGGGCAATCGATCACGACGTAGTCGAAACCGGCGGCGACGGGCGCGAGCGTGTCGGCGAGGAACCGCTCGCGCCGCTCGGCGCCGATCAGCTCGATCTCGGCGCCGACGAGATCGGTCGACGCCGGCACCACGAACAGGGTCGGGATCTCGGTCGGCCGCACGACGTCGGCGAGCGCGACCTCGCCGACCAGCGCGTCGTAGATCGTGCGCTCGACCCGATCTCGCGTGTATCCCAGCCCGCTCGACGCGTTGCCCTGCGGATCGAAGTCGAGGAGCAGCACGCGATGTCCGCGCGACGCGATCGAGGCCGCGAGGTTGATCGCGGTCGTCGTCTTGCCGACGCCGCCCTTCTGGTTCGCGACCGCCACGATGCGAGACATGCTCGTTTGCGTACTACGCCGCTCTGACTCCGAAAAAAATTTGGCCCCGCGATCGAGGTCAGCTTACCTTGTAGCCAGATGTAGGACATGTGGGCATGTCCTCGAAGGAGCGCCAATGTCGTCTGGAAATCCGCGTGTTTACAATTCGTTCGCCGAGTTCGAGCGCGAGGAGCTGCGCCGGCTCGATTCCCTGCACACGTCGGTCGACGATCTCGTCGAAGAGCGCTTCTCGGAGGATCTCGACTTCGCGCCGAGCGACCAGCCGCGCCGCCGCGGCCGCCCGCGCAAGCACCCGCGCTAGCCTGGGACGAAACCCGCGCTAGCCGTCGCCGTCGGGAGACACGATTTCTCGTCGCGCGGTTAGCGCGCGAGCGCGCTGGCATCGCCGCTGCAACTCGCCGCGAGCGAACCCGAGAAAGGAAGCCAGCCATGTCCGACCCGTTCGACCCGATCGACTCGCCCGACCTCGCGCGCACGTGCGGTGGCGTCAGGATGCAGCTCACGCAGTACGGCTACGCGAACGACCCGTACTCCGACTCGGAGACGCGCCGCGGCCACGGCGCCTATCACAACCTCGCCGCGACCCAGTCGGTGGCGCTGACCGACTCCGGCTTGCGCGCGCTCGGCCTGACCCGCTCGCAGGTCCGCCACGGCAACGAGTGGGTGAACATCCAGCTCGCCGGCGGCGGCGTGCTGCACCGCCGGATCGACGATCGCGCGCCCGAGCGCAACATGCGCGCGGACCTGTATCAGCCGGGCGGGTTCAACCGCAGCTTGCCGGACCACGCCAACGTCACGCTCGCGCGCTAGCTACCGGCGCGAGCTGTCGAAGTCGCGCAGGTGATAACCGACCACGAGCGAGAGCTGCGCGAGCTCGGGGTTGACCACGTCGACGCTGGCGAGCGCGCCGAGCGTGAGTCGCGGCGTCAGCCACACGTTCGCCTGCGCGTGCACCTCGAGCAGCAGCCACATCTGGCTCGGCGGCTTGTCGAGGTTGTCGTACATCGCGACCTGCAGGCCGCTCGCGACCTCGCCGAGGAAGGTCGCGGGGCCGAGATCGGCGCGCGTGCCGACCAGGAGCTTGGTCTGCGCGACGTCGCCGCCGGTCGGGACGGTCATGCCGCCTTCACCGGTGACCGCGCGCGCGCTCGTCATCGGCATGACCGCGCTCAGATCGGCGAACACGAACTCGAAGCCGACGTGGTATCCGCCGTTGCGCGCGAGCACGCGCAGCTGGCCGCCCACGACGTCCATCGGCTGGTTCGTGGTCGCCGGCACGAAGTGCAGCGCATCGACGCCGCCCTCGACCCAGATCGGGCTTTGCCCGAACCCCCTCGGCGCGGGCTGCGCGCCGTAGTCGCAAAAGTCGTCCACGAAGTAGCCGCACCGGGCGGCCGCGAGGCGCGGCGCCGCGGCGAGCACGATCGCGATGAGGAGCGCGCGTCGCATGGGATCGATCGTAACGCGTCGGGCTCGCGCGCGAGCATGAAATCGCCGGTCAGGCGCTAACCGGCTGCGCGGACGCGATCGCACCTGCGACACCTCGCTCGGGAGGTGCGAGAGGTAGGGCAAGCACGAACGTCGTGCCGTCGCCCAACTTCGAGCTCAGCGAAGCGTTTCCGCCGCTCGCCTCCACGATGCGCCGCACGATCGCGAGCCCGAGCCCGGTGCCGGGCACCGATCGCGTGCGATCGCTGCGAAAGAACGGCTCGAACGCGTGGCGCGCGTCCTCCTCCGACATCCCGGAGGCGTTGTCCGACACCCGTATCACGTACCGATCACCCTCGATACGCCCGCGCAGCTCGAGCACGAGCGCGACGCCGACGCGCCGGTACTTGACCGCGTTCTCGCCCAGGTTCCACAGCGCCTGGCGCAGCAGGCCCTCGCCGCACGCGACCTCGGCGGGCTCGAGATCGACCGTCAACGTGCCGGACACGCGCGTGACCAGCGGCTCGAGCTCCGCGGTCAGCGTGCGCGCGACCGGCGCGACCTCGGCGAACGCCATCGGCATCGAGCCGATGCGCGACAGCGCGAGGAGGTCTTCGATCAGGTTCGCGATCTGCGTGACGCCGCGCTCGATGATCGCCGTGGTCGCGACCGGTTCGGCCGCGCGCTCGGCCAGCATCGACGCCGCGAGGCCGATCGTGCTGAGCGGACCGCGTAGATCGTGCGCGACGCGCCCCGCGAACGCGTCGAGCTCGCGGTTGCGGTTCTCCAGCGCGGCGTTGAACTCGACGAGCTGGCGCTGGCCGCGGATCACCGCACGGGTCAGCCAGAAGCCGACCACGACGACCGTGAGCAGCACGATCGCCGTGACCGCGAGCCGCACCACCATCGCCCGCAGCTGCAAGTGCCGGACGTTCGCGACCGCGTGCGCGGCGGCGGCCTCGTTGATCTCGACCAGCGCGGCCTGGTCCTGCGCGATGCGATCGTAGAGCGGATCGACCGAGGTCATGATGCGCGTCGCCTCGGCGTCGCGGTTCTCGCGCGACAGCGCGAGCGCGGGCTCGAGCTCCTCGCGCGCGGTCGCGATGTCGCTCGACAGCTCGTGCCACGCGTACGGCTCGCCCGGAAACGTCACGAACGGCGAGTACTCGCGCGCGGCTTCCTCGTAATCCGCGCGTACCGCATCGATCTGGTGCTCGAGGTCGGACATGGTCTGGGTCTGGGTCTCGAAGATGTGGCGGCCGATCAGGATGCGCTCGCGCGCGACGTCGCCGCCGATCCGATCGACGAGCCGGAGGCTGACCAGCGCGTTGTCCTGGATCTCCTCGATGTTGGCTCGCGTGTCGCGGCCTTCGATCCATTGCAGGAGCTCGAGCAAGCCGAGCATGACCGCGATCAGCGCGAACGCGGCCACCATCAACGTCCTCGTCCGCCGATGTCTGCCTGGTGGCATGCGCTCCTCCGCCGACCGCTGCGTTCATCTCTACGCGTGCGCTCGCGAGCTGGCAATGCCGAGCGGCGCCCCTCGCGTCGCCGCGCGGCGATCGCACGAACGAGTGCCGACAAACGCCGCACGCGCTGGACCACGGTGACTCGCGGGGTGGAATCGATCACGTGTTGCGAAACGCGGAGTCAGTGGAAGTCAAGAGCGTGCGGCGAACGCTGCGTGCCATCACGGCGGCGGCTGGCGCGCCGGCCGACGCGCGCGCGCGGCTGCGCTAGGATCGTCCATGCGGCGCATCGTCGCGATCGCGTGCGCCGCGCCGGCGGCGGTGGCGCGCGCGGGCGGCGGCCCGCCGACCGACGCGTACGACGGGATCGCGGCGGGAGCGGCGCTGGATGTTCATGGGTTCGCCGACATCTACGGCGCCGACAACCTCGATGATCCGAAGAGCGGGCAGTCGCAGCTGCGCGCGTTCGATCCGACCGCGAACGCACCGGCGCTCGGCTGGTTGCGGCTGCGCGTCGCGCACGCACCGGGGACCGTGGGCTTTCGCGTCGACCTCGGGCTCGGCGACACCGCGACCGGTTACTTCCTCGACGATCCGGCGCGCGTCGCGCATCCCGAGCTGTCGCGCTGGCTCTCGCACGTCGGCCAGGCGTTCGTGACCGTGGTGGCGCCGCACGCGATCGCGATCGACGCCGGCAAGTTCGACACGCCGATCGGCCTCGAGGACAACGAGGGGCTCGCGAACTGGAATTATTCGCGCTCGTTCGTCTACACGTGGGACGAGCCGTCGCTGCACACCGGCGTGCGCGCGACGTACGAGGTTTCGAAGCAGGTCGCGGTGGCGGCGTACTGGCTGAACGGCTGGGGGGCGAACGTGCTCGACGGTAGCGACATGCGCTCGTACGCGGTGACCGCGCGCTACAAGCCGAGCGAGGAGCTCGAGGCCGTGATCGTGTACGCGGGCGGGCTCGAGCGCGCGCCGGCGAACCCGGCGCTGCCGCTCGCCTGGCGCGACCTGATCGACGGCTACGTCACGTACGCGGTGACGCCCGCGCTCGCGATCGCGGCGACCGGCGATTACACGGCGCAGTTCGCCGGCGCGGCCGGCTACGCGCGCTACGCGCTGCCGGCCGGGTTCGCGCTCGCGGCGCGCGGCGAGCGCCTCTGGGATCACTCGGGTCTCGCGACCGGCACCGCGCAGACGCTCGACGAGGCCACCGCGACGGTCGAGGACCGCGGCACCGTGCACGGCGCGACGATCGTGGGCCGGCTGGAATATCGTCACGATCATTCGACCGCGGACGTGTTCGAGCACGGCGAGGCATTTCTGCGCACCCAGGACACGATCGCGGTCGGCTTGATCGCGTCGTATTGAGACGACGTGCTACTGGCCGCGGAACGCCGCGGCCGTCGCGGTCCACGTGCTCGTCGGCGTGGCGAGCACGGTGTACGAGCCGGGCGTCACTGCGAGCATGTCCTCGGTGCAATCGCCGTACTGGTTGCCGCGCAGCGTGAAGCTCGTGCCGGCGCCGACTTGCCCGTCGATCACCATGCCGAACACGAGCTCGTTGGGCTCCGATGTCGTGATCGCCGCGCTCTGGGCCGCGTCTGCACCCGCGCTATTCCCGCCGGCGCTGGCGGCGGTATCGAACGGCGCGGTCTGCGACACGCTCGCGTACTCGTGCAAGCGAAGCTCGAAGTAGGAGCCGGGCTGCGTCGACAGTGTTACTTGCACGGTGTCGGTCGCGGTCTGCGCCGCGAGTCCGTAGCCGATGTACTGGCGGTTCCTGATCCCGCTGTTTGGCCCGTCGAACGGCCCAGCCATCGCGTACGAGCTGCCGATCATGTCGGTGATCGCGGCTGCCGTGACCGTCCCGTTCGACGAATCGTAGTCGAACGCCGCGATGATGAGGTCGCCGGCAGTGACCGCGCTCGTGAACGTCGCGCTCTCCGTCCCGCTCGAAAACATGTTGTTGGTCGCGATCTGGACGAACTGCGGAGGACGGGGCGGTGAGGTGTCGGTCGATCGCATCGCGTCCGCTGGTGACGTCCCGCGTGCATCGTCGGTTCGCGTCTCGAATCCGAAACGTCCACATGCCGCGATCACGCAGACTGTCAGAGCCACTCGCAACTCGGGCTAGCGTATCGCGTCTGCTGATCCGGGGCACTCACCGGCGCGGCTCGTCGCGATCACCGCGAGCCCGGTCGGCTCGCGACGCACGAGGATCGTGCCCGACGTGGCGTGGATCGCCGGCTGATCGAGCGCGACGCGAGGCACGCCGAGCGCGAGAGGTGATTCGGGCTCGCAGGCGGCGCAGCGCGGAGAATCGGCGCAGATGTGCGGCGCCGCGCTGGTCGACTGCACGATCGAGCCGGCGACGACCGCGTAGTCGCCGAGCGGGATGCGGGTCGCGTCCGCGACCGCGATGGCAGGCGGCGACACGTCGTCGCGGCCGACCGCGAGCTCGTGCGCGGCGTGCGGCTCGCGATCCCAGTCGACCCATCGCTCGGCGTCGTCGCGCGCCGGTGACGGCAAGAAATCGTCGACGACGGCGCGATCGAACGCGACGGCGGCGGCGAACCGATCGAGGTCGCGCTCGCCGAACGCCGGATCGATCACGTGCGGGCAGCCCGCGATGCACGCGTCGTCGCTCGCGTAGCCGAGGACGCGGCCGTACTCGTCGTACATCACGTCGTCGGCGACGAAGCGGCGGGTCGTGGGCAGCCAGCGCACCAGCGCCGCACGGCCCGCGAACAGCGTCGCGGCCGACACGACGCGCGGCGCGACCGCGCTGACGACGGTCGCCGAGCCGTCGTCATGGCGCACGACCCAGACCGGCCAGCCGTCGCGCAGCACGTCGCTGCGCGCCGCGCCGGCCGGCGGCAGATCGACGAGGCTGCCGCGGTCGTTCAGCGGGCGCGGCGGATCCGACTGCGAGCCGTGCAGGGCGTAGCGGCTCGCGCACGACTCGAGGCCGGCGAGCGCGAGGACGAGCGACCGTTGCCACATGGCGGTGTGACCCACGCCGGGGCCGGCGGGTTCGCCGCGCGGTTGCCCCAGACCGCCGGCCGGGGCGATGATGGGGCGCGCGCTGCGTCCTTGCGATCGGTGCCCTGGCGGGGCTGGCCGCGTGCAAGCAGCTGCTCGGGCTCGACGATCCGACGGTGTCGTCGGGCTCGACGCTGCTGCTCGTGTCGGTGCAGCTCGGCAGCGGGGACGCTGCCCAACCGACGGCGACGATCTCGGCGGTGCTGTTCGCGCGAGCACGCGGATCGCGACCGCGCTCGCAGCCGACATGACCTGGACGTTCGGTGCCGCCGATGACTGGCAAGACGCCGCGGTCGCGCTCGTTCCCGGGGCGTGACAGCCAGGCGGTGCCCGCTGTTCAATCGCTTTCGCAGTGAGTGCCGTCGCCGTGATAGCCGGCGTTGCAGGAGCACGTCAGCCCCATCGCGGTTGCATGCATATCGCAGGCACTGCAGCTTATGCCGTCACCAGCGTACCCATCATCGCACGCACAGTCGTTGCCGGATCGATGAGCGTTCACCCCGCAGGTCGTCCCGGCGGCGTTCTTGACGACCGGCGCGTTGGGGTTGTGGTGGCAGGCGATCAGCACAAGACAGGCGGTGAGCTTGAGCGACATGTTCCGGGTTTCTCCGATCAGGACGTGATCGAGTGGGGTCGGCGGTGCGCCATTCGAGAACACGGTGGCGAACACCGCCCTGAGCTAGCCCTCGATCCCGTAGTCCTTGAGCTTCTTGTACAGCGTCGACCGATCGATCTCGAGGATCGCCGCGGCCTGCGCCTTGTTGCCGTTGGTCGCGGCGAGCGCGGCGAGGATGCCCTCGCGCTCGAGCTCGCGCAGCGACTTCGCGGGGGCGGGCTTCGGCGAAGGCGCCGGCGGAGGTGCCGGGGCTTCGATCGTGACGGCCGGCGGCGTCGCGGCGCTGATCGAGCTGCCGAGCGGCGGCGTGGGGTTCGATGGTCGCGTGCGGGGCACGGCGGCGAGCGAGCCCCCGGCGATCTGCGGCGGCAGGTCCTGGACCTGGATCAGCTCGCGGTCGCCGAGCACGATCGCGCGCTCGATCGCGTTGCGCAGCTCGCGTACGTTGCCGGGCCAGCCGTAGCGTGCGAGCGCGGCGAGCGCGTCGGGCGAAAACCCGGTGATGCGGCGCGCGGCCTGGCCGCGGAACCGCGCGAGGAAGTGCTCGGCGAGCAGCGGCACGTCGCTCGGGCGCTCGCGCAGCGGCGGCACCTCGATGTGGATCACGCTGAGGCGGTAGTACAGGTCCTCGCGGAACAGGCCGCGCTTGACCATCTCGGCGAGGTCGCGGTTGGTCGCCGCGATCACGCGGACGTCGACCTCGATCGCCTTCTGGCCGCCGACGCGCTCGAACCGGCGCTCCTCGAGCACGCGCAGGAACTTGGTCTGCAGGCCGAGCGGCAGCTCGCCGACCTCGTCGAGGAACAGCGTGCCCTTGTCGGCCATCTCGAACCGGCCGGCCTTCTTCT
>Ga0335083_10009631_pt1 | contig 11713 bp, 9 predicted proteins | sample Lox_Sample_42_FD_206716 | JGI IMG/M metagenome (GOLD analysis project Ga0335083, IMG submission 206716) | Soil microbial communities from Loxahatchee National Wildlife Refuge, Florida, United States - Lox_Sample_4.2 | ecosystem: Environmental > Terrestrial > Soil > Wetlands | place: USA: Florida... | reverse complement strand
CGCAGATCACGCCCGACCAGGCGTCGCAGCTGACGCCCCAGCAGGTGCAGGACGTGGTCAACCATGCCAACGACGTGCATCCCGGCGTGGCGGATCAGCTCGGCCAGTTCTATGCCCAGCATCGCGGGCTGATCAACACCCTCGGCGGCATTGCGGCGACCGTCGCGATGATGAAGATGAAGGATCACCTGTCGGGGCAGTAGGCTCGCGCATGCCGGACAAACGCGTTCGGCGTTGATCTCGATTACGTTCCGTTGCGGCCGCGCGGCATAGCACGAGCGTCATGAGCCGTCGTTTGCCCGCCTGGATTGCGCTCGTTGCGCTGCTCTTCGCGCAGATGACGCTCGCCGTATATGCCTGCCCGGTCGATTCCGTGGCAACGTAGGCTGCCGCCGCGGCGGACTGCGCCGGCCACAAGTCGCCGATGCCGGTCGACGACGCGTGCGAGTACGGCTGCCTCACCGTCGCGTCGATGCCCGCGCCGGCGCCGCGCGACATCCCCATCCTCGTCCCGGCCGCTTCCTGAGCTAGCCCCCATCGTGTCGCCTTCGCGCCGGCCGTCGCGGCGGCCAAGCAGACCGCGGTCGCAGCGGGTCAGTGGAAGGATCCGGTGCTCAAGCTCGAGCTCGACAACTTTCCGGTGAGCGGCCCAGACGCGGGCAGCTTCACCATGGACTCGATGACCATGGGGCGAATCGGCCTGATGCAGGATTGGACGAGCGCCGACAAGCGCGCCGCGCGCAGCGCTGGTCGGCGGGGTTTGGCTGCTTTGGCTACTCGCGGCCCGTTGTCGCGAGGTCCTTGGCCTATTCCACGAACAGCAGCGCCGGGCACTCGAGGTAGCTGCGCAGCGCCTGCACGAACTCGGCGGCGTGCTGGCCGTCGATCACGCGGTGGTCGAACGACGAGGAAAGGTTCATGAGAAGGCGCGGCACGATCGCGCCTTCGCGCAAGGCGAGCCGCTCGACGATGCGGTTGACGCCGACGATCGCGACCTCCGGCGCGTTGATCACCGGTGTGGTGACGATGCCGCCCAGCGGACCGAGGCTCGTGATCGTGATGGTCGAGCCCGACAGCTCTTCGCGCGACGCCTTGCCTTTGCGCGCGAGATCGGCGAGCCGCGCGACCTCCGCTGCGCTGTCCCACAGATCGCGCGCCTCCGCGTGGCGGACGACCGGCACCATGAGCCCGGCGTCGGTCTGCGTGGCGATGCCGATGTTCACCGCTTTGTGCCGCGTCACCATGTCGTTCGTGTCGTCGTAGCGTGCGTTCATCTGCGGGAAAGCAGGGACGGCGAGCGCGATGGCGCGCATGAGAAACGGCAGGACGGTGAGCCGTCCGCGCGACTTGCCGAAGCGCTCGTTGAGCTTCGCGCGCAGCGCCTCGAGCTCGGTAACGTCGATCTCCTCGACGTACGTGAAGTGCGGGATGCGCAGCGCGTCCTGCATGTGGCGCGCGATCTGCCGGCGCAAGCCGATGACGGGCACGGCCACTTCGCCCTCGCGCTCGGCGTAGCGCTGCGCGGCGGCGGGGGGCGAGGGCGCGCCCGCCGCATGCGCAACGACGTCCTCGTGGACCACACGCCCGTCGGGCCCGCTGCCGCGCACCCGGGCCAGGTCCACGCCGAGCTCGCGCGCATGCCGGCGCACGGAGGGCGAGGCCAGGGGCTTGGCGAGCGGCGTCACCGCGGCCTCGCGCGGCTCGGACGCGACGGCGGCTGCCGTCGCGGATCGAGGCGGGGGCTCGGCGGGCGTCGGCGCCGCGCCGTGCGCCTCCGTCTCGATGCGCAGCAGCTCGCTCCCCACGGCGAGCTTGTCGCCGGGCTTGCCGGTGATCGCGACGATCGTCCCCGCGACCGGCGACGGCACTTCGATGGTCGCCTTGTCGGTCATGACCTCGGCCAGCGTCCGCTCGGCCTCGACGGCATCACCCGGCTTGACGTGCCATTCGACAAGCTCGACCTCGGCGATGCCCTCGCCGATGTCCGGCACCTTGACGATGTGCGTCGTCATGCGATTTCCGAAACTCGGCGAAGCGCCTTGCCGACGCGGTCGGGACCCGGGAAGTAGGCCCACTCCTGCGCGTGCGGGTAGGGCGTGTCCCATCCGGTGACGCGCTCGATCGGCGCCTCGAGATGGAAGAAGCAATGTTCCTGCACCAGTGCGGCGAGCTCGGCGCCGAAGCCGCTGGTGCGCGTGGCTTCGTGCACGATCACGCAGCGACCGGTCTTCCTTACGGACGCGACGATGGCGTCGAGGTCGAGCGGCCACAGGCTGCGCAGGTCGACGATCTCGGCGTCGATGCCGGTCTCGCGCGCCGCCGCGTCGGACACCCACACCATCGTGCCGTAGGCGAGGACCGTGACGGCCGAGCCGGCGCGGAAGACGTTCGCCGACTCGAGCGGCACGACGTAGTGCTCCTCGGGCACTTCGGCCAGTGGATGCCCACCCCACGGCACCACCGGCCGCTCGTGGTGGCCGTCGAACGGGCCGTTGTAGATGCGCTTCGGCTCGAGGAAGATGACCGGGTCGTCGGACTCGATCGAGGCGATGAGCAGGCCCTTCGCGTCGTACGGATTGGACGGCATCACGGTGCGCAATCCGCACACGTGCGTGAACAGCGCCTCCGGGCTCTGGCTGTGCGTCTGCCCCCCGTAGATGCCGCCGCCGCACGGCATGCGTATGGTGATCGGCGCGGTGAAATCGCCGGCGGAGCGATAGCGCAAACGCGCGGCGCCGGACACGATCTGGTCGTAGCCGGGATACATGTAGTCGGCGAACTGGATCTCGGCCACGGGCCGCAGGCCGTAGGCACCCATGCCGATCGCCGCGCCCACGATGCCGCCCTCCGCGATGGGCGCGTCGAACACGCGCGAGGCGCCGTATTTCGCCTGCAGGCCGTCGGTGCAGCGGAACACGCCGCCGAAGTAGCCGACGTCCTCGCCGAACACGACCACGTTGTCGTCGCGCGCGAGCATCACGTCGAGCGCGGAGCGGATCGCCTGCACCATGGTCATCGTCGCCATGATCAGGACCTCTGCTGCTCGCGCTGGCGGCGAAGGTGCGGCGGCATGACCTTGTACACGTCCTCGAACATGCTGGAAGCGTCGTGCACGTGACCGGAGGCGAGCGTGCCGTAGCTTTCCGCCATCTTCTGCGCCTCGATCACCTCTTCCTTGACCTCCTCCTGCGTGCGCGCCTGCTCCTCGTCCGACCACGCGCCGAGGCGGGTCAGGTGCTTCGCGAGCCGCGCGACCGGGTCGCCCAGGGGAAAGCGCGCCCAGTCGTTGGCCGGCCGGTACTTGGACGGATCGTCGGCGGTGGAGTGCGCGCCGGCGCGGTAGGTGACCCATTCGATCAGCGTCGGCCCGAGGTCGGCGCGCGCCCGCTCGGCGGCGTACCGCGACACCGCGAGCACGGCGAGGAAGTCGTTGCCGTCGGCGCGCAGCGAGACGATGCCGTTGCCCACCCCGCGCGCGGCGAACGTGGCCGCCTCGCCGCCAGCGATACCCTGGAACGACGAGATCGCCCACTGGTTGTTGACGATGTTGAGGATCACCGGGGCGCGATACACGGCCGCGAATGTAAGCGCGTTGTGGAAGTCGGGCTCGGCGGTGGAGCCGTCGCCGATCCACGCCGAGGCGATGCGCGTGTCGCCCTTGATCGCCGAGGCCATCGCCCAGCCGACCGCTTCGATGTACTGCAGTCCGAGGTTGCCGGCGATCGAGAAGAAGCCGCGCTCGCGCGACGTGTACATCACGGGCATCTGGCGGCCGAGCACCGGGTCGCGGTCGTTGGAGTAGAGCTGGCACATCATGTCGACCAGCGGGTAGCCGCGGGCGACGAGAATGCCCTGCTGGCGATACGTGGGAAAGCACATGTCGCCCGGCTCGAGGGCCATCGCCTGGCCGATGCCGACGGCCTCTTCGCCCAGGCTTTGCATGTAGAAGGAGATCTTCTTCTGTCGCTGCGCGGTCAGCATGCGCGCGTCGAACACGCGCGTCTTGAGCATGGCGCGCAGTCCCGTGCGCAGGAGCTCGGGGTCGGCGTGCGGGTCCCACGGCCCGACCGCGCGGCCCTCGTCGTCGAGCACGCGCACGAGCGCCTCGGCGATGTCGCGCGACTGCGCGGGGCGCGTATCGAGCGGCGGCTTGCGCACTTCGCCGGCCGCGGAAAGCTTGAGGTAGGAAAAGTCGGTCTCGCTTCCGGGCCGCGCAGGCGGCTCGGGTACGTGCAGGGTCAGCGGCGGATACGAGGTCATCCGTCCTCCTTGGCGGGCGGGGCGCTTACTTGAGGAGCGCCTCCAGCCGGTAGCCAGCGATGCGCGCGACCTGCGCGAGACATTCTTTGAGCTCGGTGGCGCGGTCGTTGCGTGCGCGTCGCTCGAATTCGCCGATGATACCGGCGCGGTCGTAGCCCTTCACCGCGAGTATGAAGGGAAATCCGAAGCGTGCGTTGTAGCGCGCGTTGAGCTCGGTGAGGCGCGCGAACTCCCGCGGCGTGCATTGGTCGAGGCCGGCGCCGGATTGCTCACGCGTCGAATCCGCGGTCAGCTCGCCGCGCACCGCGGCCCTCCCCGCGAGCTCGGGGTGCGCCCGCAGGAGCGCGAGCCTCGCGGTCTCGCCCGCGCGGTCGACCGCCGCGACCATCGAGGCGTGCAGTGCGTCGACGCTCGCGAAGGGGCGGTCGACGAACGCGCGCTGCGCGACCCACGGCGAGTGCTCGAAGACGCCACCGAGGGTGTCGACGAAGCGCGCCTCGTCCATCGCGTTGAGCTCGCCGAGCGTCATGATTCGGGTTCGGCGTAAGGATGGGTGGCGAGCCAGTGCCGGGCGATTTCCACGCGGCGCGCTATCCACACGTCTTGATGATCGCGCACGTAGTCGAGAAAGCGTGCGAGCGCGCCGGCGCGGCCGGGATGCCCTGCAATGCGGCAGTGCAGGCCGACCGACATCATTTTCGGCGCGCCCAAGCCCCGCGGGTCGCCCTCGGCGTAGAGGAGGTCGAAGGTGTCCTTGAGGTAGGCGAAGAACTGGTCCCCGCTGTTGAAGCCCTGCGGTGTCACGAAGCGCATGTCGTTGACGTCGAGCGCATAGGGCACCACGAGCAGCGGCGCCACGCCCAAACGCGTGCGCACCGGGACGTAATAGGGCAGGTCGTCGGCGTAGCCGTCGGCGCTGTAAGTGAAGCCGCCGTGCTCGACGACCAGCCGCCGTGTGTTGGGGCTGTCGCGACCGGTGTACCAGCCGTCCGGCGGCCGGCCGGTGAGGCGGGTGATGGTGTCGACGGCGAGTGCCAAGTGCTCGCGCTCGACGTACTCGTCGATCTGCTGGTAGCTGATCCAGCGCCAGCCGTGGCTCGCGATCTCGTGGCCGTCGGCCATGAACGCGTCCACCACCTCGGGGTGACGCGCCAGTGCCATGCCGACGCCGAAGACGGTGAGCGGCAGCTTGCGTTCGCGAAACAGCCGCAGCACGCGCCATACGCCGGCGCGCGCGCCGTACTCGTAGAGCGACTCCATGCACATGTGGCGGGCGGGGAAGGGCACCGCCGCGACGATCTCGGAGAGGAACGTCTCGGAGGCCGGGTCGCCGTGCAGCACGCAGTTCTCCCCACCTTCCTCGTAGTTGAGGACGAACTGCACGGCGATGCGCGCCCCGCCGGGCCAGCGCGGATGCGGCGGAGACGCGCCGTGGCCCGCGAGATCGCGCGGGTAGCCGGGCTCGAAGGGCGTGCGCGCGGTCATCGAGGAAGGTTTATACAATATCGCCCACCCCCGCAACGGCAGGACCGACAATGGGACGCCTCACCACGCACGTGCTCGACACCGCCAACGGCCGCCCCGGCGCCGGGATCCGCGTCACGCTGTACCGCAATCTCGGCGAGCGTTACGCACTCGTCGGCGACGCGGTGACCAACGCCGACGGCCGCTGCGACGCGCCGCTGCTCGCGGGCGAGGCCTTCGGCAAGGGACGCTACCGCCTCGTGTTCGCGGCCGGCGAGTACTTCGCTGCGCAAGGCGCGGTGCTCCCCGATCCACCCTTCGTCGACGAGGTCGTGCTCGACTTCGGCGTGGCCGATCCCACCGCGCACTACCACGTGCCGCTGCTCGTGTCGCCGTGGAGCTGGTCGACGTACCGCGGCAGCTGAGTTCCCGGCGATGGAAGCCTACGCATTCGACTGGGTCCAGCTCGTCATCCGCTGGGTCCACCTCATCACGGGCATCGCCTGGATCGGGGCGTCGTTCTACTTCGTCTTCCTCGACAACAGCCTGACGCCGCCTGCGCGCAAGGAGGACGCCGACGAGGGCATCGGCGGCGAGCTGTGGGCCATCCACGGCGGCGGCTTCTATCACGCGATGAAGTACCGCGTGGCGCCGCCCGCGCTTCCCGAAACCCTGCACTGGTTCAAGTGGGAGGCGTACTGGACCTGGATGTCGGGCTTCGCGCTTTTGGTCGTGATGTACTACGCGCACGCCGACCTGTACATGATCGACCGCAGCGTCGCAGACGTCGCGCCGTGGCAGGCCATCGCGATCTCGGTCGCGCTGCTCGTCGCCGGCTGGGTCTTCTACGACCAGCTGTGCAAGCGCGCGGGTCTCGACCGCGAGCGCGTGGTCGCCGTCGCGATCATCGCCTTCTTCGCGCTCGTCGCGTGGGGGCTGTCGCAGGTCTTTTCCGGTCGCGCGATGTTCATCCAGGTGGGCGCCATGATGGGCACGATCATGGCGTGGAACGTCTTTTTCGTGATCATTCCGGGGCAGCGCAAGCTGGTGGAAGCCAAGGCGCTCAACGTCGCGCCCGACCCGGTGTACGGTCTGCGCGGCAAGCAGCGCTCGGTGCACAACAACTATTTCACGCTGCCCGTGCTGTTCATCATGATCAGCAATCACTACCCGATGACGTTCGGGTACCGGCACGCGTGGCTGCTCCTGATCGCGATCCTGCTCCTCGCGGCGTACGTGCGGCACTTCTTCAACCTGCGGCACAGAGGGCGCACGGTGTGGGCGATCCCGATCACGGCCGCGATCGCCACCTTCGTCATCGCGATCGCGATCGCGCCGGAGAAGCCGAAGGCCGCCGCGTACACCTTTGCCGACGTACAGAAGATCGTCGCGCAGCGCTGCGCGCCGTGTCATGCCGCGAAGCCGACGCAGGCCGGCTTCAACGACCCGCCGAAGGGTGTCGTTCTCGACACCCCGGAGGCGATCGTCACCAACGCGCAGAAGATCAACGAGCAGGCGGTGCTGACGCAAGCCATGCCCATCGGCAACCTCACGGGCATGACCGACGCCGAGCGCGCCGTCCTGGCCGGCTGGCTGGCAGCCGGCGCGCCGGCCAGGTGACGTATCGGCCCTTAGTGGCCGAGCACCTCCTCGGCGTGCTCGTGCGCTTCCTTCTGCGCGGCCTGATGCTCGTCGGTCGATTCCGGGTGCGCCCACTGCTTGACGACCAGCGCAACGGCGGCGACCACCCCCGCCACGGCCACGATGCTGAAGATGCCGGCCAGGCCCACTTGCCGGCGTGTGAGCTCCGCCACCAGGAACGACCCGGCGATGCCGCCGAAGCGTCCTATCCCCAGCATCCAGGCCACGCCGCTCGCGCGGCCCTGGGTCGGATAGAAGCCCGCCGCGAGCGCCGGCATGGAGGATTGAGCCGTGTTCATGAGGACGCCCGCGACGAAGACCGCCAGGACCAGCAGGCCCTCGGCCCCCACCGCCTGGCCGATGGCGAACACGGCGATCGCGGTGAGCGCGTAGCCGATCGCGATCACGCGATTGCCGTTGAGGCGGTCCATGAGCCAGCCGAAGAAGATCGCGCCCACGCCTCCCAGCGGGAACAGCGCCGAGATGAGGGTCGCGTGCTGCGCATCGATTCCGGCCTCCTTGAAGAGGATCGGCATCCAGTTGATGAGCGCGTAGAAGATCACGAGGCCCATGAAATACGCGACCCACAGCATCACCGATCCGATCGCGTAGTGGGACGAGAACACGACGGCGAGGCCGCGCTTTCCGTGCGCCGCGCCTTTGGCCTCCGTCATGACGAATGCCGTGGCCGATTCCGCAGCCTCCGAGATGCGCCGCAGCACCGCCCTGATCCGCTCCACCGGGTACGAATGCGCCACCATGTACCTCGCCGATTCCGGCAGGAGCAGGAACATCAGGATCGCGAGCACGAACGGCGTGATGCCGCCGAGCTCGAGCACGCTGCGCCATCCCCATTGCGGGATCATCCACGCGGCGAGAAAGCCGCCGAAGGCTGCGCCCAGCGGAAATCCGCAGAACATCGTGTTGGTCAGCACCGCGCGCCGCTGGTCCGGGCAGTACTCGCTCATGAGCGTCACGGCGTTGGGCATCGCCGCGCCCAGGCCGACGCCCGTAACGAAGCGAAGCAAGGTGAGCTGCGTCAGATCCACCGAGAACGCCGACGCGAAGCAGGCCACCGCGAATATCAGCACCGAGGCGACGAGCAGCCGCCGGCGCCCCAGCTTATCGGCCAGCGGACCCGCCGACAGGGCGCCCACGGCGAGGCCGAAGAGGGCGGCGCTCAGCACGGGGCCGAGCTCCGGCTTGCCCACACCCCACTCCTTGATGAGCGAGGGCGCGATGTACCCGATGGCCGCGGTGTCGAATCCGTCCAGCAGCACGATCATGAAGCACAGCCCGAAGATCATCCACTGGTAGCTGGAGAACCCGTGCTCGTTGAGAAAGGCCTGCAGGTTGACTGTCTTGGTGTCGGGCACGGCATCCTCCTCATTCGATGGGCAAGCCCACGTAATTTTCGGCGAGCGCGGTGGACGCGGCCCGCGACGAAGTGACGTAATCCAGCTCGGCCACTTGCAGGCGATGCTGGAATTCGTCGGATCCGGGGAAGGTGTGCAGCATCGAGGTCATCCACCAGGAAAAGCGGGTGGCCTTCCATATGCGGCGCAAGGCCGTCGCCGAATACTGGTCCAGCAGGTCGGAGCGGCCCTTCTTGTAGAACGCGATCAAGGCACGCGCGAGGATCTGGGCGTCGCTTGCCGCGAGGTTGAGGCCCTTTGCGCCCGTGGGCGGCACGACGTGGCCGGAGTCGCCCGCAAGGAACAGCCTGCCATGGCGCAGAGGCTCGACGACGAGGCTGCGCATCCCGATGACGGTCTTGCTGAAGATCTCGCCTTCCTTCGGCGCCCACCCGTCGCGCGTGGCGAGCCTCGCACGAAACTCCGCCCAAACCTTGTCGTCCGGCCAGTCGGCGATCTTCTCGGTCGGGCTGCACTGGAAGTACATGCGCTGGATATCGGGCGACCGGGTGCTCACCAGCACGAACCCGCGCTCGTGCATCGCGTAGATCAGCTCTTCGGACGACAGCGGCGCGCGGCACAGGATGCCGAACCACCCGAACGGGTAGAGGCGCTCGTAGACCTTGACCACCCCGGCCGGGATCGAGGGTCGACAGATGCCCTGCGTGCCGTCGCATCCCGCGATGAAGTCGCAGGTGAGCTCGACGCGCTCGCCGTCCTTGGTGCGGAAGTGGATCTTGGGCTCGGTCGTGTCGAGGTCGTAGACCGCGTCGACCTTGGCCTCGAAGCGGACATCGCCTCCGCTGTCGAGCCGCGCCTTGATGAGGTCCTTGTTGACGTCGTGCTGGGCGTAGATCGTAACCTTCTTGCCGCCGGTGAGCGACGGGAAATCGATCCGCTCGTCCCGCCCGTCGAAGCGCAGGATGATGCCTTCGTGATGAAACCCTTCCTTCATCATCCGCTGGCCAGCGCCGATCTCGTTCATCAAGTCGACGGTGCCTTGCTCGAGCACGCCGGCCTTGATGATCGCCTCGACGTCGTTCCGGCTGTTCCTCTCGAGGACAACCGATTCGATGCCTTGCAGATGCAGCATGTGGGAAAGCAGCAGGCCCGCAGGGCCGGCCCCGACTATCCCGACTTGGGTTCGCATGGCGGTGCCTCCTTGCGCGAAGATGCGCGTGGCGGAGTCCTGCGCGGCAACCACGGGTGCTCGCGGTCGACGTCAGGCCCTGCTGCCGCGAAGAATAATCGTTGTGATTAACAATATCGCCTGCCGAACGTTAGCTGGAATGACCCGATAACCTAGGGTTTATCGCGATAGTGGGCGGTTCGCCCGGACGCAACACCTGGTAACACTTTCCGCAGCCGGGTCGGGGCCGCGCGGCGACTTTTTCCCGATTCGACTGTCAGAGGGACACTCTCCCATCCCGAAGCGACCTGCCTCCGTGCCTTTCCTTCGCCGCCGTTTCGCCAAACTCTGCGCGCCGCTCCTGCTCGCCGTCGCCGCGACGACGCTCGCGCCCGTCGCCGCCCAGGCGCAAACCTCCGTTCCGCCCGCGATCGCCCGGCCGCCGAAGAGCGGCGAGCCTGTGAAGGCGGCCGTCCTCCTGCTGCCGGCCTCGGCACCCGCGCTCGCGATTACGCTCCCCGAGCCGGCGCCCGCCGAACGCGCGGCCTTGGTTGCGAAGTCCGCCGCCGCTTCGTCGAAGAGCAAGCCGACGGTGAAACGCGTGGCAATCGGCTTCGGTCGCGCCGTGCCTGCTTCGGAAGGCGTCCAGCGCCTGTCCGGCCTTCGATGGACCACGCTCGACGACGGCGGGCGAGCCGCGCAGATTCGCGTCACGTCTCCCGGCGCGTCGGCGCTGCGCGTGCAGGTCGCGCTGGCGCATGCGCCTGCCGGCCTGTCGCTGCGCTTCGCGAGCCCGTCCAGCGGACAGGCGTACGGTCCCTACCCGGGCTCGGTCGCGTCGCAGCGGCCGTATTGGTCTCCCATTCTCGAAGGCGACACGGCGACGATCGAGATCGCGCTGCCTCCCGGTACCGCCGTCGGTGACGCGACCGTCTCGCTACCGATGATCTCTCATCTCGTCGTCGCACCCGCCGCGTTCAAGCAGGCGGATCCGCTCCACGCGATCGGCACCGCGGGCGCCTGCGAAGTGGACGTCGTATGCATGAGCGCGACCGTCCAGCAGCAGGCCGCGAACGCGATCAATGCGGTCGTACGCGTCGCTCTGACCGACGGGGGCGAGACCATCCTGTGCTCCGCGACGCTCGTCAACGATTCGATCGCGTCGGGGACGCCGTATCTGTACTTCGCGAGCCATTGCATCGACAACGGCGACGCCGATCCGGGCGCGTCGAAGGGCGGCCCGGCCGCGGCCGCGGCGTCCATCAACACGTACTGGTTCTTCCAGGCCATGCAATGCGGCATCGATACGTCGAGCGACGTCAACTTCGTCATGCTGCCGGGAGGCGCCAAGCTGCTCGGGCGCAGCGTCGATTACGACTGGAACCTGCTCCAGCTGAACGATGCGCCTCCGGCCGGCGCGACGTTTGCGGCATGGAATGCCGCCGGACCGCTCGCGACCGGCCTCGCGGCTTCCGGCATTCATCACCCGGAAGGGGACCTCAAGAAGTTCAGCGTAGGCAGCGCCCAGGCCTATGACACCTATACCGACGGCAGCAGCTTCATCGCGATGCAGTGGACGCAGGGCGTGACCGAGCCCGGCAGCAGCGGCAGCGGGCTGTTCACGTACAACGCCGCCAGCAACTACTACGAGCTTCGCGGCGCCTTATACGGAGGCGACTCGGCGTGCAGCGCGGGGCAACGCAACGGCATCGACGACTACTCGCGGCTCGACGTCGCCCTGCCGTTGATTGCGCAATATCTCACGCCGACGGCCGTGGATCCTGCGAAGAAAGTCGTCGTGGTC
>Ga0335083_10009630_pt1 | contig 11714 bp, 10 predicted proteins | sample Lox_Sample_42_FD_206716 | JGI IMG/M metagenome (GOLD analysis project Ga0335083, IMG submission 206716) | Soil microbial communities from Loxahatchee National Wildlife Refuge, Florida, United States - Lox_Sample_4.2 | ecosystem: Environmental > Terrestrial > Soil > Wetlands | place: USA... | reverse complement strand
TGTGAGCGCCGCCTGGTAGGTGATGCGGAGGCGCGGGGAGTCCTGGAGCGGCACCACCGAGCGGGCGTGGATGGCCTGGCACTGGCTGTAGAGGAAGGGATGCCGCCCGCCGGCGGTCTGCTCCGGGGTGAGCCACTGCAGCGCCGAGGCCTCGGGGCCGGTGCGGTAGTGGACGGCGCAGCGTGGATCGTCCGCGGCGAGGGTGATGCGCAGCCGGGTGCCGAGGATGGGCTCCTCGGGGCCGAGCGCGAAGGGAAGGGGCTTGCCGGCGGGGGTGGTCACCGCCTGGACGGAGAGTCCCCGGCTGTCGAGGTCCACCTCCGCGCCGCCGCGGGAGAAGTGGATCTCTGCCGTCCCTTCCAGGGTCCGGGTGGCGAAGTTCACCCGGGCGGCCCAGGCCAGATGGGTCTGCCGCGGCTGGGCGTCGTCGGCGAAGGAGTGCGGGTCGATGCGCGCCATCAGGCTCCCTCTCCTTGGGCATGAGCCTGCACCGGGATGCCGGCCTGTTGCATCAGCCGGAGCGCATTGGTGGTCCGCACCACGCCCTCGCGGAGCTGGTAGTCGAAGACCATCCGGCCCTCCTCGACGTGGTCCTGGAAGTGCACGGCGTGGATGCTGCCCGGATGGTCGACCTCCAGCCGGGCCAGGGCCAGGTCGTGGGTGGTCACCGCGCCCAGGGCGCGGGCCTCGAGCAAGAGCCGGAGCACCTCCCGGGAGGCCACGCGCCGCTCCCCGGAGTTGGTCCCGAGGAGGATCTCATCCAGGAGCACCAGCGTGCGGCCGGGAGAGGCCTCGGCCGCCTCGAGCACCGCCTTCAGGCGGAGCACCTCGGCGTGAAAGAAGGACACCCCGGCGGAGAGCGAGTCCTGGACGCGCATGCTGGTGGCGATGCGCAGCGGGCCCACCGAGAAGCGGCGCGCGGCCACCGGGGCGCCGGCCAGGGCCAGCACCGTGTTCACCCCCAGGGCGCGCAGCAGCGTCGACTTTCCCGACATGTTCGAGCCGGTGACGAGGAGCAGGAAGGCTGGGCCGGGGAGCAGCACGTCGTTGGGAACGGCCGGGTGGAGCAGGGGGTGGCGCACGCCCTCGGCAAGGAGGTGGGCCTGGCCGTCGTCGACCTCCGGCCACTGGAAGTCGGGGTGGTCATGGGCCAGGTTGCCGAAGCAGCTCAGCGCCTCCACCTCTGCCAGGGCGGAGAACCAGCCGCGCACGAGCGGGCCGTTCTCCCGCCGCCAGTCCTCCAGCCGGAGGAAGACGTGCGCGTCCCAGAGGGTGAGCAGGTTCAGCACCGGATGGAGCTGGTTCCTTCGGGCCTCGGCCAGCCCGAGGAGCCGGCCGAAGCGCCGCATCCGGCGGCTCACCCGGAGGCCCTCCGGAGAGAGCCCGGAGGTGAGCTGGACCAGGCGCGCGGTGTGGAACCGCGCCCGCTCCAGCCGGACGAAGGCCCGCCCCAGCGTGGCGCTGGAGGCCTCGGCCGCGTCGAGGGCGAGCCAGGCCTCGCCGAAGGCACGCCGGGTGAGCCCCACCACCACCGCCTGGAGGAAGAGGAGCGCCCAGGGGACGACCCGGGGCACGGGCCCGGTCGAGGCGCCGATGGCGGCCAGCAGGGTGAGCGCCGGAAGGGCCCAGGCCAGAGGCTTCATGAAGCCGAGGTGGGTGAGCCGCGGCGGCGCCTCGGCCCAGGCGAGGAAGGGCCGCGGGCTCGCCCGGGTGCGCACGCCGAGCCGGCCGCTCACCGACAGGTCCCGGCGCACCTCCGGGAGCCCGGCCAGCTCCTGGGCCGCCTCCTGCCGTGCGCGGACCTCCTCGGCCGCGGCCGGCCCCTCCAGCCAGTCGGCGAGCCGCTCCTCGCCGGCACCGGTGGACGTCTCGTCGAGCCACTGGAAGAGGGAGCCCCGGCCAAAGAGGTCCAGGTCGGAGGCGTAGAGGTGCCCGGCGTCGGCGAAGCGGTCCCCCCTGGAGGGGAGGTCGAGCCAGGAGTTGTCCAGCCGGGCGAGTGCACGGCGGTGCCAGGCCGCCTCCTCCCGGGCACGGGCCTCCTTGGCCAGGAGGCCGGCGTGGTAGGCGGCGAGGAGGAGGTAGCCCAGCGCGCAGGCCGCGGCGCCCGCCCAGGCCCCGGCGGGCAGCCGCTCGAAGAGGGTGAAGCCGGTGAGCGCCGCGGCCCCGAGGAAGGTGAGGGCGCGCCCGTTCGCCACCTGGGCCATTCGCCGGTCGAGCGCGCGCACCACCTCGTCCCGCGCGGCCGCAGCGGCGGCGTGCGCGCTCGCGACGGGGCCGGAGGCGGCGGGCGCGGGCGGGGGGGGAGCCACGGTGCTCCGGACCCTGCCACGGTCCGGGCGTCATGTGGAGCGGCGGGGCTGCTACGCCTCGGCCGAGGCCAGGCGGCGCAGGGCCTTCTGGTCCCGGATGCAGAGCACGCGGCCGACGTTGCCCAGCACTCCGTCGCGCTTGAGCTCGTTGACCAGGGTGGAGACGAAGGAGCGCGAGGCACCGACCAGGTCGGCCAGGTCCTGCTGGGTGATGCCGCGCAGGTCCGTCTCCCCGTCGTGGGCGCAGCGCTCCCCGTGGGCCTCGGCCACGGCGAGCAGCGTCTCGGCCAGCCGGGCGGGGACCTCCCGGAAGGTGAGTCCGAGCACCCGGGCGCGGAGGGTCCGGACCTGGTCGGCGCAGGCACGGACGAGCTCGAGAGCCAGGGCCGGGTCGGATTCGAGCTGGCTCCTCAGGGTGCGGCTCTCCAGCACGTGCACAGTCACCTCGCCGGCTGCGACCGCCGCCTCGTCGGCCACCGCGCCCTCGGGGCGAAGCAGGTCACCGAACAGGTCGCCCGGGCGGAGGATGGCGAATACTGCCTGGCGGCCGGTGCGCCCCTCCCGGAGCAGCCGGACGCGGCCGGATTGGATGAGAAAGGCGGCCTGGACCGATTCCCCTGGCCGGTAGAGCACGGCCTGGTGCGGGTAGCTCCGCACCGTCGCCTCTCCGAGCGATGCTGAAGAACGGACTCCGTCCGGCCGCCGGGGAACCACGAGCATCCCGGAAGCCGTCGAGGGAGCAACGACACTGGATCCGAGTGGGGTGAGCATGACCTGTAGCAATCCAAGCGTCATGCCACGGCAAGAACTAGGAAAACTCCATACCTAGATTCTCAATTCGACGGTCAACGTTGTAACGGATCGTTCAATTCGAACGATTCGTTCAATTTGCCGTGACAGTCGTTCAGTCTTCGACAACGTCGATCAGGAAACGCTGCTGAGGCCGCGAGGGAATGCTTTGACCAGACGGTACTTGGTGAGCTTCCGCTCCAGCGTGGGCCGGCTGATGCCGAGCATCTGGCACGCCTTGCCCTTGTGACCGCCGGTGAGGGTGAGGGTGCGGGCGATGAGCTGGCGCTCCGCCTCGGCCAGGGTAGGGAGCGGCCCGGTGTCGGGCCAGCCGGCCGCGTCGGAGGCGCGGGGCTGCGGGGACTCCAGGGGAGGGAGGTGCTCGGCGAGGAGCACGTCCCCCGGGGCGAGGACCACCGCGCGGGTGAGCACGTTCTCCAGCTCGCGCACGTTCCCTCGCCAGGGGAGGGCGCGCAGGTGCTCGAGCACCTCGGGCGGCACCCGCGTCACCCGCTGGTGGACCTTCTCGTTGATCCGCTCGAGCAGGGCCTGGACCAGGAGCGGAATGTCGTCGCGGCGCTCGCGCAGCGGCGCGACGTGCAGGGTGACCACCCGCAGCCGCTGGTAGAGGTCCTCGCGGAAGCGCTTCGCCTCGACCTCGGCGGCCAGATCACGATGGGTGGCGGCGATGACCCGCGCCCCGAGCGGAATGCGCTTCACCCCGCCCACCCGCTCGAACTCGCGCTCCTGGAGCACGCGCAGCAGCTTGGACTGGAGGAGGGGCGAGAGGTCGCCGATCTCGTCGAGGAAGATGGTTCCCTCCTCGGCGAGCTCGAACTTCCCCGGCTTCTGCTGGACGGCGCCGGTGAAGGCCCCGCGCTCGTGGCCGAAGAGCTCGGACTCGAGCAGGGTGTCGACGATGGCCGAGCAGTTGATGGCGATGAAGGGTCGCGGCTCGTCGTAGGAGTAGTTGTGGATCACCCGTGCGATGAGCTCCTTGCCCGTGCCTGACTCGCCGGTGATGAGCACCGAGGCCCGGGTGGCGGCCGCCACCCGCCCCAGCTCCTTGACCAGGGCCTGCATCACCGGCGTCCGGCCCACGATGTCCCCCAGCTGGACCGGCTCGGCCTCGCTTCCGGCGGCGGCCAGAGCGCGGCGCGACAGCTGGCGGACGTGCAGCGCCCGGTCGACCACCCGGTCCAGGGCGCTCGGGTCAGGGAACGGCTTGTGGACGTAGTCGAAGGCGCCGAGCTTCATCGCCCGGATGGTGGACTCCATGTCGTGGTAGGCGGTGACGAGGATGATCGGCGCATCGCCGCAGCGCGCGCGCATCTCCTCGATGATCTCCAGCCCGCTCCGGTCGGGGAGCATCATGTCCAGGATGACCAGCGAGGGCGAGGCGTCGCTGGCCGCGGCCAGCCCTCCCTGGGCGGTGGTGGCGGTGACCACGTGGTAGCGCGGCTCCCCGTCCCGCTCCACCTCCTCGAAGTGCAGGGCGAGTGACTCGAGCAGCGACACGTCGTCGTCGACGATGAGCAGCGTGTCCATGGGGCGGGGGGTGCGCACGGGGTCAGCCTGGAGCGAAGGTGAGGAGGAAGAGGGTGCCAGGGTTTTCGTCGGTGTGCACCTCCGCTCGGCCTCCCTGGTCGAGCATCACCTGCTGGAGGGCGGCCAGGGAGAGCCCCCCCCCTCGGGCCAGCCGGCAACCGAACGGCTCGAAGGCGGTGGCCTGCTCGTCCGGGGAGAGGGTGGCGCCCAGGTCGCGCACGCCGAACTGCACACCGCCCTCCGGGGCCGGGGTGAGCGCCACCTCCACCACCCCGTCGGTGGGCAGGGAGGCGGCCACGTTGAGCATCAGCTGGGCGAGCACCGGCCGGGTCCGGTGAGCGTCGGCCCGGACCGGGCGCAGACCGGGGGCCGCCGAGGCGTGCACCAGCTGTCGCCGCTCGAGCAGCTCCGGAGCGATGGTCTCCGCCGCCTGCCCCACCAGCTCCTTGAGCCCGTGTGTCTCCAGGGTCAGCGGCCGGTCCCGGCCGTACTCGGCGAACATGGTCAGCATTCGCTCCAGGGTGCGGATCTCCCGCTCGGCGATGGCCAGCCGGCGGCGGTCCCGGACGGAGAGGTCGGCGTTCCTGGCCAGCGTCTGCACCGAGAGCTTCACGCTGGAGAGCGGATTCCGGAGCTCGTGGCTGAGCATCGACGAGAGCCGGGAGAAGAGTGCGCGGGTGTGAGCGTGTTCGGTGTCCATGGCCAGCGCCGGCGCCGGAAGGTTACGCTCCTTTGGTGGACGGGCGCCTCCTCTTCAAGGACGTTGCGCTGTTGGAGGGAGAACGCCTCGTCCCGGGACGGGCGGTGGTGGTCGAGGGGGCGGCCGTTTCCCGCGTTGGGACGGACGAGGCCAGCCCCTCGCTCCCCGGCGACTGGACGGTGGATGGCCGGGGCCGGCTCCTGCTTCCGGGGCGGGTGGACGCCCACGCGCGCCTGGCCGGCCCGTCCCCGGGACGCCCCTGGTCCACGGCCGAGGTGGAGGTGCTGGCCGCGGCCTCGCTGGCGCGTGCGCTGCGCTCGGGGGTGACCTCCGTCTTCGAGCATCTCGAGGGCGTGGACCGGCCGGGGGAGGCCCTGGCCGCCGAGGCGCTCACCGCGGAGCGGCTCGGGGTGCGCCTCCTGGCCGCCTACGCCACCGGCGGGGAGCGCTGGGAAGGCCCGCTCGGGGAGAACCTGGACTTCGTCAGGGCCTGGTCGGCGCACGCTCTGGTGCGGGGCGCGGTGGGGATGTCCCGGGTGGCCGATGCCTCCGACGCGCTCCTCGAGCGGGTGGCCGGGGCCCTGGGAGCCACCGGAGCGCCGCTGCACCTCGGGCTGGCGGAGACGGACGAGGACCTGGTCCTCACCCACCAGCGCTACGGGCTGCGGACCGTGGAGCGGCTCCAGGGCCACGGGTTGCTCGGTCCCTCGACCATCGCCGCGCACGCCCGCTGCATCGACGCCCACGAGGCGCGGGTGCTGGCCGAGCGGGAGGTGCTGGTGGCCTGGAGCCCGCTCCGGGACCTGCTCGGCGAGGGGCACGGATTCGAGGCGCTGTGGATCCCCGAGCACCGGGTGGCGCTGGGCACCTCCGGCACGGGGAGCCTGCCCCAGCAGTGGGACGCCGCCCGGGCGATGGCGCGGAGGGCGACCCGCCTCGGCCGTCTCTGGCCGGAGGAGCTTCTCGCCGAGCTGCTTCTCGACGGGGCCTCGGCGCTGCTCTCCCGGCTCTTCGGCGCCGCGGCCGGACGGGTGACCCCCGGAGCGCTGGCCGACCTCGTCCTCCTGGACTTCGTCCCCGCGGCCGACGCCTGGACGGTGGAGCTGGCCGCGGACGCGTCGCGCGCCCCGGCGGCGTGGACGGTGGTGGGCGGGCGGGTGGCGGTGCGGGACGGGCAGCTGCTCGGCGCCGACGGGCTCCTGCTCGAACGCGAGGCGGCGGCGGTCCGGCGTGCGCGCGCCTGAGGCGTCTCTGCGCACGCGCATCCGCCGTGCGGTGGAGCGGAGGGCCCCGCTCCGCGCCGACGGACGAACCACCGCCGTGCGCCTGGTCCACGGACGAGGGGACGGGCTGGAGGGCGTGAGCGTGGACCTGTTCGGAGACGTCCTCGTCGTCTCGCTCTATGCCGAGCTGGACCCGGGCCCGCTGGTGGAGGCGCTGGGAGCGGCGTGCGCCCCGCGGGCGGTGTACCTCAAGCACCGTCCCCGCGCGGCGAGCCGCCTCGCTCCTTCGGCACTGCGCCGCCGCGCGCCGGAGAAGCCGGCCTGGGGGCCGGCGGTGGAGGAGGTCGACGTGCTGGAGAAGGGGCTCCGCTTTCGCATCCGCCCCGGGGAGGGGCTGGCGGTGGGGCTGTACCTGGACATGCGAGAGACGCGGGCCTGGGTGCGGGCCCACGCCGCCTCCACCACGCTGCTCAACTGCTTCGCCTACACCGGCGGCTTCGCCGTCGCCGCGCGGGCCGGCGGGGCGACCTCGGCGGTCAACGTCGACCTGAGCCGGCGCGCCCTGGCCTGGGCGGACGAGAACGCGGCGCTCAACGGCCAGGCGGTGCACCCCGGCGAATCGCTCGCCGGCGACGTCGTGCACTGGCTCGGGAGGCTGGCGCGCGCCGGCCGCAGGTTCTCCACGGTGGTGCTCGACCCGCCCTCCTTCTCGCGCGGGCCCTCGGGTCCCTTCTCCGTCTCTCGGGACATGCCGGAGCTGGTGGCCCGGGCGGCGGTGCTCCTCGCGCCCGGCGGGCATCTGGTGGCCTGCTGCAACCAGGAGAGCCTCGCCCCGGGCCGATTCCTGAGCCTCGTCCAGCGAGGGCTCTCGCAGGCGGCGCGCGGCGCGGCAGAAGTGGCCCGGCTGACCGCCTCTCCGGTCGACTTCCCGCCCCCTCCGGGGGAGCGGCCGCTCTTTCGCGGCGTCGTTCTGCGGCTCGAGGCGTTGGGCTAGCCTTCCGGGGAGCCGTGGACGCGCCACTGCCCACCCGCTTCGGCAAGTACACCCTGCTCGACCGGCTCGCGGTGGGGGGGATGGCCGAGATCTTCCTCGCCCGCCAGGAGGGGATGGAGGGCTTCGAGAAGACGGTGGTCATCAAGCGCATCCTCCCCGCCCTGACCCGCTCGGAAGGGTTCGTGACCATGTTCCTCAACGAGGCCCGGCTCGCCTCGCAGCTCACCCATCCGAACATCGTCCAGATCTACGAGCTGGGTCGCGTCGGGGAGAGCCACTTCATCGCCATGGAGTACATCTTCGGCCGGGACATGGCACGCATCATCCCCAAGGCGGCGGCGCTGGGGATCCCCTTTCCCGAGGTCTACGCGCTGCACATCGCCGCGTCGGTGTGCGAGGGGCTCTACTACGCGCATCAGAAGGCGGACGCCTGGGGTAACCCGCTGCACATCGTCCACCGCGACGTGACGCCGGAGAACATCTTCGTCTCCTTCGACGGGATGGTGAAGGTGCTCGACTTCGGCATCGCCAAGGCGCGCGGCCAGGTGGGGCGGACCCAGACCGGGCAGATCAAGGGCAAGCTGGCCTACATGAGCCCGGAGCAGTGCCTCGGGCAGCAGCTCGACCAGCGCAGCGACCTTTTCTCCCTGGGGGTGGTGCTCTACGAGTGGCTCACCGGGTACCGGCTCTTCACCGGGGACTCGGAGGTGGCGGTCCTCAAGTCGATCACCGACGGCAAGATCTGGGGCCCCTCCTACTTCAAGCCGGACATCCCGCCGGCGGTGGAGGAGGTGGTCATGCACGCCCTGGAGAAGGACCGGGAGCGCCGCTACGCCTCGGCCTTCGACATGCAGCGGGATCTGGAGAGGGCCATCGGCCAGTATCCCTTCCGGCCCTCGAGCATCCACCTCTCCAACTTCCTCAAGCAGCTCTTCGCCGGGGAGCTGGACGAGGAGCGGGCCCGGGTGGCGCGCCGCCTGGAGGAGCCCGGGGAGGGCAACGGCGCGGCGGCCCTGGACGGCGCACCGCTGGCGGTGACGCTGGGCGAGGCGGAGCGCCGGGCGCTGGAGGCGGTGGCCGGGCGGCACGGGCTCGCCGCCGAGGAGCTGGCGCGGGAGGTGCTCCGCGACTGGCTGAAGTACCGCTGATGCCGCGGCTCAAGCTCACGCTGGAGTACGAGGGGACGGCGTACGTCGGGTGGCAGCGGCAGCCGAACGGCGTCTCGGTGCAGGAGGTGATGGAGCGGGCGCTGGCCGAGCTGCTCGGCGCCCGGGTGGAGGTGGTGGCGGCGGGGCGCACTGACTCCGGGGTCCACGCGCTCGGGCAGGTGGTGGCCTTCGATGCGCCGCGGACGCTTCCGCTCGGCGCCTACCTCCGGGGGCTCTCCGCGCTGCTCCCCCCGGACGTGGCGGTGGTGGCGGCCGAGGAGGTGGGCCCCGACTTCGACCCCCGGCGCTGGGCGAGCGGGAAGCGCTACCGCTACCTCATCTCCAACCGGCCGGTCCGCTCGCCGCTGCGGCGCCGGACGCACTGGGAGGTGTTCGCCCCGCTCGACGTGGGGGCGATGGACGAGGCGGCTCGCCCGCTGCTCGGGACCCACGATTTCTCCGCCTTCCGAGCCGCCAACTGCGAGGCGAAGACTCCGGTCCGGACGCTGCGCGAGCTGGTGGTGCTCGGGGACGGCGACGTCGTCCAGCTCGAGGTCGAGGGAACGGCCTTCCTCAAGCACATGGTGCGGAACATCGTCGGGACGCTGGTGGAGGTGGGGCGCGGGGAACGGCCGGTGCCCTGGGTGGCGGAGGTGCTCGCCTCGGCCGACCGGACACGCGCCGGGCCGACGGCGCCGGCGCACGGGCTGGTGCTGGTGGAGGTCACCTACGGGGACCGTCAGGACGCCGGGGGCTGAGAGGTGCGAACGGTCGACGGGAGCCAGGGCGAGGGCGGGGGCCAGGTGCTGCGCACCACGCTCGCCCTCTCGCTCCTCAGCGGCGAGGCGGTGACGCTGGAGAACATCCGCGCCAGACGGGCGCGCCCGGGGCTGATGCGCCAGCACCTGGCCGCGGTCCAGCTCGCGGCGCGCGTCGGCGATGCGGAAGTCGAGGGCGCGGCACAGGGATCGCGGCGGCTCGTCTTCCGGCCGCGCACCGTGGCCACCGGCCGGTTCGAGATGTCGGTCGCAACGGCGGGAAGCGCCACCCTCGTCCTCCAGACCGTCCTTCCTGCCCTGCTCGTGGCAAAGGGTCCGACCACGCTCGTCCTCGAGGGCGGAACGCACAACCCGCTCGCTCCGCCCTACGACTTCCTCGCCGAGAGCTTCCTCCCGCTGGTGAACCGGATGGGCCCTACCGTCGAGGCGCGGCTCGAGCGCTGGGGGTTCTACCCCGCCGGGGGTGGGCGGATGGTGGTCTCCATCCGGCCGGCCGAGCGGCTTGCTCCCCTCGAGCTCCTCGACACCGGGCCGGTGAAGCGCGTCGGCGCCCGGGCGGTGGTGGCCGGGCTGCCGCCGGACATCGCCCGGCGCGAGCTCGCCGCCCTCGCGCGCCGGCTCGGGTGGGCGCCGGACCGCCTGCGCATCGAGGAGCGACCGGCCGCGGAGGGCCCGGGCAACGTGCTCATCGCAAGCCTCGAGCGCGAGCAGGTGACGGAGGTGGTGACCGGCTTCGGGGAGAAGGGGCGCAGCGCCGAGGCGGTCGCGGAGGCGGTGGCGACCGAGGTCGAAGCCTACCTCCAGGCGGGGGTTCCCGTGGGCACGCACCTGGCCGACCAGCTGCTCATCCCCATGGCTCTCGCCGGGGCGGGAGCCTTCCGGACGCTGCCCCTGAGCCTCCACGCCCGGACGCAGGTTCGACTCCTCGAGGAGCTGACCGCGGCCCGCTTCGAGGTCCGCGAGGCGGCCGGCATCACCGAGGTGTCCGTCGCCGCGCGGGCGTGAGGCTCACAGAAGCCTCACCACCTCCTCGGCGCACCCGTAGGCGAGCGTGTAGCCCGCTCCGCCGTGGCCGTAGTTGTGGACGACTCGGCCCTCGCGCTCCAGACGCACCGAAGGGCGGTAGGGGCGGAGCCCGGCCCGTGCTCGCCTGAGCGGGCCGTGGCGGAGGCCGGCAGCCCCGGCGCGGCTGAGGATGGCCTCGGTCATGCCCGGGTCAGGTGCGAGCGGCCGGTCATCCGGGCAGGGCAGGGCGCACCCACCGAGGACGACTTCCCTGCGCCGGGGGATGGCATAGAGCATCGCCGCCTCGTCGCGCTCGTCGCCGAGCGACACCGAGGGGTCGAGCTCTCCGCGCTCGACGAGGAGCGTCTGGCCGTAGATGGCCTGGAGCGAATCGTCCCCGGCGAGGGAGCGGGCACCGAGGCCGGCGCAGTGGACGATGCATTCCCCGGCGAGGTCTTCGAGCGACGTCACCCGCTCCACGCGGATCGGGCGCTCGAGCTGGCCCTCCAGCCAGGGGAGGAAGATGGCCGGCTCGACTCGGGGCGCCTCGAAGCGCCAGGCGGGACAGCCGAGCGGCGACCGCTCCACGAAGGTCACCGCCGGCACGCTCGGTACCCACCAGGGCGGTTCCCGGCCGTCCGCCGCCTCGTAGGCGGTGAGGAGGTCGACCCCCGCCTCGGGGACGCTCCGGGCGAGCGCGGTGAGGCGCTCGCGCGAGCGCGCCGCCCACGCGTTGACCCGCTCGGGGGGATTGGCCCGGAAGGGGAACCAGAGCGCGCCGGCGACTGCGGAGGTGGTTGCATCCCCGCGCGCTGCGGCCACGACCTGCACGCGGTGCCCGGCGCGCTCCAGCTCGACGGCCGCGGTGAGGCCGACGACTCCGGCTCCGACGACGGTGATCTCCACCGCCTCGTTCTCGCACGACCTCTGGGCCTGACGCTCCTCCTCCGAGCGGCGTGCTGTCGTCGGGCGACCCGGCGGGGTCGAGCGCAGACCCTAGGCAGGTTTCCTGTAGCCCCCTCGCCGCCCCAAGCCGTTGAGTTGACGTCCCTTTCCGTCCGAAAGGACGTACAGGTTTCCTGTCCCCTCTTCGGCGACTCAAGCCCGCGGATTCTTTCGCGATTCGCGGAATCGACGCGTGCAGGAAACCTGTCTAGGGGTGTCGCGGAGCCGACCCGGCCTTACGCCCGCGCCGGCTTGGCGAACCGGAGCTCGCCCT
>Ga0335083_10009629_pt1 | contig 11715 bp, 16 predicted proteins | sample Lox_Sample_42_FD_206716 | JGI IMG/M metagenome (GOLD analysis project Ga0335083, IMG submission 206716) | Soil microbial communities from Loxahatchee National Wildlife Refuge, Florida, United States - Lox_Sample_4.2 | ecosystem: Environmental > Terrestrial > Soil > Wetlands | place: USA... | reverse complement strand
CAGGAAGCCACTGGCAAGTGTTTCCTCGGCGGTGCCGTCATGGCGGTCGAGGAGTAGAGTTCGAGTGGCCGGTGATGTCCGCCTCAGCGTCGCGGCGGACGCAGCGTACATTGCAGCCGGGCCACTGAATTGTATTCCTCGGACGCCATTTCCACGTCGATGGTCATCCGTACCGGTTTCCCGGGTGTGGCCTCTATGGTGAGGACGCGGGTGCAACCCGTGGTCGCCGGGTTTACGCATGGCGTGCGGAACGTCGCTTTGTCATCCTTGAGGTAGCCGGTGGATTCGGAGGCAATGCCATCCTCATCCAGCCGCATGTAGCGGATCTCCGGTTTGTCGGGATTGATACCGAACAGCAGCATCACTGGCGAATCCATGTTGGGACGCATCACGTTGCGGCGCAATGCGGTCGAACCGATTATGCAGTGCACGCCTGCGCCGTTGCCGATGTTCACGCAGTCCCAGGTACCTTCGGCGTCGCGGGGCTTGGGCGTCGTGCAAGCGAGGCCGCGGGAGCTGCGGGTACAGTACGGAGGAGGTATTTCCTCGATGCCCTGGTAATGGAATCTACCCGTCAGCCGCCGCAGCCAGGTCTCCATGTCCTTCACTGTCTGCACGCGTTGGGCTTCAGCCTGTTCCGGAGTCGGAGGTTTACGCGTTGTGGAGGCGCCGCGCGGCTCGGCGATGGCATTGGCTGCCAACGTGATGGCGCAAGTCGTCATGACGACCAGACGGACAGCCGCGGAAATCACTGTTCCAGCTCCCGCGGCTTGTCTGGCTGGTCCTGTTTCGAGGGAAGCAATTCGAAATTCAGACGCTGGGTCGAGCGGTACTCATCAAAAACGAGCCTGGTCTTGTCGAACTTCCAGTGAATGGGCGCTCCGGTGGGCGCCGTTATCTTGATCTCTATAGAACAATTATTCCCCTCCGGGGGGATGCACGGCGCATTGAAGATCACGGCGTTTCCCCGGAGATGACCCAGATACTCTGCGGCAATGCCATCCTCATTCAATTGCATGTAGCGGATCGCGGGTATATCCGGGTCGATGCCGAGGAGGATCATCGTCGGTCCATCCAGGTTGGGTTTTGTGGGGTCGCGTCGCTGCGCCGTCGAGCCAATCACGCAGTGCACGCCGGAGCCTTTCCCGATGTTCACGCAGTCCCACACTCCCTCGGCGTCCCGCGGCCGGCCTGCCTGGCACTTCATCGGCTCGGCCGGTCGCCCCTTCGGCTTTATTTGAATGCAGGCGGCGGTGGGTACCTCATCCACACCCACATAGCGGAACCTGCCGGTGAGTCGTCGCAGCCAGGTCTGCATGTCCCTTACGGTCTGCACACGCCTGGCTTCGACTTGTTCCGGAGTTGCAGGCTCGTGTACGGTGGACACCCCGCGCGGATCAGCGCTCGCTGCGGTCGATACCAGCAAAACGGCCCAAGCCGCCATGCTGGCAACGCTGATCGCACCACGAATCATTTGTCCGGCTTCTGCGACTCTGTACCGGAACGGGCTGAGGCCGTCCGATGCATCTCGAACCGGTAGCGCATCAGCCGGATGGAATCCTTCTCGATGTCCACCTGCATCTCGATCAGGCTGCCATCGGGCGGATGCGCCTCGATGCGCGTGATGCGCTGGCAGTTGCCGGCAATCCCCACGCAGGGGGACTTGGTCTCCAGCACATCGCCCCACAGATAGCCATTGCCGCGCTCGGCCATGCCGCGGTTGTCCACTTGCATGTAGCGGACGCCAAGTCGGTCCGGATCCAGTCCGTACTGCACCATGGCCGGCATCAGTGTGGAGGTTCCGCCCGGTACCGCCTCGCCGTTGGGTCCACGCAGCTCCGGCCAGCTCACTTGGATCGTGCAGTGCACGCCGGGCGCGGCGCCAAACGCCACGCAATCCCCGGCACCGGTGACGGGCTGGCGAACCGTCGCCGATCCATCGCCCAGCTCCACGTAGCCCTCGTAGCGGTACTTGCCCAGCAGCCGGCGCAGCCACGCCAGGATCTGCACCGGATCGCGGTTGGCCTTGATGCGATGGCCGTTGACGATGATCTCGTCGAGTTCCTGCTCCGGCTTCGCGGCCTGTGCGGGGGATGACTGGGATTTATCCTGCTGGTCGGCGGAGGAACTGGCGGCGGGTGTGGCAGCCGGCAGCAGCGCCCACAGCACTGCAATGCTGGCAAATGCACCGGCGGCCGCACGCAGCTTCAGCATCCTGGACATGACATGCCTCCCTGGCCGCTTGTGCGTCGCAGCCTTGTTGTGGCCACAGATTATCCAATTTGCGGGGCCAGCATGTACGATCAGCAGCCATATGCAAAGGGATGCGCTTGCGACCTGCGCGCTGGCACTGATGCTGACAGTGCGGCGCCACAAGCACCACAGTTGCAGCCGGCGGGCGAAGAGCTTGACGAAATAGTGGTCACTGGCCGGCGCGCCCATCAAGAGGACCCGCAGCGCGACTTCAACTGGCTGGCCCGGCTGGTGGGCGAGTTCACCATCGATGGCTATGTCGATCCGCAAATGACGCACCATCCGAACTCAAGAACAGCATGCATCCGGCGGTGTTGGTGCTTGGACTCAACACGAACCCACCCGGAATCCGCGCAATGCTGGTAACCGCTGACAGTCTCGCCCAGGGCTGGACGGGCAAGCTGGACGACAACATCGCAGAATCAAAGCGACTTACCGGTTGTTTTGATGTGCGCTGCTATCCGCTGTTCGATGTCATCTCCGATCCGGAAAGCGACATCGTGTCGTTTGTATTCAAGGGCCCCGTGATCTCCGTAAACCTCACCATGCACCGCGACCCGCAGGCGCAGCTGGAAGAGCCGTTGCAGCTGCTCATGATCCGCTGAGCGGTGTACGTGTACCGCAGTTGACAATCGAGCGCACATTTGCCGCAAGCCGATCCGGAGAATTTCCCTGTTCCCACCGGATTTGCAGGCTATAGCCGATCTGCATCTCCGCCATACTGTGCCCGTGCCCGCCGATGTACACTGCCCCGCAGGGTTCCAGGGATACCGATGAGCTCACTGATGGAAAGCTGGCCGCGGCGGCACCGCATCACGGTCGAGGAGTACTACCGCATGGCGGAGGTAGGCCTGCTCGCGCCCGATGCGCGGGTGGAGCTGATCGAGGGCGAGATCATCGACATGGCGCCGATCGGTACCAACCACGCCAGCGTGGTAAACCAGCTGACCCGGCTGCTGGTCATGGCTGTCGGTGAGCGGGGCATCGTGCAGGCGCAGGGGCCCGCACGGCTGGACCGTTACTCGGAGCCCGAACCCGACATCGCCGTGTTCGCGCCGCGTGCTGATTTCTATCGCCACGAGCGGCCGTCGCTGGCACAGACGCTGCTGGTCATCGAAGTCAGCGACAGCACGCTGCGCTACGACCGGGACGTGAAAGTGCCGCTCTATGCCCGCCACGGCATCCGCGAAGTCTGGATCGTGGACCTGCAGCACAACGAGCTGCGCGTCTATCGCCGCCCGCAGGGCGACAGCTACCTCGAGCAGAAGGTCACGAAGGTGCCTGGCATCACGGCGGTGGCCGCACTGCCTGGCGTCGCAGCGGATCTGTCGGGAATTCTTTCGGGCTGATGCCCTGACTTGCCGCAGCAGGCGTTACCGGTTGTTTGTTGCCGCGCATCGGCGGTAACCTGCGCAACATGTCCGGCCGGTGCCACAGGGAGGGTGCGTGATGCAGGCCAGGGCCAGCTTCCCGGCGGGCATGTTCTTCGTGCTCATCTTTGCCAGCCTCGTGCATCCGGCGATGGCAGCGGCGGATACTCCGCTCGCCAGATCACCTGCAGCCCCCGGTGCCCTGGACGACCCGCAACTCGACCAGGCCTATCAGTACTGGAAGGCCGGGCAGCTGGACCGCATGATCGCGCTGGTTGAACCGATGGCCAGGCAGGGCAGCGCCGCGGCCCAGTTCCTGATGGGCGAGTTCTGTTCCAACGGGATAGGCCTGCCGGAAGACGATGAGCAGGCCGTGCAATGGTGGCGCAAGTCCGCCGAGCAGGGCGTGTCACGGGCGCAGAACGAACTCGGCGTGGCGCTGACCGATGGACGTGGAACAGACGCGGATCCGCAGCAGGCCGTCGACTGGTATCGCAAGGCGGTCGCCCAGGGATCTGACGTGGCCGAGGTCAATCTCGGGCTGATGTACCTGAACGGTCTCGGTGGCCTGCAGCAGGATGACAAGCAGGCTGTCGCCTGGTTCCGCAAGGCCGCCGAACAGGGGCTCGGATGGGCGCAGTACTATCTCGGCATGGCCTATGTTCAAGGCCGCGGCGTGGGGCGGAACATGCGGCGGGCGGTCGAATGGGTGCGCAAGGCCGCGGAGCAGGAGTACACGGAGGCCGAATACTTCCTGGGTGGAATGTACAAGCTGGGCCAGGGTGTCCCCCAGGACTATGGTCTCGCAACCTACTGGACGGCGCTGGCCGCCCGGCAGGGATACGAGCTGGCCGAGCAGGTACTGCCGACGATGCTCCAGAGGTTGCGCCGGATGCAGCTTTCCGCCGCCACCGCTGTAAGAGCCAAACCAGACGCGACCGCTGCCATTATTCCGACCCCCGATGGGCGCGAATATGCTTACGAGCTGGCGCATTCTGGAGGCTGGGTGGAAGTCTATATCGAGGATCATTTTACCGTCGGCTACATCAGTGCGGATCAGTGGCATGGGCGGTGGCACGGGAAGTAGGGACTGAACTCATGAAACGCAACGCAGGCATCAATGTTCCAGCCGGCTGGCTGATCGCGCTGGCTGCAGCGCTGCTGGCCGCCAACGCCGCCAACGCCGCGGACGCGGCATCGGGCAAGTCACCGCCGCTGCCATCGGCACCGGAGGACGAACTGCAGGAGATCGTGGTCAGCGGCCAGAAGCCCATCCACGATTCGCAGAAGGTGATCGACTGGCTGGCGCGCCTGGTGGGCAAGTTCACCTTCGACGGCCACGTGGACCTGCACGGCCAGGGCAGGGCCGAGGACCAGCAGCCGGTGCACGGCAACGGCGACTGCGTCGGTTTCGGTCCGGCGCCGGCGGTCAACTGCACGATCAGCGTGGCGTGGCCCGAGACACACGGGCCCAATGGCGAGGAGATCCCCGGCGGTGTCTCGCGCCTGAACCCGGCGATGATGCTTTATGGCTTCGAGCCGGATCACATCGGCATCCGCTACATGCTGGTGGACGACAAGGGCACCGCCGATGGCGCACTGGGCCTGATGGTCGGCGACACACTGGTGTCGAAGACGCCCTGCGTGGGCATTCCCGGCAACTGCCAGCGTGAGGTGAGGATCACCGCGCCGCCGGATCTCAAGACCATCCGCATGCAGATCGACCTGGAGATGGATACGCAGCGGACGCTGAGCTATGTACTCCTGATGCACCGGCTGCCGGGCAACAACGCGGTGGTCATCTCCGGCCAGAAGAGGTGATTCCGCTGCCGGCTTCGGCCAGCACGTCAATGAACTTCGCACGGCTCGCCAGCCGGTAGACGGAGAAGTCACGCCGGTCGGCGGTGAGCACCTCGCGGATGCCGAGCCGCGAGGCCAGCGCCACCATCGACGCGTCGGCGAAATCCATGGGCTGATCCGCGTACTTGCGGGCCAGTTTCTCCAGCAGGCGGAAATCCGGCGGGTCGCGATCGACCGCCAGCAGGTTCGCCTGCGATGCATCACCCAGCCAGCGCAGGCAGCGCACTTGCTGCGCCACCGACAGCAGGGCCATGGTCTCGGTCAGCACGGCCTCCGTGGTCAGGAAGCGGCCCGTGTAGCCCTGCAGGAAGCGCCGGCAGCGCGCATGCCACGGATCGCCATCGTCGAACAGTGCGATGAAAAAGCCGGAGTCAACGACGACGCTTCTCACGCACATACTCGCGATAGCGCTGCTGGCGGGCGGGGCGCTTGTTGGTCGCCGTGGTTGGCGCGGGTGCAGGCAGGATCTGCTCGGCGAGATCCGACAAGGTGGGTCCGTGCCGCAAGGCCAGGTATTGGGCGATGCCTTCCTGCACCGCGTAGCTGCGCGTGACGCCGGCGCGCGCGCAGTAGCTGTCGAGCGAGGCCTCGAGCGACGGGTCCAGCCTGACGGATATGGGTCGTCTGCGGGATGTCATACAGAATCACTATTGTAATACATGAGGGTTCGACCTCAAGGCAGATCGAAGCGAATGGCTCCTGCCTGCATCGAGCGGAGGTGATTGGACATAATTCCATCGGGGAGGACGCGCTCGGCAGTTCGTGCATCGCGCCCGGACAATGGTCAAATCGCCGCTGAATAATCGCCCGATGAGCCGCAGCAACGTCCACCATCTTCACGCCCGCAACCCCCACGATTCCGCACCGCGCGACGCGCGCGTGCTCCAGGCCTTCGCCGCCGCGCTCGCGCGCTGTCCGCCGAAACCCGCAGGCATCGCCGCCTGCGTGGCCTGGTTGCAGGAATCGCCCGCGCAGCTCGAAGCGCGCCCGATGGCGCTGCGCGCGCTGCAATCCCTGCGCGACAGCCTGTTCACCGCGCCGGGTCGCGAAGCCGAGATGGCGCTGCTGTGGCGCGAAGCCCTGGCCACGGCCTGTTATGCACGCGCGCTGGCGAGCGAGATGGGTCGCGATGCGCCGCTGCTGACCGGCGTCGGGCTGCTGCATCGTGCCGGCGAAATCGCGGCGCTGCGCGCGCTGGCGCAGGCCGAGCGCGAGACCGGGCAGCACATCCTCGGTCCGGTGATGCAGGAGATCTTCGACGCGGGCGACGATGAGCTCGCCTCGCGCGTCACGCGCAGCTGGGGCCTGCCGGGCGAGATGCGCCTGGCCATCATCCGCTGGCGCGAGCAACAGGACAGCCTCGACCGTCCGGAGTGCGTCACGCTGCTGATGATGGCGCAGGCGCTGGCCACCGAGCTGGTGCACGCCGCGACCTGTACGCCCGGACTGGTCGAAGCCGCCGGCGAGGCGCTGAAGCTGCCCTCGCCGATGGTCGTGCGGGCGCGCGCGGCAGCAGGCGACATCGCCGCGCTGCTGGCGGTGCTCGCACCGCCGCTCAGCTGATTCGCCGCCCGCCGGTCCCGGCGGACTGCATCTACTTCTTTTCGGCCGCCACGCCGGCCTGGCTCAGCGCGGCCTCCGCGGCCGCCGCGATCGCGCGGCTGTCGACGGGTGCGGACGCAGCCGGAGACGCAGGCGCGGGCGCCGTGGCCGGGCCAGTCGCCGCCGGCGGCGTCTCGGGAGTTGCCGGCGCCGCGCCCGATTCGATCCGCTCCTGCGTGCTGGTCACGTCCGCGGCATCCGTGGACAGCGCCTTGGCTTCCGCGGTCTTGGTCATCACGATGATGCTGATGCGGCGATTGATCGGATTGTAGGGATGCTCGCGGTCGAACAGCACGGATGAGGCCAGGCCCACCACGCGCGCGACTTTCTCCGGTTGCAGGCCGCCGTCGAGCAAGGCGCGACGCGCGGCATTGGCACGGTCGGCCGACAGTTCCCAGTTGGTGTAGCCGCGCGCGCCCTGGTAGGGCTGAGCGTCGGTGTGGCCGCTGAGGCTGATGCGGTTCGGCACCGAATTCAGGTACTTCGCGACTTCGTGCAGGATCTGCGTGGTGTAGTCCTTCAGCCGCGTGCCGCCGAGGTCGAACATCGGCCGGTTCTGCTTGTCGACGATCTGGATGCGCAGGCCTTCGGGCGTGATGTCGAGCAGCAGCTGGTCCTTGAAGGGCTGCAATGCCTGGCTCTTGTCGATGGCCTCGCGCAGTTCCTGCTCCAGCGATTCGAGCTGCTTCTTCTCGGCCTCGTTGGCGAGCTTGCGCGCCTGGTCCTCGGTCACCTCGCTGTTCACCGGCTGGCCCAGACCCTGGGCCTCGACGGGCGAGGACTTGGGGGCATCCAGCCCGCCGCCCATGTTGATGGGGCTGGTGCTGGCGCCGCCTGGCCCATTCTGTCCGGGCGAGGCCTTCACGCTCTTGCCCTCTTCCATGCTGGGGTTCTTGAAGTACTCGAAGAGCGCGGCACGCTGGTCCTTGGATACCGAGGTCACCAGCCACATCACCAGGAAGAAGGCCATCAGCGCGGTGACGAAGTCGGCGTACGCCACTTTCCAGGCGCCGCCATGATGGCCACCGCCCGCGCCACGGCGGCGCTTGACGATGATGATCGGGCGCTCCTTCGTGGCGGCCATGGTTGCGGCCCCTTTTTCCTCAGGGCGCCGCCGGCTTCTTGCCGCGCAGCTCCTGTTCCAGGTCCTTGAAGTTCGGGCGCACCTCGGCGAACAGCAGCTTGCGCGCGAATTCCACCGCCACCGGCGGCGGATAGCCGCGCACGCTGGCCACCAGCGCCATCTTCACCACCTCGAAGGCCTTGGATTCCTCGTGCGCCCGGTGTTCCATCGCCGCGGCGATGGGGCCGACGAAGCCGTAGGCCACCAGGATGCCGAGAAAGGTACCGACCAGCGCCGCGCCCACGCGCTCGCCGATCTCGGTGGTGCTGGCGCCATCGATGGCCGCCATGGTGGCGACGATGCCCAGCACCGCGGCGACGATGCCGAAGCCGGGCAGCGAGTCGGCCACCTTCTGCACCGCGTGCGCGGGCTCGGCGGCCTCCTTGTGATGGGTTTCCAGCTCGTACTCGAGCAGGCTTTCCAGCTCGTGCGGATCCAGGTTGCCGCCGGAGATCAGCCGCAGGCAGTCGGTGATGAACTCCATCATGTGGTGGTCGGCGAGGATGGTGGGGTATTTCTTGAAGATGTCGCTCTTGGCGGGATCCTCGATGTGGCGCTCGATGGCCAGCACGCCGTCCCGGCGCGCCATCACCAGGATGTCGTACACCAGCTTCAGCAGCTTGATGTAGTCCTCACGCCCGTAGCGCGGCTTGCCGAACAGCGCGATGGCGCCGCCGAAGGATGCCTTGACCACCTTCAGGGGGTTGCTGATCATGAACGCGCCGAGCGCGCTGCCGCAGATCACCAGGATTTCGAAGGGATGCCACAGCAGCAGCAGGCTGCTGCCGCCCGCGAGGTACCCGCCGAGCACCGATCCCAGGACCACGACCGTTCCGATGATTGCAAACAAGTCCAAGACCTCACGGGCTGCGCATGCCCCACTGCAAGAGTATCGGCAGCGGCAGGCGATCCCTTAGGGACCGCGTCACGGTTGGGATTTGAAAGCCCCGGGGCGGACCGGAGGGCTCAGGCCTGGGTAGAAACCATGCGCCCGGCGGTGGCAAACGCCGACGCGCGGCCCGCAGTGCGCGGCTGGTAGGTGCGCGCGGCGTTGGGTCCGCCGAGCATGCCGAGCATGCCGCTGACACGCTTCAGGCGCGCGTTGACCAGCGCGCCATTGTGCTCGTTCTGCCGGCGGCAGCGCTGGGCATGCAGCGCGCAACGTTCCTGCGCGGACGCCAGCGAGCCCTGCGGATCGCACCACGCCAGCAGCGTGGCGAAGCCGCCGTCGTCGGCATCCAGGTTGCGCGCGCGGCACAGCTCGCGCCGTTCGTCGTGCACGCGCAGCAGCCGCGCCACGGTCTGCTGCCGCAGGCCGCCGGCGCTCTCCAGTCCCTCGATGTCATCCTCCACCAGCATCTCGTGCTCGCGCAGCAGCTGCTGCTCGAGCACGATCAGCAGTTCGGTTTCATCGGCCAGGTGCCGGGCAAAGCGCTCGCGGCAGGCATGCGGTTCCAGGGCCATGGCTCAGCGCTGCGGGTTCTTGTCGAGCGGGGAACCGCGCTGCAGGTCGCTCTCCAGGCGCAGCAGCCGGTCGGCCACGCGCTGCGGATCGACCTCGTAACTGCCATCCTGCAGGCGCTGTTTCACCGCGGTCACGCGCGTCTCGTCGACGACCGGCAGCGCACGCACCGACTGCTCGAGCGCGGCCATGCCGCGCGCCGCGCCGGTGAGTGTTACGTCGGCATCGGCTTCCACCGGCGCGCTTGCGGCCGGGTCTTCCTGTCCTTCGGCGCGCCGCTTCACGGCCGAGGCGGGCGCGATGCGCGCGGTCTTCGCCTCCACTCCGTTGATCTTGTTCGCCACGGCACTGTCTCCGGGTATGTTCATTCCAGTCTCTTCGTGGGGGTTAACGGCAGTTTGCAGGGGAACTTGAGGACCCCGACACCTTAAGCGCCGGGATCGCGGGATTCCGTGGAATATGTCGCATCCTCGGGCTCACAGGCTGATCCGCACCAGGTCGCGCGACTCAACCTGGCCTTCGACGATGCGGCGCGAGTCCAGGTTCAGCACCCGGACGCGGCCGGCGGGGGTGGCATCGGCGATGGCCTCGCCCATGGCGCGTACTTCCAGCCCGTGGATGCTGGCCACCAGCGTGACGCGCTGGCCGCGCTTGACGAGGATGTCGGCGGCCAGCAGGTCCATGTCCAGCGGTGTGCCGGGTGCGGCCGCCGTCTTCAGGTGCCGGTCGGCGAGCTGGGCGACATCTCTTATATATGTGTCGGCAAGCCCCGGCACGCGCTGCCGGCGGATTTCGACATCCGCGGCCGACAACCTGCTGCCGCGGGCAGCGGCCTGGCGCAGCACCAGCACCGGCAATTCCGTCTCCACGTCGACGGGAACATAGACCGTCCAGCGCGGCGCGGCGCAGCTCACGCCCACGGTCACCCGCGCGGCGATGCGCGCTGCCGGCGGCAGCGCCGCGTCGATGGCCCGCGTGCAGGCCGGCAGGCGCAGTCGCGCGTCGAGCTGCGCGGCCGTGGCATGCACGACCACGTCATGGTCCGGTTTGCCCAGCTGCTGCGTGACGAAGCGCTCGGCGGCCGTCCGGATGGCATCCAGTGCCTGCGGAGCCTGCGCGCGCGCGGCGAGCGGCGCGAGCAGCAGCGTCAGAATCAAGGCGCTTCGGGCGTGTCGTTGCATCATGCGGTGGATATGAGCAAGGCGCGTGCCACGTGCGCCTAAAGTCTGGCGGGCATGTTGCCGATAGCAGTGTCGAGGCGCGGCAATCCACGCGGCATGCGCACCGCCGCGTGCGGCAAGGGCTTGCCGCCCTGCCGTGAACGATGTCACGCCCCGCGTACTCCGTACCCGCACGCGACCCCGGATAACACGCGGTCGCGCCACATGGCACGCCGATTGCTCCATCTGCCGCAGGACGGCTTATTGACGGAGCATCCGTGGCATTCGATCTCGATTCGTATCTGGGCGTGCACGCGAAGGCCCTCGGCCTGCGCGAGCAGCGCACCGAGCTGCTGGCGCGCAATCTCGCCAATGCCGATACGCCGGGATACAAGGCGCAGGACCTGGATTTCCGCGCGGCGCTGGCCAGCGCCGAAGGCCAGTCTTCCGGCGCCACGCTGCGCGCCACGCAGCCCGGGCACGTCGGCGCACCGGCGGCGGGCGACGCGCTCGCACCGGGCAGTACCGATGCCTTCCTGAAGTACCGCACGCCGCTGGCCCCATCGCTGGATGGCAACACCGTGGATGCGCAGCTGGAGCAGGCGGCCTTTGCCGACAACGCGGTGCGCTACCAGGCCACGCTGACCTTCCTGACCTCCAAGTTCCGTTCGCTGATGACGGCCATCACCGGCCAGTAAGGAGCGCACGATGTCCTCATTCAAGGTCTTCGACATCGCCGGCTCCGGCATGGCCGCGCAGTCGGTGCGGCTGAACACGGTGGCCAGCAACCTGGCCAATGCCGAGAGCGTCAGCGGCACGGCCGAGGGCGCGTACAAGGCGCGCCATCCGGTGTTCGAGGCGGTGAAGGCCGGCATGCAGGCGGAC
>Ga0335083_10009625_pt1 | contig 11717 bp, 8 predicted proteins | sample Lox_Sample_42_FD_206716 | JGI IMG/M metagenome (GOLD analysis project Ga0335083, IMG submission 206716) | Soil microbial communities from Loxahatchee National Wildlife Refuge, Florida, United States - Lox_Sample_4.2 | ecosystem: Environmental > Terrestrial > Soil > Wetlands | place: USA: Florida... | reverse complement strand
CGCGCAGCAGCATGGTGCGCGACCACCAGCTGCTCGCCTGGTACGACGCGGGCCGCATCTGGGCCGACGACGCCAAGGACGACGAGCGCGCGGTCATCGCGCTCGAGGCGGCCGCGGCGCTCGACCCGGCGTACGAGGACATCTTCGACCGTCTGTCGCGCCTCTACGCGACGCGCCGGATGCAACCGGAGCTCGCGGCGCTGCTCGAGCGACGCCTCGAGGGCATCACCGACCCCGACGAGCGCCTCGCCATGGAGGTTCGCCGCGGCCGGGTGCTTCTCGAGGCGGGCGACACCGAGAGCGCCCGCGCGGCATTCGAGGCGGCGCTCGCGCAGCGTCCCGACGACGCGAACGCGCTGTCGGCGTTCGCGGATCTCTGCGTCGCCCAGCGCGACTGGGAGGCGGCCGAGCAGGCGCTCGTGCGCCTCGCGCGCCTGCTGCCCTCCGCCGAGGAGCAGCGCGACGTCTACAGCCGCCTCGGTGAGCTCTACTCGAAGAACCTCGTGAACCTCTCGCGCGCCGAGGTCGCGCTGAAGGAGGTGCTCAAGCGAGCGCCCGACGACGTGGGCACCGCCGAGAGGCTGGTGGACGTCTACAAGCGGCAGAACGACCCGGCGCGCGCCATCGAGCTGCAGCAGGAGCTGGTGCGCAAGAGCGCCTCGCCGGAGGAGAAGCGGACGCGGGTCATCGCGCTCGCGGCCATCCACGAGCAGACGTCGCACGACAACCGCAAGGCCGAGCAGACGCTGGAGGCGGCGCGGCGCGAGTTCCCGCAGGACGTGGCGGTGCTGCGGGCGCTGGCCGAGTTCTACACGCGCCACCACCAGACGCCGGCGTTCAACATCCTGCTCGACCGGGCGGGCGCCGACGCACGGCGGTCGCTCGCGGCCGGGCGGTTCTCGGCGGGCCTCTTCGAGGTGCTCGGGGCCATCCACGACCTGCGCGGAAAGAAGGACGCGGCCCGCGTGACGCAGGCGATGCTCGCGGCGCTCGAGGGCCGGCCGAGCGACCTGCGCGGCGCCGGGGACCGCGCCTTCGACCCGCGGCTCGACGACGTGCTGGCGCCCGAGGTGCTGACGCCCGCCATGCGCGCGCTGCTCGCACGCACCGGCGACGCGCTCGACGCGGCGGTAGCGCTCGACTTCCGGGCGCTGCGCGCGACCGCCATGTCTCCCGAGTCGCCCATCGCGCGCATCGCGACCGCGACGGCGCAGGCGGCGGGGCTGCCCGCGATCCAGGTGCTCGTCTCGCCCAAGCTGGGGCCGACCTGCCTTCCCGCGGGCTCGACGCTGCCGACGGTCGTCCTCGGCGAGGCGCTGCTGCAGAACGAGCGGCACACGCTCTTCCTCGTCCTGCGGGCCCTCAAGGCGGTGCAGGCGCGGGCGTCGGCCTTCATGCGCACGCCGGGCAGCGAGCTCGCGGTGCTCGTGTCCGCGTGGCTCAAGGTGTTCAACCCCACGTGGCAGCCGCAGGGCGTCAACCCGGCCGCCGTCAACGCGATGGCCGGCCGCATCCAGGCCGCGCTGCCGCGCAACCTCGACCCGCAGGTCGGCCTGCTGGCGCTCGAGATCGCGGGCAACCTGGGCACGCAGGCGGCGATGCTCGGGTCGGCGACCATCGCCTGGGGCAACCGCGTCGCCCTGCTCGCGCTGGGGGACCCGACGACGGCCATCGACTCCATCGCGACCGCCGTCGGCGTGAAGGGCGGCGCCCCGACCGACCCGAAGGAGCGTGCCACCTGGCTGTCACGCGCCGGTGAAGCGCGCGACCTCGTGTCCTTCGGCGTGACCGACGCTTTTGCCGACGCGCGCACACGGCTCGGCCTCTCCGGCTGAGTTTCGGTTGCGCCGAACGGCTGCGGACGCTATCCCGTCGCGCCCTCTCATGAGCAGCGCCCCGCGCACCCTCCGCAACGTCGCCATCGTCGCGCACGTCGACCACGGTAAAACGACGCTCGTCGACCACATGCTGCGGCAGGCGGGGACCTTCCGTGCCAACGAGGTCGTCGCCGAGCGCGTGATGGACTCGAACGACCTGGAGCGCGAGCGCGGCATCACGATTCTCGCCAAGAACACGAGCGTGCGCTGGCGCAGCGCCGATGGCACGGTGACCAAGATCAACGTCATCGACACGCCGGGCCACGCCGACTTCGGCGGGGAGGTCGAGCGCACCCTGCTCATGGCCGACGGCGCGCTGCTCCTCGTGGACGCCGCCGAGGGCCCGCTGCCGCAGACGCGCTTCGTGCTGCGCAAGTGCCTCGAGCTCGGGTTCCCGGTCATCGTCGTCATCAACAAGATCGACCGCTCGGACGCGCGCCCCGAGGAGGTGCACGAGGAGATCTTCGACCTCTTCTGCGACCTGGACGCGTCGGACGCGCAGCTCGACTTCCCGTTGCTCTACGCGATCGGGCGCGAGGGCGTGGCCAAGCGGACGCTCGATGACCCGTCGACGACGCTGCAGCCGCTGTTCGAGATGATCCTCGAGAAGGTCCCGCCGGCGCCGGGCGATGCCGACGCACCGCTGCAGGTGCTCGTGAGCAACATCGACCACGACGACTACGTGGGGCGCCTGGCCATCGGGCGCGTCGTCGCGGGGACCATCTCGGCGAACGAGCCGGTCGGCGTCATCAAGGACGGGTCGCTCGTGAAGTCCGCCGTGAAGGTGCTCTCGACGTTCGAGGGCCTCAAGAGGACCACGACCGAGTCGGCGACCGCGGGCGAGATCATCGCGATCGCGGGCATCGACGACGTCGACGTGGGCGACACGATCGTCGACCAGGAGCCAGGCTGGGAGTCGCGCGCCCTGCAGCGGATCCACGTCGAGCAGCCGACGATCAAGATGCGCGTGGGCGTGAACACGTCGCCCTTCGCCGGCAAGAGCAAGCAGACGAAGTATCTGACGAGCCGCCACCTGCGCGATCGCCTGATGCGCGAGACGAAGAAGAACCTCGCCATCCGCGTCGAGGAGACCGAGACGCCGGACACCTTCGTCGTGCTCGGCCGCGGCGAGCTGCAGCTGGCGATCCTCATCGAGACGATGCGCCGCGAGGGCTACGAGCTCCAGCTCGGCAACCCCGAGGTCATCACGAAGGAAGTCGACGGCGTGCTCTCCGAGCCGATGGAGCTCGTGGTCGTCGACGTGCCCGAGCAGTTCATCGGCATCGTCACCGAGCGCCTCGGCGAGCGGCGCGGGCGCATGGTCAAGATGGCCAACCCCGGCTTCGGCCGCGCGCGCATGGAGTACCGCGTCCCGAGCCGGGGGATGATCGGCTTCCGCGGCGAGCTTCTCACGGCCACGCGCGGCACGGCGCTCCTCAACTCGCTGTTCGAAGGCTGGGAGCCGTGGGGCGGTCCGATGATGAAGCGCGCGACCGGCGCCATCGTCTCCGACCGCGCCGGGGTGACGACGCCCTACGCGCTGCACCACCTGCAGCCGCGCGGGACGTTCTTCGTCGCCACGGGCGTGGGCGTCTACGAGGGGATGATCGTGGGCGAGCACAACCGACCGAACGACACGGACGTGAACGTCACCAAGGAAAAGAAGCTCAGCAACGTGCGCAACCACGGCAAGGACGAGAACGTCATGCTCGCTCCGCCACGCGTTCTCACGATCGAGACGGCGATGGAGTGGATCGACGCCGACGAGCTCGTGGAGGTGACGCCCGAGGCCGTCCGCGTACGCAAGGGCATCCTCCAGATCAACCTGCGCCCGCGCCGCAGTGACGCGATCGAAGACGCCCAGAGCGTCTGATACACTTTTCACTGGGTGCATACGTCCACGCTTCTCGCCGCCCTCGCGGCGCTGGCCCTCTCGACGTGGGGCGCGGCGGCGCGCGCGTCGTCGTCGGCCGACGAGCTGGTACGCCAGGCGCGCGCGCACGAAGCCGCGCACGACGAGGACGTGGCGGTGCGCCGCTACATGGAGGCGCTCGAGCTCGACCCGGTCAACGAGGACGCCTGGATGGGCCTCGGCGCGCTGCGTCTGCGGCTGGGCGAGTCCGCCGAGGCCGAGCGCGTGTACGAGGCGGCGCTGCAGCGCGTGCCCACGCTGCACCGGGCCATCCAGGGGCGTGCGCGGGCGCGCTGGGCGCAGGGCCGGCATCCCGACGCCGAGGGCGACCTCGAGGCGTACGCGGCGCTCGAGCCCGACGCCGACGCGCTGCGCGAGCTCTCGGCGTGGTACGCCGCCGACGGCCGGACGCCGGCGCAGCTCTCGGTGTGGAGGCGACTCCTCGTGATGGCCGCCGACGACGCCGCGCAGAAGGAGGCGCGGCGCATGGTCCGCGCGCTCGTGATCCTCGTCGACAGGGCTGACCCCGCAGCGTCGCCCGTGCTGCCCGATGCGTCGCGCCGCGCCATGGCGGCCGTCGCGCGCCGCGGCGGCTGATGCGCCTCAGTCTGGCGCGCCCTTCGGGCCGTCGGCCCGCCTGCGGCGGGACCTCAGTGAACGAACGCCGCGTGCAGCGCGCGCTGCGCGACTGCGAGCTTCGCCGCGTCGATCGTCGCGCCGATGCGCAGCGGTCCGGCGTGCACCGCGCGCGGCGACGCGCCCACTTCGTCGAGCAGCGCGAGGAACCGGGGCAGCGCCCTCGCGGCGCCCGTGAGCCCGTCGCCCACCACGCTCACGACGGCGCAATCCGGCTCGAACGCCGCGCCGCGTGCCCGCTCCTCTAGGTTCGTGCGGCAGCGGGCCCAGTCGGGCACGTTGAGCAGCGGGATGGCGCACGTGGCGCCCTCGCCCGACGCGGCCACGTCGAGGAGCGGGACCTCGAGCGCCGCCGCTGCCTCGGCGAACCCGCGCAGCTCGCGCGCCGGCATGCGCACGTGCACGACGCGGTCGAGCCCCACGACGGCGCGCACCGGCGTCCCCTCCGGGCGCTCGGCGCACACGGTCTCACGCCCGCCGCCGAGGGGGTCGGCCGTCTTGCGCGCGTGGATCACGATCTTCGCGCGACGCGCCCACTCGACCGCCTGCGCGTTGAGCACCTTCGCCCCCGCCTCGGCCATCTCGGCGAGCGTCGCCAGGTCGAGCTCCGGCAGGTGCTTCGCCTCCGGCACGACCCGCGGATCGGCCGAGTACACGCCGTCGACGTCGCTGTAGATCTCGCAGTGCTCGGCGCCGAGCGCCGCCGCGAGCGCCACCGCGGTCGTGTCGGTCCCTCCCCGCCCGAGCGTCGTGATCTCGCGCCGGTAGCTCATGCCCTGGTAGCCGGCGACGATGACGACCCGGCCGCGCGCCAGCTCGTCCTCGATGCGATGGGGCCGCACCTCGATGATGCGCGCGTCGAAGTGCCGGTCGCTCGTGATGATCCCGCTCTGCGAGCCGGTGAAGCTGATGGCGTCGGCCCCGCGCGCGTGAATCGCGATGGAGAGGAGCGACATCGTGACGCGCTCCCCGGTCGACACGAGCATGTCGAGCTCGCGTCGCGGCGCGTCCGCGGCGACGCTCTTGGCGAGCGCCAGGAGCCCGTCGGTCGTCTTGCCCATCGCGCTCACCACGACGACCACGTCGTTGCCGGCGCGCTTGGCGGCGACGACCCTGTCGGCCACCTTCCCGATCTTCTCGACGTCGGCGACCGACGACCCGCCGTACTTCTGGACGAGGACTGCCATGGCGAACCTGAAACGCTCCGGAACCGCCTATCACGTCCCGGCTCGACCCGGCAAAAACAAGTAGGCTTCGACTATGCACGAGAGCGACGTGCTCGTCTTCTTGCTCTCGCTCGCCGTGCTGCTGAGCGCCGCACGCCTGCTGGGAGAGCTCGCGCGTCGCCTCGGATTCCCGCTCGTCTTCGGGGAGCTCGCCTCGGGCATCGTGCTCGGGCCGACCGTGTTCGGGCGCGCGGCTCCGAAGGCCCAGCACTGGCTGTTCCCCGGCGGGGGACCGCAGATCATGCTCGGCGGCTACACCAGCGTCGCCGTCGTGCTCCTGCTGGTCGTGGCGGGGCTCGAGGTCAACCTGGGCATCGTGCGCCGGCGCGGACGCAGTGCGCTGCTCACGAGCATCATGGGCATCGCCATGCCCATGGCGGGGGGCGTCCTGCTGGGCGTGCTCCTGCCCGACTCGGACCTCGTGCGCCCCGATCACCGCGCGCTCTTCACCGTCTTCATGGGCGTCGCGCTGTCGATCTCGGCGCTGCCGGTCATCGCCAAGACGTTGCTCGATCTGGGGCTCTTCAAGACCGACGTGGGCCTGCTCGTCATGTCAGCCGCCATGGTGAACGACCTGGTCGGCTGGCTCGCCTTCTCGGTGCTCCTCGGACCCATGCGCGGAGGCGCCCTGGACCTCGCGTCCGTCGGCCGCACGACGGCGCTCACAGTGGGGTTCATCCTGGCGGCGTTGCTCGCCGTGCGTCCGATCCTCGGGCGGCTCATCGTCAAGCTCCAGGCCGACCACCACAGCGGATCGCGGCGCGTGCTGTCGCTCATCGTGCTGCTCGCCCTCTTCGGCGCGAGCGCCACGCAGGCCATCGGCATCCACGCGGTCTTCGGCGGATTCGTCGTCGGCGTGGCCGTGGGCGACGTACCTCAACTCAAGGAGCGCACGCGCGTCGTCGTGCACGACTTCGTGACGAACATCTTCGCGCCGGTGTTCTTCGCGTCGCTCGGTCTGCGGTCGGACTTCGTCGCCGCCTTCGACCTGCGCCTCTGCGTCCTCGTCTTCGTCGTCGCGAGCGCCGCCAAGATCATCGGCTGCACGATCGGGTCGCGCGTGGGCGGGATGCGGTGGCGCCCCGCGGCAGCGGTCGGCTTCGGCCTCAACGCGCGCGGCGCGATGGAGGTCATCCTGGCGCTGCTCGCCCTCGACGCGGGTCTGCTTCGCGAGCAGGTGTTCGTCGCGCTCGTCTTCATGGCGCTCGCGACCTCGCTCGTCAGCGGGCCGACGATGAAGTGGATGCTCCGCGGCGTGGACGAGGAGAGCCTGGCGGCGCTGCTGCGACGCGGCGCATGGGTTCAAAGCCTCGCGGCGGCAACTCCGGCCGCGGCGATCGAGGAGCTCGCCGCCTCCCTGCGCAATCAGCTCGGCGACATCGAGCCACGCGCCGCGCGCGCCGTGCTGGACCGCGAGGCCACGGCGTCCACGGGGCTCGGCGACGAGGTGGCCGTCCCGCACGCGGTCATCGCGGGGCTGTCCAAGCCCCTCATGGCGCTCGGTTTCTCGCCCGAGGGCATCGACTTCAACGCGCCCGACGGCCAGCCGGCGCGCATCGTCTTCCTCTTGCTCATGCCGCCGCGCGCGCACGACCAGGAAGTGCGGATCCTGGCGCAGATCGCCCGCACGGTCATCGAGCCGGCCTCCCGTGCGCGCCTCTTGCAGGCCAAGTCCCTGAACGACGTGCTCATGCTCGTGTCGGAGCACCGCCCGCGGGCCGGATCGATGCCCCAGCCGCGAGCGAGCCTGGCCGACATCTGACTCGAGCACCTGCATGGGGCGCCGCGCGCGCCTCATGATGCGATCGGCGCCCTGCTGGACGCGTTGTACGCCTCGCCGATCGCGTCCTGACGCCCGCTGATCGCGTTCTGCGCCTCGCTCATCGCGTCCAGCGCCTCGCCGATCGCGCCCGGCGCCCCGCTGATCGCGTCCCGTGCGCCGCCGATCGCGTCCGGCACGCCCCCCATCGCGTACGGCACGCCGCCGATCGCGTCCTGCGCCGCGCCGATCGGGTCCAACGCGCTGCTGATCGCGTCCTGCAGGCGGCAGATCGCGTCGTGCGGTCAGCCGACCGCGAGAACGGCGACGCCGAAGCCGCCAGCGAGCCAGACGACGCCGTGTGCCTCGTCGTGAGCCATCGACAGGACGCGGCCGTCGGAGTCGACGTCGTCGCGCATCGCGCCCAGGCGCGCGACGACCCGGGGCTCGCCGTCGACGCCGACGTGCACGAGGGTCGTCGAGTCCTCGGAGTCGGTGTAGGTCGCGGCCAGGAGGGCGCCGTCGCCGACGAACGCGAGCGCAGTCACGAGCCCGGGCCACGTCATCGACCTCCACTTGCCGCCGGCGTCGCGCACCGCGATGCCCCCGCGCCGCGGCGCGTACGCCAGGGCCCCGCCGCGCACGGCGAGGATCCCGGGCTGCGCCACATCGGGCGCGTCCAGCGTCTCGCGCGAGAGCGAGCCGTCCGCCAGACCACGCAGCAGCGCCGTCGGGCGCCCCTCGGCGTCCAGTGCGAGGGCGGCCGCCTGCTCGCCCGCGCGGACCCCGCCCGCGAGCGCGCCGACGGCACCGGGCACCGGCTCGCGGCGCAGCTCCCCCACGGGCGGCGCGAAGAGCAACGCCCCGGCACGCGTGCGGATCCAGAGCGCGCGGTCGACGATCGCGATCTGCGCCGCGTGCAGGCCCGCGGTGGCGAGCGGCGTCGCGAGGAACGTCTGCCCCCCGTCGCGCGAGACGAGCACCGTCCCGTCGTCGTCCACGGCCGCCACGGTCGACCCTTCCACAGCGAGCGCCCCGATGCGCGCGGGCGCTAGACCCGACGCCCCCAGCGCCTGCGACGCGCCCTCCAGGTCCACCTTCACGAGCTGCGCCTCGCCCGCCTCGTTGCGCCCCGCGACGATGGCGCCTGGCCCCGCGCACGCCACGGCCCGCGCCCCGGCGAGCGCAAACGGCGCCCCGACGCGCTCCCACGGCGCCGCCGCCCAGGGCAGACCGAGCGGCTCGTCCGCCGCGAATCCCTCGTCTACCAGCGCCGCGTCCTCGAGGTCCCCCTCCTCGTCCGCATCGAGCGCCGGCAAATCCTGCTCGCGCAGCTCCTCGTCCGCATCGAGCGGCCCCTCGTCGCCGCCGTCGAGCCCCCCGCGCTCGGGCGCGTCGCCGAAGCCGAAGTCCTCCTCGCCCGCCCCCGGCTCCTCCGCGTCGTCCGCGGCGCACTCCCCTTCGCGGAACTCGGTGATCGCCACGTCCCCCAGGTCGAGGTCGGGCGTCTCGTTGGGCTCCTCGAGCCATCCCGTTTCGCTCTCGTCGAGCTCCAGGTCCTCGGTGTCCGCCGGCTCGTCCTCGCCGGTCGCGTCGTCGAGGCTCGCCTCGCTCGCGTCGTCGAGGTCCTCGAGCTCCACCTCGGATTCGGCCTCCGGCGCGTCGTTCGCGTCGCCGTCCAGGGGCGGAAGCTCGTCGAGCTCGTCTTCTCCCGGCGGGGTCGGCATGACGGTGGGGTAGTGACTACAGGCGGGCATGCCCTTGTCAAACGGGACCTACACCGTAGGGCCGAGTCACACTGAAATTGGGCCGAGACGCGGCTGTTGCTCGCACTTTGCCAGGGATTCATCATCATCCCGCCCGCGAGGGGTTTTTCATGACGACGCGCGAGAATATGCGGCGAGAGCTGCAGGACTTGGCGAAGCTCGCCAAGACGATGCCTACCGAGACGCCGCCGCCGGTGGCGGCGAAGCCGCAGCGACCGTCGCTGCCGCGCCCGCCTACACCGTCGACGATCTCGGTGACGATTCCGCCGACGGTCGCTTCAGTGCCGGCGCCCGCGGTTGCGCAGGCTGCCGCCAAGGCGAAGGGCGCAAAGAAGGGCGGCGGGGCGACGCTCGTCGCCGTCGGGCTGCTCGGGCTGGCGGTCGCCATCGGCGGTGGAGCGACCCTCGGTCGCACGCTCGCGCGTCGCGCGCCGGCTCCCGTCGCGGCCGCCGCCGCGGTGCAGGCGCCCGCGGTCGCGATGAAGCCGGTGACGGCGCCGACCCCGGTGCAGCCCCCGTCCGCCCCGGCGCAGCCGGCGCAGACCACCCCGGTCGCGACGACCCGGGCGCCCGCTCTCCAGCCGGTCGCGGCGACGCCTCCGCCCGCGACGGCGCACGCCGCACCGCCTCCGGTCGCCGTGACGCGACGCGTTCCGCCGCAGGCGGCGAAGCCTGCGGCGAAGCCCGCTGCGGCGCCTGTCGTGATCCCGCCGTCGGCAGGGACCGTCGACCCGCTCGAAGCCGCGATTCGCAAGGCTGTCGCGCAGTCGTCGAAGTGAAGTAACGCCTTCACCTGTGTCGCCGTTGCGACGCCTGGTGGAAAGTACGACGCCGACGTCATGGCAGCGCGCGCGGAATTCGCGCGTGAGCCCGTGATCCGCGCGCGGCACGTCGCGTGCTTAGTCGCGTGCAGGGACGGGAAGCAGATGTCTCAGCGCGCTCACTTCTGGCTCCGTATCGCCGGCCTCACGGTGATCCTCGCCTGCGAATTCGGCCCGAAGCTCTGGTCGGGCGCCGCCGAGCCTGCACCCGCGCCCGTTGCCGCTGAAGTCGCTGGCCGCTGACGCGAGCAGTCGTGGGTCCTCAGTAGAGGACTCTCCGCCTCAGCCGAACGGCCGGGATTGCATCCTCCGCCGCGGCGCGTAGCCTCCGGGGTCTCCGGGCGATGCGGCTCCTGATCCTCTCTCGCAACGCGACGCTCTACTCGACGAGCCGGCTGGTGCTGGCGGCCCGGTCGCGCGGCCACCACGTGTCGGTCGTCGACCCCCTCGAGCTGCGCATCGTCATCTCGCGCGGACGGCCGTCGCTGTTCCTCGGGGACCGGGCCGCGCCCCACACCGACCTCGTGCTGCCGCGCATCGGGGCGTCGATCACGAACTACGGGCTCGCCGTGGTGCGCCAGTTCGACCTCATGGGCATCCCGGTGCTCAACACGGCGCTCGCCATCGCCCGCTCGCGCGACAAGCTCCGGGCGATGCAGCTGCTGACGAAGAAGAACATCGACGTTCCCGTGACCGTCTGCGCCCGGACGCCCGATTCGATCGAGCAGGCCCTGGCCCACGTCGGCGGGCCGCCCTGCATCGTGAAGCTGCAGCAGGGCGCCCAGGGCATCGGGACGATGATCGCCGAGACCCCCCAGGCCGTGACGTCCCTGCTCGAGACCCTCTGGGCCATGGGGCAGGACATCGTGCTGCAGCAGTACATCGCCGAGGCCAAGGGGCGTGACCTGAGGGTCATCGTGGTCGGGGGCCGGGTCGTCGCCGCGATGCGTCGGCAGGCCAAGGCGGGCGAGTTCCGCTCCAATCTGCACCGGGGCGGCCTCGGGGTCCGTGCGGCCCTCGACGAGCGCTACCGGCGGGCCGCCATCGCCGCCACGCGCGTCATGGGGCTCGAGGTCGCCGGCGTCGACATGCTCGAGACGCGCGAGGGGCCGAAGATCCTCGAGATCAACAGCTCCCCGGGCCTCGAGGGCATCGAGCGGGCGAGCGGCATGGACGTGGCGTCGGCCATCATCGCGCACGCCGAACGGCACCTGCAGCGGCGCAAGCACCGCCGGCGCACCCTGATCGACGACGAGCGGCGCCATTCGCGCATTCGCGACGGCGGCGTGGCCCCCGTGTCGCGGTCGCGCCTGAGCGGCGGGAGCTGAGTTGCGCGTCGAGCGCCGGGGCGACGTCGCCGTCTGGACGCTCGCCCGACCGAAGGCCAAGAACGCGCTCGACAGCGCCACGTTCGAGGCGATCGACGAGGCCATCGGCGCCGCCAGGGCGGACCGCTCGCTGCGCGCCGTGGTGCTCACGGCCGAGGGCGACACCTTCGCCTCGGGCGGCGACCTGCGGGAGCTGCGAAGCGCGCTGGGACCGGCCGACGCCGTGCGCGTCGCCGAGGTCGGCCGGCGCATGTGCGACGGCATCGGCGCGCTCGACGTGCCGGTGCTGGCGGCGCTCCCCGGTGCGGCCATCGGGGGCGGCGCCGAGCTGGCGCTCGCGTGCGACCTGCGCATCGCCGACCCGAGCGCCACGCTCTGCTTCAAGCACGCGC
>Ga0335083_10009621_pt1 | contig 11717 bp, 11 predicted proteins | sample Lox_Sample_42_FD_206716 | JGI IMG/M metagenome (GOLD analysis project Ga0335083, IMG submission 206716) | Soil microbial communities from Loxahatchee National Wildlife Refuge, Florida, United States - Lox_Sample_4.2 | ecosystem: Environmental > Terrestrial > Soil > Wetlands | place: USA... | reverse complement strand
AGCGCCACGAACACACCCGCGCCAAGGCGATCGCGGCGATGCATGAACTCGACCGCGCCGGCGCGGTACTCACCTTCGAGTCCGTCGCTCAGCGCGCGGGCGTGTCCCGCTCCTGGATCTATACCCAGCCCGACATCAAAGACGAGATCCGCCGGCTCCGTGACCAGAACAGACCCCAACCCAGCGCGCCGATACCGTCGCCGCAGCGTGCCAGCGACGACTCGCTGCGACACCGCCTCGAACTCGCCAACCGCCGCAACCGCGAACTCGCCGACGAAAACGAGCGGCTGCGTCGCCAACTGGGCCACGCTCTCGGCCAACTCCGCGACCATGGATGGTCCCGACCAACCGAACCACGTGCCGAACATTGCAACTCGATAACAATCAGACCTCGGCTGACCATCACCGCCCTCTCTGTCAAACTCACCTGAGGCACCCGCCCACTGACAATTAGTGACCCTGAGGGCGGGGATGGAGAGAGTTCCCCGAATGACAAGCAAGGTGAGCACGTTGCTTCGAGCGCCCGGGGTCGTAGACCCTGGGCGGATGGATGACGCTGGAACGAAACGTCCCGATCCCGAGGTGCCCGAGCGGGCGAAGCGGCGGGTGTTCACGGCCAAGTACAAGTTGGGGATCTTGGCGGAGTACGACGCCGCGCCAGAGGGGGCGAAGGGGGCGTTGTTGCGCCGCGAGGGCTTGTACTCGAGCCATATCGTGGAGTGGCGCAAGGCACGTGATGCGGGTGCGCTGGCCGGGTTGGCGGTGCCGCGCGGCCGCAAGCGCCGTGACCCGCAGGCCGAGAAGATCGCCCGGCTTGAGGCCGAGAAGCGCCAATTGGAGCAGGAGTTGGCCAAGGCCCGCTTCGTGGTGGATGTACAGGCAAAACTGCACGCGCTCTTGGGGACGCTCTCCGAGAGCGCGGACACCGAGCCGAGGTCGACGCCATGACTGACCAGGCCGTCGCTGATCTCGCCGGGTGCACCGGAGTGCGGGATGCGTGCGAAGCCGTCGGAGCGTCGCAGGCCGGCTACTACCGGCGCCACCGCGTCAGTCCGGCACCTGAGCGGCTGGCGCCGATCCCGCACCGCGATCGGCGGCAACCGCGTGCCTTGAGCGCCCAGGAGCGCCACGCGATCCTCGATGTGCTGCACAGCGAGCGGTTCGTCGACATGTCTCCGGCGGAGGTGTGGGCCACGCTGCTCGACGAAGGTGTCTACCTGGGCTCGCAGTCGACGTTCTATCGGCTGCTGCGCCAGGCCGGTGAGGTGCGTGAGCGTCGTGCCCAGGCCATCCATCCGGCGAAGGTGAAACCCGAACTTGTCGCCAACAGCCCAAATCAGTTGTGGTCGTGGGATATAACGAAATTGCTCGGCCCAGCGAAATGGACCTACTACTACCTTTACGTAATCTTGGACGTCTATTCCCGCTATGTCGTCGGCTGGATGGTCGCCAGCCGTGAATCCGCGGCGCTGGCCGAGGTGTTGATCCGCCAAACCTGCGCCAAGCAGGCAATTGGTCGTGACCAGTTGACCATTCACGCTGATCGTGGGTCATCGATGACCTCGAAGCCGGTGGCGTTCCTGCTCGCCGATCTCGGTATCACCCAGTCGCATTCGCGGCCGCACGTCTCCAACGACAACCCGTTCAGTGACTATGCCGAGGGCGTGGTTATGCCGAGCGCAGGCCCGGGTCCCCGGGTTCGCGCTGGCCGGGGCACTGCGGTCGCGTGAACCGCTCGGGATAATCAGAGGCTTTCCAGGTAGGCGAGCAGGGTGTCCGGCGGCTGGTAACGCTTGGTGGTCACCTCCGTTTGTGTCGTGCGATCGAGTGCACGTTGTTTGACGGCGAGGTCGGCGTGCATGTAAATCTGCGTTGAGGCGATACTTTCGTGGCCGAGCCAGAGAGCGATCACCGAGATGTCCACGCCCGCCTCGCGCAAGAACATGGCCGCGGTGTGCCGCAGGGTGTGCGGGGTGACCCGTTTGCCGGTCAGCGATGGACATCGCGCCGCCGCCGCGGTCGCGTACTTCGTGATTAGCCAGCCGACGGTGTCGGTGCTCAGCGGTGTCCCGTTGCGGTTGGGGAACAATGGTGAGTCGGGTTCGCCCGGGTACGCCGCCAACCATTCGCGCAGTACGGTGACGGTGCTGGTGGTCAGCGGGGTAGCTCGTTGCTTGCGGCCTTTGCCGTGACATCGCACATGCGGGCCGGTTGATAGCGCTAGGTCACACCGTCGCAGACCGGTCAGTTCGCTGACGCGTAAACCGGTTTGGATTGCCAAGGTCAACAGGGCGTGGTCTCGCCGTCCGAGCCAGGCGGCGCGGTCGGGGACGGCCAGCAGTGCCTGAGCCTCGTCTTTGGTGAGGAAGCAGACGATGACTCGGTCGAATCGCTTCTGCGGTATAGCCAGCACCCGCGCGATCACCTCGGCGTGTTCGGGATGTTCAAGCGCGGCGAACCGGAACATCGAGTGGATCGCGGCCAGGCGGGCGTTTCGGCTGCGAATGCTGTTGTGCCGCTCGGTTTCCAGGTAGGTAAGGAACGCTGCGATGGTCGGGGCGTCGAGATCGGTGAAGTCAAGGTCGGCCGGGGTGATCTTCTTGCGGTCGGCGACGAACACCAGCAGCAGCCGGAACGCGTCTCGGTATGCGGCGACTGTGGCGGGGCTGGCGTGACGCTGGGTCGCGAGCCGGTCGGTGAAGAACTTCTGCAGTGTGGGGGCGACGGCGCTCATGAGAGTTCTCCGAGGAATCGTTCGAGCCGCCGGCCGACGATGGCAAAGAGTTCGGGTGACGCCTCGAGATACCAATAGGTGCAGGCCGGATCGCTGTGGCCAAGAACAGCCGACAGCAGCGGGATCTTGGAATCGACATCGGCGCCGTGCTCATGCCAATCGCATAGTTGACGGACGGCATAGGCATGCCTCAGATCATGAATGCGGGGGCGGGCCCGTTGTCCACGCCCGGTCAGCCCAGCCCGATCGATTAAACCGGGGAACGTTGCGTGGATCGAATCCTTGTTCATCCGGGTGCCCCAGATCGACACGAACATCGACGGCGACAACGGTTTCGGGAACCTAGACCGGTCGACCATGGCGAAATAGCGGTCCAAGGCCTGGATCGTCGATTCATGCAGAGGCACTGTCCTGTTGCCGCGTTTAGCATGTCGGACGTGCAGCAGTGGTCGTTTACGGTCGAGGTCGGCGCGGTCGAGGGCGAGTGCTTCACCCAGCCTCAGGCCGGTCACACTCAACAGCCCGATGAACGTCTCGTAGGTCGCCGCGCGTAGGGCTGGTTTCAGGGCGTGTGCGGCAGCCATCAACGCGGCGATGTCGGTGTCGGAATAGATGTAGGGCGCGACCCTGTGCTGTCGGGCCGGTAGCAGATCGTGGGGCGGAACCTCGTTTGCGGGGTCGATGGTGTGCAGGTATTCGGCGAACCCGCGCACGATGCCCAGCCGTTGACGCCACCAGGCGGGATTGGTGTTCGCGGGTAGTTTCGCCCAGGCCAGGGCCAGCTCGGTGGTCACATGGTCGGCGCTGTGGTGGTCCAGGTAGTCGAGGAAGCCGGGTAACAGCCATCCGGCGTCGACGAGTTTGAAGCCCAAGCCGCGGCGCAGGGCGAGGTATGTGGCGGCGGCAGCCCGCAGGTCGGTCATCGCGCACCGGGCCAGGGTCGCGCCAACTCGCCGGTCAGCACCGCACCGATGGTCGTGTATGACCGCGTGACCGCCAACGTCCGGTGCCGCATCAGCTGCGCGATCTCGCTCCACGGCGCACCGTGGAGCACCAGCTGGGTCGCGGTGCCGCGCCGGAACCGGTGAGCGCTGATGGCCGGCAGCCCGGCGCGACGGGAGACACGGGCCGTCACGTCACCCACCGCGATGCCGGTCAGAGCGCCTTCAGCGGCTCTGACCTTCACGAACAGCGCACGGCATCCAGGGGGAACCCGGCGGTGACCGTCACGAAGATAGGCCGCGATGGCTTCGCCGACGTCACCGGGGAGCGGGACGAGTTCGTGGCGGTTGTCCTTGCCGTGGATTGTGATTTCGCCACGGCGCCAATTGATGTCATCGACGGTCAGGTTGGCCAGCTCGCCGCGGCGCAGGCCCAGCCGCCATAACGCCGTCAGGATCGCGTAGTCGCGCAGCCCGACATCAGAACTACGGTTGCAGGCGGCCAGCATCCGCCGGAAGTCGTCCTCGCTTACCGCGGGCGCCAGAGCGGGCTGGTGTCCGGCGACCTTGGGCAACGCCGCGGCCAAGTCGGTGGGAATCGTGCCCGACACATGCAGGAACCGCAGCAACGACGCCAACGCGGTCACGGTCTTCTTCGACCAGCCGATGCTGGAACGTCCGCATACCGCCACCACGTATTCGGTGACTTCCGTCGCCGACAGCTGGGTCGGGTCGGCGTAACGGTTCAGCAAATCACGGCAGAAGCGTTTGGCGACAAGCAGATAACTGCCGATCGAGCTTTCAGCGAGTCCGCGTTCGAGGGTCAGGAAGTCTCGATATCGCCGCAGAATCTCACCCGCCTGATCGGTCTGCGGAACCTCGGGCGGTGCCACCCCGATCTCGCGGAGATAGGCCAGGAGAAGCGAGAAATTCGCTGCCGACACCAGGGTGGAGCGGCCGGCCCGTTGGCGTGCATACACCAGGTCGCGGATGCAGTCGGCGTCCACGTCGCAAACATCCAGGCGGTGGTCACCCAGCCAGCGGTTCAACGCCCTTAAGTGACGGACCTGCCACCGGACTGCATCTGGCCCGTAGCCTCGCCGTGCGAGCTCTGCCCGGAATCCGCTCTCGTGCACCGTCAGTGGACCGTCGAAACCTATCGCGCGCCGGTTCATGCCGCCTCCTCCGTCGAAGAATTCGTACAGAGAAAGCGTCAAGCCGTCAGACGATTATCCCGAGCGGTTCACGCGACCGCAGTGCCCCGGCCAGCGCGAACCCGGGGACCCGGGCCTGCGCTCGGCATAACCACGCCCTCGGCATAGTCACTGTTATCCGGAATTCTTATCCGGGGTAATTGATCTTGAGATTGCGTTTCTGCAGGTAGACCGTTTGCAGACGCGTCCGCGAAGGAAGCGCTGTCAGGTGTTGTGGGCGCTGTGCCAGGCGTTCCAGATGTCGGGGCGCAACCCGCCGCGGTCGGGCACGGCGAGCCCGGTGGCGCGGGCCCAGGCCCGGACTTCGGCGGTAGAGGGTTGCGGCGCGTCGGGTGCTTGGTCGAGTTCGGTCGCGGTGTCGTCGACAGCCAGCGGAGTGATCAGCGTGAGGGAGGCGTGCTCGGTCTCGGCCCAGGCGTAGGCGGCGGCGAGGAATCGGTAGGTCCATTCCTCGGCGAGTTGGCGGGTTTCGCAGAAGACGATCGGCACGTTGGGCCAGCGGATCTGAAGTTCGGCGAGACCGTCGGCGACCATGGCGGGCCGGATGCGGTCGAGCTTGAACACCTGGGAGTAGCGGTCCTCGACGACGACCGCGGCGCGTGGCAGTGCCGCCAGTTCGGCCACCGCGAAGCGGAGTTTCCCGCCGGTCAGGCTGGCCACGAGGTCCACCAGGGACTTGCGTTCGACCGAGGCCACCAACCGCCCGCCGAGGGTTATGCCGTAGTCGCCGCACGGCAGGGCGCGTTTCACGGTTCGGACCTGTTGGCCGCCAAACCGGTAGGCGTACTGCTCATGGGAGTCGACCACGATCTCGAGCTCGGCGATCCCTGCTGCCCGGGCGGTAGGTGTGCGCACGTTCGGGCGGGCCTGTTTGCGGGTGCGCGGAGACTGCCAGAAGACGACGTCGCGACCGCGGGCCTTGGTGAACACGATCTGGGAGCGGCTCTCCCGGCTGCGGTCGAGGACGACGTCGATGGCGGCGCCACGGCGGATGCACGACCGGAGTCGGGTTCGTTCCACAATGTCGGGGTCGGCGGGCCACTCGTCTGCCGAAACCTGATAGCAGAAGAGGGCTTTCGTGCGCGGCCAGGTCCCAGATGTGCGGAACACCATCCCGCCGCCCAGCGGGAGCCGCAGCAAATAGGGCAGCGTGGAATCCGGGTCCGGGTTTTGCGCGATCAGCAACTCCGCCAACACTTTCAGGCCTTCGCTCGATCCTGGCCAGCGGGACGGCCGACGCGGCGCCGGAGTTCGAGGTTCTCGCCGTGGGCGGCCTCGAGCGCGCGCCGCAGCGTGGCGACTTCCTCGTGGTGGCGGCGTTTGAGTTCGGTGAGCTGGGCTGTGAGGGTGCGCACAACGCTGCTGGGCTGGTCGGGGTCGGTCCGGTCCGGTGGGGGCGGTGGCATGCTGCGCTGCTGGTTGCGGAGCTGCTCGACCCGCCGTCGGATCTCGGTGTTGCGGTAAAGGAAATCCAGTGACACCCCGGCGATTTGGGCGAGCCCACGGAAGGTGATCGGCGCGTCGCGGCGGAGCATCTCTCGCAGACCCTGTTCGGCGCGGGCCTGGGCGGCGGCGCTCTTGGCGGTGGCGGCTCGACGAAGGTTGTCGGGGTTGCCGCGCATCAGTTCGTGTCCTGCTTGTCGGTGATGGCGCTGGTGCGCGCGTTGACGCCGGCACCCCGGACGGCGCGGTCGGCGAGCCGGGTGTTGCCGAGAGTGAGAATGATGCGGCCGAGAGCGTCACGTTCCTGGCGACGCCCGACGAGCCACACGTTGTCCTTGCTCATGTCTTGCCCAGTCCGTGTCTTGAAGGCCTGGCGGCGCTCGGTTATCAGTTGATCGGTACGGGTCATCTGGGTTTGCAGTTCGGGCAGGAAGGTGGCATCGGTGGCGAACTTGTCGCAGGTCAGACACGCGTTTCCCTTGCCGCAGACCTGACGCGGAGGCAGCAGGCAGTACCCGTTGGGCAGGATCCGGTCGGTGCGCCTGTCCAACTCGAGCATGTCGTAGAGGTCACGGGGATCGACCTCAATCTGGCGCCCATCGGCGGTGATCTTTCGGTAGCGCAGAAACTCGGCCTCGGCGGTGGACTGCAAGGTCTGCGCGTAGGTCATGCTCATAGTCGGTGTGAGATGCCCGAGGTACCGCTGCAACACATGCAACGGAACGCCGCTGTTCAGCAAGCCAGTGGCGACGGTGTGGCGAAACCGGTGAGTGCGGTTGAAGTCGACCAGGGCACCGGTGCGGTCACGCACGTCGAGGCGGACGGCCAGATCGGTCAGCAGATTCCTCAGGGTGTTGCCGGAGTAGGGCCGGTCGCCGTTGCGGTTCATCTGCGCCGCCAGGAACAGGTACTTCGGGGTCCTGCCGGGTGCGCCGTGCGCGGCGAAGAACCGCTGCGCCCATTGTTGTTGTTCGCGGATGATCGCGACGACCTCGGCGGGCACGAGGATGGTGTCGGGCGCCCCGTCAATCTTCGTCTGCTGGTAGCGCAGCTTGGCCACCAGCGCCTGATCGTCGCGGTCTGCGGCGGGCGCGCCCGGCGAGGATGGGACTGTCGGCGACAACGGCAGCAGCGGGTCACAGTCGAGCAGGCAGATCTCGCTGACGCGCCGGCCCAGCAACGCCACCAGCATGGTGATCCGCATGGCCTGCTCGTCACCGAACCCGCCGTCGGCGACCGCGGCGCCGAGCAGGCCCAGCCCACTCATGATTCGTGTCATAGCGTCATCGTCGATGACCTGCCCATCCAGGCGCGGCCGCGGCTTGCCGGGCAGCTCACCGCGCCGGTAGAAGCCGGCGTGGGCGGGGCCAAGGCGCAGCCAGCCCGGTTCGGCCAGCGCGGCCGCAGCCGCATCCTGGTTGTCAGCCATGAACAGGTAGAACTGCTCCACATCGCTGGCCAGGCGCGCCACCGACGCTGGCGACAACCGCTGACCGGTGCCGCGTGCGCGGGTGAGCGGACGAGCACGCAGATGACCGAGGAAATCCAGCATGAGCGCACGAACCCCGGCCGCGTGGTCGGCCAACCACGGCCCATCGACCCCGCAACCGCCCAAGAACCCGTCGAACTCGCCCACCGCCACAATCCGGCGGTGCACCGTCGACCAGCTCAATACCCCGGTGTCCAGGCCGACCTTGCAGTGCCACTGCAGGCCGCGCCGCAGCCACTGGATGCCGATCCGGTCGAACCGCACCGAGTACCGGCCCATCGGCTCGTGCTCGCGCAACGGAATCCGGTTGTCCTCCAACGGGTTCCATTGGTCCCGCTGCCACCACGGGCCGGTGTCGCAGGCGGTGACGAGCAGACGCATCATCCGCGTCAGCAACCGGCGGATGTTGTTCATGGTGGGAGCCGCCGGCAGCCGCCCGCTGCGGCGGTGCACCACACGCTGGATCTGTTGGCACCACTCCCGCACGGACAGTCCGAGCAGGGAAGCCGGCCGCCCGCCACGATCGGCGATCACCTCACCAAGTCGGCGCACCAGCATGCTCAACCCCGGTGTCGGGATCTTCCCGCCCAACTCGATGATCCGGAACACACACCATGCCACCTCCCGGCGCATCGGCTCCGGCAACTGCGACAGATCTACCCCGGCCCGCCAGGTCCCCTCGTGGCAGAACGCTCCGGCGTACTGCGGTGGCACACTCGACTCGGCAAAGCACGACAGCCGCATCGGCTCCGGCACACCCGCCCACAAGCGTTCCAGCTCCCGCGGGTCGCAGCGGTCGCGGGCCGCTTCCACCCAGTCGACCGTGGCCGCTGCACGCCCACCGGTCACGAGCCGGACCCGATCCGCTCGTCGCAGTGCGCGCCGACTCGCCAGCCCGCGGTGAACACCTTCCAGTCGGCGACCGCCTGCATCTCGGCGTCCTCGGTCACGTGCGCGTAGCTGTTCAGCGTGGTCTGCACGTCGAGATGGCCCAATCGTCGACTCACCACGTGCACTGGAACCCCCGACAGCAACAGCGCCGTGGCGTGCGAGTGCCGCATCCAGTGCGGTGACCAGGCCTGCGGCACCTGCCCGGACAATTGCCGGCGCAGCCGGTCCACCAGGTCGTAGACGGACTCCGCTCGCCACGGCGCGAACCGCGGCTCCCGGTCGAGGTTGACGAACACACAGGTGGCATCGAAGTCGTCGGTGGCTCGGTCGGCACCGGCCTCGCACAACTGCCAGACGTACTCGCCGTAGAGGCGGTCCAGCTGGTCGGAGACATACACCCGTCGGTAGCCGCTCTTGGCCCGCACACCATGACAATGGTCTCGGCCCACGACCTCGATGAACGCGGTGTCCCCACACCCGGTATGCCAATCGCGATGCTGCAAACCCAGGGCCTCGCCCAGCCGAAAACCCGTCTCCGCTAACAACATCCACAGCAATCTGTTACGGATCGAACCGCGCCACTGCCGCGTCTCGCTATCCCAGCTCGCACACGCCTCACAGATCCGCTCGATCTGCACCGGCGTCAAGATCGGTGGCGCCGCGCGGCGCCGGTCGCGCACCCGGATCACCGCCTGCCGGCGGCCCTTACGGCGGGCGACATGTTCCAGCAGCGGCTTGTACCGACCGCCGCCACGATGGGTGATCCGGTGCAGGTCTCGGCCCACGTCCACGCCGTTGAGCACGTGGTAGTCATAACAGGAGATCACCGCGCCCAGCCGCGCACCGATCGTCGACTCGGCAAACCGGGCCCGACGGCGCTCGATCGACGCGACCTCCGGCCCGTCCCCGGTGCGCAACCAGGTCAGGAACCCCCCCAAGTTCTCCAACGTCACCGCGTCCCAGTCCAGCCCGAACAGCTCCAAAAACTGCCACCACAACGCCAACGCCCGCGCGTAAGACTTCACCGTATTCGGCGACACCTGCTGGGCCCGTAGATATTCCAAGTACTCCTCGGCCGGTCCGACCACACGATGGCCCGAGCCCAGCACCGTCCATGTCCGTTCACCCGAGGAAAGAGTCAAACCCTGTGCCCGACAAGATCCCGTCCCCACGGTTGCGGTCGTCACACCACGCACCGTAACGACCCCAGATAATCCCTCCGCGAACGACACGCCGACCCCGAAAAGATCGCTTGTCATCCGTCACGGACGCTGGTCCCGCGACCCCAGATAAGAATTCCGGATAACAGTGAGTCGCAGTTCAAGACGCTGAAGTACCGGCCCGGCTTCCCTGGTCGGTTCGCCTCGATCGAGGCGGCGCGCGTGCACTGCCAGCACTTCTTCCCTTGGTACAACGAGGAGCATCGCCACAGTGGGCTGGCGCTTCATACGCCCGCCGACATTCATTACGGCACCGCCGAAATCACCCGCGAGAAGCGGGCCTGCGTGCTCGATGCCGCCTACGCCGCCCACCCGGAACGCTTCGTCCGCAAGCCACCGCAGCCACCCGAGCTCCCCACCGAAACATGGATCAACCGGCCCGACAACACCGAGGAGGCTACTCAGTAAATTCCGCTGACCGGTGCCTCAAACAGGTTGACAGGTTCCGCGGGCAACAGAGACGCACAACGACTGGACCACTACGACGGGCTCACCTCACGCTGGTCCGCGGCCTGCTCGGCACCTGTCATCCCGCGCTTACCCTTGTTTCGTCGTGTTTCTAGAAGACTGTCGGTTCCTAGAAGACTGTCAGTTTAATCAATTCGCGCACATTATGATAAGTAGTCTGTATTCTACTCGCCAGACACATCATCGGTATATACAGACTGGGCCGTGCCCAGGCGCGGCGGGAACTCGGGACCTGCGTCCGGGTGGGTCTGCTTGAGTTAGGGGGAGCACATGTCGGTCGTGACTAGACAGCCGGAGATGCTGACGTCTATGCCATCCACGTCGAATGCGCCGTTACTTGCTGGGGGCTCGCACGGTCAGCCGAGCGACTGCGCGGGTATGGACGGCGGTCGATGGGTGGAGCGGCGGCGCAATTGGAGGTCCGGCGATTCACCGATGGACATCCTGACGCGGTTGCCCGCTGTGGTGGTGTTGGACAGGATCGCTGTTCCTTCGCTCGCTATGGCGCGGGACGGCACCATCTTGTTCGCCAATACGGCGTTTGCAGAGATGGTTGGGTACCGGCAGGACAGCTTAACGGGGTTGGCGTTCCCCGAGATCTTCCATACCGTCCCAGCCGCGCTTTGCGCGCTCTCTAGTGACGATGCGCTGGCGAACCGGCGTGTGGAGCTGCAGCATTGCGAGGGTTGGACGGTTCGGGCCAGGATGAGTAAGTCGGCGTTGAAGCGTAGCGATGATCCGGTTGTGGTGACGTTTGAGAATTTGACCGAGCGCCTCTGGACGGACGAGTGATGCGTCCCTTTGGCCTTCCCCTGGGCCAGCACGCGTAGTGCCGGCGGATCAGTTCGCGCGGGACGACAGGTCCTCAGCACCGCCGACCTGTTGTCCGTCGCTGAGGATGCAGATGATGCCGTCAGGGTCGTTGCTGATGGTGCCGGTGTGATGAAGGCCCTGCCCGCGTTAGCGGGCAGGGCCTTGGTCTGATCGGTGACGGCGTCGTTGGTGTGGTGACGTCGCGTGGTCGGTGGTTTAGTCGTGGCCGGTTTCGGTGACGGCGATGCGGGCGGCTTTCTCGTCGACGATCGCTGTTTTGGCGGCGAACGCGGCGGTCAGGGCGTGCAGGGCGAGGTTGTTGACTGCGCGGGGGTATCCGCGTGCGGCGTTGTGGATCACGGTGATGGCGTCGTCGGAGAATAGCGGGTCGGTGCGGCCGGCGATCTTGGTGTGATGGGCGATGTAGTCGGCGCTGTCGGCGGGTGTCATCCCGGCTAGGAGCGTTCTGAACAAGGAAGCTTGGTAGGGCGGGAAGAACGCCGA
>Ga0335083_10009619_pt1 | contig 11718 bp, 11 predicted proteins | sample Lox_Sample_42_FD_206716 | JGI IMG/M metagenome (GOLD analysis project Ga0335083, IMG submission 206716) | Soil microbial communities from Loxahatchee National Wildlife Refuge, Florida, United States - Lox_Sample_4.2 | ecosystem: Environmental > Terrestrial > Soil > Wetlands | place: USA... | reverse complement strand
ACCTCTTTGTTGTGTCAGGATTACCTCCAGAACGGGGAAGGGCTCAGCTGTGTAATCCATCCTTCATGTTGAGCCGGTAGACCATCTGCGGGGGAGTTCGCAGGTACTTCGAGGAGGTAGCGAGTGCTACGACCCGAGGACCGTCGTGGCGGCCGGCGAGCCGCGGCGTACGGGCCCGAGTCGTACGAGCCCGGTCCTTACGAGCCTGGTCGTAACGACTCAGAGCGGTACGGGGCGCCGCGGTACCAGTACGGTCCAGCACCTGAGACCCCCTACGGTCCGACCGGCGTCCCCTACGGAGGCACCGCCGCGCCCTTTGACGAGCGTGAAGCGCCAGAAGACCTCGAAGATCCTGGCGGCCCGCAGGGCCCCAAGCCACCCCGTCGGCGCGGCCGGATCCGCCGCTTCTTCCGGCTCCGCACGGTCCGCGTCATCCTGGCCCTGTTCGCCGTCTTCCTGTGCTGGGTCGCCTTCTCCGTCGGGCAGGCACTGACCGCGCCCGGCGGCGGGTCGACCGCCGCCAAGCTGGCCGAGTGGGCCCGGGACCACTACCTCGGCCCGGTGGTGACGTTCGGCGAGTGGGTCAGCTACAACCCGCCCAAGGTCGGCGGCAAGCCGGGCTTCTCGCTGGCCGTGCCGTCCAGCGCCCCCACCCACTACAAGAAGACCAAGAGCTTCCAGCCGAACATCCCGCTCAAGCTCACCTCCCCGGCGGGCACGCCGCTGCCGGGGGAGGGCCGCTGGCGGCTGCTCGAGACGGTGAAGAACGAACCCGCCATCTTCAGCACCTTCCTGCGCGCCGACAAGATCCACACCTCGATCGTGGCCGGGATCGTCTCGCTGGACCAGCGGCTGGTCCGGTTCGGCCTGCGGCCCGGCGTCGAGGATCCGGGCCCGGGAAACTGGAAGGCGAGCACCTGGGTCCCGCCGGGCACCCGCCGGGGCCTGCTGGCCACGTTCAACGGCGGCTTCAAGCTCGACTCGGCGGGCGGCGGCTTCTACCTCAACGGCAAGCACAAGGGCGCGCTGGTAAAGGGGGCGGCGACCGTCGTGTACTACCGCGACGGCACGATCAAGATCGGCGCCTGGGGCCGTGAGCTGGGGATGACGCCGAACGTGGTCGGCGTCAGGCAGAACCTCAAGCTGCTCATCGACCACGGCCAGGTCTCGCCTTCGCTGAACCAGGACGTGATCAGCCAGTGGGGCGCCACCCTGGGCGGCGGGTACTACGTCTGGCGGTCGGGCATCGGCATCACCCAGGGCGGCCGGGTCATCTTCGTCTACGGCCCCGACCTGAACGTCCAGGACCTGGCCAACCTGCTGCACCGGGCGGGCGCGGTCGAGGGCATGCAACTGGACATCAACCCGGAGTGGATGTCCTTCGACTACTACAAGGCGGGCAACACCCCGCAGGATCCGGTGCCGCACGCCCTGCTCCCCACCCAGCAGGGCAGCACCTACCGGTACTACCAGCCGTACAGCCGTGACTTCACGGTGGTCTACGCCCGGTGACCACGCAGACGAGTGCCACTGAGGTGGCCGTTCCCGCGCATGCCGGTGGCCTGCGCTGGGTGGTCGCGGTGGTGCGCACCGCCCGGCCCCGGCAGTGGCCCAAGAACCTGCTCGTGTTCGCCGCCCCGCTGGCCGGCGCGTCGCTGGGCCGGCGCGACGGCCTGCTCTACGCCCTGGTCGCGGCGGCCGCCTTCGGCTTCGCGTCGGTCGCGGTGTACTTCGTCAACGACGTGGTGGACGCCGAACGTGACCGGCTGCACCCCCGCAAGCGCAACCGGCCGGTGGCCTCGGGCGCCCTGCCCAAGCAGCACGCGGTCGCGCTGGGGGCGGTATGCGCCGCGATCGGCCTCAGCGCCGGGCTCCTGATCAACGAGCCGCTGCTGATCGCCACTGTGGCCGGCTACCTGAGCCTGTCGTTCGGATACTCGCTGGTGCTCAAGCAGATCCCGGTGGTCGAGGTCATGTTCCTCGCGTCGGGCTTCCTGCTCCGGGTGCTGGGCGGGGCCGCGGCCACCCACGTGCCGCCGTCCGGCTGGTTCCTGCTGGTGTGCAGCCTGGGCGCGTTCGGCGTGGCCATCGCCAAGCGCTACACCGAGCTGACCAGCCTCGGCGCCAAGGCGGTCGAGCACCGCCCGGTGCTGCGCTTCTACCGGCCCGCCCAGCTGCGCATCGCCCAGATCGCGGTCGGCGCCGCGATGATCGCGGCCTACCTGGCCTGGGCGGCCGGGGAGCACTCCGGCGCCCGCCTCTGGCACCTGGCCAGCGCCCTGCCGCTCGCCCTGGCGCTGGTCAGGTTCGGCTACCTCACCGGCCGCCGCAGCGCCACGCCGGTCGAGGACCTGATCATGCGCGACCTCCCCATGCTGGCCTGCGAGCTGAGCTGGCTGGCCCTCTTCGTCGCCGGCTTGTACCAGACAGGCGGATAAAAAATGAAAACCCATATAACGAACGGGGCTGGCTCCCCGCCCCGGATCCTCCTGCTCGGCGGCACGTCCGAGATCGGCCTGGCCATCCTCGCTGCGCTCGCGCTGCCCGGCAACGCCGAGGTCATCCTGGCCGGCCGCGACGAGCAGCGACTCGCGGCCGCGGGCAAGGAACTGCCGTGCCAGGTGACGACGATGGCCTACGACGCCATCGACACCGGCAGCCACCCGGCCTTCGCCGACGCCGTCTTCGCGGCCGGGGCCCTGGACCTGGTGATCTCCGCGGCCGGCGTGCTGATCCCCCAGGACGAGGTGGAACGCGACGTCACCCGCGCCGCCGACATGGTCGAGACGAACTTCACCGGCCACGTCACCACCCTCCTGGCCATCGCCACCCGGCTGCGCACCCAGGGCCGCGGCACGATCGTGGTGCTGTCCTCGGTCGCCGCGGTCCGCCCGCGCAAGGCCAACTTCGTGTACGGCTCGGCCAAGGCCGGCCTCGACGCCTTCGCCCGCGGGCTGGCCGACAGCCTGCACGGCACCGGCGTCCGGGTGGTCCTGGTCCGGCCCGGGTTCGTCACCGGCCGGATGACGGCGGGCATGTCGCCGGCCCCGCTGTCCAGCACCCCGGCCCAGGTCGGTGCGGCCACTGCGGCCGCGCTGGGCGGCGGCAAGGCGTCGGTGTGGATCCCCGCCCCGCTGGCCGGGATGGCCGTGGCCCTGCGGCTGGTCCCGCGACCGCTGTGGCGACGAGTCTCACGCTGAGTCCCGAGGTAGATTCGTCAAGTGTGAGGGTGCTAGTCGCCGAGGACGACGAAAACCTGGGTGCGGTCCTGGCCCGCGGGCTGCGGGAGCAGGGCTACGTCGTCGACTTGGTCCCCGACGGCGAGACCGCCGCCAGCTACCTGCGCTTCTACCAGTACGAGGTGGCGGTGCTTGACTGGCGGATGCCCCGGCTGTCCGGCCTTGACCTGCTCCAGCGGCTGCGCAAGGGGGCCGGGGACAACCGGGCCGTGCCGGTGCTGATGCTCACCGCGCGGGACGACCCGGCCGACCGGATCGTCGGCCTGGACGCGGGCGCCGACGACTACCTGGTCAAGCCGTTCGACTTCGGCGAGCTGCTGGCCCGCCTGCGGGCGCTGCAGCGTCGGCCGCCGTCCGTCCAGGCGCCGCGGCTGGCCATCGGGGCGGTCGAGTTCGACCCGGCCGCCCGCGAGGTGCTGGTCCGCGGCGAGCGGCCCGCGTTCACCACCACCGAGCTCGGCATCCTGGAGATCCTCATGCGGCGCTCGCCCGGGGTGGCCGACCGCCGCTCGATCGCCCAGCACGTCTGGGACAACGAGGCCGACGCGTTCGGCTCCAACACCATCGACGTCCACCTGGCCCGGCTGCGCGCCAAGCTGGCCGGCGCGGGCGTCCGCATCGAGACCGTCCGCGGCGTCGGCTACCGCATCACTGCCCTGCCGACGTGAAACTGAACCCCGCCGCCAAGGTCGCCGCCATCGCCACGGCGGCCATCGCGGCCGTCTACGTGATCGGGGCCATCGCGTTCAACCTGGTCCTGGCTCAGCACATGACCGACCAGGCCGACTCCCGGCTTGTCACGCGCCTAGCGGTGGCCCGCAGCGACCGGGCGGCGGTGACCCAGCCGGTGGTCGGGCGCCGTACCTCCCAGGGCGTGGACCTGGGCGACGTCGACGCCGACTCCGCTCCGGTGTTCCTCTGGGCGACGGACTCCCGGGGAGCGGTCACCGGGCACAGCCCAGGCGCGCCCGCACTGCCGTCCGTGCCCTCGCTCGGTAACGGGTTCGCGTTCTCCGCCGGCCTCGCCGCGCTCGGCCCGTTCCGGTTCAAGCTGACCCGCGACGGCGGCGGCTGGCTGGTCGCGGGCCAGAGCGTGGCCGGCGACGAGCACACCAAGCGACTGCTCCTGTACGGGGAGATCATCGCCGGCCCGTTCCTGCTGCTGGCCATGTTCGGCGGCCTGCTGGTGGTCGGCCTGCGCGCGCTGGCCCCGGTCGAGCAGTCGCGGCGCCGCCAGCTCGAGTTCACCGCCGACGCCTCGCACGAGCTGCGCACCCCGCTGAGCGTGATCAGGGCCGAGGCCGACGTGGCCCTGTCCGCCCCGCGCGAGGCCGGCGAGTACCGCGACGCGCTGTGCCGGATCCAGGGCGAGAGCCACCGGCTGCGCCAGCTGGTGGACGACATGCTGTGGCTGGCCAGGTTCGACTCCCGGCCGCCGCCGCCCGGCGCGGAGCCGGTCGACCTGAGCACGCTGGCCCAGGCCTGCGCGGACCGCTTCCGCGCGGTCGGCCCCGCGATCAGCGCCGAGACCCCCGACGGCGCCGTCCTGATCAGCGCGCCCCCGGAGTGGATCGACCGCCTGGCCGGCGTCCTGATCGACAACGCCTGCCGCCACGCGGGCCCGGACGGCAAGGTCCGCATCGAGGTCCGCGCCCAGGGCAGCCGGGCCAGCCTCACCGTCGAGGACAGCGGCCCCGGCATCCCCGAACCCGAACGCCCCTACCTCTTCGACCGCTTCCGCCACATCCCCCCCGACGGCCCCAGCGAGGACGGCACGAGCACCGGCCACGATGGCGCCGGCCACGGGGGCGCCGGCCACGGGGGCGCCGGCCACGGGGGCGCTGGCCTGGGCCTGGCCATCGGCGACTCGATCGTCCGCTCCACCGGCGGCCGCTGGCACGTCGGCGATTCCCCCCTGGGCGGCGCCCTCCTCTCCGTCTCCTGGCGCCACTCCCATCCCCACCGCTCCTAGCCCCACGTCCCGCAAGAAGCCCGCGTCACGAGCCTCACCAGTTTCCTTAACCACACCCGCCCCGCGCTGGGGCAGTTAGTCCATGATCACGAAGGATCTTGGCCCCAAAGTGGGGACAAGATCCTTCACGATCATGAAATAGGCGCTCGCCAAGGCAGTTTCGCCTCCCATGGACATTCCCCATTAGACACGCTGGTCTCTTGAGCCTCATGAGTACCGCATCCTGGGCATTATGAGGTGAGCGGCAGCCGGACCACGACGCGCAAGCCCGGCCCAGTACTGCCAGAGGCAGCCCCAGCACCATCAGACGCAGCATCGTCAGGCCGAGCGTCACCGAGAGAAGCCGAGCCGCCGTGAGCCTCGGCCGTGGACCGAACGATGGCCAGTCCCAGCCCCGCTCCCTCTTCCCCGGTGCGGTCCCGCGCGTTGTCCAGCCGGGTGAACCGGCCGAACACGCGCTCCCGGTCGGACGCCGGTATCCCCGGCCCGTCGTCGGTCACGGTGAGTACCGCCCACCCCGCCTCGGATCGCACCGACACGCACACCTGGCTGGCCGCGTGCCTGACCGCGTTGTCCAGCAGGTTCACCAGCAGCCGCCGCAGCGCGTCCGGGTCACCGGCCACCGTGCACGCCTCCGACGACGAGACCGAAGCCCGCACCGGCACCCGCGCCGTCGCGTAGCCCGCCGCGGCCGCGGTGCACAGCGCGTACAGATCCACCCCCGTGCGCCGCAGCGGCTGGCCGTCGAGCCGGGCCAGCAGCAGCAGGTCCTCGGCCAGCCGGGCCAGCCGCAGCGTGTCCGCGTGCACGTCGCGCGCCGTCTCGGCCCAGTCCAGGCCGTCCGGGTGGTCGATGGCCACCTCGAGCTGGGCGCGGATGCTGGCGATCGGGCTACGCAGCTCGTGCGCGGTGTCCGAGACCAGGTCCCGCTGCCGCTGCTGGGCCTCGGCCAGCCGGGACAGCATGTCGTTCAGCGTGACCGCCAGGAGGCGCACCTCGTCCCGGGCGGGCGGCACCGGCAGGGCGCGCGGCACCCCGGTCCCGGCCACCTCGGCGGCGCCGCGGCGCAGCGCGGCGATGGGCCGCAGCGTGTACCCGGTGACCAGCCAGATGGCCAGCGTCAGCAGGCCGAACAGCAGCGGCGTCCCGACGAACAGGGCCCGGGCCAGCGTGGCCAGGCTCTCGTGCACCTGGGCGAACGAGACCGCGGCGATGACGACGTGCCCGCCGCGGGCCGGGACGGCCACCACGCGGAGCAGCGACGGCATGCCCAGCGGCGGCCCGGCCAGCATCCGGGCCTGCCCGGTCCGCGCGGCCGCCCGGGCCTGCGCGAGCGGCAGCATGGCCACCAGCCGGTCCGCCCCGGGGGAGACGTTGACGATCCGGCCGCTGGCGTCGAGCACCTGGACGGTGACCGTGTCCGGCGGCACCGGGACCGGGCTGGGCAGCCGCCCTTGGTCCAGCAGCGTGGCCACCTCCACCGCGCCCTGCCGGGCCGACACGTCGAGCCCGTTGATCAGCGCCGACCGCAGCGCGCTGGCCAGCAGCACCGCGGCCAGGGCGAGCGCGACCGCCAGCCCGGCCGAGGTGATCAGCGTCAGCCGGGCCCGCAGGCTGCGCCGCCGCCACCACCCAGCCGGTTTCATCGCCGCCGCCCGGCCGCTCTGTGCTCGTCCGCCCCTTCCAGGCGCTGGTCGACCACGGTCAGCCGCCGTCGGCCGCGAGGCGGTAGCCGGCCCCGCGCACCGTCTGCAAGGCTTTTCTACCGAACGGGGTGTCGATCTTGCGGCGCACATACCCCACGTACACCTCGACGATGTTGAGGTCGGCCACCGCGTCCGGATCCCAGACGTGCTCGAGCAGTTCCGACTTCGGCACGACCTGGCCGGCCCGCCGGATCAGGTACTCGAGCAGCGCGAACTCCCTGGCGGTCAGCTCGACGTCGGCCTCGCCGCGGTGCACGGTCCTGGCCGCCGGGTCGAGCCGCAGGTCGCCCGCGGCGAGCACGGCCGGGCGCGGCCGGGCGCCGCGGCGCAGCAGCGCGCGCAGCCGGGCGGCCAGCACCACGTAGGAGAACGGCTTGGTCATGTAGTCGTCGGCGCCGAGGTCGAGCCCGTCGGCCTGGTCGTACTCGCCGTCCTTGGCCGACAGGATCAGCACCGGCACCCAGTTGCGCTCGGCCCGCAGCCGCTCACACACCTGGTAGCCGGACAGGCCGGGCAGCATCAGGTCGAGCACCACGGCGTCGTAGCCGCCCTCGCGGGCCAGGTGCAGGCCGTCCACGCCGTCGTGGGCGAGGTCGACCACGAAGCCCTCGGCCGTCAGGCCGCGCCGCACGGCCGAGGCCAGCCGCCGTTCGTCTTCCACCACTAGCACCCGCATCGTCCCAGTTTGACCTAACCTCGCGGATACTGTCGCCGAGCTCTCAGGGTGCTCACAGTCGCGGCGATGCACTCTGGGGGCATGGTTCAGGTACCACGGATGTCATCGCGGCGGGCCCGCTGGGCGGTTCCGGCCGGCGCGCTGGTCGTCACCGGCGGGGTCCTGGCCGGGTCGCTGATCTCCTCGGCCTCGGCCGCGCCCGGGCTGCCCACCCGCACGCCGGCCCAGCTGCTCGCCGAGGTGGCCAGTGCCACCGCGCCGCCGCTGACCGGCACGGTGGTGGAGACCGCGTCGTTCGGGCTGCCCTCGCTGCCCGCCACCGGCAACCCCACCTCGCTGTCCTCGCTGCTCACCGGGTCGCACACGGTCCGGGTGTGGTACGCCAGCCCGCGGCACTTCCGGCTGGCGGTGCCCTCGCCGCTGAGCGAGAGCGACGTGATCAGGGACGGCAGCACCGCCTGGCTGTGGCAGAGCACGCTGAACAAGGTGACCAAGTACACCCTCCCGGCCAACGCACCGGAACGGGCGGTCCCGGCCCAGCCGGTGACCCCGCAGGAAGCGGCCAAGCAGGTGCTGGCCGCGGTCGGGCCGACCACCGCGGTCAGCGTGAACCCCAACGTGACGGTGGCCGGGCAGGCCGCCTACGCGCTGGTCCTCGCGCCCAAGGACCACCGGTCGCTGGTCGGCCAGGTGCAGATCGACGTGGACGGCAAGAACGGCGTGCCGCTGCGGCTCCAGGTCTTCGCCCGCGGCGCCAGCAGCCCCGCGTTCCAGGTGGGCTTCACCGCGGTCCAGTTCGTCACCCCGGCCGCCGCCGACCTCAGCTTCACCCCGCCGGCCGGCGCCACCGTCACCGAGGAGAACCTGTCCTCCGACCACGGCAAGCCGGCTGACACCGGCGGCGCCACCACCATCGGCAAGGACTGGCTGACGGTGCTCAAGCTGCCGTCGACCGACCTCACCCCTGGCCGCCCCGCCGCCGGCGGCGGATCCGCTAACGACGACCGGGTCCTGTCCGCCCTGCTCGCCGCGGCCACCCCGGTGCACGGTGCCTGGGGCAGCGGCCGGCTGCTGCGCACCAGCCTGGTCTCGGTGCTGATCACCGACTCCGGCACCGCCTACATCGGAGCCGTTCAGCCTGCGGTTCTCTACGATGCCGCAGGCAAGTCTTGACCGCTATCGCGACCAGCGAGCTGACCAAAAGGTTCCGCGGGGGCCAGCTCGCTGTCGACCACATCGACCTGGCCGTGCCGCACGGCTCGGTCTACGGCTTCCTCGGGCCGAACGGCTCCGGCAAGACCACCACGATCAGGATGCTGCTCGGCCTGGCCTTCCCGACCAGCGGGACCGCGTCGCTGCTCGGCGTGCCGGTGCCGAGCGGCGCCACCAAGGTCCTGCACCGGGTCGGCTCGCTGGTCGAGGGGCCGGCCTTCTACCCGTTCCTGACCGGCGCCGCCAACCTGGCCCGGTACGACGCGGCCGACCGCAAAGCCGACCCGGGCACCGCTAAGTCCCGGATCGGAAAGGCCCTGGACCTGGTGGGCCTGACGGCCGCCGCGGGCAAGCGCTACCGGCACTACTCGCTCGGCATGAAGCAGCGACTGGCCATCGCCGCGGGCCTGCTCCAGCCCCGGGACCTGATCATCTTGGACGAGCCGACGAACGGCCTCGACCCCCAGGGCACCCGTGAGGTGCGCGCCCTGATCAGGCAGATCGCCGCGGACGGCATCACCGTGTTCGTCTCCTCCCACCTGCTGGCCGAGGTGGAGCAGATCTGCACCCACGTGGGCGTGATGCGGACCGGCCGGCTGGTGTTCCAGGGCTCGCTGCCCGAGCTGCGCCGGACCGGCGCCGCCCGGGTCACCGTGCATACCGCCGACGCCGAGGCGGCGGCCAAGGTGCTGGCCGCCCTGGACCTTGCCGACCCGCAGGCGACGAACGGCGAGGCCTCCGCCGTCCTCGGCGACGCGTCGCCCGAGCAGGTCTGCGCCGAGCTCGTCCAGGCCGGCATCGGGGTCCGCGGCTTCGCCGTCACCTCGCCGAGCCTGGAGGACCTGTTCGTCGGGCTGACCGGGGAGGGCTTCGATGTCAGCGGCTAAGGCCCCCGCGGCTGAGACCCACGCGGCTGAGGTTCCGGTAGCGGGGCGTGAGCACCGCCCCGTTCGTTCCGATCTTAGATTTTTCGCGGCCGAGCTCCGCCTGGTCCTCTTCCGCCGGCGGAACCTCCTCCTGCTCGCCGTCACCGCCGTGTTCCCCCTGATCATCGGCATCGCGCTGCGGCTGGCGGCGCCGCATCCGGACAATGGTGGCGGTGGCGGCCCCGGGGCGGGGTTCTTCAACCAGCTGGCCGGGAACGGCGTGTTCCTCACCTTCATCGCGCTCAGCACCCTGCTGGTCCTGGTGCTGCCGGTCGTGGTCTCGGTGGTGGCGGGCGACTCGGTGGCCGGCGAGGCCGGCTACGGCACGCTGCGCTACCTGCTCGCGGTCCCGGCCGGGCGGACCCGGCTGCTCGTGGTCAAGTACGGCGTGATCGTGACGTTCGGGCTGTGCGCCACGTTCATCATTGCCGCCACCGCGTTGGTGGCCGGCGCCGTGCTGTTCCCGGTCGGCCCGGTGACCCTGCTCTCGGGAACCACGGTCTCGCTGGCCGACGGTCTTGTCCGGCTGCTGTTCGTGACCCTGTACGTGGCGGCCGCGATGGCCGCCCTGGGCGCCATCGGGCTGGCCATATCGACCCTGACCGAGCACGCCATCGGGGCCATCGCCGCGATCATGATCCTGGTCGTGACCAGCGAGGTGGTCGACAACGTGCCGCAGCTCGCGGTGATCGGCCCGTACCTGCCGACGCACTGGTGGCTGTCCTTCGACGCCCTGCTCCGGGTCCCGGTCGACACCGCCACCCTGCTGCACGGCCTGCTCTCGTTCGCCGTCTACGCCGTCCTGGCCGGCTCCTTCGCCTGGGCCCGCTTCACCTCCTCCGACGTCACCAGCTGAGCGCTCCGACGTCACCAGCTGAGCGCCGGCCACCACACCGCCCCCGCGGGCCGTTCCCGGCTCCCGCCAGCCACCGCCCCACGTCACTACTTTCGTATGATTGCCACAACATGCACGTCCTAGGGTAGACATTGCAGCAACCATGTCACAGTTGCGGGGCTGGAAGGACGGTGCTGGGTCGCGGTATCGGGTGATGGGCGGGGCCCGCTGGCCCGCAAGGTCGACACGCCGTGGAAGATCTACCCGATCGGGTTGGATCGTGGCCCTTGCCATCTGGCACTTCGGCCGCATCGAGCAGAAATGGGAGGCCGGGGCGGGCGACGGGAGGATCTGATGACGACCGACGTGCTCGACGAGGCGTACGTCCGGCTGCACCAGTGGGGACCCGAGTGGGGCGGCGAGGCCGGGCTGAGCAACCACGGCCCGATGGCCGTCGAGGTGCTGGCCCGCCGCGGCTTCGAGGACCAGGTCGGCGGCTGGCTCGACCGGTACGTCCCGCGCCTGGTCGACCTGCCAGCCGAGGACGACCCCATCACCGAGGACAGCTGGCGCGAGGCCATGGGGGAGCTCGCCCGGGTCGGCGACTGGGTGGCGTACTTCCGGCGCGCCGTGCGCGCGGCGCCGTGGCCGGAGGTGCTGGCCGTCTGGTGGCCGCGGCTGCTGCCCGCCATCGCCTCCGGCGCGACGCACGGCCTGATCAGGGCCGGCCACGCGGTCCGGACCGTCCTCGGCGGTGACACCTCCCCGGAGGCGGTCGACGAGATCGCGCACGCGCTCGGCTGACCGCGGCGGGTGCCCGGCAGTACGCCACCCACGGCTACGGCAGCCCGGTCCTGCTCGTCCACGTGGCCACCGCGCCGAACGCGATGAGCCACGTGCTCCCCGCCCTGCCCGAGGAGCTGTGGCCGCCGAGCCTGGCCGCGACCTGGGCCGCCTGCGCCGCCATCACCGTCGCCTACGCCCCCGCCGACCCCCAGCCCGCGCCGTCCGCCCCGGCCGCCGACCCCGCCAGCCTCATGGCGCGGGCCGCCGACCACGGCGACGAGCACGTCATCAAGCTGACCGACGCCGTCCTCGACGTCCACGCCCGCACCGGCGACCCGGCCCTGCTCGCCGCCGCCACCCGCTGCG
>Ga0335083_10009618_pt1 | contig 11718 bp, 10 predicted proteins | sample Lox_Sample_42_FD_206716 | JGI IMG/M metagenome (GOLD analysis project Ga0335083, IMG submission 206716) | Soil microbial communities from Loxahatchee National Wildlife Refuge, Florida, United States - Lox_Sample_4.2 | ecosystem: Environmental > Terrestrial > Soil > Wetlands | place: USA... | reverse complement strand
CCCTAGCGTGTCGAGCTAGTGCTCTACCCCTGAGCTACGCGCCTCCATAAAAACGGAGTATTTGTACCAGTTCAGCCCTCGATTGTCAAGGAAATTGTTTGACCGTATTTCACCATATCACACTTTTACATATTTCTCGAACAACTCAATAACGGCTGCAACCACTTCTTCGACAGATATTTCTGACATACATCTCGCATCGATCGGACATTTCGGCGTATAGCCGAATTTTGTACAGGGTGAACACGCCAGTTTTTTGTTGATAATGACATGTTTCTTCCCCTTAGGAGCCCACTTCGCTTCGATACCCGGGCCAAAGAGGGAAACGGTCGGCACATCAAGACCGACAGCGATATGGAGGATGCCGGAATCTCCGCTGAGGAGCAATGATGATCTGTCGATGATTGCCGCTGTTTCTGCAAGGGTAGTCTTGCCGGCGAGGTTCAGGGCCTGGGTGCCATTGATTATTCTATTTCCGATTTCCGCATCTTCCCGGCCGCCGATAATGACAGAACGAATGCCTTTTTCAACGAATCGATGGACAAGGTCGCGGAACCTTTCCTCACCCCAGCGACGTTCTGGAATACTGGCGCCGGGGAAAATCACTATGAACGGTTTTTCTCGACAATCACGCAGCAACTCCCCTGCCCTCTTCGCGGAACTGACGGGGATTTTGAGAAACCGTCGCGACAATTCGGGCGAGACGGTGGCTGCTAGCGGCGTGAGGAGGCGAAAAAAACAGTCCATTTCGTACTCATGCTGCCGGTAGTCAACAGGATGCGTAAAAAGCCTACGGCGTTCATTGCTTGCGAAGCCGATACTAGCCGGAGCATTCGTCAGACGCGCAACAACGGCGGAGAGCCTGTGCCATTGCTCGGTGTCTATAACTGCGCAGTACCTGTTGCGCAGGACTGCTCTCAGCTCTGCCCACCTCTCATAGTGATACACCCTGTGTACTTCAGGGCAGAGCGCAAAAACGCCGCAGTTCCTCTTCTCCGAAAGAATGTCGATACTTGTACCGGGAAAGGCGTGTGCCAATGACCTGATTGCAGGAACGAGAAGGACCGCATCACCGATACCCCCCGGTCGGATAATAAGGATTCTCCCGGGTGCCGAAGGAACTTGTCCGGCTGAGGGAGGGGAAATGACCCGCGCAAGCAAAGCCCCCGCAAGACGGTCAATATTTTTCAGAATAGCTATTTTGGCTGAACTGTGCAGGAACACGTTTCACCTACGGGAACCTGGTCCCGCCAGTGTGAATGGTGACAAAAGTGGAGAAAATATTATACATCAGCACGACAAGTATCACCATAAAACAGACAGTAAAGGCATATGAAGGAAAACCTGCCAAGGGGAAAAGGAAAAAAATCAACGCCTCGTAATCGGGAAAGGAGAAAAATGATTTCACATTTCGGGAATGGAACAAAGACCGGTAACGGATATACGCGGCACCGGCGCCTTTCGCCCAAAAACCGCCCGGGACGTGTGACGACCGTATCTGAATAATCGTCGAAGTCAGGTAGGAAATGTAATATTCCGAAAGATGACATACAAGGATTCCCGCAATAACGGGTGACAGAAGTGATCCCTGGCGGTATCCGAGGGCCGCAAGACATATAATGCCGCCGAAGAGGTCGCCCACATGGTCGAGAAACCGGCCGAATTCGGACGATTGTTGCCGCAGTCGCGCAACGGCCCCATCCATGCAGTCGAGGACATAGGCACAATAAAAGAAGACGGCGCCGGCCATCAGAGCCAGACGATCGCTGCACGTAAACGCGCCGGCCGCAAAAATCCGCAGGGTTATGGAGGAGATTGTAATGGTGTTTGGGGTAATTCGGGTATGATTCACGACTGCCAGAGTCAGCCAGCGCACTACCGGCAGGACGGCGATTATGGCCCACCAGCTCTTCAGGGGGAGCACTTTCTCGATATCGCGCAGGGTTACCCTGACTTCCTGGTTCACACCGGTTACCTCACCTCGAAGATGCTGCCGGTTGTGTCCGTAGCCAAAGCCCTGACGATTTCATCAGCCACATGGTCGGCATCCAGGAGCGTTGCGGGGTCTTCGTTGCCGAAATTGCGGAAACGGAGTGGCGTCCGTACTCGCCCGGGACTCACGAGGTTCACCTTGATATTGTTGGGAGCGAGCTCCTCGGAGAGAGCCTGGCAGAAATTCACCAGCGCAGCCTTGGAACTGCTGTATGCGGCATACCCTCCCCGCCCCCGGGTGTACGAGCTCGACCCGATGAACATGATACTCCCGCTGTTTTGTTTGCGGAACAGTGGGATCAAGCTCTTGGCAAAATAGAAGCTGCCGTTGATATTGGCATCATAAATTCGCTGCCATTCTTCAAGCGAGGTAAACTCGATGTTTTTCCGAATCAGGTCTCCCGCGCAGTTGATGGCAAAATCGATCCGCCCCTCGATCCCTGCCACATAATCTACAGCCTTCTGGATGGTTCCGATCTGACAGATGTCTACCGGCAGGGCGGTTGAACGACTGAAGCAGTATACGCGGCGGGAGTGATTCCTCAGTTTTTCACAGAGGGACTTACCAATACCGGCTGTGCCGCCGATTATCATAAACACCTTATTACTGAGTAAGGTAACGTGATTGTTCACCGACTCCATCGAGTGCGTCTTCAGTTGGAAAAGCCTGTCCGCAAGGTGAAGGTCGAGAGGATAAGTGATCTTGATGTTTTGCTCGTCGCCTTCTACAGTAAAAACTGGCGTTCCAGTGCGTAGTACGAGAAAACAGTCGTCTGTTGCATTGACGATACCTTCGACGGATGCATGGGCATGTGCCTCCCTGATGAGCTTTAGCTTGAAAGCCTGAGGTGTCTGCCCCCGGCGAAAGGAGGCACGGTCGGGAATCCTCCGGATGAACCCTTCTCCATCAATTTCAACAAGGGTGTCAGCGGAAGGGATTACCGTATCAACCGCATCGTGAATCTTCACTGCCTTGACGAGCCTCGTGATTACGCTCTGAGGGAGAAACGGCCGTACCGAATCATGAATGAGAACGCATGACGCTTCATCTCCCACGCATTCTATTCCAATCCGGGATGATTCCTGTCTGGTTTCTCCACCAGCAACAACCTTCTCAACTTTTGATAACGCATGAAGGCGCACCATTTCCCAAACATCATCGAGGTAATCCTCATGAGAAACGACGATGACACCGTCAATAAGAGGTGAATCCTGGAAAGCCTTTAGGGTATGGACAATGACCGGCAAGCCAGCAAGTTTCATGAATTGCTTCGGCTGACTATCGCCAAAACGCTGACCGGTCCCTGAAGCGAGAATGATCCCTATAACCGATTTACTCATCTGAACCCCATTAATAATGTGTGTATGCATTCACACAACTGGCAATTTTTTCACTACAGCCTCTATAGAATACTCACCGTTGCTATGGCTGGAGGGGTCGGTAATTGTGTGTCCTTCATCACAGACTTTCAGGTAGATCAACTCGTATCCGGTTATACTTCTGGCGATTACATTTCTAAGTCCGAGAGTATCTGGCAACTCATCTTCTTCCGGCAGGAAAAACCATTTGTGATCCGAATTCCAACGAGATGGCAATTGGTTTCGCTTTTCATACAAATCTCTATGTGGAAGATACACTATGAGATAACCGCCAGGTTTAACTACCCTCCACCAATTTCTCAGCGCTACAAAAGGATTGCCCATATGTTCGAGGCAGTGACTCGAGTAGACAAAATCATACTTATGGTCAGGTACTCCTAAAAGGAATTGTGCATCGCCATGACAAAAATCCCATCCTTCGGCATTGAAAGATACTGGATCTCCACCGAAACCTATGTCAAGCCCATTCCCGCTACAGAATTCTTCAAAGAAACCTTCACTGAGTCTACGGTGCCTAGCTTTATGGCTTTCGCCTTTATATTTGACAAATCCGAAAATTCGGTACGACAATCTTCTCAATCGGCTCACCATCCTATATGTGAAATCAATTGATTTCAGCAGCAACTTTTTCATAACTGTCCTCCAAGGTGCCGTGTTGTATCAAAGCCATCAATCCGATAAACATTTCATCCACAGTAATCGTGTCTAAACAAGGTGGTGGTGTATGATCCTGGAAACAATAGTCTCCGCAACCTGAGCATCCTAGTTCTTTGCGAACAATAATGTGCCTATTGCCAAGAGGTCGACATAGCTCAACCTCTCCAGCACCAAACAGGGCAAGTATCTTCTTGTCAAAGGCGGCAGCAAGATGCATGACACCCGTGTCTGGCGTGACGACGATATCAGTTTGAGCAACAAGTCTTATAACTTCTGTTAAATTAAGGTTGCCGCGATAGCCGTAATAAGACTCCTTAAGCGTTTCAACAACCTCGTCGAAAAGATGAGTTTCATTCTGACCGCACAACAAAACTGGTTTTACAGAGAGGCAAGTATATATCTTCTGAATCAATTCCGCATATTTTTTTGAATCCCATTGCCTTATGGGCATGCCCGCACCCAAGTTTATCAAGATCTTAATACGTTGAGTTCCAGCCCATGCGAAAGGAGGCACTTTGACTTTTTTCAGGTAGGTATCATCAATACAAATGCCAGGCAATATATTCTGCAGGATTAATCTTGGAAAATCCACCATGTGATGTGAATCCATCCCAGAAACATCGATCTTGTTTTCGATATAACGTGACATCAGGAATGACAGTAGAAGCCTAGAATCATAGATAGAATAGACTACACCTTTAGCAGCAATGCGAGAAAACCATACTGAAGTACCGTGTTCGCGACATTGTATTACACAATCATAGTTATTTCTTCTCAATTGGATTGACATTTTTATTACTTGTACAAAATCCTTCAAACTTAAAGTTGTTGTTCTTCTATAATGCCATGGAGCATCCCATGCTATGTTTTTATCAAATATTTTGTGTCCAACATTATCTGCGTAGGCTTCAAGGTAAGCACTGCCTTTTTTTGATGCCAAAAGAGTCACCTCGGCAGAAGGGAAGTTTTTCTTTATTGCTTCAAGATAAGGCAAGGCAATTACCATATCCCCAAAAACATCAAACTTAACAATAAGTATTTTCTTGAATTGTCCCACGGACGATGTTTTATTAGATAAAACATGTATCATAGAATACAATCCGGCTAATAGGTATACCTTCAGAATCAAAAAAAATTCAATTCGACGTGATTTATAAATAGTTCTGAATACATTAGTTCTATCGTCTCGACCTGTTTCAAAATATTTTTCTAGATGAATAAGGTTTCGAAATAATAGAATACTGGATCTGCTGTTTTTTTTCAGAAATCTGTGCAGGTAGATATTTTCAGGAATTGGCCGGTGCCAGAAAAAGTAAAATTTTACATCGTTTTCAATGCCATCAATACTGCTGTCCGTTTCTTTAAATACATCGCCTATCAACCGTAATATCGAGTGTTTATCAGTGGCACTTTGCAGTAACAGCAACAGTACCTCCGCATTTGAGTATTGTTGTTGTATATATATTGCCAAAATACCTATTTTTTTTATATGCCTTGAAGATCCGGCACTAATAAGCCAAACTCTTCTCTTAAGTAAATCCATTTAATCCTCGTTGATCTAACAGACTTGCTTCAGAAGCAATATTAATAGGAGACAATCCACTGCTCTAATGAGAATTATAGCATCAGTGCAGTCTGAGCTTTTTCAAAATCTATTATGTTCATGTGTTCTATTTGAACCTTTTGGCTGATGAAGAAGGAATGTTTGTTTTCTGATCGAAGCGTTATCGAGCAAGTAGTTCATTATTAGGTGATAAAAGCGGATACCAACGACCCTGCACAGGATCGTAAAGCATACGTTAATCCATTTCCGGAAGTTTTCTCTCTTTACGTCATCGGCAATGACATCCCGAACAAATCTCATGCGAACCGATGGTCTTTCCAACAGCCGTTTCTTCTTAAGTAGCGCATGATAGGTGCCCGAGCCAGTCTGAAAGGGATTAGGAAACAGTATTGCAACCGAAGGGTAGAGCCTTCGTGCAACCGGACCGATGGGAGTATCATCATCGAAAAAACCATACCTGTATAGCGCTGACGCAGCCTCCCTATGACCATGTGCAATAAGCAAGTCACGATATTCCTCAAAATAGGGCGTGACATCGCTGCGATCTTTGAGTTTGAAACGGTTCTGATATTTCGAGATTCGATTCAAGTCATTAAGCATGATACCACTGAAGTGGATAAAAATGAGAGGGACTTCCCCGTTGATCGACGCTCCATCAATCCGTCTTTCATGGAGATTCCAGTAAGCAACATTGTATCCCTGATGACGCAGGATATGCACCGATGACCAGAATGCGGGAACGAAATTGATCCACTTCTGGTCCACAAACAAACCTGTCTCGATCTCACTGTAACAGGATTCGGAACATTTACGACACCACCAGTCACAGAAAGAACGGGCATCATGTGATTCTGATAACGCTAAGAATCCAAGGTTATATGTACCTCTTGAAAGACACGTTTGTTCGGAGGGATTCAAGGTGTCGTCGATCGGCAGCGGCGTAGTCAGGTGAGGTGTAAGGATTATAGAATATCGATCCAACAGCCCGAAGAGCTCCTGCAAGTTGTGGTAGAGGAGGATATCGGGATCGAAGTAGATGATTTTCTTGTAGCCGTTCCCTAGAAAGTACCTGAAAGCAAAAGGTTTTACCGCGGTATTGAACTCCATGATGTCATAGCGAAATGCCATCTGCATGAAGTCATCGATACCAATGGATCTTGCTTCGGTAATTTCATAAAGTTCAGCCTCTGTATCACAGCGCCCATCAGCCTCATCAGCAAGGATCAAGTGCCGATCCACATCAGGATGATATTGACGTAGAGATTGCATCAGCAGACGGACATAAGCCAAGTAGTTGCTGGATGCAATAGTGAATATTGCAATTTCGCTCATGTTTTATTGTCCAGACGAAACCTAAAAGGGCTACCCAGGAAGATCCAGCAGAATGGCTCTCAGCAAAAGATAGTGGCGAGCTTGGCATTTACAGCCTCGATAACCTCACTGAACATGATTAGTGAGGCTTCACCTTTTGCCCTTAGCAGCATAGCTCCGCTTCCATCGGCATATGCTCCCGTGTAAGGCAGGTACTGCTGAAATGATCGATAGTCGCCCAGTAGAATTACTCCAAAAGTCCCCACCGCATTCGCAAGGTGTGCAGGTCCGCTATCAACTCCGATGAATAAAAGCGAGCGCTTGATTAGCTCAGCAGATTGCAATATTGAACATTTACCGCAGAGATTGCGGTAGTATGAAGAATCTGGTCTGTTCAACTGCGACTGAAGACCAATCTCGATAACTACGACGCCGTAAAGCTTGTGAATTTGATCAACAAGATCGTTCCAATGCGACAGTTTCCAGTTTTTACTTGTTTCATTCGAAAGACAATGAATGACTACAAGTGGCCCAAACAGATTCCATCGCTCCACGTCCATTACTACGTTTTTGGGAATCTTTAACTCTGGCTGATCATTAAGAGCTGGCAAACCAGCTGAGAGACAGAAACTGCCCAACAACGTCCCGTGATGTAAGTAGTTAGACATGGTAATACATGGGTCACCCTCTTCTTTACGAAGTGGGATATGACATAAAAGACATGATCGTCCGTTTATGTGTAGATCGATGATCTTGTCGAAACGGGCCCACTTTCTCAAAGCAATCCAAGTTGTAAGGCAGCGCAAGTGTATGAGTCCGTCAATACCCCGAAATTGTGCTACAATTTCTTCATAGCTTCTTTTCGCACACCAGACAATCAGGGCATTTTGCTCTTTGCCTCGGACGTAGCGTGCTACAGGCTCACATGCTACAATATCTCCCAAATGCTCGATGAGGGTTATGCAAACAAGCCTTCTGCCGTATCTTCTGCTTTGCCAGAAAAATGAGAGCCATTGTAAAAAGGCTTGGGGGATGTCGATTATAAGCCATAATAAATGGACCGTTCTGCGAGATACCCTCTTTAACAGGAGAGAACTGCCATCCCTAAGGCCCTGCGTGTGCAGGATATCAAGCACATCGCGAAAAATACCCATAAAATGAAAATCCGAAACCTTGTCGCAGTAATTTTCGAGCTCTCAATTACTTTCTACCCGGCAATAATACGTCGACCGTGAAACACACCTATGACATAACCTATATCCCTTAAAATAAGAAGAAAAGTTTTCTTACCCCTCGACGTCACGGTAAATATACTCATCAAGTTTAAAATGATATTTATTACTGTTTTAAACAATATTAAAATATTTGATGAAGATTCTTCAGATCTAAGAACTCGCAAAATACCGAACGAATATATCATCTGGAAATTTAACCGAGACAGGTATCGTATTTTTGTTCTGGTTGCAGGAATTATGTGAAAAACCTTTAGCTTATCAGTAAAGAAACTAGTCATAGAAAGTTCGCCGACAAAGGAATAAAGATCATAATCCTCGCACCCCACCAGAGAATTTGGTTGACGCGAGAGATTTATTCGTCGTTGATCTGTTGCGGCCTTCAAATAGGCTTCAGCAACAATCCTATTGACTATCATCCCACCGCCTGGCGGTCGGATCACTTTGTCAAACTGCGACGCACTCCATTCTTTCTCTGTAAGAGGGGGGTGAAATTTCCCGCTTGCATTATAGCTCAAGCAGTATCGCCCAAAATCCTGTAACCATTCATCAGGGCATTGTTCCCAATCGGCAGTTACCAATGGGCAAATGCCACCCAGATTAGGCATTCTAGACAAGACATCTCCTAATTTTTGTATAAAATCAGACGCAATATAATTGTCGTCGTCCAAAAGAACTAAAAATTTTCCAGTGCTGTTAAGGAATCCGGCGATTCTGGCATTACCCAACCCAGATTTAGGCTCGTTTATAACTAAAAATCTCTCTGATTTCCCTAACCTAGTTACAAATTCGAATATTTCCTGTTCTATTTTAGATGAAAATCCATTATTTACCAATATTATCTCTACATGGTCATCTTCCACTTGTTCAATAATGCTCTGTAGTGTTCTGTATAAAGTATCAGGAGCTTTATGAGAACAAATCACGAATGATACTAAACACATAACTTATTTCCTTCTACAAACAACAATAATATTTTTATAATCATCTGAAGTTTTATTTAATTGTTCTATAACAAAATCACCAGGAAGAGCACGTTCAACTTCACGAGGTAATGTAAGTGGTTCCTTAGGAGAACGAAACAGATTGTTAAAAAGCAAACAAAGTTTGGATATTATACTATTATTATATCTATCAATTAATCCATACACAGCTTTTATTGTTTGTAAATGTCTTTTATATTGTTCAGTTTCACTCTGATAGAAACATTTTTCTAAGATAAAGAAACGTTCCACCAGAGCTTTAAATTCATCAAAGTGCATCTCAGACACATGGTACGGATTAATTCCACTATTGTCTTTACTTAGGGAATGTCTCAAGATATTTGGAGTACTACAAATAAAAATCCCGCTTGCTTTTAGAATTTTTGAAACGCTACGCAAAAAGGATTCTGGATGCAAAAGATGTTCTATTGTTTCAAAACTCACTACAAGGTCGGCAAGTGGAACATGTTCATGTAATGACTCACAATTACCTATCTTAAAGGTTAAATTAGGGTTGTTATAGGCATTCTTTGCGAACTCTACTGCTGATTTATTACAATCAATTCCTATAACTTCATCCGCATTAGCCAATGCGAGCATATACGACCCATAACCAACTCCACATGCTGCATCTACCACTACCCCCCCGTTCACAAAGCTTGAAGCAAACCGGTATCGTTGCAAGTGCTCCTCAATATGAAGCGTCCATTCAAGTGTATTTGGGTAGAGTTGCTCAACCATATATCAAAATCATCCTTTCTTGTAGGCGCGAACAAGGCAGCAGACTGGCAGCATATCGCATTTAATGCCAAATCGCTGCACTAATGCACCAGTTACATTAACAAGTAACGAAAAACTTCTAAACAATAAACTTGAAAAGTAATTGCGTTGATAACGTGACTCGTCATGCATAACAAGTATCTGTTGTAGGAGAGACGGCCATCCATCACAAACAGGTTCGAGTGCTATAACGTGAAACCCTTGTTCTTCCAGAAGAAGTTTAAGTCCTTCCAGTGTCCATCTCCAATAATCATTATTATTGACACCAGGGTGATATGGCCAATTTCCATGGGTGGTTATAAGTATTTGACCATCAGGTTTCAGTATTCTATAACATTCCTGTAAATACGATGAGGGACTCGGTATATGTTCCAGCACTTGAAAAGATACAACGCCGTTAACAGTTTCATCTGGCACCGGTAGTTTGTCACCATTAATCATAATGTAATTTTCTGATACTGCTTGAACTACATCTGCACCTGTATATTTTGTTGCATTAATAAACAAAGGTCTATATGGCATTGTACCACAACCATAATCTATTAAATCACCCTCTATAAAAACGGCATGCTTTTGAATTGAGTTTCTTAAACTTTTGAGAATTAAATAATCATAATCCAAAAGACAAGGATATAATCTACGATTTGAATCAATCGTTTTCATATTGATTCCCACTTAGTTCTATGAAATACTAGCCCTTGTGACCAATCCATTCTAAAGTCCCTCCTGAGGTGATCACCCTGTATTACTTCGAAACCTAGACATTCCTGAATATAATCATAGTCTATGTACTGACTGTTGCCAACCCACAAGGACACAGTGTATATTCCTGGATAGAGCTTTAGACTCGGAAAGGTTACGGTTACGGTAGAACGTGTTTTTTGAGGCAAGATGAAACAATCGTCCTCATTGGTAACATGGAGAACCCTCGTCCCAGAAATAGTACGTATCGCAACCGCTAATCTCATGTCGGAAGGCAAAATCTCAGGAGATCTCTCAACTTCAAAGGAAACTCTGACAGTATCACCAATTGCTGGGCAACCACGGGCCGTCGTTTCCTTCCAGTCAATCCTAGCGTTCAGAATTCTCGCTTTGCCAGAACCAGTACGATTTGCTTCGCTCAGATCAGATGATACACAAAGCTGCGCTTCGATATGGGCTAAGTACGCTGAAATCCCTGCAGAAGTTTCTCCCGAAAAAAACAATCTTCCTCCATCTAGGAGCAGTACAGAAGAACATAATTCGCTTACGGCACCCAAATTGTGACTCACGAAAAGGACGGTACGGCCCTCTTTACTAGAAACCTCTCCCATCTTTCCAAGACACTTTTTTTGAAATTGTGCATCTCCGACTGCCAAAACTTCGTCTACCAACAAAACATCCGGTTCCAAGTGCGCTGCCACTGCAAAGGCCAATCGTACATACATTCCCGATGAATACCGCTTGACGGGTGTATCCAAGAATTTTTCTATCTCTGAAAATTCAACGATCTCTTCAAACTTCTTTCTGATCTCTGCCCGGCTCATACCGAGAATCGCACCGTTCAGATAAATGTTTTCCCTCCCGGTCAATTCTGGATGGAAACCGGTCCCCACCTCAAGCAAACTCGCCACCCGCCTCTTTATGCGGACACTACCAGTAGTCGGTTCGGTGATTCTACTGAGGATCTTCAATAGGGTAGATTTACCGGCACCGTTTCTACCGATGATGCCAATGCGGTCGCCCCGCTTTACCTCGAAGGATATGTCCTTGAGTGCCCAAAACTCCTCCCGTCTATTATTTCCCATAGCCTCGGAGCGGCACAACAACCGCCTACAGA
>Ga0335083_10009616_pt1 | contig 11721 bp, 8 predicted proteins | sample Lox_Sample_42_FD_206716 | JGI IMG/M metagenome (GOLD analysis project Ga0335083, IMG submission 206716) | Soil microbial communities from Loxahatchee National Wildlife Refuge, Florida, United States - Lox_Sample_4.2 | ecosystem: Environmental > Terrestrial > Soil > Wetlands | place: USA: Florida... | reverse complement strand
ACGATCCAACCTGGAATTGGCATCCCCAACCAGACCGCCTCTATCAACGTAATGAACCTGCAAAAACGCGTGGCCGGGGTCTTGCCCGTCGCGATCGATGTGCCGCATGCCGGAACATCGTTCAGCTTCGTGCGGCCGTTGGTGCTTGACGAGGAGACGAAAGTGACGTTCAGCTACCGCAGCCGATAGGGCGGGCAGCGGCCCGCGAACTTTCGCGTGCCATCGGGCGTGTCGTGTGCAGTCGCGATGGCATAGAATGTTCGCGGGCAACTGCGAATGAGCTTGAAGGATTCGAAAAGCGAAAGCTGGAAACAGTGGGAAGGCCGCACCGTCGACGGGAAATTTCCGCTGCGGCAGTGGCTTGGTGGATCCGATGGCAGCGCAGTTTTCGTCACTGAACGCGCCTCACAGAGAGCCGCGATCAAGCTGACCGCCGCCAACGCCTCCGCCGACCAGCAACTTGCGCAATGGCGCGCGGCAGCGGCATTGTCGCATCCGCATCTGATGCGCATGCATGAGTGTGGACGCACCCGTCTTGACACCGAGTCTCTTCTCTTTGTCGTCATGGAATGCGCTGACGAGAATCTCGCCCAGATTCTTCCCGAACGCGCGCTGACGGGGCACGAAGTCGGCGAGATGCTGCCTCCATTACTCGACGCACTGAGTTATCTTCACGGGCAGGGGCTGGTTCATGCGCGCATCAAGCCCTCGAACATCCTGGCCGTCGGCGATCAATTGAAGCTTTCTTCTGACGACGCGTTGAGGCCTTCGGAGTCAGCCGCACTGGTCAAGCATCGCGACGCCTTCGATGCACCCGAAACTTCAAGCGGAACGATTTCTCTGGCGAGCGACCTGTGGGCCCTCGGTGCGACGCTGGTGACTGCGCTCACGCAGAATCCACTGCAGTTCGCGAACGCAGCTTCTGATCCTGCCGTGCCCGCCACCATTTCCGAACCATTCCGCGGCATCGCGCGCGAATGCCTGCGCGTCGACCCGATACGCCGCTGCTCGATCGCCGACATACAGGCCCGACTGCAGCCCGCGGCACGCTCGGTACCGGAGCCGCATTCGCCGGAGCCCGTTCCATCTGGCGGAGGAAACCGTTTTGGACTGCCGATCCTGATCTTCGCCGTCGTGCTTGTCGCGTTGGTCGCGGGAATCAAGCTGTTTCAAGCGAAGCCGCATCCAGCCGGAACAGAAAGTGTGCCGACTGCAACCGCAACACCGAAAGCTGACCCGGCCACGACAGAATCCGCAAAGACCGAGCCCGCAAAAACCGAATCTGCGTCCGCAACAAAAGCCGATTCGGCTCCGCAAACGGCCCCTCCCCCGGCATCGACCCCGCAACTCTCCACGCCTGCGCCGTCAACGGCCTCCAGCGCTGACTCCAAAGGCGCAGTCGCACATGAGGTTTTACCCGACATCCCGCGGAGCGCGATGAACACCATCACGGGGACGATCAAAATCTCAGTTCGCGTTGAAGTGGACAGCTCAGGAAAAGTCACAGACGCAAAACTAACCAAGGCCGGGCCAAGCAAGTATTTCGCCGGCTTTGCCCTCAACGCGGCCCGCGGCTGGGAATTCACGCCGCCAACGGCAAACGGTCAGGCCACCGCCAGCGTCTGGACCATTCACTTCCGCCTCCGCCGCAGCGGCACGCAAGCCTCAGCGGATCATTCGCGCTAACGCGGCTACTGCCGGAGTTTCCATACGATCTGCCGCACCATCCCGAGAAACACCTTCGCGTCCATGGCGTCGAGTTTCATGCGAAGCAGCAGGCTGCGCACTTTCTTCTCGCTGATTAAGTCATTTCCCGGTTTCACGTAGCCGCTCACTTGCAACGCTTCACGCAATTGGTCGCAAATCTGTTCCATGTGTCCGGCAGTGGCAGGCTCAAAATCTTCGGGTTTCACGCCGGTGTTTCTAGACCGCGCGAGTTCGTATAAGCAGACAGCCACCGCCTGCCCTAGGTTCATGGAAATCTGCTTATCGCCCGTCGGGATATTGATGAGCCAGTGGCAATGGCTGAAGTCCTCGTTGGTCAGGCCAATCTTTTCCGACCCAAAAAGCAGCGCAACATTGCCGGCGGCAAGTTTCGCTCGGACCTCAGGCGTCGCCTCTTCATCGAGTCGCCGCAACTTGTGCTGCAACGCGCGATTCCGCACAGCCGTCGTGCCCACGACCAACACGCAATCTGCAACCGCCTGGGCCACGGTCTTGAACTCCTCCGCCTGCTTCAGGACATCCGCCGCGCCAACCGCCGATTTCGCCCGGCGAAACGCCACATCATACGGATTCACTACGCGCAGCCTCTCGGCTCCGAAGTTGCTCATGGCCCGGGCCGCCGCTCCAATGTTCAGCGGATTGCGCGGACGCACCATCACCACTACGAGATTTGCGAGATCAAATAGGGCAGGCAAGCGCCCCAATTTTACGCCGAACACAGCCGCGCACTCGAGGAAGGCATACGCTGTTCCAGCGCAAATGGTCGGGCCGCAGTGGCGCGGTCACGCCGGCAAAATGTACCAAACTCGCGTCTCTTTACATCTTTTTGAATTTGTAAAAAATATGTCAAAACACTCGTCAACTCCCGATTATCCTGTCTATTGGCGGTAAGCTTTTCTCAGTTACAAGCTTCCGGAGAGGATTCTCGCAGGCCCGGAACACGTCCCCCCTGAAACAGGATTTTGACGATATGGGTAACGTTGCTACACCGTTCAGTACCGCTCGCGTTGTCGGTCCGTCGGCCCCGGCCAAGCCCGCCGGACGCATTCTTGTGGTCGAGGATGATCCAGCCGTCCAGAAAGCGCTTCGCCGCCTGTTTGAAACCGAGGGCTACACCGTCGATGTCCAGGCCGACGGTCGCTCGGCGCTCGACAGTTTCCAGGCCGTGGCGCCCGCTGCCGTCGTGCTCGACCTTCGACTGCCGCGAATTTCCGGCCGCGATGTCTGCAAGGAGATCAAGGCGATCGCTCCGACGCTGCCCATCGTTGTGTTGAGCGCCGCCAGCGATGTCTCCGACAAAGTTCTGCTGCTCGAACTCGGCGCTGATGACTATGTCACCAAGCCGTTCAGCCCGCGCGAATTGCTGGCGCGGGTCCGTGCAGCGCTGCGCCACACCGCGCGTGCTCCTGAAGCAGCGGTCGTGAGCTTCGACGGAATCTCGGTCGACTTCAAGAGAATGGAAGTGAAGCGCGACGGCAAGCCCGTCGTCCTGACGGCGCAAGAGTTCAAGACGTTCCAGTTCCTGGTGCAGAACGCCGACCGCGTTATTAGCCGCGACGAACTGCTCAACGAAGTCTGGGGATACCAGAACTATCCTTCCACGCGCACCGTCGACAACCACATCCTGAAGCTGCGCCAGAAGTTGGAGAAGGACCCATCCAGTCCCGTACACTTCCGCACGGTGCACGGCATGGGATACAAGTTCGTTCGCTGAATCGTGAATCAGTTCCCGGAACCCGTCTCTCCCACCCGCCAGACAGAGTCTGCCGCCGCGTTCATCCCGCGGCTCCGCTTGCGCACGCGCTTCCTGCTCTCGATGCTGCTGATTACCACCGGACTCACTACGACGAGCCTGCTGCTGGTGCAGCGCAGCATTCGCAGCAATGTGCGCCAAAGCATCGCGGTCAACCTTCGCAATTCGGTCAGCGCCTTTCAGGACTTCCGGCACGAGCGCGAGAACATGCTCACCAGCGACGTCGCACTGCTGGCGGATATTCCCCTGACCCGCGCCATCATGACCAGCACCGACCCGGTCACGATCCAGGACGCATCACAGGACGTCTGGCAGCACGCCCGCAGCAGCAGCGATCTTTTCGTTCTTGTCGATCGCGCCGGAAAAGTCGTTGCCCTGCATACTAAGACTCCCGGCTTCACGACTGAAACTGCCGAGAAATATTTCCAGCAATCGCTCGACGAAGAAGGCGACAGCCACTGGTGGTTCGGCGAGCATCACCTCTATCAGGCGTTCGTTCAGCCCATCTATCGCGGATCGCGCACCGAAGGCACGCTGCTCGGCTTTCTCGTCATCGGCTACGAAATCAATGACCGCCTTGCGACCGAAGTCAGCAAAGTCGCCGGAGGACCGGTCGTCTTTTCCTACGGCAATGAGCGCGTCGCGACCACCCTGCCCGCCGGACAGCTGCAAAGCTCGGAACTGCAGGGTCTGATCTCCGCCCCGGCACAGGGCGACGCCCGCGACATCGAGATCGGCAAAGAGCATTTTCTCGCCGCATCGGTGGCGCTTTCCGGAACACGGTCAGCTCCGGTTCGGCTGATCGTGCTTGGATCGTACTCTCAAGCCACGCGCTTCATTGATCAGCTGAATCGATATCTTCTGCTGTTGGGTTTCGCCGCCATCATCGTCGGCAGCGGGCTCGTCTTCTTCCTGTCGCACACATTCACCCGCCCGCTTGGAAATCTGGTTGGCGGCGTTCGCGCCCTCGAAGCTGGCGACTTCCACCATCCGCTCGACTCCAGTGGCGGAGACGAGGTCGCCGAACTCACCCGCGCTTTCGACCGCATGCGTGCCAGCCTGCTCAAGAGCCAGCAAGATTTGCTCGAATCAGAGCAGCTCGCCACGATCGGACGCATGGCCAGCTCCATCTCGCACGATCTCCGGCATTCGCTCGCTGCGATCGTGGCAAATTCCGAATTCCTGGTCGACAGCCATCTGACACCACCGCAGCGCGAAGAGCTGTATCAGGAAGTCCGCACGGGTGTGAACCTCATGACGGACCTGATCGACTCCCTGCTTGAATTCGCACGCACTCGCGAGTCGCTCACGCCAAGCTACGGAAATGTTTCAGACACGATTCAGCGCGCTGTGCAGGCCGTGCGTCTGCACCCGCGGCATCATGCACGTCCAATTGAGATTCTTTGCAGCGGACAGACTTCCGGCTGGTTCGACCCGCGCAAACTCGAGCGCGCTCTTTACAACTTGCTGCTGAACGCCTGCGAGGCAGCTCCGGTCGCCGGCGGACAGGTCAGCGTCGCCGCTTCAGAAACCGGCAGTGCGATCACCATCACCGTCGCCGATAATGGCTCCGGAATCGCCGAATCCATTCGCGATCGCCTGTTCCATCCGTTCATCAGCTATGGCAAGGAAAACGGCACCGGCCTCGGCCTCGCGGTCGTCCAGAAAATTGTGCAGGACCACGGCGGTGAGATTTCTGTGGAAAGCACAGGACCCGGCGGCACTGTCTTCAAGATCGTGCTGCCCAGCCACGTGCCAGAAGTTTTGCGCGGTACAAACGAGATGCAGACGGTTCCGTCTCTCGTCTCCGCTCCGCCGCACGATTCCAGCGACCACTCGATCTCTCATCCGGGACTCTAGACTCCCGGCTCATCTCTTCGTCTCGCCACTACGGCGGGTGCTTTGCAGGAGGACAGTGTGAAGACCCTAAGGACAACTGTTCGTACAGCCGCCTTCGCGGCCGCTGCTCTCATCGCGTTTCATCGCCAGCTGCCTGCGCAGGAAGCTTCAACGGACACGGCGACGGCCGTCCGTGAGTTGCAGGATCAAGTGCGCCAGCTCAGGTCGTTGGTTGAGCAGATGCACGCCGAGAACGTGCAGTCGCGCGCCGAGATGCAGGAATTGAGGGAAGACTTGAAAGCTACGCGCGCATTGCTGGCAACACCCGGAGCGAACGCGCCTGGCGTCGCGACCGCGGCGCAGGGCACGCCACCGTTATCATCTGACAACTCCTCGTCCGCTCCTCTCGAGAGCCGCGTCGAGAAGCTCGAAGAGTCCACTTCCCTGCTGAATTCGCGGATTGATGAGCATTATCAGACGAAGGTCGAAACCGCATCCAAATACCGCGCTCGCCTGCACGGCATCGTTCTGATGAACACGTTCCGCAACCTCGGGGGCTCCAACGATCTTGATATTCCGGAATTTGCCACGCCAGTCTCGCGTTTTGCTTCGCAGACCACGTTTGGTGCGACGCTCAGGCAATCGGAAATCGGCCTGGAAATCTTCGGTCCCGATGTCGCCGGAGCCAGGACTTCCGCCAACATTCAGCTCGACTTTGCGGGAGGATTCCCCTCCGTCGGGAACGGCGTGAACTTCGGAATCGCCCGCCTGCAGACCGCAAACATGCGCTTTGATTGGGCCCACACGTCGGTGATTGCGGGTCAGGACTCTTTGTTCATTTCGCCGCTTTCCCCTGCATCATTCGCGACGTTAGCCATTCCAACGTTCGCCGCCGCCGGAAATCTCTGGAGTTGGACCCCGCAGATTCGGGTCGAACACCGCTTCGAATTTTCCGATCAGCACTACATCACTGTGCAGGCAGGCATCCTCGACAATCTCAACTGGGAGCCTCCTCAAGACTCATACGCGCGCAATCCGCAGGCGGGGGAAGAATCGGGTCAGCCCGCCTACGGTGTTCGCACCGCGTGGACGCATCCGCTCTTCGGCCGTCCGCTCACCGTTGGCGCTGCCGGCTATTACGGCCGCCAGCACTGGTCGTGGGATCGCTACGTCGATTCCTGGGCTGGAATGACCGATTGGCAGATTCCTCTCGCGCCGCGGCTCATGCTGTCAGGAGAGTTCTATCGTGGCCGCGGTGTTGGCACATTTGGCGCGGCTATCAATCGCCCTGTGCTGTTCGGCGGCTCGCCGTTCTCCGGGCTCACTCCGATTCGCGGCCTTGACTCTGCCGGCGGCTGGGGCCAGCTCACGCTGCAGATCGCGCCAAAGCTCGACTTTAACGGATCGTTCGCCGAAGACAATGCCTATGCCGGCGACATCCGCGGCTTCGCGACAGATGAGAACAACTTCAGCACGATCCTCGGCCGCAACCGCGGGATGCTGGGCAACTTCGTTTACCGCCCACGCTCCGACCTGTTATTCTCGGCAGAATTCCGGCGGCTGCGCAGCTACCCTGTTTACAGCGACAGCAGCATGACCAACCAGATTGGTCTCGCCATGGGAATTCTGTTTTGAGAAAGCTCTCCATCCCCTGCGTGTTGTCTTGTTTTGTCCTTATCGGAGCGGCCTGCTTCGCGCAGGCCACACTGAAGGCGCACGTCGACCTCACCCATAATGGCCACGCTGTGAAAGACGAATCGAAGGCCGTGGTCTGGCTGACGCCGCTGAGCGCTACCGTCGAAACGCCAAAGCAAGCGATGATTCCGCAACTGGTACAGAAGAACAAAAGCTTCCAGCCTTCATTGTTGGTGATTCCGGTCGGCGGCAAGGTCGAGTTCCCGAATCACGATCCTTTTTTTCACAATGTGTTTTCGCTCTTTGAAGGCAAGCGCTTCGACCTCGGCCTCTACGAAAGCGGCACCACTCGCTTCGTGCAGTTCGACAAGCCGGGAATTTCCTTCATTTTCTGTAATATTCACGCGCAGATGAGCGCGGTCGTGATTGCGCTGGCAACGCCCTACTACGGCATCTCGGATGCGCGCGGAGAGCTTCGCATCGCCAACGTGCCACCAGGCCGCTACCAGCTTCAGGTCTTTCATCCGTCGGTTACGCCGGAGGCTTTGCGCAACATGAGCCGGGAAATCACGGTCGGCGCGGACGATACCACGCTCGGCAGCTTCTCACTGGCCGAAACCGACGTCGCTGCTGCCCACAAGAACAAATACGGTCGGGACTACGATCGGCCGGAGCCGGACAGCCCGGCGTATGCAAGGCCGTGAGAAGCAGTTCCCAGTTGCTTGTTTCTATTTCTAGTTCACGGGTTCCAGTCTTTCTGGAATGTCACCCCGGCAGGGGCAGCCGGTGTGAAGAACACCCCATGACTCCTGCCGGCAGGAGTGCATCTGAAACAGCAGAAGAAAAGGCGTGCTCTTCAGCACGCCTCTTCCGCCTCTATGTTCACTCTGGTTAACTTCGTCGAGTTAACTTACGTTGCTCTGCACTACTTAGTGATGCCCGCCACCCGAGTGTCCGCCGCCACCGCCGGAGTGCCCACCCCCGCCGCCGCTGGAAACGTGACCTCCGCCTCCACCACCGCCGAAGTGCGAGCCGCCGCTTGGGGCGCTCACTCGTCCGCCACCGCTCGGAGCACTCGGACGCCCGCCACCGTAGCTCGGCGTCCCGCGTGGTCCGCCATAACTTGGCATGCTCCGCGGGGCGTTGCCGTAGCTCGGAGCGCGATAGCCGCCGTTGCCGCGTGAATATCCGCCTTCATTGCCGCGGACGATCGGTTGCCGCATATCAAGCTGCGGTCGCGATGATCCGCGATCGCCGCCATACACCGGCCCGTTCATGTGCATCTGCGAACCGCTGTTTCCTTCCCCTCTCGATCCCATCGACGTACTCGGTGCAGTACGATTCCAGTAGCTGCCCTGCGATCCACGCGACTCCGGCGCACGCCCTTCGAATCCGCGGGACTCAAAACTTCCGCCCGAAGCCCTGCTTTGCGTCGGCGGCGTAAATGGACGGAATCCATCGCGGCTCGATCCGGGACTCGACTGAGTCCGATTCGACTGAATCCCGCCACGCTGCGGTTCCGATCCACGCGGGCCGGACGTCGGCCCCATGTTCGATCGCGGAGAATCCACCGCTCCCGAGCGCGCGTTACCCGCGTTCGGAGGAGTGAACGTGCGGAAGCCGCCCTGGCTGCCGTTCTCCCGGGTCGACGATCCAAACGAACCGTTATTGCCCCGATTGCCCAAACCGCTGCCCGGCCCGTTGTTGGCGCCGCGATTGTTCATCTCGCCCGTGCGCGGCATGCCCGCACTCGGACGCTGCATCGTGTTATTGAATCCACCCGCGCGGGTGGAAGTCGCAGTCCGCCCGCCAGCCGTGAATCCGCCGACATGGCTCTGCTGCATCGTCGAACGAAGGCTCTGCGTCTCATGCTGGAACGTCGGCCGCGCGATGTTGCTGTGCGTGCCGAAAAAACGTTCCGAGCCCCCGCGCACTGTTCCCGGCGCGGCCGCGCGTCCACTGGCCGACAAACTGGCTCGTGAAGGCACTACCGGCAGGTTTCCGGCCATCATGCGAGCGTGGCTCAACTGGAGATGACTCGCCGGCATCGCTGTCACGCGCCCTGTTCCAAAGTGCCCTGCGTTCACGGTCGACAGCGCTCGGCTGATGTGAGCATTTCGAATGTTGCCGATGTTCGAGAAGCGATTGCCGCCATGCAGCGGACGGAATCCGCCCCAGCGATTGAAGCCGCCGCGGTATCCCACATATCCGAAGCGTCCGCGATATCCACCCCACCACGGATGGAACCAGTCACACGGACCGATCGGCAACCAGCCGAATCCGCCCCAACCACCCCAACCAAAGCCGAAGCCAAATCCGCCGCCCCATCCATAGAACGAGACGTAAGCAGGCGCCCAGAACGGCCGATACCAGCCATAGGATGGCCCAGGCCACCACGCCCAGCGCGATCCATACCAGAACCAGCGGCCGTAGTGATACGGCGCCCAGCCCCAAGGCTCATAGCCGACCCACGTCCAGCCGTAGTAGGGCTCGTAAGTCCAGTTGCCGTTGCGATACGGAACCCAGTCCGCATCCTCGTTCGGAATCCACACGTCCCCATAATCCGGCACGTTCTGCCATTGACCGTAGGCGTCCAGATCCTGCGCGCCGGTGTAGTAGCGATTTGTGTGCTTCCATGACTGCGCGTTGCGGATCATGTGATCGCGATCCGCGTTCCAGCGATCCCAGTCGTCGCGATCGGGAGCCTGCGAAATCTTGTATTGCGCCGAATCCGCATCGCCGCGGATCGTCGCCATGTCGCCGGTATGAATTTCGGTGCTGCCCTGGGGCGTCGCGATTTGCGCCTCGCCCTGGCGCACGATGATGATCGTGTCGCCATCCGGCCGCACTTCGATGCGGAACACGCCGTCATGATGTGCGGGGTGTAGCGAAACATTCGGGGTATCAATTTCCGGCTCGGCCTCGCTGTCTTTCGAAACTGAATAGTTGGCGATGCCCTGGCCCAACTGAATCTGGATGTTCTTGTGCGTGAAGTTGGCGATGTTCGCCCTGGAATTCGCTCCCAGACGGAGGACGTTGGCGAAGTCCAGCTGCACTTCGGTGCGCGCATTGTCGCCGGTCGAAACCTTGTCGCCGCCCATGACCGGCTGGTTCAGCGTCGCCGCCGACCAGTCTCCGGAGTCGCCGCGCTGCGTGGAAACGTTGCCGTGAATCATGCTGACGCGTGCGACGCCCTGATCAGTCTTGGCCGGCTCTTCGCCTTCGGGACCGCCGGGCTGCGCTTCCGTCGGCTGGGCGCTCTGGTCGTCGCCCATCTGCGGACCGCCCATGCCGTGATCCTGCCCTTGGTTTTGCGCCTGATCCTGCGGCTGTCCCATTTCCATGGGAGCGCTGGGCTGTTCGGAAGGACCTGTGCCTTCTTCCGTGGTCTGCGCGGCCGCACCGATTGAAAACGCGCCTGCCAGGGTCAAACTCAAAACTGCCAGCTTTGTCCAACTCATGTCTGCGAAAAGTCTTTTTTCCATTGGTCCCCACCTCGCTACAACCGGGCTCGCTTTGTATAAACCCGGCATTCGAGGAAAATTCTCTGGACAAGAGAGTGGCAAGTAGCGTGCCACTCGTTTGAAAATCGCCAACGGTAAGCGCTTTATTTTCAGCGCGAAAACAGCAGCATTCCTCGGCTTCAGAGTTTGCACTGGCTGGAGTCAACCAAGGTGGTGGATTTCAACCATAACTCCTCGTGGAGATTTATTTCCGCTTGCCGCTACCGGGCCGATTTTGTGCCCCGTGCCAGATGGTTCGGATCGTGATCCGCGTGGCTGAGACTTTGTAGAAGATCAGGTACGGTGTACCGCCAACCACGAGTTCTCTGGAATTCGCCTCGGTGCCCGCGCGTCCAAGAAACGGATGTCGGCGCAATAGCTCGACCAACGCCACAATTCGTCCGGCAACGCGCTCTGCTGCAGATGGGTTGTCCAAGGCGATGTAGGCGCGAATTTCTTTAAGCCGCGCCCGGGCGAGCGGAGACCAGACGACTTCAATCGGCACAATTCCTCGTCATTGATGGTCGCGGCCACACACGCAGCGTGGGGGCGGCAACTCGCTCTTCGTTCCCCACGACAGCAACCACGCCTTCATGTCTTCGTGCCTCACGTAGTGACCGGAATCAAGTTGCTCGTCTGCCTCGCGCAGTTCCGCTTCCAGGCGCTCGTGATCGTCTACAAACGACTCGACTGCCTGGGAAATGAGGAAGTTTGAGCTGCGGCCCGACTCTTTGGCGATCTTGTTGAGCCTTCGCCGCACGGTTGGCTTGAGGCGCACGCTGAATGTGCTGCTGGGTGTGTTCGCCATGAACACATTTTAACATCTGAGGCAAGTTAGTCTTCCTTGCCTTCGTCCGCAATCCCGATCTTCGACAGCCGGTAGCGCAGCGCATTCCGCGACAGTCCCAGCAGCCGCGCCGCCTGGCTTTTATTGCCATTAGCTCGGCGTAGCGCTTCCTGCACCATCTCGTCTTCCCACTGTTCCAGGGTCAGGCCGTCGGGAAGAAATCCCGCGCCGTTCGTAGACTTCGGCGTGCGCGTGTCGAGATGAATGTCGGCTGCTTCAATGCTGTTGCCCTTGGCCAGCGCGCAGGCCCGTTCGACAATGTTCTGCAATTCGCGCACGTTCCCCGGCCAGTGATAGGCGACCAGAATTCTCATGGCATCGGGTGAGATGCCTTCGATGGTCTTGCGTGATTCGTCGGCAAACCGCGCGACGAAAAGGTTAACCAGGTCTGGAACATCTTCTTTTCGCTCGCGCAGCGG
>Ga0335083_10009615_pt1 | contig 11724 bp, 7 predicted proteins | sample Lox_Sample_42_FD_206716 | JGI IMG/M metagenome (GOLD analysis project Ga0335083, IMG submission 206716) | Soil microbial communities from Loxahatchee National Wildlife Refuge, Florida, United States - Lox_Sample_4.2 | ecosystem: Environmental > Terrestrial > Soil > Wetlands | place: USA: Florida... | reverse complement strand
GGCGTGCGCAAGACCGCGGTCACGTGCTTTTGCGTGACGTCGGTGCCGACCACCGCGCGCATCGCGCGGTTGGTGAAGAGCACCCGTCCCGAACCGTCGAGCAGCATCAAGGGATCGGGCAGCCGCTCGAACACCTCGCGCGCCAAGGGGGGAAGAAACGGTTCGTTCGCGCCGCCGCGGCTGCCTTCATGCTCGCGGGCGCGCAAGGCGCGCTCGCGCGCGAACAACGCCGCCCCGGCCAGCACGACGGCCACGCTGAACGCCCAGCCGGCCGATCCGCCGCCGCCGGGGAGCGCAGCGAGCGCGACGGCCAGAAGCGCGGCGGCCGCGCCGGCCAGCGCGAATCCCACAGCCTTCCAGATTTCGAACCGCTCCATCATCGCGACGAGGCGCCCCTTTGCGGCCGCGTCTTTGGCTCACCACACAGGACCGCGCGCGTCAATGCCCGGCCGTTGACCGGACGCGGGCGAATACCTAATTCGGTGGAGGGGCGCGCGGGCGACTGAGTCGGCACCCCAACGGGAGGGACCATGGCATCTGCCGCGGCCGCGCCGCCGCGCGGCATGACGAGCGTCAGGACCAAGTTGTTCTATGGCCTGGGCTCGGTCGCCTTCGGGGTCAAGGACAACGGTTTCCAGACCATCCTACTGCCGTTCTACAATCTGGTGTTGCACGTGCCGGCGCATCTCGTGGGGCTTGCGATCTTCATCGCGCTCGGCTTCGACGCGCTGATCGATCCGGTGGTCGGCCACATCTCCGACAATCTGCGTTCGCGCTGGGGCCGGCGGCATCCGTTCATGTACGCGGCGGCGTTGCCGGTGGCCATCAGCTACCTGCTTCTGTGGAACCCGCCGCACTGGTCGACCGGGGCACTGTTCGTCTATCTGATCGTCGTCGCCATCGTCGTGCGCACCTTCATCACCTTCTACGAGATCCCGAGTTCGGCGCTGGTGCCCGAGCTGACCGCGGATTACGACGAGCGCACCTCGTTCGTCGGCTATCGCGTCTTCATGGGCTGGTACGGCGCGCTCATCATGCTGACGCTGGCCTACATGGTGTTCATGGGCAGCGGCGCGTCCGGCGGCGGGGGATGCGGCCGCGCCGGCCAGCTTCACGCCGAAGGCTACAGCCTCTACGGCATCACCGCCGCGGTCGTGATGTTCTTCGCCATCATGATCTCCGCCCTCGGCACGCACAAATTCATTCCCTATTTCCGCAAGCCCGAGCGCCTCTACCGCACGCTCGGCCAATACGCCAAGGCGATGCTGGCGAGCCTGTCCAATCGCGCCTTCCTGATCCTTCTGGCGGCGGCGATCTTCTTTCAACTGGCCAACGGGCTCGTCTTCTCGCTCACCTTCTACGTCAACACCTTCTTCTGGAAGCTCGACAATCAGCAGATCGGCGTGGTCTCGCTGGCGCTGTTCCTTTCGCTGCTTCTGTCCTTCGCCATCGCCTTGCCGCTGTCGAAACGGTTGGGCAAGAGGGCCGCGGCCATCTGGATGTTCGCCATCGGCTTCGTCGTCAACAGCGCGCCGCTGTTCCTGGCGCTGCTCGGCGTCATCGTTCCGCATCCGGGTCCGTCGCTGGTGGCGTTCTTGTTCTGCTTCACCGTCATCGGCTCGGGCTTCGCCATCGGCAGTTCGATCATGATCGTGTCGATGATCGCCGACATCGTCGAGGACAACGAGATCAGGACCGGCAATCGCAGCGAAGGCCTGTTCTTCGCCGGCAACAGCTTCATCCAGAAGGCGTCGTCGGGGCTCGGCCTGTTCGCCTCGGGCCTGATGCTGACGGCGGTGGGCTTCCCCACCGACACCACGCCCTGCACCGTCGATCCGCACGTCGTGCGGAATTTCTCCTGGACCTATATCGTCACCGTGGCCGCGATCTACGGCATCGGCTTCCTCATCATCTCGCGCTTCCCGATCACGCGGGCGAGCCACGAGGAAAACCTGCGCACCCTGGCGGCCGAGGCCGGCCAAGGCCTGATCGACGAGCCGCCGGCGCCGATGATTTAGGTTGATGGATCAACCGAGGCGGCGCCCGATCGTCTGGCAGCCGAGATGTGCCGGCACGGCCGCCCCAGGCGCCTTTCGAACCGTCGCCGCCAAAGCGGGTATTCGTCCTCCGGACTCGGCGCACCGCAGTTACCGGTTGCACTTTGATTTAGCGGGTCCTTCTCAAAGACCACTATATCTTGCGGTACAATTCCTCAAATCCACGAGATGATGATCTTTATTTTTCAATTTCCGGGCATTTCCGGTGTTCGCGCTGTTTTTCCTTGCCGCTTCATTCTCCAACCCGAGGTCCCCGCTCGTCCCCGAAAATCGCGGCCTCCGCGAATCGTCGACCCGTCGGCACAGACCACCCCATTCGTCCCAACGGCCCTTTTTCAGCCGCGATCCGTACAAGGCGATCCTTTCTCCGGAATTGAATATGGTCCTAGTGGTGGCGGAAGTCAACTGGAAATTGCATCTCCTTCCGCCGCCGCGTCCTGGGGATGGGCGTTGCGCGCCATTCCCAAACCGGCACCGTTCGAAGCAAGGCGCACGGCCTTCCTGTTCAACTCCGCTCGCGGACGGCCGGGCGGCGCGGGCGGGAATTAAGTATAGTGTCCCCTTTTTAGGTCCATTGCCAGGCTTGAGGAGAACCGGTAAAATTTCTTAGTTGGGGTTGGTGGGCGAATTGCGGGCCGTCCGCATTTCCTGTCCTTAAGATGGCAACGGGGGAAACATGAGCAGGGCTTCAAGAACATCCATGACGGTCGGTTCCTTGATCCTGGCGATGTCGCCCGTGGTCGATGCGAAAGCGGCTGAAACCCAAACCGTCCACGTGTCGAAGGTCCAAGGGATCAGCGGTCAGTGCGGCGGCCTGTTCGGCGGGAATGCGACCGAAATACACGTGCCAGATACTGTCACCACGTCCAACAACGGCACTGTGGCCGTACGGCCAACCGGGGACAGAGCAAGGAAGAACGGCTGCTCCGCGCCGGCCAAACCCCTGAATACCGCGCCACTGCCCGGCAAGCCGCGATAGGTGCGCGGGAAGCGGCGGCATGGCGCGCCGGATATCGCCGGCGATGCAATGCGGTCTTACGCCTCCGGGAGTTTTTCGGAGGCTGAAGCGCTGGCGCGCGATGCTTTATCCATCCAGCCGCGCGACCCGCAAATTCTCAACCTTCTCAGCGTCGTCTTGCGCGCGCGGGGAAAGGCCGATGAAAGCCTCGCCATGGCGCGGGAGGCCGCGGCTTTGGGCGCGTCCGATGCGATAATCCTGGCGAACCTCGGTGAAATGGAACGCGTCGCCGGCAATCTTGCGGCGGCAGAGACGTCACTGCGCCGCGCCCTTGAGATCGATCCGGACCTGGCCCAGGCGCACAACAATCTGGGCGTGGTTCTCTTCGACAAGCGCGAGTTTGAGAAGGCCGCCGACAGCTATCGCCGGGCCATTGCGGTCGAACCGGAATACGCGGAAGCGCACAACAATCTCGGCAACGCGCTGCGGGCGCGCGACGAACTCCCGGAAGCCGTCGCCGCGTATCGCAAGGCAATCGCACTGAAGAGCGACTACGCCGAAGCCCACAACAACCTGGGTGCCGCGCTGAGCAGCCGGCACGAATTCGCGGAAGCCGAACTGGCGTACAGGCGCGCGCTGGAGCTGCGTCCGGACTACGTCGAAGCGCTCAACAACCTGGCCAATTTGCTGGTCGTCCGGAAACGTCCCGGCGAGGCCTTGCCGATACTCAGCAAGGCGCTGACGTTGTCGCCGGACAATGTCGCGACGCTGATTGCATCGGCGCGCGCGCTGATGGCGAGCGGCGACTACGCGCAGGCCGGCCTTGCCGCCAAGCTGGCCGTGGCGAAATGCCCGACCGACGCGCTGGCCTTGTGCGCGCAAGCCGACCTCTATCAGGAAACGGATCGCTTCGATGAAGCGCTCGAGGCCTATTGCGCGGCGCTCGCCATCGATCCAAACAACCTCCATATTCTCAACAAATATGCGTCGTGCCTGATGCTGGTGGGCCGGCTGGAAGACGCCCGCAAATGCTTCCTTGCGGCCATCGAACGGCATCCCCGCTCCGTCGAGCTCTACCTCAACATCGCCGGTATCGCGCATCTGACCAAAGATCATCCGCTCACCCGCGCGATGCAGGACGTTCTTACGCGCGAAGGCGAGCCGGAACATGAGCGCTTCACGGCGCTCCATTTCGCTCTCGGCAAGGCACATGACGATGCAGGCGACTACGCGACCGCGCTTCGGCACTTTTCCGCCGGAGCCCGGCTCAAGCGGCCGCAGTTCCGATACGACGAACAAGCCTGTTTCGATCTGTTCGATCGAATTCGCGAAGTGTTCGACGAGAGGTTTTTTGCGGACTTGCCGTTCAAAGGCAATCCCTCGACCCTGCCGGTATTCATCGTGGGCATGCCGCGCTCGGGCTCGACGCTGATCGAGCAGATCGTCGCAAGCCACCCGCAGGCACATGGTACCGGTGAAATCAAGCTCCTGTACGAAAGCATCGAAAGCGTTCGCGCGCGTTCTCCCGATCTGCCGGAATATCCGAACCTGATCGCAGCGATGAAGCCGGCGCAGTTCGCAAGGATTGCGCGTGGCTACCTTTCCTCCGTTGCGCGGCTTGCGGGAGCGGCGGCGCGCGCGGTCGACAAATTGCCGACAAATTTTTTTCATGCCGGATCGATTGCAACGCTTTTCCCGAACGCCAAGATCATCCACACGATGCGAAATCCGCTCGACGCATGCTTGTCGTCCTTTACCAAGCTCTATGCAGACGATGAGGTGCCCTACTCGTACGATCTGACCGAGCTTGGACGGTTCTATGTTAAATACAACGACCTGATGCAGCATTGGCGGCGCGTGTTGCCGGCCGGAACGATGCTTGACGTTCGATACGAGCAAGTGGTCGCGAACGTCGAGGCGGAGGCGCGGAAAATCATCACCTTTCTCGGCCTGCCTTGGGACGACCGCTGCCTGAGATTTCACGAGACGAACCGTCCGGTAAGGACGGTGAGTTTCGCCCAAATCCGGAAGCCGATTTACGCGTCTTCGATCGGCCGATGGCGCGCCTACCGTGCCGGATTGGAGCCGCTGATAGCGGCTTTGGGAGACCTGGCGGCGCCGGCTAAGCCGTAAAAATCCTCTTCAACTCCGTCTTCAGGATCTTGCCGTTGGCGTTGCGGGGCAGCGTTTCGGGCCAGAAGATCACTTTCACCGGCACCTTGAAGGCGGCAAGCTTGCCGGCGACGTGGCTGCGAAGCTCGTCTTCGGTGGTGTGCATGCCGGGTTTCAGATGCACGACCGCGGCGGGTTCTTCGCCCAGCGTGTGGTGCGGCTTGGCGACGAGAGCCGCGTCCATCACCGCGGGATGCTCGTAGAGCACGCTTTCGACTTCGATGCAGTAGATGTTCTCGCCGCCGCGGATCAGCATGTCCTTGGCGCGGTCGACGATGAAGCAGAAGCCTTCCTCGTCGATGCGCGCGAGATCGCCGGTCTTGACCCAGCCGTCGACGAAGGTGGCGGCGGTCGCTTCGGGCTTGTTCCAATAGCCGACCACGATATTGGGGCCGCGCGCCCAGAGCTCGCCGACTTCGCCGCGCGGAAGCTCGCGGTCGCCGTCGGCCGACATGATCTTGATGTCGCAGGCCGCGACCGCGGGGCCGCAGGAATCCGGACGGTTCTCGTAATCTTCGGCGGAATGGGTGGTGCAGGTGGCCGACGTCTCGGTCATGCCCCAGCCGTTGCCGGGCAGCGATTTGGGGAAGGTGTCAACGATCTTCTTCACCAGCTCCGGCGCCGACGGCGCGCCGCCATAGGACACGTTTTCGAGCGAGGAGAGATCGTATTTGGTGCGCGCCGGATGCTCGATCAATTGCCAGGCGATGGTGGGCACGCCGCCGGCGGCGTTGATCTTCTCGCGCTCGATAAATTGCATCGCCTGCTCGGCGTCCCACTTGCGCATCAGCACGATCTTGCCGCCGGTGGCGAGCGTGGGATTGAGCACGGCGAAACATCCCGTGGCGTGGAAGAACGGCACCGAGAGCAGCATCGAGCGCTGCGGCGCATGGGGATCGGGCGCGGGCGGGGCCTCGCCCCGGCGGATGAAATTGCGCGCGGCGCTGAAGCCCGCCGCCATGATGTTGGAGAGCATGTTGCGGTGGGTGCCGAGCGCGCCCTTGGGCTTGCCGGTGGTGCCGGAGGTGTAGAGGATCCAGGCATTGTCGTCGGCGGCGAGCGAGGCATCCAGAAGCGGCGCGTCGGGGAGCGTGCCCCAAGCGTTGACGGGACCCGTCGCGTCCTCCATGCGCTTGACGATGGGATGCGGAAGTTCGTCTTCGTAGCGGCTGACATAGACGCGCTTCAAGTCGGGGCAATTGACCAGATGCTCGGCGATGCGCTCCAAGCGCTCCGCATCGACGATGGCGACATTGGAGCCGGAATCGACCAGGCCGTATTCGAGCTCCGGCCCCGTCCACCACGCGTTCAGCGGCGTGACGATGGCGCCGAGAATGCCGGCCGCATAGAACGCCACCGGCCATTCCGGCAGATTGCGCATGATGATGGCGACGCGGTCGCCCTTCTCGATGCCGGCCTGCTGCAGCTCGCGCGCGAAGGCCGCCACCGCGCGGTAGAAGGATTCGAAGGTGGCGCGGTCGTTCTCGTAGACGAAGAGATCGCGGGGGCCAAAGGCCGCGCGCGCGGCCAGCAGCAATTCGCGCAAGGTGGGCGGAGCGTTCTTCCACACCCGGGTTTTCACGCCGCGGATTTGGACCTCTTCCATCTCGAAGGGCATTCCGGGCTGGGTGAGGATGCGCGTGGCTTCGGCGAGCGGCACGGCCGGCCAGCCGGGCTTGGGCGTGTATTGGGGATGCGGCATCGTGCTGGAAGTCCTTGGATATCGTCCGGCGCGGAGCCTAGCAGAGCCGGGCGGGCCGCGCGCAATGCGGCAGCTTGGCCTTTCGTCTGGAGTTCCGGCGGAATTTGGGTTCTAGTTGCCGCGCAGCATTGGGCAAGTAAAGACGCGTTGGGGGGCACGATGAGAGGAGCGATCGCCGCCGCGGCATTCGCGGTCCAGCTTGCGCTCGCCGGCTGCGCGACCGGCTATGGCGCCGACGACATCACCGGCGGCTATTCCGAGGCCCAGATTTCCCCCGGCGTGTGGACCCTGCGCTATGCCGGCAACGGCTATACCACGCGCGAGACGGTGCAGACGTTCTGGCTCTATCGCGCGGCGGAGCTGACGCTCGAACAGGGCTATGACGGATTCGAGATCGTCTCGAACATGCGGCTGAGCGCGCTCGGCGGCGGGCTGAGCGACGTGCAATACGTGGAGAAGCCGTATCTGGTGGGCGAAATCCGCATGCTGAAGAAGCCCTTCACGCCGCGGCCGCCCACGATCCTGGACGCGCATGCGCTGAAGGCGCGGCTCGAGCCGCTGGTCAAGGGCAAGCTGTGCGACGACCACAATGTCTGCCCGCACGTCCACGACTATCTGATGCCGCCGCTTTCGACGTGAGCCGCGGCCTTCGAGGATGACATGAAAGACCTGCTCCGTCTGGCCGCGCTGCTCGTGCTTCTGGTTCCGTCGGCGGCGCTGGCCGACGCGTCGTCGGAGCAATATCGCGGCTGCGACGGCTATGGCGCCGCCTCGGACGACGGCGACGGCATGACCAGATGGGCGAGCGTGCTTCTGATCTTCAATCCGCCGGGCTACGGCAACACCGAAAGACACGCGAGCACGGCGGGCGACCAGGGGATCGCCGATTGCAACGCAGCGCTCGCCGACCTTCCGGCCAAGCATTGGATGCGCAAGGTGAGCCTGCTTCGGGCGCGTGCGCTGCATCGGCTGGACGACGACGACACCGCGAACGCGCTGGCCGACCTCGACGCGGCCGACGCCGTGGCCAAGGAACACGACGATCCGTTCTTTACGCGCAGCCTGGGCGTCGGCCTGGACATCACGCGCGCCTACATCACCCGGCGCGCGGGCAACCAGGCCGCGGCGGAGACGATGGCGCTCGACGCCATCGCCGAGCGGCCCTTCAGCCGGCAGGTCGTGGCCTCGGCGCTGATCGCGATGGGCCCGAAGACCAGCGAGGCGAACCTGACGCAAGGCATCGAAGACATCGCGCGCATCGTGCCCACGACCGTCGACGAATTGTTTTTGCGCGCCTTCGACGAGGAGCATTTCGACCAAGCGATCGCGCTTTATCCGGGCCTGGTGGCGCCGCGCGAGATCGGCGACCTCAACATCTCGGCCGACGATCTGACCGAGCGGCAATGGCGCGACTTCCGCACCAAGGAATTGTTCGCGACCTCGCGCGCCGGCGCATACGCCTATGCGCTGGCGGCGACCGGCAAGGCCGGGCAGGCGCGTGCCGCATTGGCCGATGCGCGCGCCATGCTGGCCGCCGATTGCGCGGACCCGCCGCCGCTTTCGGACAAGGACGCGAAGGATTCCGACAAGGTCGCGGTCTATCAGGGCACCCTCGACATCCACAAGCGCATGAGCGGCGAAGGCGGCAAGGTGCTCGATCACTGGAACACGCTGGTGGAAGCGCGGCTGTCGCTGGCGGACGGCAAGGCGATGGAGGTGCTGAAGGCGATCCCGGGCTACGGGCTGGCGGCCGACGGCGCCGGGGCCGATCTGATCGACGCCGTTTTCGCGGCGCTGCCCAAGAAGGCGCGGCCGAAAACATCGCCGGCCGACACGATCAGGGCCAAGATCGCCGCGGCGCTGTCCCAGGGCCGCGAGCCCGGCAGCGACGTGCTGGTGCGCACGCTTCCCGACGCGGAGACCGCCGACCGGGTGCCCGACTACAGTCAGGCCTCGAAGCCCCTGTTCGCGTCGCGCCAATCCGCCGCCGATTTGACGATGGACGGCTACACCTCCGATCCGCCGGACGCGGACGGCGCGGTGGCCGTCGGCTTCCGCGCGGAAGCGAGCACCCAGGCGATGGTGGAGGAATGTGCGCTGCTGCGCGCCGCCGAACTGGCGCGCGCGGCGGGCAAGAAAGGCATGATCGTCACCGGCCGCTTCGACACCAAGTTCGAGACCACCACGACCTATTACGGCACGCCGCTCAGGAGCGATCCCAACGGCTATCGAACGATGATCGAGGTGGTGTTCGTCGATCCCGCGGCGCTGCCGGAAAAGTTCCAGGGCGCGCCCTGGCGCGTGCTGGACGCGGACGCCGTCTACGCGGCGCTGGCGCCGGTCTACATCAAGGCGAAGCCCGCGAAATAGGCGGCGGTTGCGCGCGGCGCCGGGCGATTGCAACATGCCGGAAGAGACATCGGGGAGACCGTCATGCCGAAACCTGAAGCCGCGGGGTTCTCGTCCGCCCGCCTGACGCGCGCCGACCGCGTCATGAAAGAGCGCTACGTCGATACCGGGCAGCTTGCCGGCACGCTCACCATGGTCTGCCGCGGCGGCGAGATCGTCCATACCGCCGTGAGCGGCATGATGGACATCGAGCGCGCCACACCGATGCGCGAGGACGCCATCTTCCGCATCTATTCCATGACCAAGCCGATCACGGCGGTGGCGCTGATGATGCTGGTGGAGGAAGGCAAGATCGGCCTCGACGACGAGGTCGCGACGCACATCCCATCGTGGAAGAACCTGCGCGTCTATGCGAGCGGCGTGCCGAGCCTGGTCGCCGACACCAGCGGCCAGTTCATCACCACAGCGCCCAAGCGGCGGATGAAGGTGGTCGACCTGGTGACGCACACATCGGGTCTGACCTACGGCTTCATGACGCGCACCGCGGTCGATGCCGAATACCGGCGCCAGAAGGTGGGCGATTTCCAGACGCCGGGCGGGCTCGACGCGTTCGTCGAACAGCTTGCGAATATCCCGCTCGATTTCTCGCCCGGCGAGCATTGGAACTATTCCGTCGCCATCGACGTGATGGGATATCTGGTGCAGAAGCTGTCGGGCATGACCTTCGGCGAATTCCTGCGCACGCGCATCTTCGAGCCGCTCAAGATGCACGACACCGCGTTCTCGGTGCCGGCGGCGAAGATGGACCGCTTCACGACCTGCTATCAGCCCAGGAAGGGCGGCGGATTGCAGATCCAGGACGACGCGGGGAAATCGACTTATGCCGAGCCGCCGAAGCTGGAATCGGGCGGCGGCGGATTGGTTTCGACGGCGCACGATTACATGCGCTTCTGCCGCATGATGCTGGGTGGGGGAACGCTCGACGGCGTGCAGATCCTGTCGCCCAAGACGGTTCTGATGTTCAGCCTAAATTTGCTGCCGGACGGAAAATACATGACCGACATGGTGGCGGGCGAAGGCCTGTTCACCGAGGCGGGTTACAACGGCGTCGGCTTCTCCATCGGCTGCGGCGTCACGCTGGATACGTCCAAGACGCGGCTGCCCGGCACGCCGGGCGAGTTCTTCTGGGGCGGTGCCGCCTCAACCGCGTTCTGGATCGATCCGAAAGAGGATCTGACAGTCGTGTTCATGACCCAGGTGATGGGCAGCGAGGCGCGGCTGACGCTCCGCCGCGACCTGCGCACGCTGATCTATTCCGCGATGACGGAGAGCCATGTCGGCGCGCGCCGGAGTTAGGAAGTTTGGCGGATGGTCCGCTATGCGGCCCAAAAATGCCAAGGCCCTCTGGGCCTTTTCGGCTCAGAGGGCCAAATCGAATCGCAAATGGCTTGGCATCGCGAATTCGCGGTTGCCTCCCAAGGGAGGTCTTTCAAGCCTGATGCCCGAGGGCAGCGCAGGAACGCCGCAATTGTTGACCCTACAAATTGGGTGTCAAGCGGCCCAATCCAAGCCCATGTAGCATTGCTCGGTAAATTTCCTGCAAATCCGGGGCTGAGACATTTCGTGTCGCAAATGTCCGCACACCGGCGGCATTTCTACCAATCCGCAGCCTATCCAGACGGTCGTGGCTGACGGTCATCAACATATCAGCCTTCACCCGCATGTGAGGATTGTCATAGGGGCCGGGAGCGGAGAAGTAAGGGTCAGTTGGTAATGATAGTCTTCCACAGGGTCTGGCACGGTCGTACTTAGCGGCACTACAGCACTCAAATTGGGTCGATTCTTGAAGGTGGGGCTGACGACGAGCACCGGCCGCACTTTCGGCATTTCCGGCGGGATAGAGCCGCGATAATCGCACATCAGGATCATGCCCGGCTTTGGTGAGAAGAGAAGCGCCATCTTCAGTCCAGCGACGTTCCTGTGCGATGCGAGATGATTGCAGCCAGATAGTCCCCCAAGCCTGCCAGCAGCGCCGAGAAGAACCAGGACGAACACGATTCTCCTGAAAAGCAGGGAGTTTGACTCCCACCCTAACTCATGATTGAATAGAACAAAAGATGAACATATGCCATGACCGACCCGACCAAACAGGCCCTGCTGGAGGGTATCCGCCGGCAGATGAGCGAAGCCTCCACCCTCGCCCGGGTGGGGCCGAAACCGCTTGCGCTGGCGGCGGTGGATGCGGCGCTGAAGGGCGGGCTTAGCCCCTGCGGCTTGCACGAAGTGGCCGCCGCCGATCATCGCGCCACGCCGGCGGCGTTCGGGTTCCTGCTGGCGCTGGCGGCTTCGTTTTTGTCGCGCGCCGGCACGCTGGTGTGGGTGATGGAGAAGAAAGAGCGGTGGAATTTCGGGATGCCTTATGGGCCGGGGCTGATGGCGCTGGGACTCGATCCGGGCGCGTTCGTGTTCGTGCGCGGCGAATCCAC
>Ga0335083_10009614_pt1 | contig 11724 bp, 11 predicted proteins | sample Lox_Sample_42_FD_206716 | JGI IMG/M metagenome (GOLD analysis project Ga0335083, IMG submission 206716) | Soil microbial communities from Loxahatchee National Wildlife Refuge, Florida, United States - Lox_Sample_4.2 | ecosystem: Environmental > Terrestrial > Soil > Wetlands | place: USA... | reverse complement strand
GGCCAGCTTCGACAGCCGCGCACCCGAGGTGTGGGACATCGCGCGCGGCGTGCGACTCGCCGAGCTCGCCGGCGCGCGCCATGCGCTGCTCGACGACACGGGTCGGCGCGCGCTCGCGTGGCAGCCGGGAAGACCTCCGCGCGTGTGGGACGTCGACGCGGCGAGCCCGGGCGCCGCGCTCGCGATCGCCGACTACCGTGCGATCGGCTTCGGCGACGGCGGCCGCGCGGTCGTGCTCGATACCGCACGCACCGACGAGGTCGTCCACACGGTCGCGATCTTCGACAGCGACACCGGCCTGCTCGCGCACGCGATCGCCGATTCGCAGGCGCTGCCGGCGATCTCCGCGAACGGCGGCGCGGTCACGACCGTGCTCGCGAGCCATCGCGTCGTGACGTGGACGTTCGCGGACGGAGTCGAGACCGCGCTGAGCGGACCCGTGCAGCAAGCCGAGCTCGATCCGTCGGGACGACTGCTCGCGGGCATCGACGTCGCGGGCGAGGCGGTGCTCGTGCTCGACGCCACGGACAACCGGTTGCTCGCGCGCTGGGCGATCGCGCACGACCCTCCGACGATCGGATTCACGCAGGACCGCTTCGGCTACCCGCGCGGCAGCGCGTCGTGGTCGCGTGATGGCACCGCGATCGTCACGCGGTCGCGTCGGCTCGCGGTGTGGAATGCCGACACCGAGCTGCCGGCTCAGCTCGCACCGCTCGTGCACTGCAACGTGCCGTGGCAGGTCGAGGATGGCCGGCTCGTCCCGGCGGTCGCGCGCATGCACGGCCGCGTCGTCGCCGGCGTGCACCCGGTCGCCGGCGCGACGATCGACGTCGAGTACCGGCGGCCGCCCGACCTCGGACTCGAGGTGACGTGGCAGCTGCGCGAGTCCCGCACCGAGCGCTGGCACCTGCGCGCCGATGGCGACGGCGGCTTTGCCCAGGATCGGCTCGCGCCCGGCGAGTACACGCTCGCCGTGCACGGCGGAGCAGCGACCGTGACGGTCCCCGCCACGGTCACGATGGAGGACGAGGAGCTGGTGATCGATCTCGCTGGAACCCGTGCGCGATCGCCATGACCGAGAGCCCGAACAACGCGAGCACGATCGTCCGCAACCGGTTGACCATCGTGTACACGACGCCGGCCGCGGGCGACGCGCCGAGCACGCCGTACAGCGCGTAGTTCGTGCCGTCGGCGACGCCGAGCCCGAGCGGGATCACGTTGGAGATCCACGTGACGAGGATGCCGACCGACAGCATCGCGACGACGAGCACCGGATCGAGCGGGATCGCGGCCGCCCGCAAGAGGACGATCGTGCCGATGCTGTTGACCACGCGCGAGCTGACGACACCGGCGATGCCGCGCGCGAGCCCCGACGCGCGGCGATGGCCACGACCCGGCGCCAGCTCCTGGAGGTGCGCGTCGATATCCGCGATCGCCGCGCGCCAGCGCGCGGCGCGCTCCGCGCTGATGAGGCTCGTGCCGCGCACGACATCGACCGCCGTCGCGACCGCACCGCGCCGCACGATCCACGCCAGCGCGATCGCGAGCGCGACGAGCAGCGCGGTCGCGATCCACACGACAAGCTGCACCTGCGACGGCAGGTCGAGCAGCAACAACGTGATCGGCACGCCGATCACGATCGTCGCGATCGCGGTGTACAGCGTGAGCAGGTTGAACATCACGACCGCCGAGACCGCGAGGCTGGTCGGCACCGTGTGCGCCAGCGAGGTGACCTTGACCGGCTCGCCGAGCGAGTTGCCCGGGGTCAGGCGGTTGATCGCCATGCCCGACAGCTGTGCCGCGAACGCGGTGCGGTAGCGGATCTGCGTGCGCGGCCGCAGCATGCTGTAGATCGCGAACGCGTCGCAGCACGCCGACGCGACGTCGATCGCCGCGATCACCACGAACGACGCGCCGATGCCGACGATCGCGTCTTGCAGCCGATCCCAGCCCGGCTCGCGCATCACGAACGCGAGCGCGACCGCGCCGATCGCGAGCACGATCACGTTGAACAGCCGCTTCTTGCGGTGCGGCACGCTAGTCGCCTACCAGGAACACTGCCGCCGCCGACTTCATCCGTGCACTATTGCATGCGACCCTGTCGGGATGGAGAACGTGTCGCTGCGCACGACGGACCAGGTGTTCACGGGGATCGCCGGAGCGTTCGCGGTGTTGCCGCTGTTCGCGAGCTACTCGGTGACGACTGACTCGTCGTATCGCGACTACGTCGCGATCGCGGGTGGCGCCATCGCGGTGCCGTGCGCGCTCGTCGCCGCGCTGCTCGCGATCAAGTACCGCGGCGGCACGCTGCGCATCGGCCTCGCGTTCGGCGCGCTCGTGCTCGGCGGGTTCCAGCTCGCGCGCGGGCTCGGCGTGTTCGCCGACACCGGTGGCAGGACCGAGGTCGCGATCCGCGAGATCTCGCCGCCGCCCGAGCCCGAGCAGGCGCCACCCGAGCCCGAGTCCGTCCAGCTCGAACGCGCGTGCAACGCCGGGAAGCCCGACGCTGCCGCGTGCACGAACTTCGGCGTGATGGTGCTGCAAGGCCACGGCGTCGCGAAGGACGAGAAGCGCGGGCTGGAGCTGTTCCGGCGCGCGTGCGAGCTCGGCGATGCGGTCGGCTGCCGCAACGTCGGCGTGCTGTATCGAGATGGTGTCGGCGTCACCGTCGATCTCGCGCAGGCGCTGACGTTCTTCGACAAGTCGTGCGGATTGCAGGATTACTCGGGCTGCCACTCGGCCGGGCTCGCGTACATCCAAGGTTTCGGGACGAAGAAGGATGCCGCGCGCGGCGCGAAGCTGCTGGCGACTGCCTGCGATCAAAAGGAGGCCTCGGGCTGCTTCGACCTCGGGGTCGCGACCGAGGCCGGCGATGGCACCCGGAAGGACCCGAAGAGGGCGCGCGAGCTGTACCGGCAGGCGTGCGACGGCGACGACGATGCCGGCTGCAACAACTACGCGGTCATGGTCTTGCGGGGCGAAGGCGGCCCGAAGGATCGCGCGCAGGCGATCGAGATGTTCCGGAAGGCGTGCTCGCTCCACAACGACAACTCGTGCGCCACGCTGAAGAAGCTGAAGAGCGAGTGACGCGTGACGCGTGACGCGGCGAGCGTCCGGCCGCCGGACGTGTTGTCCGAACGGCGGAAACCCGGACCGGACACGCACGTGCAAGCGCGCGAGATCGCGAGCGCGCGACCTGGCGCGCGGCGTGAAATGGCTCGCGGCCATGCCCAAGCTCGCACGCATGCATCCTCATCTTCACGAACCCGCCCTGCGCGCCGTGATCGACGCGGCGCCGCCGGTCGCCGAGCTCGCCCGCGCGATCCGCGATCCGGGCGAGCTACTCGCGAGGCTCGTGCTCGCATGCGGCGAGCTCGTGCACGGCTATGCCGAGCCGCCCGACAGCGTCGCGCGGCGGTGCGCGCATCACCGCGCGTGGGGCGCAGTCCGCGAGCTCGATCGCGGCGTGCTGGCCGCCAAGATCGGGCGGCGCGCTCCGGCCGGGATCGTCGCGAAGGCGCAACGTGCCGTCGATCGCGCCGACGTCATGGTCGGAGCGTTACCCGGTGTCGCCGCCGGCTAACGATCACGGTGTGTTGCGCCGCGTGTGCGACTTTCTGCGTGGCGCTCCTCTACCTTCTGTAAGCTGAAAAGAGGGAGCCCGCGAACATGCGTATTCATCTCGTCCTGACGTGCCTGGCGCTCGCGATCGCGAGCGTCGGCTGCAAGAAATCCACATCGACGGGCGGCGGCGGCGGCGGTGGCGGCGGCGGCGGTGGCGGCGGCGCCTGGCTGGTCGGCGCGGCTGGCCTCATGACCAACGTCCAGGATGACGGCGCGATCGGTGTCGACTACAACGCGCCGACCGATGCGTCGCTCAACGGCATCGCGTGCCGGTATCAGGGCGAAGCGTGGGTGGTCGGCGATCGCGGCACGCTGCTCTACACCAACGACGGGGGCACGACGTGGTCACCGGACGCGGTACCGACCGCGGCGAACCTGCGCGCGCTCGCGACGCAGGACGCCGGCCCGGTATTCGTGGCGGGCGACGGCGCGTTCCTCGAGACGATCGATACCGGCGCGACCTGGCGCGCGTTCGGCGACGGGACGCAGAGCTTCCGCGCGCTCGCGGCGGCGCAGGACGCCACGACCGTGCTCGCGCTCGGCGAGGACGGTGGCGTGTGGAGCTTCGACCAGGCGCGGTCGACGCTGGCGCGGATCGCGACGCTCGACGGCGCGCATGCCGTCGCGATCTCGCCCGACGGCGCCACCGCGTTCGTCGCGGGCGTCGGCATGTGGCGCTCGCTCGATGCCGGAGCGTCGTGGACGCAGCTCGCGGTCGATCCCGCGCTCGCGCTCGATGCGGTCAGCGTCGGCGAGGACGGCGGCGCGGTCGCGGTCGGCGCCGCCGGCGCGATCGTCGCGGTCGATCCGGCCGGCACGGTGACGGTGCAGCGCGCCGGCACCGCGAACCTGCACGCGCTCCACATCGCGGATGCCGACGACACCGACGCGCTCGGGTTCGCGGCCGGCGACGGCGGCGCGGTCTGGATGACGCACGACTCGGGCGCGACCTGGCAGCGCGGGCCGAACGTCGGCGGGCAGGTGCTCGGCGTCGACATGATCGGCGCGGGACACAACTGATCAAGGCGTCCAGGGACGTCACTTCTTCGGCAAGCCGTACAGATCGTAGAGCGCCGGCGTGCCGAGCCCGAGCTTGTCGAGCGACGGACGGATCTTCGCGAGATCGCCGACGATCGAGATCACGAGCTGGTTCGCAGGCACGAGCGCCGCGGCGGCGCGGACGTCGGCCGCGGTGACCTTGCGAACCTCGGCCGCGTAGTGCGAGTAGAAGTCGTCGGGAAGCCCGAGCACGGCGAGCTCGGAGAACGCGCTCGCGACCGAGCTGTTGGTCTGGAACATCGCGGGCAGTGCGCGGATGAGATTCTGCTTGGCCTTGTCGAGCTCGTCGGCGGGCAGATCGGCGGTGGCGAGCCCGTCGACGATCTGCAGCGTCTCGGTGATACCGTCCGCGGTCGACGGCGTCTCGATCGCGCTCGCGATCACGAACGGGCCCGGCGCGAGTCGCCAATCCATCCCCGCCGAGATCCCGTACGTGATGCCGAGCTGCTCGCGCAGGCGCTGCTCGAGGCGGCTCGTGAAGCCACCGCCGAGCGCGTTGGTCATCACCTCGAACGCGAAGTAGCCGGCATCGACGCGCGGCGGCCCGACGAGGCCGATGCGAACGTCGGACTGCTCGGCGCCGGGGCGATTCGCGACCAGGAGGCGGTGTGCGATCTTCTGCGCCGGCGCGACCGGCCGCGCCGGCGTTCGCGCGCCCGCCGGCTTCCACGCGCCGAGCCCGGCGTCGAGCTGCGCGCGCAGCTTCGCGCGATCGACGTCGCCGGCGACGACGAGCGTCATCGCGGCCGGATCCCAGTGCGCCTGGTAGAACCGCTGCGCGTCGGCGAGCGCGAGCTTGCCGACGTCGGCGCGATGGCCGCTGGCCGGGTGCCCGTACGCGGTGCCCGCGCCGTACAGCGCACCGTCGAGCACGATCCCGGCGACCTCGGACGGGCGATCCGGGCGTTGCTCGAGCGAGGTCACGCGATCGCCGCGGACGCGCGCGAACTCCTTCGGGTCGAACGCGGGCCGGGTCACGATCTCGGTCACGAGCGCGAGCGTCGGGTCGAGCGTCTTGGCGAGCGCGTGCCCGGTCACGTACGCGGCATCGCGGTCGACGCCGAGATCGATCTCGGCGCCAAGCCGATCTTGTTCCTCGGCGAGCGCGATCGCGGACCGCCCGCCCGCGCCTTCGTCGAGCAAGTCGGCGGTGAGCGCGGCGAGGCCGCCCTGCCCGACCGGATCGTCGGCGGTGCCGGCGCCGGGCGCGACCAGCTCGAACGCGACGATCGGCAGCGCGTGGTTCTCGATCACGAGCAGCGCGATGCCGTTCGCGAGCCGCTCGCGCACCGGAACGGGCGGCCGGAACACCGGCTCGGTCGCAGGCGCAGGCGGCTTGGTCCAGTCGGCGATGCCGGACTTGTCCCACGGCGCCGCCGACGCCGACGCCGCGACGCACGCGCATAGCCACGCGCGCCGCATCACGGGCGCACCTTCTTGCCCGGGTTGACCGTCAGCACGACGCGAGCCTTCGGCAACAGGTACGTCGCGGTCGCGGCCCGCACGTCGGCGGCGGTCACCGCGCGGTAGCGCGCGAGGTCCTTCGCGAAGAAGTCGGGATCGTGCGCGAGCACGTCGTACTCGGCGAGCCGCTGCGCGCGCGACAGCGTCGATTCGAGGCCCGACAGGAACTCGGCCTCGTGCGAGTTGCTGGCGCGCTCGAGCTCGCCGGCCTCGGGTTCTCCCGCGGCCAGCCGCGCGACCTCGTCGCTCACCTCGCGCAGGAGCCGCTTCGGATCGACGCCCGGCTTCGCGGTGACGACGACCTCGACCTCGCCCGCGAGCTCCTCGCTGTACGAGTACGCCGAGACGTCCTGCGCGATCTTCTCGGCGTACACGAGCCGCTTGTAGAGCCGGCTCGACTTGCCTCCGCCGAGGATCGAGGCCGCCACGTCGACCGCCGGCTCGTCGTGCGAGTATGCGGCCGGTGCTCGCCACGCGATGTACACGCGCGGCACCTTGACGTCGTCGGTGGTCGTCACCTCGATCGACTTCGCGAGCGCCGCCGGCGCCTTGTACGTCGGGCGCACGGGCTCGGGCGCGCGCGGGATCCACGCGAAGTATCTCGTGACGAGCGGCTTCACCTGCGCGAGCGTGACGTCACCGGCGATCACCATCGTCAGGTTGTTCGGCACGTAATACTTCTCGAAGAACGCGCGGACGTCGTCGAGCGCCGCCGCGCGGATGTCCGCGACATGACCGATCGGCGGCCAGTGATACGCGTAATCCGCCGGCCACAGGTTCTCCGCGACGACCAGGTCGGCCATCCCGTACGGCTGGTTCTCGACGCTCTGGCGGCGCTCGTTCAGCACGACGTCGCGCTGGTTGTCGAGCTTCGCTTGATCGAGCGTGTCGGTGAGCCCGGCGATCCGATCGGCCTCGATCCACAGCACCTGCTCGAGGAAGCTCGAGGTCGCGACGTTCTCGTACACGGTCGCGTCGCTCGAGGTCGACGCGTCGGACCAACCGCCCGCCGCCTCGAGCAGCCGATCCATGAGGCCGTCCGGCAGGTGGGCCGATCCTTTGAACATCAAGTGCTCGAACAGGTGCGCGAACCCGGTGTGATGCGCGAGCTCGTCCTTCGATCCGACGCGCGCCCACATCACCTCGTGCACGAGCGGCGCCTTGTGATCCTCGAGCACGTACACGCGCATGCCGTTCGCGAGCTCGAACTTCTGGTAGACGAGCTTCGGATCGTCGGCGTGCGCCCGCGCGGCGAACGCGAGGAGAATCACGAGGACCCAGCGCTGCATACGCGGATTGTGGGCGACCAACGCGCGGGCGACAATCCCGGAGATGCGCATCGCGCCGGCGGCCCATCCCTCCGGATGCCCGGCGGCCGGATCGCTACACGTGGACGCGCATGCGCCGGCGGCCGAAGTTGCCGATCGCGGCACCGAAGCGGCCCGGGATGCGCGTGCCGCATGCGGCGCACGCGCCCTGATCGAGGCGCGCGGACAGGATCTCGTACCAGTCGCGCTCGATCACGGCGGTGTGGCAGCTCGGGCAGTACGTGGCATCGGCCTCGCGGTCGTGCACGTTGCCGACGTAGACGTAGCGCAGGCCTTCGCCGCGGGCGAGGTCGCGCGCGCGGCGTAGCGTCGCCGGCGGCGTCGGCGGAATGTCCATCATCTTGTAGTCGGGATGAAAGGCCGAGAAGTGGAGCGGCACGTCGGGCGAGAGCTCGCGCGCGATCCACGCCGCGAGCGCCGCGAGCTCGGCGTCGGAGTCGTTCTTGCCCGGAATGACGAGCGTCGTGATCTCGGTCCACACGTTCGTGTCGTGCACGAGGTAGCGCAGCGTGTCCTTCACCGGCTCGAGGTGCGCCGCGCAGGTCTTCCAGTAGAAGTCGTCGGAGAACGCCTTGAGGTCGACGTTCGCGGCGTCGATCTTCGCGTACAGCTCGCGGCGCGGCGCGGCGTGGATGTAGCCGGCGGTGACCGCGACCGTGTACAGGCCGAGCGCGTGGCACGCGTCGGCGGTGTCCATCGCGTACTCGGCGAAGATCGTCGGATCGTTGTACGTGAACGCGACCGAGGTCGCGCCGGCGGCCTTGGCGGCGCGCGCGATCGCTTCGGGCGTCGCGGCGTCGACGAGCCGATCCATCTCGCGCGCTTTCGAGATGTCCCAGTTCTGGCAGAACTTGCACGCGAGGTTGCAGCCGGCGGTGCCGAACGACAGCACGCTCGTGCCGGGATGGAAGTGGTGCAGCGGCTTCTTCTCGATCGGATCGAGGCAGAAGCCGCTCGACCGACCGTAGGTCGTGAGCACCATGTGGTCGCCCTCGCGTGCGCGCACGAAGCACAGGCCGCGCTGGCCGTCGCCGAGCTTGCAATCGCGCGGGCACAGGTCGCACTGCAGGCGGCCGTCGTCGAGCGCGTGCCACCACCGTGCGTTCATGCCGCCCCCGGCGCCGGATCGACGTAGCGCTCGGCCGTGTAGCGCGAGTAGCGCACGTCCGGGCTATCGAACCCGCGCGGCAAGCCGGCCTTGCGCTTGAGCGCCGCGAGAAACACGGCGAGCTCGGGCAACTGCTCCCACATCACGGGCAGAAGCGTAGCGCGCGCGCCGCAATGTTCCAGCACGAGCCCGTCGACACCGGGCCGGATGTCGGCGACCGCGACCGGTTCGAGGTGCGAGAGCAGCGAGATTTCCAGATCGAGCACCGCGACGTCGCACAGCGCGAGCTTCTCGCCGCGCGGATCGTGCAGGCCGGCCGCGATCACGTGGTGCGCGACATCGTCGGCGATCGGCCGCACCGCGGTCAGCGTGCCGATGCAGCCCTGCAGCGCGCCGTCGCTCTGCCAGCGCAGCGTCACGAACGTGGCCGCACGCTCGCCGCACCACGGCTCGGCCGGCCGGCGCGCGGTCGGCCCGCCGAGCGCCTCGCGCAAGTGCGCGCGCGCCCACGCCGCGAGCACCGGGCCACGGGTCTTCACCGCGATTCCTCGTAGCATGCGAAGGCGCCGTAGCCCACGACGCGCGCGCGATCGCCGGCCGTGTCTCCCGAGCTGCGCAGATCCAGCAGCTCGACGCGCAAATGCTTCGCGCGTGCGAGCCACAACAGGCCGTCGATGCCGATCGCGCCGCACGCATCCTCGCCGTCGAGCGTCGCGTCGAGCGCGACGATCCGCTCGGCGGTGCGCGTGTCGCGGCGGCGGCCGACGTCGTACGGCTCGTAGTGCGAGAGATCCGAGCTGATCACGATCAGCGTCTCGCGTCCGCCCCAGTAGCGCTCGAGCAGGGCGCCGACCTCGGCCGGCGTCGCGCGCGATCCGATCACCGGCACGACACGCGCGCGCGGACACACGCGCTGCACGAACGGCAGGATGACCTCGAGCGCGTGCTCCTTCGCGTGCGCCGCGGGATTCGCCGCGAGCTCGCGTGCCTCGTCGGCGACCACGACCTCGCCGAGCGGCGTCGCCAGCCGAGCGGCGCCCGGCGTCGCGAGCCCGGGCACGAACACGCGGTGCGCCGGCCCGATCAGCACGACGCGCTCGATCGATTCGCCGTGCGGCGCGACGCGCGCGAACGCCGAGGCCGCGATCGGCCCGCTGTAGATGTAACCGGCGTGCGGGACGATCAACGCCTTCGGGCACGGCCCCGGCGGCACCGCGCGTACCGCCGCGAGCAGCGCGTCGACCTCGCGCGCGAGCTCGCCCGGGTCGCGCGGGTAAAACAGGCCGGCGACCGCCGGCGGCCTCGTGTCGAGCACACCCCACCATAGCCATTGCGGCGCACGCTGGGGGGGTCGCCGCGCCGCGATGGCGCGCGCGACCCGATCGCGCCACGCGTTCCGCGCACTTGGCCGCTGGCCCGCGTCTTGAGTAGCGCGCCAGCATGAAAATCTTCGTGATGGCCGCGTTCGTGCTGGTCCCCACCCTCGCCCACGCCGACCCGCGCGTGATCCGCATCGAGACCACGATCAGCGACGGCGCGAAGACGCTGTCGTCGCCGACCCTGCTCGTGCTCGAAGGCGCGCCGGCGACGTTCAAGACCACCGGGGGTGACACGACGCTCGAGCTCGGCTTCACGGCACGCCTGCAAAGCGGCCAGGTCGCCCTCGACATTCGCTACGACGAGAAGACCCGACAAGGCGTCGGCACGTGGACGACGCGCTCGCTGTCGACGCACGCGGTGGTGAAGGACTGCGAGCCGATCACGATCGCGATGTCGGACCGCCACCTGGTCATCACGCCTAGAACACGAACGGCCGCAGGAAGTGATCGTTGTAGCCGTGCGGGTGCTTGATCAAGTAGTCCTGGTGATAGTCCTCGGCGCGCACGAACGTGCTCGCCGGCTCGATCACGGTCACGACCGGCTTGCCCCATAGCCCGCTGTTCTCGACCCGCGCGATCGCGTCGTGGGCCTCGCGCGCCTGGTCGGGCGTGGTCGTGAAGATCTCGGAGCGATACTGCGAGCCCCAGTCGTTGTTCTGGTGGCCGAGCTGCGTCGGGTCGTGGCCGCGGAAGTAGTAGCGCAGCAGCAGGTCCTCGTACGAGATGCGCGTCGGATCGAACACGATGCGAACCGACTCGGCGTGGCCGGTCGTGCCCGACGACACGTCTTCGTAACCGACCGCGGTCGACTTGCCGCCGGCGTAGCCGACCTCGATCGACACGATGCCGGGTGCCTGCCGCATCACGTTCTCCATGCCCCAGAAGCATCCGCCCGCGACGATCGCGGTCTCGGTCCTGGCGGGACGAGGATCGGCGTGGGCGGTTGCGACCATCATCAAGACAGCTGCCAGAGTCGCGAAATTGCGCGTCATGCCTCTACATACGAGCGAGACGTCCCGGCGGTTACCGCGCGCCTCGCACGGTCAGGGAATGTTGTCGGGACCACAGCGGATCCTGGCGACTCTCGTGCGCAAATTGCGGAGATGCTTCGCTCCGCGCTCGCGCTCGCGCTCGCGCTCGCCGCTTGTGGCAGCAGCCACGCCGCGATGCCGGATGCTGCTCCGCCGCCGCCGGACGCGTCCGGCCCGTTCACCGAGGCGACGCCGAGCTCGACGCCGGTGATGATGAAGGTCTCGGGCGACGTGCTCGCCAATCCGGTCGTGCAGCCGATCTTCTTCGCGGTCGACGACCCGTCGATCGTATCGCAGACCAACACGTTCCTCGCGCAGCTCGCGACCTCGAGCTACTGGCCGGCGATCGCGACCGAGTACGGCGTCGGCGCGCTGACCGTGCGCTCGGCGATCATCACCGGCGAGACCGCGCCGACGACCGACACCGGGCTGTCGTCGTGGATCGCGAACCACTTCAACGGTCAGAACGGCTGGCCGGCCGCGCCCGACGCACAGACGATCTACGCCGTGTTCTTGCCGCCCAACGTCACCGTGACCACGCAGTTCGGCCAGAGCTGCGAGTCGTTCGGCGGCTACCACGACGAAGCGACCGGGCCGAGCAGCGAATCGATCGTGTTCGCGATCATGCCGCGCTGCCCGGGCGGCATCGACCTTCTGACCACGGTGACCAGCCACGAGCTGATCGAGGCGTCGACCGATCCACACATCGAGACCGCGCCCGCGTATGCGGT
>Ga0335083_10009613_pt1 | contig 11725 bp, 10 predicted proteins | sample Lox_Sample_42_FD_206716 | JGI IMG/M metagenome (GOLD analysis project Ga0335083, IMG submission 206716) | Soil microbial communities from Loxahatchee National Wildlife Refuge, Florida, United States - Lox_Sample_4.2 | ecosystem: Environmental > Terrestrial > Soil > Wetlands | place: USA... | reverse complement strand
AGATGAGCGCCCCGTACCTGATGGGCGCGACCATCGACTTCGTGGACACGATCGAGAAGCAGGGCTTCACCATCGACAACCCGAACGCCACCGGCTCCTGCGCCTGCGGCGATTCGTTCCACTGAGCTCGTCCACTGATCGGGCGGCCGAGCTGACCAGGCCGCCGGGCGGTTTCCCGCCCGGCGGGCCGATGCCCTAGAGTGCGGCAGTGCGCATAGCTATCACCGGGTCCATCGCGACCGACCACCTCATGACGTTTCCCGGCCGGTTCGTGGAGCAGTTCATCCCGGACAAGATGGACCGGGTATCGCTGTCCTTCCTCGTGGACAGCCTGGAGATCCGGCGCGGCGGCGTCGCCGCCAACATCGCGTTCGGGCTGGGCGTGCTGGGCCTGAACCCGCTGCTGATCGGCGCGGTCGGCGCGGACTTCGCGCCCTACCGGAGCTGGCTGACCGAGCACGGCGTGGACTGCGGCACGGTACGCGAGTCGGCTATCCACCACACCGCCCGGTTCGTCTGCACCACCGACACCGACGGCAACCAGATCGCCTCGTTCTACCCGGGCGCGATGAACGAGGACGCCGACATCAGGCTGGCCCCGGTGGCCGAGCAGGCGGGCGGGCTCGACCTGGTGCTGATCGGCGCCAGTGACCCCGCGGCCATGCTCGTGCATACCCAGGAGTGCAAGGACCTGGGCATCCCGTTCGCCGCCGACCTGTCGCAGCAGCTGCCCCGGCTGGGTGCGGACGAGGTGTGCGCGCTGGTGGACGGGTCGGCCTACCTGTTCTGCAACGAGTACGAAGAAGCGCTGATCGAGCGCAAGAGCGGCCGGACCGCCGAGCAGATCCTGGACAACGTCGGGGTGCGGATCACCACGCTCGGCCCGGCCGGGGCCAGGATCGAGCGGGCCGGGGAGACGCCGGTGCTGGTCGGCCCGGTGCCCGAGACCCGCAAGGCCGACCCCACCGGCACCGGCGACGCGTTCCGCTCCGGGTTCCTGGCCGCGGTGGCCTGGGGCCTGTCCCTGGAACGGGCCGCCCAGCTGGGCAACATGCTCGCGGTGCACGTGCTGGAGACGGTCGGCCCGCAGGAGTATGAGCTGAAGCCCGGCCCGCTGGCCGAGCGGCTCGGCGCGGTCTACGGCCCGGACGCGGCGGCCGAGGTCAGCGCCCACTACAGCTGACTTTTCTGTCTTAACGCCAGCGCCCGCCACTCACCCCTGGCAACGCCGGAGGGGACGGCCCTGGTGTGGGCCGCCCCCTCCTTGTAGCTGCTCGTCTGGTTAGCCGAGCGCGCCGACATCCTCGATGTAGTTGGTGGCAGGCGAGCCGACGCCGGTCGCGTCGTCGTACCCGGCGACGGCCTTCAGCCGGTCCGCGCCCTCACCGTTGAGGCCCAGGGTCCGCAGGTAGGTGAGCAGCGGGCCCTGCTTGGTGTACGGGTTGGTGTAGTTGTTGCGCACCTCGGCGAGGTTGCCGGACCCGAGCGGGTGGTCGGTCACGTCGTTGAAGCCCGCGGACAACGAGCCGTACGTGTCGTGCGCGTCCACGAAGTAGATCGTCGGGTTGGCGAAGCCGAGGTTGGCGCCCGCGGCCTGCTGGGCGTCCGCCTCGATGCCCGCGAACACCGGGCAGGCGACGCTGGTGCCGCCGATCCGGCTGAGCGCGAAGGCGTAGGTCTTCCCGTTCGGCTGCAGCGTGGTCTCGCCGACCAGGACGCCGGTGCTCGGGTCAGCGAGCGCGGACACGTCCGGCACCACACGCATCGGAGTGCTGCTGGTCGAGCCGTCCGGCAGCTTCTCGGCCAGCGCCGTGGGCACCACGCCCGCCTGGTAGGACGGCTGCTGGTAGGTGGTGCTCACGCCGCCACCACCGGATCCGTCGTACCACAGCGGGTACTTGCCGGGCGGGGTGTACTGCCACTTCTTGGTGCCGTTCTTGAGGTGCACCAGCGGGTCGAGAATGGTGCCCCAGGAGGTCTCCCACTCGTAGTTGTTGCTGCTGCCGATGGCCAGGCTGGTGCCGCCCACCGAGGTGACGTACGGGCTGGAGGTCGGGAAGTCGACCTGCCGCTGCGGGGAGGCGGGGTCCTCGCCCGGGGCCTCGTAGCCGCTGTCCCCGGAGGAGAAGTAGAAGCCGATGCCCTCCACGGCGCCCAGCTTGAAGATCACGTCGAACGCGTCGCCCATCGTGGAGTAGCTGGCCGGCTCGCCCCAGGAGTTGCTGACGATGCTGGCCAGGTCGTTGTTCACGATCAGCGCGTCGGCCTGGGCCAGGTCGGAGTCCTCGCAGCTGCCCGCGGCCACGTACCGGACGTTGGCGTCCGGGGCCATGCCGTGCACCTGCTCGACGTCGAGGGTCTCCTCGCCGTACCAGCCCTGCGCGTCGCACTCATCGGCGCCGGCCAGCGTGTACGGGCCCGCCTTGTACTGCTTGAACTGGCCATTCTTGAACGCGCCGACGGTGCTGTCCTCCAGCGTGGCGAACTGGTTGGCGTCGGCCTTGATGGTCGGGGCCGCGTAGGCGTCCACGATGGCCACCGTCTGGCCCGCGCCGGTCTCATGTGAGGCGGTCACGCCGTAGGCGCCGCGCACCTGGGACGGCGTGTAGCCGCAGTTGGTCCACGGCTGGAACTTGCCGTAGGCCTTGGGCTTGTTGGTGGCCGTCTTCTGCCCGTAGTAGGTCGAGCACGGGTTGGCCACCCAGTAGTTCGGCGGGGGCGGCGGCAGTGCGGGCTTGATCGCGCTCTTGGCGGTGTCCAGGCCGGCCACCGAGAGAACGTAACTAGCCACCGAGGACGGCGCGGAAGCCGCCGACTCGGGCGCCCGTGCGGACTGGCCGCCAGGACCGCGGAAGGTGCCGAAGGAGACACCGAAGGCCTTGCTGGCCGCGGCCACCGAGCCGCGCACCGCGACGAAGGCACCCGCCGGGCTGGCTGCGTTGACCCGGGTCACCGACAGGCCGGCCGAGGTGAGCCACTGCCGCACCGACGAGACTTCCGCCGCGGACGGGGCGAACTCCTGGCGGACCTGCTTCGCGGTCAGGTAGTGCCGGTAGTCGCTGCTCTTCGGGTTGGAGACGGCAGCCACCTTCGCGGTGAGCGCGGCCCCGTTGCTGGGGGCCAGGTACACCTTGGCATTGACGGTTCCGCTGGCCTTGCTGCTGAGGCGTTTCGCGGCAACGGCCCACACTGGGTGGGTGTTGGCGATCGCCCGTCTCGTGGTGCCCGCCTGCGCGGCGGTGGCGACCGCGAGCGTGCCGAGCGTCAATGCTCCGGCAGCGATCGTGGCGCTCACCACACGCAAGCGTGTGACGTGCGGCATGCACATTCCTTCCGTAGGGGCTGACCATGGCGCCTGATCGATGTGTCCTGGGTAACAGGCCACAACCCGTAAAGGTTCTTCCTGCCGGCGTATCCGGCGCAAGGTCTTACGCACATAATGCGTGCTTCTGTTACCTGGAATGGCTCCTTGTGAGGAGGGGGCTACCCTACGCCATTACCCCCAGGCCTGACCCGATTTAGGCACGCGGACGAGCAGCGCGGCCGGGCGGACCTCGATGGTCAGCGCCCGGCCCGGCGCGATCACCTCGCCGTCTACCTCGCGCGGCAGCACCACGCCGGCCTGGATCTCCACCCGGCGGGCCCGGTGCCGCTCCAGCCGCCGGTCGTCATGCCGGCTGCCGGTGATGACCCGGTAGGCCACCCGGCCCCAGGCGGCCGGGCTGGCCGGGGCCAGGATGGCCACGTCGAGCACGCCGTCGTCCAGCCGCGCGTCGGGCAGCAGGGCGAAGCCGCCGGGCAGCAGCCCGGCGTTGCCGACGGCCACCGACCGGGCCCGCCGGGTCAGCGGCGGGCGGCCGTCCAGCCGCACGGTGAACTCATGCCGCCGCCCGGGCAGCCGGGCCGTCCCGGCGGCCGCGTAGCCGAGCCAGCCGAACCGGTCTTTGAGCAGCCGTGGCGTCGCACTGACCACGGTGGCGTCCAGGCCGATGCCGGCCATGGCCGCGTACGGCATGCCGTCCGCCTCGGCCAGGTCGATCCGCCGTTGCTGGCCATGGAAGGCCACCGCGAGCGCCGCGTCCAGCCGCCGCGGCAGGCCGAGGGCCCGGGCCGCCAGGTTGGCCGTGCCCAGCGGCACGATGGCCAGCGGCACCGTGTTTCCGGGCACCGTGTTTCCGGGCACGGGGTTTCCGGGCGTGGGCTGGCCGGCCAGCGCCTGGGCGCAACTGCGGACCGTGCCATCGCCGCCGGCCGCGACGACGAGCGCGGCGCCCGCGGCGACCGCCTGCCGGGCCAGCGCCAGGCCCTGATCGCCACCGGTGGTCTCGAGGAACTCCGCGGCCAGGCCGCTGGCCTGGGCCGCCGCGCGGCATTTCCGCTGGAAGCCGGCGAGGTCGCGGACCCGCATCCGGTTGATGATGATCGCGGCGGCTGGCATGGCGAGGCACACGATAGCGTGGCGGTGTGGCCGCCTCTTTCTCCCTCTCCCTGCTGGCCGGCCAGGCGGGCGGCGCCGGTTACCAGGGGCCGCCGGAACTCACCGCGGCCCGGGTCTTCACTTCATGGACGCTTGACCTGCCCGTGCTGCTGGCAGTGCTGCTGGCCGGCGGCCTGTACCTGGCCGGGGTGCGCCGCCTGCGCCGCGCCGGGCAGCCGTGGCCCGTGGGCCGGCTGTGGTGCTGGTACCTGGGCGGTCTGGGCACGCTGGTCATCGCGACCATGTCGTTCCTGGGCGTGTACCAGAACATCCTGTTCTATATCCGCTCGGTGCAGACCATTCTGCTGCTCCTGGTGGTGCCGCTGTTCACCGCCCTGGGCCGGCCGCTGACCCTGGCCATCGCCACGCTGCCGCGGCTCGGGCCCCGGCTGGACGCCCTGGTGCACGGCCGGGCGCTACGCCTGCTCACGTTCCCGGCCGTCACCACGCTGGTGCTGGTGGTGGTGCCGTTCGTGCTGTACTTCTCGCCCTGGTACGCGGCCAGCCTGCAGCACGCCGCCGTGCGTGAGGTGACCTACCTGGCCCTGCTGGCCCCGGGGTTCGTGTTCTTCTGGACGTTCCTGCGGGTCGACCCGGTGCCTAAGGAGTACCCGTACCTGGTCGGGCTGTGGGTCAGCGCGGGCGAGGTGGTCGGCGACGCCGTGCTCGGCCTGGCCGTGCTGTCCAGCCAGACCCTGCTGGCCGGGGCGTACTATCACGCGCTGGCCCGCCCGTGGGGGCCCAGCCTGCGCAGCGACCAGATCATCGGCGGGGGAGCGCTGTGGGTGCTCGGCGACATCGTCGGGGTGCCGTTCCTGGCTGCCCAGTTCATCCAGATGATCCGGGAGGACAAGGTCGAGGCGGCCACGGTGGACGCGGAACTAGATGCGGCCGAGGCGGCCGCCGCGGCCGCGGCCTCGCCGGGTGAGGCGCCCGCTGAAGAGCAGCCCTGGTGGGAGAAGGATCCCCGGTTCGCCGACCGGTTCCGGCGGGCTCAGTAAGTCCGCTTGACCAGGAACGCCCAGCCCCGCGGCAGCGCGGTCTCGACCACGAACTCCTGGGACTTCATCATGCACCAGGCCGGGATGTCGGTCTGCGCGGCGGGATCGTCGGCCAGCACGGCCACGGTGGCGCCGATCGGGACCTCGCGGATCCGCTCGGCCAGCATGATGATCGGGATGGGGCATTTGCGGCCGAGCGCGTCGATGGTCAGCATCGGTGCTGGGCGCGTCGGGGGAGTCATGCGCCTGCCTCTCTATGCCGATCCGACCGGGAACCTGCGCTAGTACCGATCGTCGCCCATTCCACTAAGAGGGTGAGGATACTCCGCGACGACCCCGTTCTCTGCCGAGTCCTCCGCATGCATGGTGCCACGCAGAAGCGATACCCGCACGTTGCGGTCCGTAAGCGCATCGGAGCAGGACACGCGGGCCGCCAATCGGGGTCCCCCGCATGGCTTCGGGAGGCTGCACGATACTGTTTGCACGACAGCCTGTAGGACGAGCCATGACCTGCCCGTGCAGCCGGGAGTCATTCCGCTGGGAAGGCAACCTGTGAGCCCCACCCCCGGCGCCCCATCTCAACGGGGCGCGCATGATCCGGGCCGTATGCCCGGAGCCGACACCGCCCGCCGGGTGCGCCGCTGGGCGCTGCGGTCGGTGCTGCTCGGTGCCGTCGTGCTGGGCACGGCGGGGTGCCAGTCCACCACGTTTACCCGGCTCGGCCTGCCCGTGCCCGTGACCAGGCAGGGCGAGGTCGTGGTCACGCTGTGGCGGGGCAGCTGGATCGCGGCGTTCTGCGTGGGCGCGGTGGTCTGGGGCATGATCCTGTGGGCGGTGATCTTCCACCGCAAGAACTCGGACCGGCCGCCCCGGCAGGTGCGCTACAACCTGCCGATCGAGATCATGTACACGGTCGTGCCGTTCGTCATGGTCGGCGTGTTCTTCTTCTTCACCGCCCGGGACGAGAACTACATCAACAAGCTTCCGGCGCACCCCGACGTCACGGTGAACGTGACCGGGTTCCAGTGGAGCTGGCAGTTCGGGTACCCGCAGTACACGGTGACCGGCAACGGGACCGGCATGGTGACCGAGCAGGGTCAGCCGTGGCCCGGCCGGCTGCCGCTGCTGGTCATCCCGGAAAACGAGACGGTCCGCTTCAACCTGGTCTCGGTGGACGTCGTGCACTCGTTCTGGATCGTCCCGTTCGAGTTCAAGCGGGACGTGGTCCCGGGGCACCCGAACCACTTCGAGGTGACGCCGGTCAAGACCGGCACGTTCATCGGCCGCTGCACCGAGCTGTGCGGCGTTTACCACAGCCGGATGCTGTTCCGGGTGAAGATCGTCACCCCGGCCCAGTTCCGTACCTGGATCAGTGCGCAGCAGCAGGCCCAGAGTTCAGCAGGGGGTGCGTGACGTGACCACCATCGAGCAACCGGTCGTGACCCCGGGCACCGGGATCGCGCGGGAGCGCAAGGGCTCGATCCTGGCCAGCTGGCTGTCCTCGACCGACCACAAGGTCATCGGCCACCTGTACCTGATCACCTCGTTCGCGTTCTTCCTGATCGCCGGCCTGATGGCCATGATCATGCGGGCTCAGCTGTTCGGCCCGGACAACCACATCGTGTCCGATCAGCAGTACAACGAGCTGTTCACCATGCACGGCACGATCATGCTGCTGCTGTTCGCCACCCCGCTGTTCGTCGGGTTCGCGAACGAGATCATGCCGCTGCAGATCGGCTCGCCGGACGTGGCGTTCCCCCGGCTCAACCTGCTGAGCTACTACTTCTTCCTGTTCGGCGGCATCATCCTGCTGATCAGCTTCCTCACCCCGGGCGGGGCGGCGTCGTTCGGCTGGTACGCCTACGCCCCGCTGACCAGTTCGGTGTACTCGCCGGGCATCGGCGGCGACATGTGGATCATGGGCCTGACCCTGTCCGGTCTGGGTACCATCCTCGGGGGTGTCAACTTCGTCACCACCATCATCTGCATGCGGGCCCCCGGCATGACCATGTTCCGTATGCCCATCTTCACCTGGAACATCCTGCTCACCAGCCTGCTCGTGCTGCTCGCGTTCCCGGTGCTGGCCGCGGCGCTGCTGGTGCTGGAGATCGACCGTAAGCTCGGCGCCCAGGTGTTCAGCGCGAACAGCGGCGGGGCCATCCTGTGGCAGAACCTGTTCTGGTTCTTCGGCCATCCCGAGGTCTATATCGTGGCGCTGCCGTTCTTCGGCATCGCCACCGAGGTGCTGCCGGTGTTCAGCCGCAAGCCCTGCTTCGGCTACAAGGGCCTGGTCGGCGCCACCATCGCCATCGCCGGGCTGTCGCTCACCGTGTGGGCGCACCACATGTTCACCACCGGCGCGGTGCTGCTGCCGTTCTTCTCGTTCATGACGTTCCTGATCGCGGTGCCCACCGGGGTGAAGTTCTTCAACTGGGTGGGCACGATGTGGCGCGGCCAGCTCACGTTCGAGCCCGCCATGCTGTTCGCCATCGGGTTCCTGGTGTCGTTCCTGTTCGGCGGGCTGACTGGGGTCATCCTGGCCTCACCGCCGCTGGACTTCCACGTCAGCGACTCCTACTTCGTGGTCGCCCACTTCCACTATGTGCTGTTCGGCACCGTGGTGTTCTGCATGTTCAGCGGGTTCTACTTCTGGTGGCCCAAGTTCACCGGCAAGATGCTCGACAACACGCTGGGCAAGTGGCACTTCTGGACGCTTTTCATCGGGTTCAACATGACGTTCCTGGTGCAGCACTGGATCGGCATTGAGGGCATGCCGCGCCGGGTGGCCAACTACCCGTTCCTGCCGGGCGACGTGACCACGCTGAACCAGATTTCCAGCATCGGCTCCTGGATCCTCGGCGCGTCCACGTTCTTCTTCCTCTACAACGTGTACAAGACCTGGAAATACGGCGAGCAGGTCACGGTGGACGACCCGTGGGGTTACGGCAACTCCCTGGAATGGGCGACTTCCTGCCCGCCGCCCCGGCATAACTTCACCCGGATGCCGCGCATCCGGTCCGAGCGGCCCGCGTTCGATCTGCACTATCCACACATCCAGTCGGGCCGGACGCATCAGCAGCGCATCGCGGAGCACGCGGGCGAGAAGGTGTCAGACAGATGAAGTTCGAGGGGTTCCTGTTCATCGGCTGCGCGATCTTCTTCGGCGCGGCGGACATCGTGTACTGGTACTTCTCCAAGGACCCGACCGGCACCACCGCGCTCGCGCTGTCCGTCGGGCTGGCCTTCCTGACCGGGTTCTACCTGCTGTTCACCGGACGGCGGCTGCCGCCGCGGCCGGAGGACGACCCCGAGGGCGAGATCGCCGAGGGCGCCGGGGAGCTGGGCTTCTTCAGCCCGCACAGCTGGTGGCCGCTGTACGTCGGCCTGGCCGCCGGGCTGGCCGCGCTCGGGGTGGCGATCGGCTGGTGGCTGTTCCTGATCGGGCTGCTGTTCACCTTCCTGACCGTGATCGGCTTCGTCTTCGAGTACTACCGCGGCATCTACGCGCACTGAGGTCATGGCTGGGACGGAGACGCGGCCTGATGACTGATGGCTTAGACCCCACCCGGCCCAACATCGCCCGGGTCTACAACTACTGGCTCGGCGGCAGCGACAACTACGCCGCCGACCGCGAGCAGGCGGAGCAGCTCCTCCAGATCTACCCGGGCATCGCGGACGCCGTGCGGGCCAACCGGCAGTTCGTCGGCCGCGCCGTGACCTGGGCGGCGCGGGAGGGGATCGGGCAGTTCGTCGATCTCGGTGCGGGCCTGCCGGCGTCGCCGTCGGTGCATGAGACGGCTCGCGCGGTGCTGCCGGGAGCGCACGTCGCCTACGTCGACAACGACCCCGTGGTGATCTCCCACGCCCGTGCCCTGCTGGCCACGGACGACGGCGTCGCCGCCGTCCCCGGCGATCTGCGTGACCCCGCCGCCGTCCTGGCCAGTGAGGGCGTCACCGAGGTCATCGACTTCCACCGGCCTGCCTGCGTGATCCTCGCGCTGGTCCTGCACTTCTCCGACGCGGCGACCGCCCGGGAGATCACCGCCGGGTACATCTCAGCGCTCGCTCCTGGCAGCTGCGTGGTCCTGTCCGTGGGAGGCAGCGACGATCCCGGCGGGCGGGCCACCTCCGCGTACACGGCCGGCACTCTGCATACGCACAGCCGCGAGCAGGTCGCGAGCTTCCTCGCGGGCCTGGACCTGGTGGCGCCGGGGCTGAGCGACGCGCGGGCGTGGCGGGCCGGATGGGGTGAGACGCTGAAACCACAAGCCAGCTACGTGCTGGCCGCGGTCGGCCAGAAGCCCTAGCCCCGCCATTTGCCGGGGTTTTACCAGACCGGCGGTACCCCCCACTCCGGTGGCTTGTGCGTGAAGCGTAGTGTTTTGCCTGCGGTGGCTACGGGGAGTTAGTTAAAGTCACTTCGGAGCTATGGGGGTAGCTCAATGTCGGGGGACATTTCGCACACCATCCGCAAGCTTGGCCATCGCGGGCCGAAACAGGTCATCGTGGCCGGGGCTGGCGCGGCCGGCCTGCTGCTGGCCAGCTCGTGCAGCGGGGGTGCGGCCGCCCCGCACGCGGCCCAGCATCCGCCCGCCAACGTCACCATCACCAGCGGGAACGTGACCTTCAGCTCGGCCGCGAGCGGGCCGGGGCAGGCCCTGCACGCGGCCGGTTCGGCGCACCCTGGTGTGCAGCTGGACCGCCGCCCCGACCTGGGTGTTCAGGTCACCGCGCAGCGCGGCACGCTGACCGGGGTAACGGTGCGCAGCGCCGCAGGCCACCTGGTGGCGGGCCGCTACACCGGTGGGGCGCAGGGCTGGCACACCACCTGGGCCCTGGCGCCGTCGCAGACCTATCAGGTCAGCGCCACCGCGGTGAACAGCAAGCACAAGCGGACCGAGATCAGCGGGACATTCCGCACTTTCCGGCCCGCGCACAGCATCGTGGCCAGCACGACCCTCACGCCGCAGCAGGACTACGGCATCGGCATGCCGATCATGATCTCGTTCAGCCGCCCGGTGGCCAACAAGACGGCCGTCGAGCAGTCGCTGCAGATCACCTCCAGTAAGCCGGTGACCGGCGCCTGGTACTGGATGAACAGCAAGACCGTGTGGTTCCGGCCCGAACGGTACTGGCCCGCGCACACCCACGTGCAGGTCACCGCGCACCTGGCCGGGGTCCAGGTCGCGCCGGGGGTGTTCGGCCGGTCCAATCTGAGCCAGCACTTCCAGATCGGCAATTCGCTGGTCGTGGTGGCCAACACCGCCACCCACTACATGAAGGTGTGGTGGAAGGGCCGGCGGATCGGCGACTGGCCGATCAGTACCGGGCGGCCGGGAATGGACACCGCCGACGGCCGGTACCTGTCCTTCGACATGGCCAACCCGGTGGACATGAACTCGGCCACGATCGGCATACCGGCGGGCAGCCCGGGCTACTACAACGAGCTGGTCTACGACGCGGTGCAGTTCACCGCGAGCGGGACCTACATCCACAGCGCCCCGTGGTCGGTGGGCGAGCAGGGCATCGTCAACGTGAGCCACGGCTGCGTCAACCTGGGCCCGGCCAACGCGGTCTGGTACTACAGCCACTCCATGCTGGGCGACCCGATCAGCGTGGTCGGCAGCCCGGTCCGCGGCACCTGGAACAACGGCTGGACCATCTACTTCCTGAGCTGGCACAAGCTGCTGGCCGGCAGCGCCACCGGCGAGGCGGTGCTGGCCTCGGCCACCGGCAGCCAGTTCGTGCCGGCGTCCTCGGTGACGGCGCCGGCCGCCGGGCCGGCCGCCCCAGTGCAGGTCACCCGCCTCCCAGCGCCCTGAGACACCCCGAGAACCCTGAGGCGGCCCGCAGCCGCCTGGGGCGAGCCTGAGCAGGCGCTGGCAGGGCCGCGCGTTCCCAAGGCTGCGCCAGGTCCGGTGTGCATGAATGCCGCATTGATGCACACCCGACTACATGAATGCCTCATTCATGCAGTCCCCAGGGCTGGCTGGCGGCCAGATTGCCCCGGGGCGGGAAGGTTGATCAGCTGCGCCGGTATGTCTAGGGGGCTGAGGCTGGAGGGTTAGGAGAGCGTCGCGGCCAGGACCCGGGGTAGCCCGGGGTCCTGGCCGCGATGTCGCTGTGCGGACGCTGGCTAGTGGCTGCCGGAGTCCTCCGGGCCGTCCGCCTCGCCGTCGCTGGCTGGCTCGCCGGCCGTCACCGCGGCCCGCTCGGCCTCGTGGTGGCCGTTGCCGTGCCCATTGCC
>Ga0335083_10009612_pt1 | contig 11725 bp, 7 predicted proteins | sample Lox_Sample_42_FD_206716 | JGI IMG/M metagenome (GOLD analysis project Ga0335083, IMG submission 206716) | Soil microbial communities from Loxahatchee National Wildlife Refuge, Florida, United States - Lox_Sample_4.2 | ecosystem: Environmental > Terrestrial > Soil > Wetlands | place: USA: Florida... | reverse complement strand
ACCCAGACCTGCGGGCGAGCGCCGCGGACGCCGCGTCGCTGGTGCCGTTCATCCGGCGCACGCCCGATCCCACGCTGCAGCTGGTGCGCAGCACGCTCATCGACGGGCTGGCGCGCGGCGGCCGCGACCTGTCGTCGGAGATCGCCGGCGCGAACTTCGCGACCGTGCAGGCCGGCACGCCCGCCGCCCTGGACGCCGTCATCCGCGACATCCACCGCGACCGCGACCGCGCCTACGGCGCGCGCGGAAGGTAGAGCGCGACCACCGTGCCGGCCGGGCTCGAGTCGAGCTCGATGAAGCCGCCGCAACCCTGCACGGCGCCCTGAACGACCGCCAGCCCCAGCCCGGTCCCCTCTCCTGCCGGCTTGGTCGTGAAGAACGGCTCGAAGATGTGGGCCCGCACCTCCTCAGGCATCCCTTTGCCGCTGTCGCGGACCTCGACCCGGACGTAATCGCCGGCCTGGACGGGCGCGTTCTCGGCGGAGATCACGATCGGCCCGCCGTCGGGCATCGCGTCGCGGGCGTTGACCACCAGGTTCATCAGCACCTGCTGAAGCTGTGCGGGGTCCATGAAGATCGGCCAGAGCCCGTCCCCCAGCCGCGCGTCCAGCAGGTTCGCGGGGCGCGCCAGGCGCCCGAGGATCCCCTCGGTCTGGGCCAGCGTCTCGGGAAACGACAGCCGGCGCGGGGTGGTCGGTTGCTTGCGGCTGAAGGTCAGCAGCTGGCGGGTCACCCCGGCCGCGCTGTCGACCGCCTGCAGGGCCTCGTCGAGCATGTCGGCGGCCGGGCTGCCGGAGACCAGGTCCTGCCGCGCGACGGTGACACCGCCGGAGATCACCGTCAGCAGGTTGTTGAAGTCGTGCGCCACGCCGGCGGCGACCCGCCCGATCGCCTCCAGCTTCTGCGCCTGCTGCAACTGGACGGCCAGGGCGGCCGCGCGCGCCTGGGCCTCCTGCACCTCGGTGACGTCGCGCCCCTCCGGGATGATCTGCACGACATCGCCCCGGACGTCGCGCACCGGCATCAGCGAGAAGTCGATGGCCCGCACCCTGCCGCCGGCCGCGGCGTGGGTGGTTTCGAAGCGGACGAACTCGCCGGCCGCCGCGCGCTCGATCGCCTCCCGCAGCCGCGCCCGCTGATCGGGGTCGTGCGACCACCAGCCGGTCTCCCAGAACGGCCTGCCCAGCACCGCCTCCTGCGGCTGGCCGATCATGTCCAGCGCCGCGCGGTTGGCGGCCAGCAGGTTGCCGCGGCGGTCGAGCAGGCCGATGAGCTGGAAGGTCTGGTCGAACAGCGTGCGAAACCGACCCTCGCTGACCGCCAGGTCCTCGGTTCCGCGCTGCACGCGTTCCTCCAGGAGGGTGCGGGCCTGTCGCAGCGTCGTGACGTCGCGCAGGACCAGCGTGCCGCCCAGCCAGCGCCCGCCCGGATCGCGTAGCGCGGACCAGCGGGCGTCGTACCAGCGGCGGCCGTAGGTGCTGGGCGACGGGACCTCTTCCTGCCGTGGATCTTCGCCGGTCAGCATGGCGGCCAGCTCGGACCAGTCCTCCAGCGCCACGTCGGCGCGCTGGCCGACCAGCCCCTGGGACCCGCGCTGGAACAGCGCCGCCGCCACCTGGTTCGCGTCGACGACGCGCCCCAGGCGATCGACGACCAGCACCGCGTCGGTGAGGCGGTCCAGGACCGCCTCGCGCGCGATCGGCACCAGGTCGAAGAGCCGCCAGCGAGAGAGCGCCCAGGCCATCAGCAGCGCGCCGATCGCGAAGTAGACGTGGCTGACGTCGCGCTCGCCCTCCAGCCGGAGGTCCAGGCCCAGCCAGCCGACCCCGGCGACCACCGGGAACGCCAGCGCCGCGGCCAGGGCGGCGGTCTGCGCGCGAAACGGCGACCGCTGCCGGGGGATCATCCCGACGACCATCCCGACCGCCGAGACCGCCAGCACCAGGATCTCGCTGATGTACGTGAGGTCCCACGCGGTGAAGTCGTAGACCAGCGCGCCGTAGGACGGCTCCAGGTGCGCGCTGCCCCGCAGCCCGTGCGTGACCGGGTCTGCCAGGATGATCAGCGTCGGCACCAGCAGCGCCGTCGCGATGGCCGCCAGCAACCACCCGGGCAACCGGCGCCCCGCGTACAGCGCCGCGAAGACCAGCATGAAGAACGCGGCACCGACCGTCGGCAACGTCTCGAAGCAATCCCAGGCGACCTTGGCCGCCAGGCTGACGCTCGCCAGCTCGCCCAGGTGTCCGGCGTTCCAGACCGCCTCCGAGACGACCAGCCCGACGAACGCGATCGCGGCCGTCGAGGCGGCCCGACGCCGCCAGGCCCAGACCGCGACCCCGACCGTCGCCGTCAGGCTGATCGCGCAGATCTCGATCGCAACCAGGGCCGGGCGAAAGGCCGCCGCCGCCGTCCCACCAACGCCACCCATGGCGTCCATGGGCGGAGTCTCGCGCCGACGGGCCGCTCAGGCAAACGGGCGCGGCGAGCGGGTGGACTTTTGTCCGCCCGGGTCGTCGCGGGCGGACAGCGCCGCGTCTCGCGCGCCGGCGTGCGCCGCCGGCAGGTTGATCGCCCCCTCGACCACGTAGAGCGGGCGCCGCTTCACCTCTTCATAGATCCGGCCCACGTACTCGCCCAGGATGCCGGTCATGAGCAGCTGCGCCGAGGAGCCCAGGCCCACCAGGATCATGATGGTGGTCCAACCCTTGACCGTCCCGGTGCCGAACAGCTTCTCCCACAGCGCCCAGACGCCGCCGGCCATGGCCGTCACGCCGGCCAGCAGGCCGAACCAGATCGCCATGCGCAGCGGGATGGTCGAGAACGACGTGATCCCGTCGATCGCGAAGCGGAGCATCTTGCGGAACGGGTACTTGGTCTCGCCGGCAAACCGGGCCGGCCGCTCGTAAGTGACCGCGGTCTGGCGGAAGCCTGCCCACCAGACCAGGCCGCGAACGAAACGGTGCTGCTCGCGCAACGCGCGCAACGTCAGCACGACCGGCCGGCTCATCAGCCGGAAGTCGCCCGCGTCGATGGGGATCGAGGCGCCCCCCAGCATGACCCGCAGCAGGCGGTAATAGAGGGCGGCGGTGAGCCGCTTGAAGGCGGTCTCGCCGTGGCGGCGCGAGCGGACCGCGAACACCACGTCGAAGCCCTCGCGCCAGCCCTCGAGCATCTGGCGAACGACCTCGGGAGGGTCCTGCAGGTCCGCGTCCATCACCACGACCGCCTCGCCGTCGGCGTGGTCCAGGCCGGCGGTGATCGCCATCTGGTGCCCGAAGTTGCGCGACAGCGAGAGGACCTTGTAGCGCGGCTCCGCCGCCGCCAGCTCGCGCAACATCGCCAGCGACTGGTCCTTGGAGCCGTCGTTGACGAAGATGACCTCCCACGCGTCGCCGACACACCCACCCGCGGCTCCATCCAGGTCAGCCAGCAGCGCGCGCAGCCGGCGGTCGAGCTCCGGGATGATGGCTTGCTCGTTGTAGACGGGCAGAACGAGCGACAGGACTGGTCCCGCCATTGACCCTATATACCGGAATCGGGCCGTGCCGGGGGGATGACAACGACCCGGCGCCTCCGCATACTCCCAGCCCATTGGCCCGGAACCGGCAGTATTTCTTCCTCTTCGTCGCCATCGTCGGGTTTCTGCTGGTCCGGCTGTGGCTGCTGCCGCAGCGCGTGCTGGATCCCGACGAGCTGGAGCATGCCCATGCAGCCTGGTGCGTGTCCCGGGGCCTGCGCCTCTACCAGGACTTCTTCGAGCACCACACCCCCTGGTACTACTACCTGCTGCGCCCGTTCTTTCGGTGGTTCGCGGTCGATCAATCGTTCGACAGCGCGGTGCATTTTCTCTTTTTCGGCCGCGCGCTGTCGCTGGCGCTGACCGTCCCGTCGCTGGTCCTGGTCTGGTGGATCGGCCGCCTGTGGCGGGATGGGCGCACCGGCCTGCTGGCCGCCCTGCTGCTGGTCGGCCAGGCCTTCTTCATGCAGAAGACGATGGAGATGCGCCCCGACGTGCTGGCCCTCCCGTTCTACCTGCTGGCGCTGGGGTGTCTCCTGCGCGGCGCGCAGAGTCAGCTTCGCGAACGCTGGTTCGCCGGCGCTGGGCTGGCGCTGGGCGGCGCCGTCATGTGCACGCAGAAGATGCTGTTCGTCTTCCCGGGATTGGGGGTCGGGCTCGGGCTGTGGTGGCTGGGGGCGGATGGGCGGCGATCGAACCTGAAGGCCATCGCGGGATTCGTCCTGACGGTGCCGATCCCCGGCCTGCTGACGCTGGCGGGGTTTGCGCGGCAGGGCGCCGCCCGGGCGTTCATCAACAACAACTTCCTGCTCAACGCGCGCTGGAAGAGCATGCCGACCGACAACATCTACCGGCTGGTGGTCTCCAGCGCGCCGATCCTGGTGCTGGCGCTGATCGGCGTCCTGCGTGCCGCGGGCCGCGGCTGGCGCCACGGCCGCCGCGATCCGGGCGATCTGCTGCTCGGGTGCACGCTGATCGGCCTCTTCGCCGGGCTGCTGGCCATCCCGGTGGCGCAGCGGCAGTACTACCTGATGCCGCTGCCCTTGGCCTGCCTGTTCTCGGCCGACGCGTTGCTGGCGGGGCTGGATCGAGCCGCCGAGCGGGCGCGCCCCGCCCTGCTGGCGCTGCTGCTGGTGCCGCTGTCGATCATGCCGGTCCGCAGCCTGATCGAGGCCCACCGGCTGAACAACCAGGCCCAGCTGGCGCAGCTGCGCCAGGTGTTCGAGACGACGAAGCCGACCGACCAGGTGATGGACGGCTGGCAAGGCCTGGGCGTGTTCCGCCCGCACCCTTTCTATTACTCCTTCTTCCACGACGAGCTGAGGCAGATGCTGCCGCGGGACGAGCTCGACGGAATGATGAGCGATCTCGAGACGGGACGCGTGCGGCCCAGGCTCATCGCTCTGGACAGGAACCTCCGATCGATGGGGCCGCGCTTTCTGGCGGTCGTGCAGCAGCGCTACACCAGCCGCGACGGGTTCTTCTACTACGCGCGCGACTGAGGTTCGTCAGGGGACGTCGCGGACGCGCCAGAGCGCGACGTGCGCGTCCCGACGTATCAGCTCGAGCCCGGGCGGCGGCGCCCCGTCCCCCTGGCCCAGCAGGGCGCGAGGACGCCGGCGCAGCTCGATGTCGCTGACCACGACGTATTTCACCCGGGCCGATCGGAGCAGGCGCTCCATGGCCAGCCAGTCGTGGTAGTCGTCCACGCCCGACAGTCCGGTCTCGTCGGTCAGGTGCACGTAGCGATGCTCGAGATAGCGCTGCAGAAAGGGCGCGGTGCCGGCCAGCGCCTGGCCGGCGGGCATCTCGCGATCGAGCGGGGCCAGCGCCGCCACCTCCGCATAGGGGTGTCGGTGCACGAACGCCGGCAGCCGGGACAGCGACGTCACGGCCAGCGTGGCCGCGACCAGGGCCGCGCTGGCGGCGGTGCCCCACCTCCGGGGCAGCTCCTGGCAGGCGACGATCGCGAGCGCCGAGGCAATCGGGATCCAGATCAGCATCAGGCGAACCGAGGTGAAGAAGACGGCCGCGACGCCGAACGTGAAGAACGCCAGCGACACCAGCAACCAGAGCGCGTCGCGATCGCGGGCCCGGATGGCCACGACCACGGCGGCGACCAGCGGCGGGATGGCCCACCAGCCCATCAGGGGTGGGAGATCGCGGGCGAAGAAGCGCCCGAACTCGCCGATCGCGGATGTCACGATCGCCAGCGGCGCCCCGAGGATCAGCGCCCTGAAGCTGGAGGGCGGCGCGCGCTCGAGCAGCGACCAGTCGCCGTGCGCGTAGAGCTTCCACCAGAGGTTGCGCGAGTTGTCGTCGTAGAACGGCGTGCCGAAGAACCGCCAGCGAAGCCACCAGAGCGGCGCGAGCACCAGCACCGCCGCGCCCAGCGCCAGGATCAGATGCGCCGGCACGCGGCGACGACCAGCCGGCAGCGCGTAGGCCAAGAGCAGCGGCGGCACCAGCAGGGCCGCGTTCCCGCGGACCCAGGCGCCCAGCGCCACGGCCACCCCGGCGGCCAGCGCGGCCCCGATCGAGGGGCGGCGCAGGTACTCCAGCCCCGCCAGCAACGCCGCGGAGGCGAAGCAGGCAAACAGCATGTCGGTCGCGGCCTGCTCGCCGAAGATCCAGACGTTGGGATTGGCGATCGCCAGGGCCATCGCCCAGAGCCCGGTCCGCCGATCCCGAAGCCGCGCGCCGAACCCGAACGCCGTCAACACGAACCCGCAGGCCGCCAGGTTCGAGACGGTGCGCGCGCCCACGAAGGCCCCGCCGACCAGCGGCGCCAGGCCCGCGGCCAGCAGCACGTAGAGCGGCGGGTGAAACGGATCCCGCGGGAATTGACCGTGGAGGGCCAGCTCGGCCTTGTCGACGAACCGGTCCCGCTCGGCGCTGTCGGCCGCCTCGAGCCAGTGGTATCGGTGACCGAAGATCGCCAGCCCGACGAGGAACGCCAGGGCCAGGAAGTACTTAGGTCTCACGGGCCTGTTCGCTGGCGGTCGCGCGCGCCGGCGCGCTCTCGCGCAGGTAGTGCAGCCGCTTCATCTCGTGCCGGCCACGCGTGACGCTGTCGAGCACGAACCCGCAGGCCAGGGCCAGAAACGCCAGGATCATGATGGCGCTGGACAGGATCGCCGTCGGGAAGCGCGGCACCAGGCCGCTGCGCGAGTACTCCTCGAAGATCGGCACCGCCAGCCCGATCGACAGCCCGGCCAGTCCCACCGCGAACAGCGAGAAGAACGCCAGCGGTCGCTCTTCCTTGGCCAGCTTCAGGATGGTGCCCAGGATCCGGAAACCGTCGCGGAACGTGTGGAGCTTGCTGGCGGACCCCGCGCCGCGCTCGGTGTAGACGCTCTCGACCTCGGCGATGGCCATCCGCAGGGCCAGCGCGTGCACCGTCAGCTCGGTCTCGATCTCGAACCCGGTGGCCAGCACCGGGAACGACTTCACGAAGCGCCGCGAGAACACCCGGTAGCCCGACAGCGCATCGCCCACGTGGTCGCCGAAGATCCGGCGGATCGTCCCGCTGATCAGCGTGTTGCCCAGCCGGTGGCCCGCGCGATAGGCGTTGGCTCCCTTCGTCACGCGGACCGCGCTGACCAGATCCAGCCGGTCGTCGACCAGCCGCTGAACCATCCCGGGCGCCTGGCTGGCGTCGTACGTCCCGTCGCCGTCGACCAGGACGTAAACGTCGGCCTCGATGTCCGCGAACATCCGCCGCACGACGTTCCCCTTCCCGCGCAGCGCCTCCCGCTCGACCACCGCCCCCGCCTCCCTGGCGCGCTCGACCGTGCGATCGGTCGAGCCGTTGTCATAGACGTAGACCGTCGCCTGCGGCAGCGCCGCGCGCATCCCCCGCACGACCGAGGCCACCTCGGCTTCCTCGTTGAGGCAGGGGACGAGCACGGCGATTCGAACGAGGGACGCCGTCGGGGCGGACATCGAGCGGGCAAGAATTACCCTCGCCCCGGATCGGGTCAAGTTGGGCGCGCCCGAGGCGCGGCCCGTGCGATCAGAACCGGGTGCCGACGCCCAGTTGCGCGCGCACGAAGTTCACGCGGCTGTCGTACGTCGTGTCCATGACCTTCAGACTCTGGAAGCCCTTCTGGTATCCGAAGCCCAGGTTGATGAAGAGCCGCTCGGTCATGTCCATGGCGGCGCCGACGTCGAAGGCGACCACCGGGCCGGACGCGTTGCCGCCCCCGGACTGACCCAGCTGCGAGAAGCCGGGCAGCACCTCGGCGTAAAGCGTGACCGCTTCCGCGACCGGCACCAGGTACGCGATGCGGGCCATCAGGTCGTACTCCTTCGTGGCAGCAGGCGGCGCTCCCCCGAAACCGCCGGGATCTTGCTTGTAGCCGACGTTGAAGATCGCCTGAGGGGCGATGCCCAGGGTCAAACCAGCGATGACCCGATAGCTGACGGACAGGCTCACGCCGTAGGCGAACAGGGCGTCGGCGGAGGCCGTCGTCGCTCCGCTTGGAGTGGTCAGGCTGCCCGCCGCCATCCCGAGAAAGCTGACCCCCACCTCCAAGCGGCGCAGGGGCAGCTCGATGGGGACAGCCGGCGGCGGCGTGACGACGACTGGAGGCGGCGGGACCGGCACCACCGGAACAATCACGACCGGCGGCGGTGGCGCCGCAGGGACGGGCGCGCTCTCCTCCGCGCGAGCGCTCGCTCCGAGAGCGAGCAACATCAGACCGACCAGTGTGGTTGCTTTGCGCATCTTTTTTCTCTCTCTGGCCGCTAGAAGTAGAACGAGAACCGAAGACGGGCGCTGTACCCATCATCGTCGTACACGGTCGCGGTGGTGCCGGCCTCCAGAAAGTGGGCCCGCGAGTAGCTGCCGACCAGCTTGATGTAGAGCTGCTCGAACATCACGTACTGAACGGCCACGAAGCTCTGCCACAACCAGTAGTTGTCGACGATGTTGGGATTCGCTTTGTTGTTCTGATCGACGTCCCGGGTGAACATGCCGCCGACGCCGAACAGGACAGGATGCTTGGCGCTGCCGTTCGAGAAGTTGGCGAATCCGCCATAGCTCGTGCGGGTGTAGCTGTTCTGCGGGTCCTTCTGCCCGGTCCCGCCGATAGCTTCGACCGTGCCCTGCGCGGCGTTGAAACCAAATTCGATGTGCGGTTCGAACACGAACTGGACGGCGCCGCCCACGCCCCTGGACGTGGTTTCAGCCTCCGACGTCGTTTGCTGGGAGGTGATGCGCTGCCATTCCACCCCCCCCTTCAGCTTCAGCCAGCCGAAGTCGAGGATGGCCACTGGACGGGTCGCGACCTCCGGACCGCCGCCGGCGCTCCCCACGGTCGCCAGGCCTTCGAACCGGAGGTAGGGCAGCGGGTAGTAGTGGATCGCAAAGTTGCCGGCGGCGCCTGACGGCCGAAACTGGTTATCGGTCAGGCCGTAGAACTGGATCTGCGAAAAATCGCTCGACAGAACGGCGCCCTGGCGTTCGAACGTGTTCTGATCCAGCCCCAACCCCAGGTGAAACACCTCCCACCCTTCGAAGCGACCGATCATGAAGTCCCACACGTTCCATTGACCGACGCGCAACCAGAGGTCGTCGGTGTCGGCGCCACCGACCGAGGATCGTTCGATGGTTTGGTCCTCGGTCCCCACGAGCTCGACCTGGCCCTGGACGAACCAGTTATCGAACGAATAGGTGGGCGTGACCCGCAACAGCATGCGTCCCTGTTGTTTCCAGTAGGTCTGCGTGTCGGCCCCAACGGCATTGCTATCCGCGCCCCAGGGCCGGAACGTCGCGTACGAGGTGTCGAGCCAGCCCCAGCCGGATAGACCGACCACGAAACGATCGCGACCGATCTTGGCCGGCAGATAGGGCCATTGCAGGCCGTGGAACGTGAGCCAGAGGGAGCTGTACTTGAGTCCGCGGGTTTGTGGCTCGGGATACGCGGAGCCGGGCAGGCGCTGGAAACCGATCTCGGTGACCGGCGTCGCCACGGCGGCCGGCTCCGGCGGCGCCGGCGGCGATCCGGCCACAGCCGTCGCCTCGCGCGCAGGCGCGACCGGCAGTGCCGGTGGTGCAACCGGGACCGGCACCACCTCGACCGGCGCTGCTGCCGGCGCCGGTTCCGGTGGTGTGGGCAGAGGCGGCTCCGCCTCGGTCGCTGGGGCCTCGGCGACCTTGGTCCGGTCAGGCGAGGCGAGGAGCGCGGTCGGTGACCCGAGAACGACGAACGCGGTCAGGACGGCGGAGACGGTCTTGGCGCGACGAGAGAGTGTTTTCATTGTTGAACTGGCTCGGGGACCGTGTAGCCGTTGACGTTGATGGTCTTCGTCATGTCGGGAGAGAAGTTCGTCGAGCCGTCGCCCACCATGATCGTCATGGGACCGCTTTCGACGATCCAGTTGCCCTTGCCGGCGCCGGGAGTCGAATCTGTCGTGTCGAAGTAGTCGAGATCGGACACGCGAACGTTGATCGTGACCTGCTTCGCCTCGCCGGCCGCCAGACTGACGCGCGCGAAGCCCTTGAGCTCTTTCTTCGCCCGGCGGGCCTGGGTGTTGGGAAACGAGACGAAGACCATCACGATCTCGTCACCGGCGACCGTTCCGGTGTTCTTGACGTTGACGACTACCGGCAACACGCCCCCCTGCCCCAAGTTGCTGCAGCCGAGCTGAAGGTTGCTGAGCTCGAAGGTCGTGTAGCTGAGACCCGCGCCGAACGGAAACACGGGCGTCTTCGCAAATTGGTCGAAGTAACGATAACCGACGAAGTAATCGAACTGCGTCTGGCCACTTTGACCGTCGAACGTGTCGCCGTACTGGTCGAGGGTACCCCAGGTAAACGGAAGCTTGCCGGCGAAGTTGTAGGAGACACCGTTGACCTCACCTATCAACAGATCGCCGAGCGCCTCGCCGCCCCTCATGCCGGGGTACCAGGCCATCACGAGCGCAGGCACCTGATCGAGCCAGGGCACGTTGATCACGCTGCCCCCCTCGAGCACGACGACCATCGGCTTGCCAGTAGCGGCGACCTGTGAAATCAGCTTGTCTTGAATGCCCGCGAACGCGCCCGTCTGCTTCGCATCGAGCTCCAGCGCATCGCCGGCGGTCGCGCCGAAGCTGCGATCGGCCGCACCGGTGTATTGCTCACCCTCATCCTGCGGGGTGAGGCCGGCCATGACAACCACGAAGTCGGCGTTCGCCGCCGCAGCCATGACCGGGGTCAGGTCGCCGCCGGCGGTGTTGGTGGCAGTGGTAACGGTGATCGGACCACCGCCGCAAGTGTGGGCGTTCGGGTCCCAGGTACCGCCCGCGGCGATGCAGATTCCCTGATAAGGTCCCGCCGATTTGGCGGGGTCGGGATAGACGCGACTCGATCCAAGATCGCCGCCGCGCACATCGGTCGCGAAGTTCACCTGATCGTTGAAGGCGTTCGTGAGGTACGGAACCGTGGCGCCCACGACCGCGATGCTCTTCACCGATGGGCTGATCGGGAGCACGCCCCCCTGGTTCTTCAGGAGAACCATGCTCTCTACCGCGGCCTTCTTTGCCAGACCGACGTGGGTGTAATTGCAAGTGATCCGGCCGTTGTTATAGACCGTGACCGGAGCCTTGAGCCCGACGGAGCCCTTCAGCGAAGCGGAGTTGAACCGGTACTTCTCGTACAGAACGTCCTGGGCGGCCGCGTCGAGTTGCTGCTTCTTGATGTTCTTGGTGTTGAACAGGTTCTCGAGCTGTCCGTAATAGAGCCCCCAGGGCAACTCGACCTCCAAGCCGGCGTTGAGCGCCAGCTGCGCGTGCGTCTTCAGGGTCGTCGCGTCGGGGATGTTGTCGTACCCGGGCATCGCCCACCAGTCGCTGAGGATGAAGCCCTTGAACCCGAAGTCCTGGCGGAGAACGTCGGTGAGGTTGTGCCCGTTCTCGGCCGACTTGGTCGTGTTGACCTCGTTGTACGACGCCATCACCGAGGCGACGCCCGAGTCCTGGACCACCATCCGGAAGTGACGCCCGTAGATCTCTCGCAGCGTCTGCTCGTCCATGTCCGAGTCGTTGGTCTGGCGATCGGTCTCGACGTCGTAGCCCATGTAGTGCTTGGCGTCTGCGGCGATGTGCTGCTGGATGCCAACGACCATCGCGGACGCCAGCCGGCCGATGTGGTAGGGGTCCTCGCCATACGTCTCCTGGGCGCGGCCCCAGAACGGATGACGGAGCAGGTTCATGCAAGGCGCC
>Ga0335083_10009611_pt1 | contig 11726 bp, 13 predicted proteins | sample Lox_Sample_42_FD_206716 | JGI IMG/M metagenome (GOLD analysis project Ga0335083, IMG submission 206716) | Soil microbial communities from Loxahatchee National Wildlife Refuge, Florida, United States - Lox_Sample_4.2 | ecosystem: Environmental > Terrestrial > Soil > Wetlands | place: USA... | reverse complement strand
GAGAAGGATCAAAGGGAATCCATCCAGCTGTCTGCCACTGACCACAAGCACCCTATTTCCGACACCAGGAAAATCCTGCTCAATCTCGAGGTCCTGGAACGGCTCGTGATCATGTAGAACGCGGCCCAGCAGATCCCTGAGGTCCAGGATGTTCCAGCGGCAGTCTGAAATGGAGTAGAGGAGTTGGCCTTGGATTTGATCAGGAGAAACACGGAAAGATCGATAGAACGCGTGGTTCGCACTCCTGATTCTCATCCGGCTGTCAAGAACCAGAAGGGGCTCTGCCACTGTTTCTGCAACGGTTTCAACAATCGCGAGCGCTAAATTTTGCGTCTCTGGCATCGCTTTCCTTCGATACCTGCAACACTTGATGTTTGCGGCCCACCTTCGACGTAGCATGTTTCTGAGCTAGCGGCGAGTGGGCGAGGCTCATCCAGGATGGGTTCGTGCGCGCTCAGGAGGATACCAGGGTCTCGCGAATCAAACCAGAAAGATCGTTCAGACTGAATGGTTTCCGAATGAACGTTCAACTTTCCCTGCTAACGATGCGGCTGCCATCTCTTGGGTGTTTGCACTTGAAACGATAACTGGCATGGCTGGTCTCAGACGCTTGGCTTTTTCGAAGACCTCGCGGCTAGATGCTCCGGGAAGAGTGACATCCAACACGAGCACATCAATGGTTTCGTCGAGAGCTCGGATCAAATCCAGCGCGACACTGCCGCCGCGGGCTTCAATGACCGAAAAGCCTTGTTTATGGAGCGAAGTGGCTCTCTGTATGAGATCTTCGTCCTCCGCAACTAAGATCGTCGCCTCTGCTGATCGGATCTTGGCTGCCTTGGCGTACCAGATTGCCCGCGGTGTTGTTCCGTTAGGCTCGCCCTAACTGCACCGCAGTAAGATCTGAAACATCGTGCCCTTACCGAGTGCGCTCACAAGGCGGATTGTGGTGCTGGAAACTACGCCGCGCATGGAAGGAAGATGAATCAGTATCCATGCAGCGGTCCAGGTCCTGCGGATCTACACTCGCGGTCCAGCCATATCCCAATCCCTGTTGCAAGGTTCGGCCGGTAAATAGCAGCCAATGTCCGGACATTGTCTGGATCGGCAACCCACATCATGACCGGTGCGGCGTTCGCCATGGTTCTGAAGCGCCTCTTGCTTCCGTGCAGCGTGGCTTCGGCGCGTTTCTGGAGTTCAGTAACATCATCGATACCCAGGAGGATCTGCTGCAAGCCGTCGAGTTGCCGTGCGTTTAACACCCGAACTCTGTGCCCAACCTCTGGAAAAGTTTGCGCAATTTCGAAGTCTTGGACCGACTTGTGGCCCGGCAGAATGTGCTGCAGCATGTCTCGCAGACGCGGAATATCCCCTGCACCGTTTGAAAGGGAGAAGATGGGTTGCCCCTAGGCTTCGGCTGCCGACAGCCGGAACGCGCGATAGAAGGAGGGATTCGCCGTTTTGATCCGCAGCTTGGTATCGAGTACCAGGAGAGGCGTGACGGCCACATCAACGACCGACATGGCGAAGTCGCGAGCCTCGGTAAGGGCCGCGTTGTTCGACTGCAGCTCTTCGTTCACTGTATTCAGCTGCTCGTTGGTTGACTGGAGCTCCTCCTTCGCTGTCTCCAGTTCTTCGTTCAGACAGTGAAGCTCCTCGTTGGCAGAGATGGCCTCCTCGGCAGCGTTCTGACTCTCTTCCGCCGCGGACAGTTGATCTTAGATGATCGACAGGAGCCGCTGCCGGGCGTCCGCAAGGTCTTGCTTAAGTCGTGCGATCTCAAGGTCCCTGGGATCAGAGTCCGAGGGCTAAATTTGCAGTTCGCCTCGCGGTGTCTCGAACAAAACTAGAAATCCCCGCGGCCGCGCGCCACCCAGGGCGCTAAATCGACATAGATTCTCCAGGCGCCCCGCCAGCCTGGTACGGGACTCGATACTTTCGAGCGGCTACACCGCTGCCCTGCACCTGGCGAACGAGCTTCTCGACCTCGACGAAGTCTGGTGTCAGGAATGACTTGCCGGAGCTTCAAACGTTCTTTTTTCCTTGGACGACTGAGGTACGGAGCGTTCAAGCCGAGGATTTCAAGCACCTCCAACGCCTTATCGAGTACAATACCCGTTCCTTCGAATCTCGATAAGAGTCTGCGCTCGACTTCTTTTCGAACGTCGATGGCTTTGGCCGGTTGTTCGGCCGGACTTCCGCTCAACCGGTCGTAGGCATCAGCGGACCGGCGGCGGTAGAACAGATGCTGCTTTGCAGCGATCTCGTCCCTGACACAAATGGTGTGGGTGCCTTGTACGATTGAAAAGAGCTCCCCTGACTCGGTTTCAGAACGGCCCAAGACCAGAAACCCGCCCGGTCTTAGAGCGTAATGGAACAGCTCGACCACCAGCGCTCCCGCGCTCCCGGCAGAGATCAGCACATTTTGACAAATGATCAAGTCTAGCTTGGAGAAGGGAGGATCATGCATCAGATCATGGCGGCTTAACACACCCATGTCGCGCAGCGTCTTTCTGACTTGATATCCGCCATCGATCTTCGAAAAATGGCGATGCAGACGTTCCGCGCCGACATCCGTGGCTATGTTATCGGCATATTTGCCGCTGCGCGCCTTTTCCACCGCCGCAGCACGTCGCCGGGGTGGGCTGCAACGTGTCGTCTTCCGTAATGAAGGGTGCTGGCCGAGCTTGGCTAACTTCACGGCAATGGCTTCAGGCGCCAAAACGAAATCGACGCATCCCTGTCGATGGCCGCCCGCGGCATGGTATCGAATTTCGACGTCGCTGGATCTTGAGCAAACCTGATGCCCCCGGCCGCTTTCAGGGCTTCGAGACCCGCTGCTCCATCGCAGCCGGCTCCAGAGAGTACGACGCCGATCGCTAGAACGCAGGAAGTGATCGATTGGCGCGTGGGGGCCCGAAGATGCCGGCGCGCGCGGAGTCAATCTCAGAGCCTGGTTCGCGATCTCCAGCTCAACATCCGCTGGTATTACGTACAAATGGTTCCGTTCAATTGGATGGCCGTTCGTGGCCGGTTCGACAGGCACCGGACTGATCCGCGTAAGGATTTCGATCAAATTGCTGTGGTGCTTCGGATCGAGGTGTTAAACAAATACGAATGCGAGACCCGTATCTGCTGGCAGGTGCGCCAGGAGAAGCCTGAAGGCTTCCAGACCGCCGACGGAGGCCCGGGTTCCCGCAACCGGTATTGTCGTGCGTTCACTTTCTTAAGTCATCGATCCAGAAGCCCAAAATATGCCCCTACAAAGCTCAGCGACGCACCTCTGTTGCTTGGGAAGCCTCGGTTAATCGCATATTGATCTTTCAGCGAGTTGAAAGATTGTTGTGAGAAGATGTCAGCCATTTTGTAGCTGGTGTATTATTTTTCGGGCTGATTGTAGCACTGTTATGAAGTTTTGATAACCGGTCTGGAGGGTGGACGCAACGTAGTCGAGGTGCCGTTGCCATTCTCCCAGAGCTCTATTAGGCTCGTGATTCGTAGCGTCCTTACTGTTAAACATCTTTGGCAATCCACATTAGCCTCGCGAGCAGAGGCCATACAAGCTTGCTGCCCCGAATAAAATGGCCACTGTGCGAGGTTCTTGCAAATCTCCGCGCAAAAAATCATCCCTTTTGGCCCAACCTTGCCGAGAGTTCGGCTATTACCCTTTGTTCAAACACCATCAGCTATCAAGAGTGGCCTTTCCTCTCTTAGACAGCTCGTTTGCCCTCAGGGCGCTCGCAACGCGGTGCCAACGCCAAGCAAGCCTGTTAAACGGACTCCGGAGGAGCACATAGGGCAGCAACGCCAGGACCGCCGCCATGATAAGCGATTGGCCAGGATTAATTGCGCGGAAGACGATGATCTCATAGGCCAGATCAATGATCACCGCCGCGACGAAAACTTTTTGGATCTCCCTCCACCCCTCGCGAAGCAGTTGTTGTAGACGAATTGGGTCTGTGAGGACGATCCAACCTAAGGCAGGACGCGCAGTCTGAGCGTCATTCCAACCTGCTAGGATTGCGAGGATGGCCGCCGCCACAGGTTGGAGGATGAACCGAAACGCCAAAGGCCCGTCGAGCCGACCGACCAGATCAGCCCAGCATCGCGCAAGTAACATACTAATCATCAAATCCCCGCAAGCCCGGATTGGCTGATGACACAAGAGCGCGGCACTCCCCGAAACGATTCCGATTCGTTAAAAAGGAGTTATTAAATTTCAAACTGATCGCCGGTCTAGCAAACCACGCGGGGGAACGAAAAGCCAGTCCAGCTCCGGCTTTGTTTATCGCGCGACCGTAGTGGCACATTCCATCAGCGCATTCGCGTTGGATCACATAACGATGGCGTGATGGAGCCGTAGGCGTGAAGGAGTGAAGACCGAGCGTTGCTCAGTGCTTAGCGGCGCTCCGGGATTGGCAGCATCAGGTGCTTTGCCGCGTTGGCTGAGTTCGTGACCGCGCGGTTGACAGACTCAAGCTCCAGCCGTCCTGTAACGCACTGCAGAGGGATCCCCGGATGTTGGCCACGTGTACTCCTGTATGGCTGACCGGGCCGGTTGGGGAGGCGGTTGGATGAAAGTTGGATCTTAGCGTTTCGGCACGGCAACAATCGGAGCCGGATATCCAGCATCGTAGTAGCCTGTGCCTCCGTAGCCGCCAAAGTAGTCAGCGTAGCCCAATCCCAGCCCACCCCATCCAAATCCAAAATTCGGGAAGACATTGGAGGACTCGCTTAGATCCCAGCGGCGGATTCGCTCCAACCGGCGGGAGTCCGAAATTACCGGTACGAAATGCACCATTGCCATGAAAACCACAAAGCTACTCCCGACAGTTGCCGCGGCGAATCCGCTATGACCGCCTCCGCGCGGAGCGACTGAATTGGCGGCGAATAACCCCCAACGCACGGCGACGCCGACGACCAGCTTTTCAAAATCTCCCGGTATCCGAGAACGTGCAGGAGTGGCTATGGCAGCACCCTTCGTGTCGAACCCGAAAACCTGACACTACCAGGAATGCAGGTCGTGAGACGCAACCGGCAATTGTTCAATCCATCCGATATCCAATGCGCGTCCAACAACTGATCACGTGGCGCCTCCCGAGCAGTAACCCAAACAGGAGAGATTAAGAATCAGCGCGACAATCCCTGTTTAAAGCTGCGCTTGCGGCCTCACTCTCTTTCTTCTTTCCGGACAGGTCACTTTTGTGTCACACGCATCGAGATGCGCCGGTTCTTGGCACGGCCTTCCGCAGTAGAGTTGTCAGCTACTGGGTACTGGTCGCCGTATCCCTGAGATTCCAGACGCTCCGGCTTGACCCCAAGGTCGACTAATTCCCTAACCACAGCGTCCGCCCGGTCCTGAGAAAGCTTGAGATTGTGTTGGGGGTCCCCCGTATTATCGGTATACCCGCCAACTTTTATGTGCACGTCTGGATACGCTTTCAGGATGGTCGCAATATTGCCCAGTTGCTCCCTGGACGCGGGTTGAAGTTCCGCGGAATTGGTATTAAATAATAAGCGGTCGAAATCGAACCAGATCACCTCATCTACATTCTTGGATGGGTCTTGGATGAATTCGAGCAGTCGCGATTCTACGCCCAACTGCGGGACCTTCAATTGAACGTTGCCCGGCAAGTTCCGGATGACAAAGTTTCCGAGGCCGGTAGCACCGAGTCTGGCCCGCTCTACCGCCGCCTGCGTGACTCGTGTGACTTGGCGAACATGAGCTCGGTTGAACAGCCACATGAGGAGGGGGATAAGAAACAGCGCGGCAATGACCCAAAGCCAGCTTGGCGATGATGGCCTAGGGTCCGGTATGCTTCCGATGGCAAGCGGCCTCGCGGTCGCTGCTGCCGGCGCCGGTCGCTCGAACTGGTCCTGCAGTCCGGCGGGCAGCAGGCCTTTGATACCAGCACTCTCATCGACAAGTAAGCCGCCAAGCTGCTCTTGGCTCAAATGCTCACCACGCACCAAACGACCCAGCGCGGTCATCAGAAGTGCCGCAGCCATACTCAACAAGCTAGGGACCGAGCTCGCCCGTAAGCCTGCGGATTTGCCGATCGCACTCAGAATCGACGACTGGTCGCTTCCGAAGGCGAGGGAAATGATTTTCTTGCCTGAGTCCAGGAGTGAAGCGGTAGTTGACGATGCTCCGCCGGAGCCAGTGACGGCACTGGCTAAGTTCGAAACGTTCAGGTCGGATGGCGCCTCTGTGACCAGACGGAACGTGTGGTTCATGGACGCGGGGTCGCTGGACCGTCCGGCTAGATAACTAATCAGAGATGCAGTGGAGGCTTCCAAGCCTCGTGAGACCGCGCGTCCGGGCTCGGCGAGACGAGATGCGATCTCGTTGATGCTGCTGGAGTCGAGCATATTGAAAAGTGAGGAAAAAACAGAAGTCGCCATGGTTCACCTTGTGGGCCTTTCCGAGTCAGCCACGCCGAAGTCCCTACGATCCCAGCTCTCAGACTTTGCCAATGCGGGCATTCGTTAGACTACTCGACTGGCCTTCACAGCGTCGTTGATGTCGCCAAGAATGGGTTGGTCCTATAAACTTTTCAACGTGCCAATTGTTGCCTGCGAGGACATCGGGGGGAAGGCCTGGGCACGACTGATCAGGTCTGAAGGGAGCCGGCGCGGACCGCGCTTAAGTTGCCGGATGGAGAAATGAGTCTCAGCAACAAAGGTCGCGAGTTAAACAAGTGTGGCCGATCGCACTTCAATTTCCGCTGATCCGCGCCGCACTGTTCCTCGCTCGCGCGGCCCGCTCGACTCCCACAATGTTAGATGAATAACAATGCGAATGCGGCTCAGAGAAACGGTCACCGAGTAACTGGAATGACAAGCTCTTGGCCAATTTGAATCTTGTTCGGATCACTCAACCGGTCTTTGTTGGCCTCGAAAATCCGCATGTAGTCGTTCGAGTCTCCGTAGAACTGCTTTGCGATCTTAAATAGTGAATCCCCTGGTTGCACGGTGTAACAAGTTTGCTTAGGCGCGCGCGGAGATTCGGGCTGCCGCAGCGATGAATCAACGGTTATATCCGCCATTATGTCGTCGCAGGCGGGATTGATTGCCTTGATTTGGTTCCACAGAGCATTTTTGATTTCTGCCGATGGCGCTGCGCCCTGCAGGTACAACTTATTATCTTGGACGTGGAAATGAGCCAGGCGAATGCCTTGCTGTTGAACCAGCGCGAGCGCGTTGGCATATTTGTTTTTCAATTCTTCGAGACGGTCCATCCTTTTCTCCTTGCTTGTGAATCGCTGAGATTGCCTGTCCTATCGACGGATTGTTTGAGCAGCAGCTCTATGCGTTTTTCCTTCCGAAAGTGAGTGCCTGGGGGATCCCAAAAGCCGTTCTCAGCGCGTTTTTTTTTGCATGTGCATTCCCTTCTGCTGATAATCCATCGCACAAAAAGACGATGCGTGCCGGACGGCGCAGACGTTTTGTTTTTGATCCTGATTCTACCCAGCAAGCGCGATCATAAGGCAGTCGAGAGCCTTAGATTTCTTGCGCCGCGCTCTCGGTTCACCGAGTCTCCAGTAGTGTCATGCCACGAGGTTCGTATATGACAATTCAAGGATCACTGGCCATTCTTTGCATCGAACTGCTCGTTGTTCAGCCTTACTTCCCCGCGCAACAGCAGCCGCCGCCAAATCAGCAGGTGCCCGCCGATTCACAGCAAGGTCCACCCCAGCAGACGCTCACGCCGGATCAACTGGACAGTCTGGTGGCCCCAATCGCCTTATACCCAGACCCAATTCTGAGTCAGGCGTTAGTCGCGTCCACTTATCCGCTCGAGATTGTGGAGGCCGCCAGGTGGCTCAGTCAGAACTCCAGCCTGCAGGGGAAGGCGCTCGTCGACGCGGCGGCGAAACAATCTTGGGACGCCAGCGTGCAGGCATTGGTAGTGCTCCCCGATCTGCTAAAGCGCCTAAATCAGGAAATCACTTGGACGTCGGATCTTGGAAATGCCTTCTTGGCGCAACAGCAAGGCGTCATGGAAGCTGTGCAGCGTATGCGCCAAAAAGCTGAGCGCAGCGGGGCACTGCAATCGACCAAGGAGCAACAGGTAACCACAACCACGGAAGCCGGTGGCACCTACATTGAGATTCAACCCGCCAGTCCTGAGGTGGTCTACGTACCTCAATACGATCCGGCCGCGGTCTGGGGACCGCCGGCGTATCCTTATCCGCCAATATACTATCCGCCGTCAACCGGCGCCATCATCGGCGCGAGCGCGATCTTGTTTGGCGTGGGCGTGGCTGTAGGCGCGATTTGGGGCGGCGGCTGGGGAGGGTGGGGCCGCTGGGGTTGGGGTTGCGGATGGGGACGCAACAACGTGGTCATCAACAACAACTTCATCAGCAGCAACCACTTCAATCGCGTGAACGTGGCGAATGGCAACAACTGGGTGCACAATCCTGTGCACCGCGGTGGCGTACCTTACAACAACAGGAATGTCGCGAATCGGTTTAATGCTGCGCAGGGCAATATCAGCGCACGCCCGACGGTAGCCCAGACTCAGCAACGCCTCAACCAGAGTAATCTTGGGCAGCGCCCCGGCAACGCCGTCCGACCGGGTCAAGGCAATTTGGGCCCAGCCAGTGGCAACGCCTTCCGGCCGAGCCAGGGCAATCCCGGACAACGCCCCGCTGCAGCCCAGGGAAACGTCAAACCGTCAGGCGGCGGTGACCGCGTCGGAAACCGGAGCGTAGGCGGCGGAGGCGGAAACGGCGCTTTCGGCGGCATGAATCAAGGCGGTAATCGTGCCCGCATGAGCAGCAGCCGAGGTTTCTCGAGCGGAGGCCGAGCCCGAGGTGGCGGGCGCCGCAGGTAGGAGATTTATGAACATGCGTTATCTCAACATTGCTGTTTTTGCCGTAGCAGTTGAACTGCTAGCAGGCATTCCACTCAGTGCAGCCACACCGGAAGGTCGCCGTTTTGCGTCACCTATGGCAGCCGCGAAGGCACTCATCGGCGCCGCAAGGAGCGATGACGTAACCGATTTGATCGCAATCTTGGGCCCTGCTTCGAAAGAAATCCTGACGACGAGCGATCCCGTAGCTGATCAGCAAATTCGACGGAGGTTTGTTGCTCGCGCTGCCGCAAAGATGAAGCTGGTCCCTGATTCCAAAGCGGCGAGTACGATGGTCCTCCTGGTTGGCAAAGACGACTGGCCACTTCCCATTCCGATCGTAAAAGTTAACGGCCAATGGCATTTTGACGTGGAACAAGGGAAGCAGGAGATTCTGGCACGACGTATCGGCAGCAATGAGCTAGACGCGATCGAGGTTTGCCGCGGCTACGTCGAGGCGCAAAACGACTACGCGGAAAAGGATAGGACCGGAAGCGGCGTTCTTCACTACGCTCAAAAAATCATAAGCTCACCCGAAAAGCACGATGGGTTGTACTGGGCCAGCACCAGCGAGAACGACCAGAGCCCAATCGGAGCGATCGTCGCACGCGCGTTCGCAGAGGGATATACAAAGAGACATGAGCCTTACCATGGATACTATTTCAAGATTCTGGAAGCCCAGGGCCCGCACGCCTCCGGGGGCGCGATGAGCTACCTCCATAACGACCTGATGACTTCTGGCTTCGCTTTGATCGCCTGGCCGTCCGATTACCGATCCACTGGCGTAATGACCTTCCTCGTGGACAAGACCGGTATTGTCTTTCAGAAAGATCTGGGACCGCGAACCTCTGAGATTGCGAGCGCTTACACTGACTACGACCCGGACGAGACATGGACGCCGGTATCTATCCAGGCGCAAAAGTGAAGCTGAACTCCAAGTCGACATCCTGGCGCTCGAACATCGGATAGGCCTGCTCCGGTGCTCTGCTAATCGTTTCTGCAGGCTGCTTGTCAGAAGTCTGAGCTCTTTCCGCTGCTTGTGCATGTCTACCTCGGACTGTTTCGCGGCGGCCGATCTATCTATTATTCCTATCGTTTTCCCCTTGCCTGTCTCGGCGACGGGGACTTCTGAAATTGAGAGGATCTGCCCTCCTCACGCTGGCAGTGCGGCAAGAGCGGTCGCCCGTAACCCAAAAAACTAGCGCCGTCAACAACTGAAAGCATCTTGATTCGCGGACCGATCTAGAGCGCAAGAGCGTTGCTGGAGCGGTCCACTTCTGGAGATTCGAGATGTACCCTGAGTTTCTATCGCTAGCAATTATTTTGTTTGTAACCGCGCCCGCAGCCCACTCGGCAACCCCGTCAACAGTGGATCGCGAACAGAAGCCCTGCGAGATTTGGGGACAGGTTGCCGGATCTTCGCGCTTGCTTCAAGAAGGTTTAGATATTGAACTTGCCGGTCTGAACGGTACTGGTAAACAACGGGCTCATGTCCTGGCGAACGGGAATTTCGATTTCAAGTCCGTACCACCCGGTTACTATCAAATCCGAGTAACTGATGTATCCGGAGCGATCGTTTATCAGCAAGCAAGATCGCTGGGGGGGCAGGATAACTTTGTGTTTTTGGTTGTCCGGGATCCCCGGGCGGAGCAGGCTGTTCGAAACACTGTTTCGCTCTCCGCGCTACAACATAAGACGCCGCGACGTGCCTTGGATGCGTTTCAAGCGGCGCAAAAGGCCCACACTGCGGGAGACACGGAGAAGTCCATTCAGCATTTGCAGGAAGCGCTCGGCATCGACCCGGATTTTGCCGAAGCTCATAGTGACCTGGCAGCCACCTACGCACTGATGGGCCGCACCGACGAGGGTTTAAAACAGGCCGAAACAGCCTTCAAATTGAACCCTCAACTGCCGGAAGCCGGGTGCAATTTCGCCTTGTTATTGGTGAGCCTTAAACGCTATCCCGAGGCGGAACTTGCAGCTCGCCATATGCTCAGTGCCGGATATTATGTCGCGGTGCTAGACAGCGTCCTCGCGATCAGCCTGATCGAAGAGCGAAAAGATATCAACGAAGCGCTGGACTATCTAAAACAAGCAGTCACGGAATTACCCTTTGTCAGGCTATTGGCCGCGCATGCCCTTGCCGAGATTGGCCGGCGCGACCTCGCGGTGATCCAAGTGAAGGAATACCTTAAGTCGTCAGCTCATGACTGCGAGCGCCCAGCTTTGGAGGCTTGGGTCAGCGCCGTTCAAGCGCGACTCACATCCAATAAGTGATCTCGAGTCGCAAAGCGTGCGGCGTGCTCCATGTTTCGCGAGCTCTCCTTAGAAGTGGAACCCAATCTCAGCATTAATCGCGCGGGGCGTTACGTAGTGCGTGCCGCTGAAAGTTGATAGAAAATTGTATAGGGCTACCTTGTTCGTCAGGTTGACCACCGAGAGACGCAGACTCCATTTGTAGCGAGATCCACGAAACAAGTCATCATCACCGGCAGCGATGTCAAACAGGTTCCGAGCCTGAATGCGGGGTGGATTGTGGTCATCATTCTCAGTGCCCGGCGCCGGTATTTGCACAAGTGTTGAGCCGTAGCGCGAAGGCAAACACGTAGTGAGCGGGGATGTCAGCGTCGGTACTTGGTTCCCACAAAACAATCCTGCTTGCAGTTGCTGATCCCCAGTAAGGCCCGTGAGATCCACCGGGGTAGTTGCGTTAACCGCGAATGGCACGGCCCCCGCTACGAGTCCGCTGTCATACCGCCAGTTGAAACCAACCCAAGGTCCGCGCTCGCTGTGCTGATATTGCACGTGCGTCGTCTGGTTAAACCTCTCGTCGTGATCAATCCGGAAGACACTACCGTTTTGTCCTACT
>Ga0335083_10009610_pt1 | contig 11726 bp, 10 predicted proteins | sample Lox_Sample_42_FD_206716 | JGI IMG/M metagenome (GOLD analysis project Ga0335083, IMG submission 206716) | Soil microbial communities from Loxahatchee National Wildlife Refuge, Florida, United States - Lox_Sample_4.2 | ecosystem: Environmental > Terrestrial > Soil > Wetlands | place: USA... | reverse complement strand
GGCCGTGCCGCAGCAGCGGCCGTCGTTGTCCCAGAAACCCGGCCGGAGCCGTCGCGGCACGCCCGCGGCGAGGATGGCGTCAAGGCATCGCTGCCGCAGCCATGGCACCGGATGCCCGGCAACCTCCGTCACCCCGGCCAGGGCAAGCGCGGCGAACAGCTGCGAGGTACCGGCCGGCCCGTGGCACCAGTTCCAGGTCACCGGCTCAACGTCGCGGCTGGAATACGGCAGGGTGTGCGGGACGACGAACCCGCTGTCATCCAGCTGGCCCACGGCGAGCAGGTGACCTGCCCCCTGCTCCGCGGCGGCGACGAAATCCGCACGCCCGAGGGCCGCGCCCGCGATGGCAAGCGCGCTGGCAACCCCCGCGGTGCCGTGCGAAAAGTTCGGCGCCCGTGACGCCAATCCGGGCACCATGGCCCAGTCCAGGCCGCCTTCTGTCCGGTCCGCCGTGCGCAGCAGCGCCTCGCCGCCGGTGACCGCGATCTCGTGCGTGTAGTCACCGCCGGCCCAGACCGCGGCCAGTACCACGCCGGCGGTCCCCTGAATCAGGTCCGTGATCGGTACCGCGATACCGCGGACGATCTCAGTCGCGGTGTTCCACCCCAGCGGGGTCATGAGCTCCGCGAGGCGGCCCAGGGCGGCTTGCTCAGTGCCCGGGGCAAGCAGCCGCAGCGCAAGCACGTCCCCGCCAAGCCCGTCGTACAGCGACCCCTCGGACCTGGCGGGCAGCTTGGCGCGCAGCCGCGCCGTGATCGCGGTTGCCAGGTCCTGCTCAGCGGTGGTCAGCGCGCGGTACTGGCCGATCTCGGCGAGCAGCGGTGCGAGTCCGCCGATCCCCGCGTACACCGAGTCTCGGTCGGCAGCGGGCCGGGCAGGCTGCTCGTCGCCGGACACCACGTCGGGCAGCCACGGTCCGTCCTCGCCACGGACCTGGCCGAGGACCCAGGCCCAGGCCGCCTCGCCCAGTTCCCGGTACTGTTCACCAGCCGCCACCGGGCCAGGCTACAGCGCCGCACCCGCCGGGCAGCCGCGGGTCAGGCCCGCCGGCGCCAGCGGCGCAGCCAGAGCAGGCCGAAGACGGGCAGGACGAGCGGAACGAAGCCGTAGCCGCTGCCGTAGCCGGACCACACCGTCGCGTCGGGGAAGGTGGCCTTGTCCGCGAGACTCCAGGTGCCGACCGCCAGCACGCCGGCGAGTTCCACTGAGCAGGACAGGACGGCGATGCGGCGCGCCGCCGGGTTGCCGACGGCGAGGGTAACCGTGGCGACGATGTAGAACGCGGCGGCGAAGGCCGACAGCACGTACGCGACGGGGGCGTGGCTGAACTCCGTCGCGATCTGCACGACGGCCCGCGCGGTCGCCGAGAGCGCGAACAGGGCGTAGACGGCGACGAGCAGCCGGCCGGGGCCGGTCCTCGTCGAAGCCGGCGGCGACGCCATGGCCTCGGACGATGCCACTGTCTCGGGTGACGCAGTGGTCTGCGGGGATGCCGTGGGATCAGACACCGATGACCGCCCAGATCTCATGCAGCCGCACCATCAGCACGGCCGCGACCAGTCCGGCCACGGCGATGACCGCCGGGCCCCACCGTGATCGCTCAAGCGCGCCCCAGAACCCCGCCACCAGCGGGACGAGCGGCATCGCGATCAGGTATCCGATGAGCGTGGGCAGCGAGGACGGCCGTCCGCCGCCGACCAGCTTGGCCACGATGATGCCGACCAGGACGAGAAGCAGCACCTCGAGGACGCCGAGCGCGACGAGCAGGTAACCGCCCATTCGGCGGTTGAGCGCGGTCATCAGCAGCGCGTACCCGGCAAGCACGAGACCGGCGACGATGATCGTCGTGGGTACGGCATCGTTCACGGACGACATGTTACTACGTTTAGTAGTACCTAGTGCTCGCGCCGAGATGAGGCCTGGACAAGTCACCAGCGGGATCTAACCTGGAACAGGCCGAGACCACGACGAGAGGATGCTTAGGTGGACGGAACGCTCGCTACCGCGGATCTGGAACGACTGCGCAAGGAATTCTCGGCAAACCCGACCTACCGGCTCGCCCAGAATGCCGTGACCAGGGTGACCGTCGACGACGTCGCCATCAACCGGGAGATCGTCAGCAGCATCGACCACTCCATGTCGACTACGCTTGACGACTGGAAGGTCACCAATCAGGAGCGCAGCGGCCGCTGCTGGCTGTTCGCCGGGCTGAACCTGCTGCGGGCCGGCGTGATGCGCAAGACCGGGCTCAAGGACTTCGAGTTCTCGCAGAACTACGCGATGTTCTGGGACAAGCTTGAGCGCGCCAACTACTTCCTTGAGGCGATCATCGAGACCGCCGACCGCGACGCCGACGACCGTACGGTCGCCTTCCTGCTCGAGTCGGTGGCCGGCGACGGCGGCCAGTGGAACATGTTCGCCGCCCTGGTGGCCAAGCACGGCCTGGTCCCCAAGGGCTACATGCCGGAGACGCAGAGCTCGTCGGACACGGGCCGGATGAACTCGGTCCTGCGCTACCAGCTTCGCCAGGGCGCGCGGATCGTCCGCGAGGCGATGGCGGAGGGGCCCGAGTCCGCCCGCGCGGCCAAGGCCGAGATCATGCGGGTGGTTTACCGGGTCCTGTGCATCCACCTGGGCACGCCCCCTGAGCGCTTCGACTGGCAGTGGACGGACAAGGACAAGAAGTTCCACAGGGATGGCGTCCTCACCCCGCAGGAGTTCGCCGCCAAGTACGTGGAACTGCCGGTCAGCGACTACGTCTGCCTGGTCAATGACCCGCGGCCGTCCAGCCCGCTCGGCCGGACCTTCACCGTCGAATACCTCGGCAACGTCATCGGCGGCCCGCCGGTCATCTACCTCAACGTCGCCACCCAGGTCATCAAGGACGTCGCCGTGGCCGCCCTCCAGGGGGGCGAGCCGGTCTGGTTCGGCTGCGACGTCGGCAAGATGATGAGCAACGAGTACGCGTACTGGGACGCCGGGCTCTACGACCTGCCGTCGGTCTACGACGCCACGTTCGACCTGGACAAGGCCGCCCGCCTCACGTTCCACGAGAGCGCCATGACGCACGCGATGCTCTTCACCGGGGTCGACGTGCTCGACGGGGCGCCGCGCCGCTGGCGGGTGGAGAACAGCTGGGGCGCCGACCGCGGCAAGGACGGCTTCTACACGATGAACGACCCCTGGTTCGACCAGTACGTCTTCGAGATCGCCGCCCGCAGAAGCGCGCTTCCCGCCGAACTGCAGGCCGCGCTTGACGCCGAGCCGATCGTGCTGCCCGCCTGGGACCCGATGGGCGCCCTGGCCCGGTAGTGACGCCAGGGGAAGAGCGAACGCTCGCGTCTGTGCGGGCGGAACTCGGCAGGCTCGTCCGCTACGATGACGAGTCTGTCGTGAACGACGCCTGGATCAGACAGCGATATCAGGGCGGGTTCGCGGAGACCTACGCCCCGGCCAGGAAAGAGGCTGTGGCGACCGCCTGGCACGAGGCAGGGCACGCGGTGGCGGCGCTTGCCGCCGGCGCGCGCTTCAGCTCGGCCTCCATCAGGGCGGGCGGCCGGAGCTCGGGGCGGGTGCACTCGATCACCGGCGACGGCGCGCACGGGTTCGTGATCGCGGCGAGCGGCCAGGTCGCGGAGGGACTGCGCGGATGGACCCTGCCGTCGACCGACGCCGAGCTCGCCGCATGGCTCGCGTCCTGGCGCGATGACGGCGGTGACGCGCGGCGCTTCAGGTCGGGGCTGGCAGGAACCCGGTTCGCCGGCGACGAGGCGGCCGCCTGGCGGCACTGCGTGGACCTGCTGACCCCGCTGCGACTCCAGGTCAGGTCGCTGGCCAGGGGGCTGCTCGTCTGGCCGCGCCACCTGCCCTACGCGGTAGCGGCGGACCTGGCGGGGTTCGCCACCTCAGCCGCCCGGTAAGGACGCCGCGGCGAGTTCGCGGGTTGCGGCATAAGGGTCTTGCTGGTATCGGGAAGCACCAGGAGCGGCTCGACGAACAGCGCCGCGCTGGCGACCGCGGCGGCACTCGCGCCACCCGAGGTCACCGCCGTCGTCTACGACGGCCTGGCCGCCCTGCCTGCGTTCAACCCCGACGACGACGGCGACCAGGTGCCCGCCCCGGTCGCCGGACTGCGCGGCGAGATCGAGGCGTCGGAAGCGGTGCTGTTCTGCACCCCCGAGTACGCGGGGACGCTGCCGGGCAGCTTCAAGAACCTGCTCGACTGGACTGCTGTCGTGTCCTGACAGCAGGAAAGCACGCAAGTGGAGTAACGGACCGCCGCGGGTCACGGGCCCGTCGGCTACCAGGCGCTCGGGCTCGGCGCGCCGCTGCGCGTCGCCGGGTACAGGGCCCGGACCTGGGTCCATGCCCCGAGACCAAGGGCGATGACGCCGGCCAGCTCGACCGCGGTGGCGACAGTAAGGCCTGCACCGAGCGCGCCGAGCGTGCCGAAGTCGAGGCCCGCCACGATCGCGAAGGCCAGGAACGACAGCGCGAGCAGCGCAAGCCCGGCGAGGATAGCGGGAACCGGGCGGGAGCTCAGCATCCCGCGTGACCTGGCGGCCGCTACCGCCCCGGCCAGCACTGCCACGCCCACCGCCTCAAGCAAGCCCGCGGCGATGGCAGGTCCCGTGCCGGCCGCCGACGTGAAGCCGTAGCCGATGGCGAGCCCGAACAGCCCGATGGCGGCTGCCAGCCACAGTTCCGCCAGCCCCCGGCCGCTGCTCTGGCCGGAGGCTGGCGGAACGGCCCAGGCTCCCGCGACGGCGGGCGTGCCGCCCTGCTCGGCCAGGGAGACGCGCGCGGCACGGCTCAGCACGAGCAGCGCCCATACGCCGATGCCCATCGCGCCCGTCACCGAGGCCGAGGGACTCGACCCATTGGACGACGCGTACGCGGCCAGGTCGATGGTGAGCAGCAGGGTGCCGACCGCGGCAACAGCGATCTCGGCGGCGTGCGCCCACGCGCTGCCCACGGTCGCCTCCCAGCCCGCGGTGCACACCGCGGCAAGCAGGCACAGCGCGGCGAGGAACTGCAGCCAGCGGCCTGCCTGCGCCAGGTCACTCGACGCACCGGGGGACGAAGAGGCCAGCGTCGCGTCCGACGCGAGCACGAAGGCGGTACCGAACGCGAACATGACGGCTGCCGCTACCAGGAGGGCCGCCGGTGACAGCGACCTGATGATGCGTTCCACGAGTTTCTCCTCGTCGCATGCTCCCCGCACGACGCTCCAAGAGTGTCATCGTTCTGTCCGCTACCCAACCGTTTTGGCGCAGAACATCGTCGTTCGGTACGAAGATCTTGGGTGCCGAACGGGTGCCGGTTCCACGTGGCCCCGCCACGTCAGCGCGGCAGTGTCAGTTCGGCGATGCCCGCGCGGGCGGTGACGGTCTGGCCGGCGTGCCATACCTGCCAGGTGCCCGCTGGGCCCTCGACCCGGATCACGCTGCCGTCTCGCGTGGTGACGAACTCCCGGTCGCCGGCGACCGTGGTCACCCGGGCGCCGTCGGAAATCTCGTACAGGCGCAGGGTCACGCCGTCGGCGTAGTCGTAGTCCGGCCGGTCGTCGACGCCGCCCACCGGGATGACCGCGCCCGGGCGCACCAGCAGCGGGACGCTGAGGAACCCGTGCCGCTGCGTCACCCAGCGCGGCCCGCTGACCTGCTCGCCGGTAATGAAGTTCGTCCAGGTGCCGTCGGGCACGTAGTACGACACCTCGCCGTCGGCGGTCAGCACCGGCGCCACCAGCAGGTCGTCGCCGAGCATGTACTGGCGGTCCAGGTGGGTGCAGCTCGGGTCGCCGGGGAACTCGAGCGCCATCGCGCGCATCATCGGGGTGCCGTCGCTGACCGCCTGGCCGGCGGCGCCCATCAGGTACGGCATCAGCCGCATCTTGAGCCTGGTGAACGTGCGCAGCACGTCCACCGCCTCCTCATCGAACAGCCACGGCACCCGGTACGAGCCGCTGCCGTGCAGCCGGCTGTGCGAGGACAGCAGGCCGAACGCGATCCACCGCTTGTAGACGGCGGCGTCCGGCGTGCCCTCGAAGCCGCCGATGTCGTGACTCCAGTAGCCGAACCCGGACATGCCGAGCGACAGGCCGCCGCGCAGCATCTGCGCCATCGCGTCGTAGGTGGCGTCGCAGTCCCCGCCCCAGTGCACGGGGAAGCGCTGCGACCCGGCGGTGGCCGAACGGGCGAAGAGCACCGCGTCACCCTCGCCGCGGCGCTTGCGCAGCAGTTCGAAGACGGTCTGGTTGTACAGGTAGGTGTAGTAGTTGTGCATCCGCTCGGGGTCGGAGCCGTCGAAGTACCCGACGTCCTCCACCGGGATGCGCTCGCCGAAGTCGGACTTGAAGCAGTCCACGCCCATGTCGAGCAGCGCGTCGAGCTTGGACGCGAACCAGTCGCGCGCCGCCGGGTTGGTGAAGTCGACGACGGCCATCCCCGGCTGCCACAGGTCGGTCTGCCATACGTCGCCCGAGCGGTGCCGCAGCAGGTAGCCGCGCGCCTTGCCCTCCTCGAACAGCGCCGACTGCTGCGCGATGTAGGGGTTGATCCACAGGCAGATCCTCAAGTCCCGAGCCTTGAGCCTGGCCAGCATGGCCGCCGGGTCGGGGAACACGCTTGGGTTCCACTCGAAGTCGCACCAGTGGAACTCGCGCATCCAGAAGGTGTCGAAATGGAAGACGGACAGCGGCAGGCCGCGTTCCGCCATGCCCTCGATAAAGCCGGTGACCGTGGCCTCGTCGTAGGAGGTGGTGAACGAGGTGGACAGCCACAGGCCGAACGACCAGGCGGGCAGCGCGGGCGGGCGGCCGCTCAGCGCGGTGTAGTTGCGCAGGATCGCCTTCGGCTCTGGGCCGTAGATGACCAGGTACTCGAGCGACTGCCCAGGCACGCTGAACTGGAGCCGGTTGACCGCCTCCGACGCGACCTCGAAGGACACCCGGCCCGGGTCGTTCACGAACACGCCGTAGCCTGCGTTGGTCACGCAGAACGGGATGTTCTTGTAGGCCTGCTCGCTGCCGGTGCCGCCGTCGGCGTTCCAGATGTCGACAACCTGGCCGTTCTTGACCAGCGGCCCGAACCGTTCGCCGAGCCCGTACACCGCGGTGTCCAGCCCGAGGCTGAGCTGCTCGCGCAGGTAGTGCCCGACCTGCTTGCCGCCGTTGGCGGCGGTCGTCACGATCGCGGCGGCGCCCGCCTCGCTCGCGGTGAGCAGCCGGCCGCCCGCGAGGAACTCAAGCCGCCAGTCGGCGCCTGTCCGAACCCGCGCGGTCAGCGCGCCCGAGGTGAGCACCGCCCACTCGCCATCGCGGTAGGCGGTGGCCGCCGCAGATGTGTCGCCCTCGCTCGACTCGATCGCGAACGCCGGCGGCCGGCGCACCTGGCCGGACAGGTGGGTGATGTTCACCGCGATCACGTCGGGGGCGGGCGCGGTCAGCGTGAGCGTGACCATCGGCCCCTTGAGCAGGTCACCGCGGTTCCTGATCCGCTGGACCGCGGCGCGGACTATCAGTGTCCCGTGCCCGGTCTCCACGTCGAGCACCTCGACCGGGTGGAACGCCTGGACGCCTGGACGCAGCAGCCAGCGGCCGTCGGTGAACTTCATGCGAGATTTCTGCCTTTCCGAGTGCGGGTACGTGCCCGGTTACTTGATCGCGCCGACGGTCACGCCGCGGGTCAGCGTCCGCTGGAAGATGAGGAAGAAGATGATCGTGGGAAACACGCCGAGCAGCGCGGCGCCGCTGGTGGTCAGCGGGTTCATGATGTGCTGGCCCTGCAGCGTGCCCAGTGCCACGGGCACTGTCTGGTTGGAGTTGGAGACCAGGAAGACCAGCGGCAGGAAGAACTCGTTCCAGGTCCAGATGAAGAAGAAGACGAGCAGCACGCCCAGGGTCGGCCTGCTGACCGGCACCACCACGCGCCACAGGATGCGCGCCCGCCCGGCCCCGTCCATCCGCGCCGCCTCGAGCAGTTCGGTCGGGAAGCTGCTCAGCACCGAGGACAGCAGGTAGGTGCCGAACGCGGCCTGGATGACGGTGAAGATGATGATGACGGCGAGCTGGCTGTCGTACAGGCCTGTCGCCTTCGCCAGGTCATACAGCGGGTAGACCAGGCCCTCCTGCGGCAGGAAGTTGGCGATGAGGAACGCGCCGAGAATCCAGGTCCTGCCGCGCACCCGGCCGATGCCGAGCGCGTAGGCGTTCAGTATCGACAGCAGCACGGCGAACACGCAGACGCAGCCGCTGATCAGCGCGCTGTTCCACAGCGCGCGACCGAAGTCGGCGGTGTCCCAGAAGGTCTGGATACCGCCGGTGTAGAAGCCGTCGGGGAGGCTCAGCGGCCCGTGCGCGGAGTACTGCCCGGGCGGCTTGAAGGCGTTCAGCGCGATCAGCGCGAACGGGACGAGGATGCCCACGGTGAGCACGACGAGGGCCGTCAGCGTGATCCAGGCCGCGGGACCGCGGCGGCGGGCCAGCTCGCGGCCTGGCTTGCGGCCCGGCTTGCGCTGCCTCGCTGAAGCGGGACGGGTCAAGGTCGCGGTCATCCGGCATGCCTCCGCTGCACCCACAGGAACACCACGGCCACGGCCGCGATGATCAGCGTCATCACGGTGGCGATCGCCGACCCGTAGCCGACATCCAGGTCGGTGAAGAAGCTCTGGTAGGAGTAATACGACGGCACCTGGGTCGATACGCCAGGACCGCCGCTGGTCAGCGCGTAGATCCAGCCGAACGCGCGCAGGGACGCTACCGTGCAGGTCAGCAGCACCACGTAGATTTCCGGCCTGATCTGCGGCACGACCACCGACCACAGCCGCTGCCGCCAGGTCGCCCCGTCGATCTCCGCCGCCTCGCTCAGCGCGGGATCGGTGCGCTGGAGGGCCGCCATGAAGATGACCACCGGGTAGCCAAGCTGGAACCAGACGAGCACCGCCATCACGGTGAGCAGCGCGGTGTGCGGGTCACCGAGCAGGTCGTGCGCGAGGAAGCCGAGGCCGATGTCGCGCAGCGCCACGTTGAGCGCGCCGTACTGCGGGTCGAGTATCCAGCCCCAGACGATCGCGGCCACGATGATCGGCAGCACCTGCGGCAGGTAGATGCACGCGCGCAGGAAGCTGGCCGTCCGTTCGCTGTAGCGCTTGGCGATCACGTCGAACAGCGCGGCGGCCACCAGCAGGCCGAGCACGGTCGGGATCACCGCCATGGCGGTGACCAGGGCGAGGCTGTGCCACATCGACGCCCAGAACTCCGAGTCGTGCCAGAGCTGGCGGTAGTTGGCGAGGCCGGCCCACTGCCGCGGGCCGACCCCGGTCCACCGGGTGAAGCTGGTGTAGATGTTCATCACCAGCGGCACCGCGATCACCACGGCGAACAGGGCCGTCGCGGGCAGCAGGTAGGTCAGGTACGGCGCGCTTCTAGTTCCCGCGCCCGCGCCGGTTCCGGCGCCGCGGGTGGCGGCGCCGGACCTCCGTCGTTCTGCCGTGACAGTCATGAGGTCAGCCAAGACTGGACACGTACTGGTCGTAGTTGGTCTGCAGGGTGCTCAGCACCGAGTCGCCGCTCGCGCCGTTCATCAGGTCCTGGGTCTGGGCGAGGAGCGTGTTGTAGAAGTTCGGCGTGGGCCAGTCCGGGTAGTAGGCCAGGCCGTTGTTGTTCGCCAGCGTCTGGAAGTTCTTGATGAGCTCGACGTTGAGCGGGTTGGACACGCCGTCGGTGGTCGCCGCGACCGGCACCGCTCCGTTGTCGGCGAGCAGCTTCTGCACGTCGGGCTGGAGTGTGTCGTTGATGAAGTCGTAGGCGAGTTCCTTGCTCGCGGCGTTCTTCGGCACCACGAACAGGTTGCCGCCCGAGCCGGCGTTGAGCGTGTTGCCCGGCCACAGGAACGTGCCCCACTGGAAGTTCTTGATACCGCTCTCGAAGGTGCCGTACCACCAGCTGCCGGACAGCATCATCGGGTTCTTGCCGGTCTCGAAGTCGTTGCCCGCCTGAGTGGCGGTCAGGCCCACCGAGTTCTTGGCGATGTAGCCCTTGCTCACCCAGTCCTGGAAGGTCTTGACCGCGTTGGTCCAGGCCGCGCTGTGGAAGTCGACCTTGCCGGTGTATCGCTCGTAGTCCTGCACCTGCTGCTGGCTGGACTGGCTCAGCTCCATCTCGTACAGGTACTGCATCGCGACGTAGTCGTTCCCGGCGTTCGCGAACGGGGTGACGCCGTGCTTGACGAACGTGTCCATGTCCGCTGTCAGCTGCGCCATCGTGGTGGGCACCTGGAGGCCGTACTTCGCGAACATGGCCTTGTTGTAGTAGACCATCACGTACTCGGCGTAGTCAGAGACGCCGTACCAGTTGCCAGAGCCCATCACGCCCTTGGCGTCATACTTGGCGGTGACCTGCAGGTCGGGCCCGAGCAGCTTGTCCCAGCCGTACTTGGACGCCTCCGGTGTGAGGTCGGTGAGCAGGCCCTGCTTGGACAGCAGCCCGGTGGTCGCGTCGCCCTTGTTGTACTCCATCACGTCGGGGACGTTGTTCGAGTTGAGGATCATCGACGCGTTCTGCTGCATCTGGTTGAAGCTCTTGAGCGAGAACTGCACGGTCACGCCCGGGTGCTGCTTCTTGAAGTCGGCGATGGCCTGGTCCCAGGCGATCTGGTAGGCGCTGCCCTGGCCTTCGTACCACCAGACCTTGAGCACCTTCGACGACGAGCCGCTGCTGCCGCTGCCGCCGCCACTGCTGCCGCAGGCGGCCAGGCCGGCCGTCAGGGCTAGGAGGGCCGCGATGAGCAGGCCCGTTGATTTTCTCGGCATGGGGATCCTCTCGGTCATTGAGGGAATTCCGGTCGTCGAAGCGCTTCGCGATAATGTGGAGACTAAGCCAGCAGGTCGAGCCTGGCAAGAGAGTTACCCCAGGAAATTAGGCCACGGAATCGCATCGATGGATGCTTCGACAGGTGCCGTCGGCGGCACCGTTCGCGAATGCGCTGGTCGCGTCGGTTGCCGGCCGGGCGTGCGTCAGCCGCGGCTTGCGGCGGCGCCGGGACCGGTGCTGCCGCGCACCGTCAGCGTCGGCGGGATCAGCACGACCTCGCCGTCGGTGCCGTCCGCCATCCGGCGCATCAGCAGCTCGACCGCACGGGTACCAAGCTCGGCGGCCGGCAGATTCACGGAGCTGAGCTGCGGCGACGTCTGCTGCGCGACCTGATCGGGGCAGACGGCGACGATCGATACGTCCTCGGGCACGATGCGGCCCGCCGTGCGCAGCAGGCTGAGCAGGGAGGGGATGACCGCCTCGTTCTGCACGATCAAGCCGGTGGTGCGCGGCCGTTCCTCGAGGATCCTGGCGAGCACGCCAGCCGCCGCCTCGTAGCTGCCGTCGCACGGCCGGTGCACCAGGTTCATCCCTGCCTGCGCCGCGGCGTCGCGGATGCCGCCGAGCGTCCGCTCGGCGAAGCCGATGTGCCGCTGGTAGATGCCCTGCGCCTCGCCGATGAACGCCACCTCGCGGTGCCCGAGCCCGGCCAGGTGCTCCACGCACAATGCGCCGGCCCGCGCGAAGTCCAGGTCGACGCAGTCCAGTCCGGCGGAGTCCGCGGGCACGCCGATCAGCACCGCGTCGATGCCGGTCTCCCGGACCATCGCGATGCGCTCGTCTTCCATGCCGACGTCGGTGAGGATCACCGCGTCCGCCCGCGCGCTCGTCGCGACTCGCTGGATCCCCGCGGGCC
>Ga0335083_10009609_pt1 | contig 11727 bp, 12 predicted proteins | sample Lox_Sample_42_FD_206716 | JGI IMG/M metagenome (GOLD analysis project Ga0335083, IMG submission 206716) | Soil microbial communities from Loxahatchee National Wildlife Refuge, Florida, United States - Lox_Sample_4.2 | ecosystem: Environmental > Terrestrial > Soil > Wetlands | place: USA... | reverse complement strand
TATGAAAGGGAAAGATATTTTTCATCCAAGTTTTATAGGCATTGCTTTTCATGGTGTTGATGAAAAGACGCTCGATGTTGTTTATTTCCGTCCCTTCAATTTTAAAAGCAGAGATACAATTCACAGGTCGTATGCCGTTCAATATGCTTCGCATCCTGAATATCCTTGGGCTGTTTTAAGGGATCAATTTTCGGGTCAGTATGAAAAATCAATCTCTCCCGCTCCCAATCCAAATGCATGGTTTCATGTAAAAATAGTTGTGACATATCCTCAAATAAAAGTCTTTGCGAATAACATACAGAAGCCTGTTTAACTGTTCAGCAATTAAATAAACGGACTATCGGTAAATTTGGCTTATGGGTAGGTAATAATTCGGAGGGGGACTTTGCAAACCTAACAATAACCAAACAATGAGATACAGGGTAAAATTTTTGCTTTTGTTTTTATGCGTGTTTAATATTGTTTACTCGCAAAACTTGCCAAGTCTTTTGCTTAACCGGAATATAAATTCAACCTTTTCTATTCTTGCTTATGATTCACCCGCTAAGGAATGGGGCATTGCTGTGGCAACAAATAATATTTATGTTGGTAATTCAACTATCTATATTCAGCCGGGAGTGGGTGCCTTTTCTGTTATTGCCGAAACTGAACCATCTTATGCTATCAATGGATTTCAAGAACTTCAAAAAGGTAAGTCAATTCAACAAGCTATTGAATTTACTAAACAGAAAGATAAAGAATGGTATAACAGGCAGGTATCCGGAATTGATGCAAAAGGAAATGTTTATGCTTTTACCGGCGCAGCTTTAAAATACTGGCAGGGAACATCAACTCATATATTAGGGAAAGGCTTCGTTGTAATGGGTAACCAACTGGCAGATAGTGTACTCATTAAAATGAAGGACACGTATCAAAACAGTTCAGGCACTCTTGCAGAAAGACTTTTGAAAAGCCTGATTGCGGGACAAAGTGCCGGCGGACAAATTACAGGTAAGCAATCTGCAGCTTTAGTTGTGAAAGGAAGCAATAATGAATGGTATAATCAAATTGATTTACGAGTAGATAATTCAAAATCTCCATTTGATGACCTGCAAAAATTATTGAACTATCATTACGGCAGGATAAGGTTAAATCAAGCTGTCTATGCTATAAAAATGATGAATAAAACTCGTGGGGAAGATTTAGTACATCAATCAGAAAAAATGTTGGATGGCTGGAATGGGATCTATGGTAAAATAGCAATGGCTTATATACTGTTAGGTGATGAGCAAAAAGCCGTTTCTGTTATTCAGAAAGCAATGGCTGAAAATTCTCAGTGGAAAGAAAATTTACCAGCATTTTATTGTTTACACAATCATCTTGAAATAAGCGGGTTGATAAATGAAAATTCCTTCACTCTAAAAGATTGGTGTAATGCAATAGATTTCATGATTGAAATAAACAGAAATCAGGTTGCAATTAACTTAGCCGAAAAAGTTGTCAAAAAATACCCGTCTTCATCTTTTGTTTATTATCTTTCAGGTAAAGCCTATTCGCAGGAAGGAAATAAACAATTTGCAATTAAGAACATTACTACTGCATTAAAACTTGATCCAGATAATGCAGAGGCTAATGCTTTATTAAAAGAATTGACTAAATAAAGCCTTGCGTTTACATAATGTTTATAGTTACTTATTTACCTAAAGAAATAAAGCACTACCGCCAACAAAAGTATTTATGCAGGCAGGGCTGACACTGCTCGCTTCGGCAGCAGGTTCGCTATTCAGCTTTTGTTCCGCCTGACACAGCGATATTGTATTTTTATTGATAACTTCAACTTTTGTTTTTCAAATGAGCAGCAGTCCGGGCTGACATAACGCTAACTGCCCTGCCTGTATAAATACCGAACCGTTGGCGGTAATGAAATGACGGCAACCTTATCTAATCATAAACTAATTGCATGAAAAACAGACTAATTATTATTACCCTTGCTTTATTTTCCTTTCATGCAAATGGACAAAGAACGAATGACTCTTCAAAAAAAGTGACGACAAAGGAATTAACAGACAGAATTGCAATTAGCCAATTAATTAATGATTATTCTCATTTTGCAGACAGACGTGAGCCACAAAAACAGGCAAATCTTTTTACCGACAATGCAACAATAGAAATTTACCATAGCGAACCCGGTAACAATAAGCCTGACACGATATTACATGGAAAAGCGGAATTCATTACTGGTTTTGAAACCCTAAAAAAATACGACGTAACAATGCATTTCAACGGACAAAGTATAATTCACATAAATGGAGATTCTGCTACCGGTGAAGTATATTGTCTTGCTCATCATTTATGGTCAGAAAATGGAAAACGAATGCTGATGGTAATGGGCATCCGTTATTATGACACTTACGTTCGCAGAAATAATGACTGGCTTTTTGCAAAACGTAAACTCATTTTTGATTGGGTTGACAAAAGACCTTCGACATCTGAATAACGTCTTATAATCACTACCGCCAACATTGGGTTTGCTGCTATGCTGGCTGAAGAGTATATTCTCATCGTCCCATTCGCTTATCATCTGCAGTCCGGGCTGTACGAATAAAATCGAGCAAGAGAATATAACATCAACTGCATTAACTTTGTTCAGCTTCGGTTCGGGCTGACGAATCACGGAATACCAGCACAGCAGAAAGTCCTGGCCGTTGGCTGCCATGGCACACAGCAGATTTGTACAAGCAGCATTCTTGAACTCTTTGATGTCGTTTAATAAAGGCGATTAGCAAATGAAATTCACAAATTTTGTCTTCTTGGTCCTTTTTGCATCAATGCTCGCAATGTCGTGCAAGAAAGATGTGTCGACGCGGTCGCGGCCACCAGAAATATTGACAAAAATTTTGGGGAAATGGAGTGTTGTAAATGAAGAATGGTCTTGGACCAATGCTTTTACCTCTCAGACCCACGACTCGATTTACCTCGGCCAGCCAGGTGACTACTACGAATTTATGGCTAACGGCAATCTTTTCGTGCGCGAAGGATTGTATCACTACACCGCTACATATTATTATGCTTCTCCGGATTCAATTCAAACTAACTCCCCAAACGCAGGTGACATATTCATCATTTCAGACTTGACCGAAGATAGTTTATCTCTTGTCGGTTCATACCCTTATCCTGATGGGTATACCTCGCATTTAGTTAATCTCATACGATAAATGCCGACAAGTAAACAACAAGCCACGGCAGCCAACAATGGCTTGCCGCAATACGGCTGACGAACCTGCCTGCGGCAGGCAGGTATGGCTTATCATCATTTGTAACCTGCCGGCAGGCAGGTTCTTATCATCTTTTGTAACTTGTCTGCTACAAGCAGGTTTGGTCGAAGTAAACGAAAGTTCGGCCAAGCCAGCGGACGGAATTCTATTAACCGTAATGCGGTAAGCCGGAAGCGTTAGCAGCAATTGGCTCAGCCCTATCAGACAGATAGATCAAATTGTTGCTCATGACAAAAATGATTTCAATACTTGCACTTCTATTAATAGGACTTGCTACTTTCGGGCAAGCAAATCCTCACGACAAAAGTAATATGAGCAAAAAAATTTTTTATGACTTTGTCAATGCAATCAATGAGCGCAACGTTGACAAGATTTATTCACTAATGGCAGATGACTTTAAATTCATCGACGCACATGGCAACGAAGTATCCAGCAAAGACAAAATGAAGGCAGGCTGGACAGGATACTTTCAATGGTTCCCTGATTACAAGATCGAGATAACAGACATTTTTTCGAATGGCGACACGCTTGCTGCTCTTGGTTTTGCAAGCGGGACATTTAAAGGCATAAAGACTGACAAGAACGACAACTACTGGCGGCTCCCCGCAGCATGGAAAGTTTTAGTGAACAATAATAAAATCAAGTTATGGCAAGTATATGCAGACACAAAAATCCCGTTTGACATTATCAACAAAAACAAATGACACAACCGACATAGGGTTCGTATGCTGCTAACATTGCATTGGCGTTATGCCGGCGGACAATAAAGTTCTCGGCATCAGCAAAAAATCATCTTCAGTCCCAGCGGGACATTATAGATCAAGCTTTGGATTATTAATCTCAACTAACTAACTTTATTTGGCATTGGTTCTGGGCTGACAATTAAAAAATGCCAGCACAGCAGCAAGCCGGAAGCATTGGCGGCAAGCATAACTATTCACTAAAACTTGATTTATGAGATACTTCTTTATTGCTCTTTTATCACTGATGGTTTTATCTGATTCTAAGGGACAAACAACAGATAGCGTAAATACGAAAGACGAAGAACTCATCAAGAAAGTATTGACCGATTTCACAGATGCATGGAATAAGCATGATGCTAAAGCCTTCTCAAACGTTTTTTCTGAAGACGCCGACTTTACTAATGTACGTGGCACATCTGCCCATGGACGCAGTGAAGTTGAGAAGTTTCATGCTCCACGTTTTATAACAACATTCAAGGACTCATATCAAAAAATAACACAAAGCAAAATCCGGTTCATTAAACCAGATGTGGCAGCGGTAGACGCATGGTGGGAGATGACAGGAATGAAAAACCCTGAAGGTCAGGATATGCCCGCAAGAAAAGGACTTTTGAATTTTATCATAACCAAGAATAGCAACACATGGCTTATCACTGTCATGCACAATATGGACTTACCTACCTCACAATAGTACAATCGTCATGAACAGCGTCTTTCAACTTTTGTAATTCTGCTCGGTTTTAGTCCAAGCGCGATGTAATTCTATTCACTACAGAATAAATTTTTATCTTTAATAACAATGCTCAGCTTCAGCTGCCATGGGCGACGAATATAAAAATGCCCCAACAGCACAAATGCCGAGCCGTTAGCCGCAAACTTTCATAACATCAAAATAATTTAATCATTCAACTGCATATCAGTTATGATCTCTAAAAACCGAAAACCTAATTATGGCATTGATGCTCCAAAAATGGGGATAGCAATCGCGATTCTTGTTATTGCTATTATTGTGATGGGTTTTTATTTAAAGACAAGTAATAACGAAACTTTCAAATCAATTTCAGGAATAATTTTTTCAATTGCTCCAACTGGAATTATAATACTTCTGTTGATTATACTTTATATAACTGTTGAAAAGTTCCGGCATCGTGACAGAATGATCAATATGCTTACATGGAAAGGTGATGAACAAGTGCTTGACATCGGAACAGGAAAAGGTTTGCTGATGATTGGTGTCGCTAAACGACTAACAATCGGCAAAAGTTTCGGCATTGACATTTGGAACAAATCTGACCTAAGTAATAATTCGTATGCGGCAGCGATGCAGAATGCAGAGATTGAAGGCGTGAAAAATAAAATAGAAATCATAAATGCTGACGCACAAAACATTCCTTTTCCAGATAACTCTTTTGAGTATGTTCTCTCTAACTTATGTATCCATAATATTAAGACAAAGGAAGGTCGTGTTATTGCTTGCAAAGAAATCGCTAGAGTTTTGAAAACAGATGGGATAGCCTTGATTTCAGACTTTATGTACACCAGTGAGTATGAAAAAGAATTCCGCAAGATGGGGCTTAACACGAAACGTTGTTTTTCATTTTTAATTGCTCCTGTTTTATTGCACATTGTACAAGTTAAAAAATAAGTCTGCTGCTAACAACGGCATTGCTAAAAGCGTGGCTGACATTATGCTGCATCAGCATATGTAATTCTAATCAGTTGCATATCCAGCTTGACCGAACGCTATTGAGTTTTTATTTTTATCTTCAACTATTGTATTTCAATTTGGCTTCAGCTATCAGCTGACAGGAATGCTAACACCACGCCTTCAGCAATGCTGAGCCGTTAGCAGCAATTTTGTAAGTCAAAAATAATCGCAAAGATTAGATGATTAAGATCATTAAAATTGTAATTATTCTCGCTTGCTTTTCAGTTGAGCAGGTTCATGCGCAAGACTTCAATGGCCCCGATACTGTATCCGTGCAATCCGGTAAATTAACATTGAAAGGTTTATTATGGCATCCTACTGGCCATGGCCCTTTCCCAACTATTATTTTTTGCCATGGAAGCTATAGGGACACGGATAAAATATATAATCCTGTTCAACAAATATCTTCAATCGGGCCAGCTTTTGCCAGTCATGGTTTTATCTATTTTGGTCTCTTTCGCAGAGGTGTGGGTCTTTCAGCCGGACAAGGTGTGAACAGTGCTGATCTTATGGATAGTGCATTTAAAGAAAGAGGGCAGGAAGGGCGCAATGAGGTGCAGTTACAACAGATGCTAACGGATCAATTACAGGATATGGTTTCCGGCCTCAAGTACCTGAGAGGAAGAAAAGATGTGGATACTAATCGTATCGTGATAGTAGGGCATTCTTTCGGAGGGTCACTTACTTTGCTGGTTGCGGAGCATGATCCCCGTTTAAAAGCTGTTATTGTTTTTTCAGCGGGAGGTTATAGCTGGAATTCGTCTCCCCCGCTTCGTGCACGTTTAATCATGGCTGTTAAAAATATAAGTGTCCCTATCATGATCATCCACGACCAAAACGACTACTCCACTACACCCGGTTATGCATTGGATAGTGTGATGAATAAGCTCAACAAACCACATGTTTTAAAGATATATCCAAAGTTTGGGGAAACGGCACAGGAAGGACACAATATGATATTTAAAAGTATTGCGACATGGGAATCAGATGTTTTTAAGTTTCTCACTGAAAGCCTCAGACATTGACATAAACTTCATACCTGACCTATGACTGCTGCTAACATGCTGTTTGCTGCCATGCTGTCGCGACGGAATAAAAATGAGCATTTGTAATTCTATCAGCTAAGATCGGGCGGACGGAATTCACTCAGCATTTGTCCTTAACTTCAGCATTAGTAATTTTAATCGGCTTCAGTTCTCGGCTGACAATTATAAAATGCCAGCAAAGCAGCAAGCCCTGCCCGTTATAGCCAATGCAAAATGACACACCGTGAACAATAAGAACATTCTAATATCAGGAGCTGGAATTGCTGGAACATCACTTGCTTTTTGGCTTAAAAGATTTGGCTTTAACCCAACTGTAATTGAAATTTCGCCCACACTTAGAGAAGGTGGCTATGCTATTGACTTTATGGGAGCTGGTTTTGATGTAGCGGAAAAAATGGAAATGGTGAGTGAACTCGAAAAAGTTGATTTAAATATTTCAAAACTTTCATTGGTTGACGAAAATGACATTGAAAAGGGCAGTATGAACTATCAGAAAATTAAAAAATTGATGAATAACCGAGCGCTTACTTTACTGCGTAGCGATTTGGCACAAGTTATATATCATCACCTTGACAAAGGAATAGAAATAATTTTTGGCGACACCATTAGTGAAATAGTACAAGATGGCGAAAAAGTAATTGTAACCTTTAAAAGCGGAACAAAACGTAGTTTTGATTTGGTTGTTGGTGCTGATGGATTACATTCTAATGTTAGAAATTTGACCTTTGGAAGTGAATCACAATTTGAAAAATATTTTGGCTATTACACTTCTTCTTTTACGATAGATAATTTCTCTTATGAAAATAGAGTCTTTTCAATGTATAATGTTCCCAATAAACAAGTTGCCATTTATTCGTCAAGTGAAAATAAGACGACAACTTTTTTCATCTTCGCTTCTTCAGAAAAGCTAAAATTTGAACATTACGACATTGAAAAACAAAAGCAAATTTTGAAAAATGAATTTATAAACATTGGTTGGAAATGCAAAGAGTTGCTTTCTGAAATTGAAACAACGAAGGATTTTTATTTCGATTCAGTCAGTCAAATAAAAATGGAAGAGTGGTCAAAAGGTCGAATAACATTAGTTGGTGACGCTTGCGATTGCCCATCTTTACTATCAGGGAAAGGTTCAACACTTGCAATGGTAGGTTCATATATTCTGGCTGGTGAGTTAAAAGAAGCTGATGGAAATTACAAAATTGCGTTTGACAATTATGAAAAAATATTGAAACCATTTATGAACAAAAAACAAAAGTCAGCTCAAACCTTTGCAAAATCATTTGTACCAAAAAGCAATTTCAGTATTTGGTTAAGAAATAAAGCGTTTAAACTAATATCATTGCCGCTTATCTCGAGCTTGGCTTTAAATCAATTTAAAGATAACGGATTACAACTAAAGGATTATTGAAATGCACTGGCTAGAACATGGGGTTTTCTCCTATGCTGGCTGAAGAATAAATTCTCATTATCCTGTTCGCTTATCAGCTACAGTTCGGGCTAAACGAATAAAACCAAGCAACAGAATATATTCTCATCTTCATTAACTTTACTCATCAGCGGTTCGGGCTGACGAATCACAGAATATCAGCACAGCAGAAAGCCCTGGCCGTTACCTGCAACCCAATGGCGACCGTGCTAACATGAAACTGACTGCATAAAACGAACAGACAACTGAATGAAGTTTAACACTTACATACCTTGCGACATTCTTAAACCTTTTGTGAAGTCATTTGCTGTTCAGGAAACAACAGAAGAAAATACTTACAAAGTTTTGCCCGACACAGGTTTGGTTATCGGTTTTCAATACAAAGGCAAATTATCCCGACTTCAAAACGAAACAGAAACTCCTCTTTCAATTTCAGGGGTATCGGGTTTAGCTGACCACAGCAGAACTTTCAAAAACTCTCCCGACATCGGGACAGTCTTAATTTTTTTCAAAGAGGCGGGTGCGACACAGTTTTTCAGACAACCATTGCACGAACTTTTCAGAGAGAGCGTTTCGCTTGACAACTTTATGCTTCGTTCCGAACTTCTTTTCTTAGAAGAGCAATTAGCAGAAGCCATGACAGACACACAACGCATTGCATCAGTTGAACATTTTTTAATTAGCAGAATGACTAACACCGAACCCGACAAGTTAGTATTGGCGGCACTTGCACTCATTCATAAAAGCAAAGGCAACATCCGAATAAAAGAATTGACAGAGCAATTATTCATTAGTCAAAGTCCTTTAGAAAAAAGATTTCGGCAAGCACTTGGGGCATCACCAAAAAAGTTTGCTTCTATTGTTCGCCTCAAAAATGTTATTCAGCAATATGACTCTGTAAACTCATTAACAGAGTTAGGATACGAAACAGGATTCTATGACCAGGCACATTTTATCAAAGAATTCAAAACCTTTACGGGCGACACTCCGGAAAAATACTTTTCAGACAAAAAGTAGAAAAACGATTTTTTACAATTACAGGTATTGCATTAGTCACAGTTTTGCATCGTAATTCAACAAATCGTTTAACAATTAAAAAAATAAAAATGAAACGAATGAAATCTTATGATGTTCCCCACAAAGGTTTGAGGAACGCTTTATCACAAGTGCAATTCCTTGCAGGTAAAACCGACTACTCCAATCAAAACGAAGTAGAACAACTTTATAAGTTGGGTGAAGATGTTTTTAAAATCCTCACCATTCATGCAACTGACGAGAATGAAATAACGCTTGCAGAATTGGAACTGCGTTGCACAGGTTGTTCGCAACACGACATTGAAGACCACGAACAAATTCATCTTGGACAAGACAAGTTGGAAAAACTTCTTGCAAGTGTTTACGCCAACTCCAAAGCAGGACAGGATGTAACGGAAGACGGAGAGGAATTTTATTTAGCGTTCAGTGAGTTTCACGGAACATATTTGGAACACACAGCCGAAGAAGAACGGGTAACACAAGCAATTCTTTGGAAATATTTTACTGATGATGAATTAGCATCTCACAGAGGAAAAATAATGGCGAAGAATCCACCGCAAACTTTGCTGACATGGTTCAGGTTTGTAATTCCTGCACAAAGTCATAAAGAAAGGGTTGGGCTTTTGACAGGATTTAAGAAAATGGCTCCTGAACCTTTCTTCAATGAAGGAATACAAGTAATTAAACAAGTACTGACTGAAAAAGAATTTGACGATTTGAACAAAGCATTAGTATAAACGCAATGACTGCAAACCCGGACGTACATAACTTCGGGCGGACAATATGCAGCAGGTAACAGTCGGTTGGCAATATGGCGGGGCGACGAATAAATTCTCAACTTTTTGTTCGCTATTCGGCTTCAGGTCCAGCCGACGAATAACACCAAGCAATAGAATAAACAATGAACTTTTATTTATAAATTTAGCATCGGTTACGGGCTGACGATTTTCAAATGCCGCCACATCGCCAAGCCTTAGCCGTTAGCGGTCATTGCAACTGACGTTTGTAAACACATCAAAAAAAGGAGATAGCTAAATCCTGACAACTAATGCGAAAATATTCAGTTCTCATATGCATAGGCATCTCTGTCCTTTTTTTGATAACTGCCACATTGCTTTATCCGGGCGGTTCAATCCTTGACAAAAATTCTGTAGGGTTTGATTGGTCAAAGAATTTTTTCAGCAATTTATTTTTAGCGAAGGCCCTCAATGGTACTGCGAACCCATCAAGGATTTGGGCACTCATCGGTATGGTCTTCAATTCAATTGGTTATGGACTTTTCTTTATTCATACCTCGCGAAAAATACTCCAAAAACATACAGAGTTGGTTTTAAAATCTATTGGTGTTGTCAACATGCTTTTTACCTTTCTAATCGCGACACCCTTGCATGACATCATGGTGACGGTTTCAAGTACTCTGACCATGATTGGGTTGTTTTACATTACTGTCTCTATCCTGAAGACGAAGCTTCATTGGCTGAAGTTTTTTTGTATTGGAAGCCTGCTTATATTCTACGCCACTTTGTACCTGTATGGGGCAGGAGATTGGGAATTGTTAGCTGTGATGCAAAAGGTCACGTTTCTTTGTTTTATGTTATTAGTTTTGACAATTGAATATTTCACAAGGGGCGAAGACTTTCAACAAAACAAACCCAACAGACTAGCAGTAACAGCAACGAGCCGCTAACATGGAAATACCAAAATGCAGTCTGACGGAATGCGTGTTTCAACTTTTGTTTTTCAATTTGGCTGCATATCGGGCTGGACATTATAAATTTAGCTAAGCGCAAATCATCGTCTTTTAAATATAAATTTGGTTTCAGTTGCCGGGCTTGACGGACTTCGATTTCCTGCACTTCGGCAATACTTTTTCGTTGGTGGTCATTGTTACGAAACATACCGCAAGCAATCAAAAAAACAGACAATTTAAATTCATTCAAATGAGAAATCTAATCTACGTGATCAACCTTACTATCGACGGTTGCTGCGACCATACAAAAGTGGGCGCTCCTGATGAAGACTTGTTTGACTACCATATAGACCTTGTGCGAAATGCCGATGCGTTCGTCTATGGCCGGAAAACGTTTCAGTTGATGGTTCCTTATTGGCCCGACATCGCAAAGAACCCTTCCAGTGAGACAAAAACAGATGTCGAATTTGCACAGGCGTTTGTCTCCGTCAAGAAAATTATTGTTTTTTCAAAAACACTGGACAAGGCAGAAGGGAATAAAACGGAAATTGTGCGTACGAACCTTAAAGACGAAATACAAAAATTAAAACAGGAACAAGGCAAAAGCATACTGACCGGCGGTGTAGATATACCCTCGCAACTTACACAACTTGGCCTCGTGGATGAATATCGTTTTGTCATTTTTCCGGTATTTGGAGGAGCAGGGAGACGGTTGCTGGAAGGCATTACCCTACAGGAGAAATCACAATTAAAACTTGTTGAGACAAAGACTTTCAAATCAGGAAGTGTTGCGCTTCGTTACTTGAAGCAGTGAAATAAGATCCT
>Ga0335083_10009607_pt1 | contig 11728 bp, 8 predicted proteins | sample Lox_Sample_42_FD_206716 | JGI IMG/M metagenome (GOLD analysis project Ga0335083, IMG submission 206716) | Soil microbial communities from Loxahatchee National Wildlife Refuge, Florida, United States - Lox_Sample_4.2 | ecosystem: Environmental > Terrestrial > Soil > Wetlands | place: USA: Florida... | reverse complement strand
CTCCGGATAAAGTTTGACTTTGTGAACATCGACGGCGTAGCCGACCGTGGCCATTGCTACTGCCAAGCCGAAGACAGAGACGCCAAACGCTATACTGCGTGGTGACAACATGCATTCCTCCCCTGTGCATCTGATTGATCCGGGGCCGAAACGCGGAGTGCATTTCAACCGGAATAGTCCAGATGGCCTTGTGCGAGGAAACAATACTCTGCTTTTACAGCCAATGCCAAGCGCCGCAACGCGATTTCAGCTACAACGTTCGTACAAATAGTCTTTGGTATGACCGTGGGATGCAGCCCTGGACCATGTGGGCTTCGCCCACTTCTATCAGTTTCGCTCGTTCACCATACCGCGTGTTTGGCTTTTGCAGCACAGAGCTAAGGTTGTCGGTCACGCAAACCTTGCGTCTAACCATCGTCTTGCGCGCCGCCGTTATGGGCTGGCATAATCGACACACCAGTTCAGCGGCAAAGTCCTTGCCGGCCAACTAATGAGAGCCATTGGAGGAAACGATGAAAAAGAGCGTCGACTATATCCTTACTACACATACCGGCAGCCTGCCCCGCGGCAAGGAGCTCAATGACGCCTTAATCGCGGACGAGGCCGGCGAAAAAGTCGATCAGGCCAAGCTGACCGACATGATCGAGAAGCGCGTCGCTCACGTCATGGAGAAAGAGCGCTGGGCAGGCGTCGACATCGCCAATGACGGCGAGCAGGGCCGCGTCGGCTTTCAGACCTACGTGCCCAAGCGGATGTCAGGCTTTGGCGGCGAATCCAAGCGCCCTTTCGGCCAGGAGTGGATTCAGCTGCCGCTGTTTACCGAAAAGTTCATGGCGCGCATCCCGAAAACCGGAAAGGTGTTCGGGTGTCCGGAATGTGTCGGCGAGCTGAAATATAACGACAAGGAAGCCATTAAGATCGAACTGGCACGCGTTAAGCGCCATGCCGACGCGATCAAGCCGCCATTCCCGGAAATCTTTTTTGCCGAGCCATCCCCGGGCATTATCGCCACGACAATGCTCAATGCGCACTATGCGACCTACGAGGCCTATCTCGACGCAATCGCGCGGGAGATGCACTATGAATATAAATCGGTCGTCGACGCCGGATACACCCTCCAGATCGACGCTCCCGACCTGGCAATGGAACGGGTTCTGCTGTTCCAGGACAAGTCCGAAGCGGATTACGTCAAAATCGTCGAGACCCATATCGCGACGTTGAACAAGGCCCTTGAGGGAATTCCGCGCGATCGCGTGCGCCTGCACGTGTGCTGGGGCAATTGGGAGGGACCGCACATTTTCGACATCGGTCTCGAACCGCTGTTGCAAGCGTTCTACAGGGCCAACGTCGGCGCGCTTGGGATCGAATTCGCCAATGCGCGCCGTCAGCACGAATATGCGGCGCTGAAAAAGCACAAATTCCCCGACAATATGATCCTGATCCCCGGAGTGATTGACTCGAAGATCAATTTGGTCGAGCACCCCGAGGTCGTGGCACAGCGCATCGAGTCAGCGGTCGCGGCGATCGGCGATCGCGAGCGGGTCATCGCCGGCGTCGACTGCGGCTTCGGCACGTTTGCAGGCTGGGAATGGGTTGCCGAAGACGTGGTGTGGTTGAAGCTCAAGACGCTCCGCGAGGGCGCCGACATCGCCTCCAAGCGTCTGTGGGGCAAAAAGGCGGCGGCGTAATCTGACGCATCAAGTCTGCATTGCGCATCACGCCCGCTTGCGAATGATCGGGAGGCGGTTAGCCTCCCGATCATGACAACAAGATCACAGCCGGCCTCAGCGCGCGCCTGGCAGCGAATGCTGTCAGGGCGACGGCTTGATCTGCTCGATCCATCGGCGCTCGACATCGAGATCGAGGACATTGCACACGGGCTGGCGCGCGTGGCGCGCTGGAACGGACAGACCAGCGGTCCCTATATTTTTTCGGTCGCCCAGCATTGCTTGCTGGTCGAAACGCTGGCGCGGGCGCGAGTACCGCGGCTCGATCGAACTCGGCGGCTTGTGGTGCTGCTGCACGATGCGCCGGAATACGTCATCGGCGACATGATCTCGCCGTTCAAGGCGATCATCGGCGGCGATTACAAGGCGGTCGAAAGACGACTGCTGGCGGCGATCCATCGCCGCTTCGGTCTGCCGGCGAATTCCGCACCAGAGGTCAACGCGCTGACCAAAGCCGCCGACCGCGCTGCGGCATATCTGGAAGCGACTCGGCTCGCCGGCTTCGACGCCAAGGAAGCCCGGCGGTTCTTCGGCCGCGAGCCGAAAGTTACTGCCGCGATCGAGCGCGATTATCTGAAGCCTTGGCCCGCGGAGATCGCGCAAGCACGCTATCTTGAACGCTTCAATAAACTGTTTGTCAAAGGTGATTAGCTACCGCTGCGAATGAACTAAAAAGCGAGTTTGCGCCTTTCACTTGTCCTAACCGTCTCATAGAGTCGCGATGAAGGGAGCGGCTCCACTTCGATGTTTGATTTGATCGTCATTGTGGTGATCGCGGCGCTGGCCTTTCCGGTCCTTGCGATCGTTGCGCTGGTCAAAACGATCGGCGTAAGCGATCTGGTCCGGCGCTTGGAACTGAGAGTGGCGACACTGGAACGGCAGCGAACGCTTGCTGACAACGTGTCGCGATATGATGGGCGCGTTCCATCTCCGCCACCAGCCGCTCCCCCGGTCGAGACGCCGCCGCCCCAGCCAGCCATGGCGCAGGCACCCCCTCCCGTTCCGGCGGAGGCTTCGGCTGCTCGGGCTGCATCAGTCCCGCTCACTCCCGCGCCAGCAGCGTTACCGTCATCACAGCGGCCGATTGGATTTGAGGAACGCTTCGGCACGCGGTGGGTTGTGTGGGTCGGCGGCCTCGCGTTGGCGCTCGGCGGCGTTTTCTTGGTGCGCTACACCATCCAGCAAGGACTGATCGGCCCTGGTGTCCGAATTGCATTGGGCGGATTACTCGCGCTTGCCCTTGTCGCCGTCGGCGAATGGGCGCGCCGCGGCGAGCGACTGACCGGACTTCCCGGCTTATCCTCGGCAAACATTCCCAGCATGCTCACAGCTGCCGGGACCACCGTGGCCTACGCCACGGTTTACGCCGCTTACGCGCTGTACGGATTTTTGCTGCCCGCCGCAGCCTTTGTTTTGCTCGGGGTGGTGGCTCTACTAACCTTGGCGGCCGCGTTGCTTCATGGACCGGCGCTGGCCGGTCTTGGCGTATTGGGCGCGTTTGCGGCACCGATTCTGGTCGCCTCTACCGAGCCGGATTATTGGTCGCTGTATCTTTACATCGCTGTCGTGACCGCAGCTTCATTCGCACTGGCACGCGTGCGTCTGTGGGAGTGGCTCGCGGTTTCGGCGATCGTGCTTGGCGCGCTGTGGACGGTGCCGGGAGCCGATGTCTACCCGGTTGCGGCGCTTGGAGCGCATTTATTCAACGCGATCGCCGGTTTTGCATTGGGCGCGACGCTCCTCGTCTGCGGCTTGATGTATGGACCGCAGGCTGCGCCAGGCGAGGTTGATCGCCTCTCGACGCTGGCGCTTTCGCTGTATCTTCTGGTCGCGGCGCTCCTCGTTCTGGTCAGCCGCCACGATGCGCTCGCACTAACGGTCTTTGTCATCCTGACCGCAGCGACGGTTGCGATCGCTTGGCGCACCGACGCCGCGGCTGTTGCCGTGCCGGTCGCCGCCGTCCTCGCTGTGGTGTTGATGGCTGATTGGTCGGTGCACCTGGTGATCGACGCACTCATCGCGCCAGCCGGCCCGGCCGCACCGACGACGCCCGAGCCCGAGAGCTATGACTACGGCGCGCATCTTGTTGTTGCTGCCATATGGGCTGCGATATTCGGCATCCCGGGATTTTTGGCACAGGGGCGTTCGACCCGCTTCGTGGTGCCGATGCTCTGGAGCGTGTCCGCGGTCTTCACACCATTGGCCATGCTCGTGGCGCTCTATTACCGCATCGCAGGCTTGGACCGATCGTTGCCCTTCGCAGGCTTCGCGCTGCTTTTGGCTGCAACCTATGCGATCGCGACTGAAACACTGGTGCAACGTCGACCGCGCCCAGGCCTTGCTGCAGCGGGTGCAATTTTCTCCACCGGCGCGCTCGCCGCACTCGCACTGGCGTTCACATTCGCCTTCGAAAAGGGCTGGCTTACGGTCGGACTCGCCCTGATGGTCCCCGGCGCCGCCTGGGTCGCCGAGAAGCGGCCGCTCCCGTGGCTCCGCTGGCTGGCCGCCATCGTGGTCGCCGTGGTGTTGGCCCGCATCGCCTACGAGCCGCGCATTGTCGGCGACGATATCGGCACAACCCCGGTCTTCAACTGGCTCCTATACGGCTATGGCGTTCCGGCGCTTTCATTCTGGGTGGCAGGATGGCTGCTTCGGCGGCGCACCGATGACCTGCCGGCCCGCGTGGTCGATTCCGCTGCAATCTTGTTCACCGTCCTGCTCGTGATTTTCGAAACCCGTCACTACATCACCGGCGGCGACATCTACCGGCCGGTGAGCGACATCACCGAAGCCGCAATCGACGTCAACGCCGGGTTGGGACTGACCATCGGCCTTGAGCGCATTCTCGGGCGAACCGGAAGCGTAGTGCACAATATCGGCGGGCTGCTGATTGCAGCATTGACGCTGTGCGCCATCGTATTTGAATTCGTGATTGTCGCCAGCCCGCGCTTCTACAATGAGCCAGTCAGCGGCGTATTCTTCAACATGATCCTGCTCGGCTATGGCTTGCCTGCGGTGCTCGCCATTGCGCTCGCCTTGATTGCCCGCACCACGCGGCCCCTGCCCTATCGCATCGTCGCGGCGATCACCGCCGTGACGCTTGCGTTGTTTTATCTCACGCTCGAAGTGCGGCGGCTGTTCCACGGGCCGTTGATCGGTGGACCCACGAGCGATGCCGAGCAATATGCCTATTCCAGCACCTGGCTTGTCTTTGGGATTGTTCTTTTCGGGACCGGCTTTGCGCTGCGCTCGCAACCGGCACGGCTTCTCGCCCTCGGCGTCATGGCCTTGACCGTGGCCAAGGTCTTCATCGTCGACACCGCGAGCATCGAAGGGATCTATCGCGCGCTGTCGGCGATAGGGTTGGGCGTCGTCCTCCTCGCCATCGGCTGGATCTATCAGCGGCTGCTCTATCCGCGCATGCCGGCGATCACGCCCATGACCGTTCCGGAGTAAGCGTCATGCTTGTGCCGCGCGGCCGGCTTATATGAGACTGAATCGAATGTGTTGTGATTCCCGAAAACTGAAACCCCGAAACTGAGGTCTCAACAAAGCCAGCGATGATTCACGTCTGCCCGCTTTCACTGCTGCACAAGACGGTCGAAGACACCGGCGCCAGGCACGTCGTGTCGCTGATCGGAGACGAGGTCGTCATCGAGCGGCCAAGCGCGGTCGCGGCGGAAAATTATCTGCGGCTGCGGCTGCACGACATCAGCTCGCCGCTCGACGGCTACATCATGCCGGATCAGGAGCACATCGCCGATCTGCTCAATTTTGTCCGCCGCTGGGATCGGCGCACGCCGATGGTCGTACACTGCTACGCCGGCATCAGCCGCTCTACAGCAAGCGCGTTTGCCAGCGTCTGCGCCCTCAATCCCGGCCGCGACGAAGAGAGCATTGCGTTTGCTCTCCGCCGCGCTTCGCCAACCGCCACGCCGAACATTCGCATCGTAGCGCTCGCCGACCGCCTGTTGGGGCGTAATGGCCGCATGGTCGCCGCGATTGAAATGATTGGCCGCGGGGTCATGGCCACCGAGGCAATCCCGTTCAGGCTCGAACTGGAATAAGTCCGCCGCTATTCGTCGATCGCCGGACGCAATGTCGCGATTGGCAAAGATCGCGGCGATGCCGAGGCCCGGGTTATCACCTGGGCACGCGGATTGTGCTGGCGGAAATCGCAATAGGCAAAGCTCAAGCCGGATATCGACCCGCGAAAGCTCCGATGGTCGATCTTCTGAACGCTAAAGCACGGCTCGATCGGCAAGCCGGAAAGGTGCGCGCACATCGAGCTACCTTCGACCTTGATCGTGCCGGCTGGCAAGGAAGCGAAGCGGATTTCGCCGTGGCCGCCTGGGCGGATGGTGCCGACGACCGAACCGTCGGAGAAAATGCGGCCCATCCCGGCAGTGCCGTCAAAGCACGTGTAAGCGAACAGCTTGCCGACCACGAACGCCCTGGCCTGCTCCGGTGCGAGTTCTTCGGCGAAGGCCGCGGCGGCTCCAAAAACGCAAGCGCAAACAACAGCTACGCGCAGCAACATGTACGACTCCACTTTCAACTTGAGCCTCATGTTAACGACATTTCTTAACCGACCCCTTACCATAGCGCTCCTGCCGGCCGACGAAATATTCTGCATCGTTTATCGAATTTTTACCACAATTCGTCCGCGAACTTCACCCGCTAAAATGCGCGCTCCGGCGCCGATGACGTCGCCAAGCCCAACCTCAGAGGTCATCGCCGCTATCTTTCCCCGATCGAGGTCGGTTTCCAGGCGACGCCAAGCCTCCTGCCGCAGCGGCAGCGGGCACATAACCGAATCGATGCCGAGGAGCGACACGCCGCGCAGAATGAAGGGAGCAACCGTAGTCGGCAAATCCATGCCGCCGGCAAGGCCGCAGGCAGCAACCGCCCCGCCGTAACGCGTCATCGACAACACATTGCCGAGCGTCGTCGAGCCTACAGCATCGATGCCGCCAGCCCAGCGCTCCTTGCCCAGCGCCCGCGGAGCGCCGGTCAATTCCTTGCGCTCAATAATCTCGGCCGCACCTAGGCCTTTGAGATAGTCTGCCTCCGCAGGCCGCCCGGTCGAGGCGATGACCGTGTAGCCAAGCTTCGACAGGGTTGCCACCGCGACCGAACCGACGCCGCCGGCGGCGCCGGTCACGATCACCGGCCCGCGTCCCGGAGTCATGCCGGCGCGCTCCAGCGCCATGACCGCCAGCATCGCGGTGTAACCAGCGGTGCCGATCGCCATGGCATCACGCTCACTGATTTTATCCGGCAGGCGCACCAGCCAGTCGCCTTTGACACGCGCCTTTTGCGCAAAGGCACCAAGATGGGTCTCGCCCAATCCCCAGCCGTTGAGAATGACCTTGTCGCCCGCCTTCCAGTTGGGATGCGAGGAGGTTTCGACCGTGCCGGCGAAATCGATGCCGGCGATCATCGGGAACCGGCGAACGACCGGCGACTTGCCGGTCAACGCGAGCCCATCTTTGTAGTTCAACGTCGACCAATCCACCGCAACTGTGACGTCGCCATCCATCAAGTCCTTTTCGTCGAAATCGGTCAGCTTGACCGTCTGACCTCCATCCGCCTTGTCGATGACGATTGCCTTGAATGCCGTCATGCTTTCGTCCCCTCGTTTCCTTGCCGCTAGAGGATGCGCGGATCGCCGCGACACGGCAAGCGCACAACCTTCAAAGCCGGCCGTCAAGATTGCGGCGCGGAAGCAGCTTTCAGATTTGGCTTTGACGGTGCCTTGGCGTTTCCGCTCGGTGAGCGAGATTGGGCGCGGGAAAGCGGCGGCGTTAAAGCCCTGCGGTTCGTGTACGCCTGTCGTGCGAGGCGGCGGCTTCCGGGGATCTCATTGCGGTTCCCGGCTGTTTCTCCGGCCCCCAGATCGGCGCGTCCGAACCGTCTCCCCACGCGCGTGGCCGATAGAAAGTGTGAACGCCGAGCCTATAGAGCTTCGCCATCTCGTTCACCCAACTGGGGCGCACCCAGTAGGCGTGATAGTGGGTGGCGTGACCGACTTCGCTGAGCCAAATTTTGCCATCGAGTGCATCTTTGGCGATGCGCTTGGCCTGCTCCCACATGTCCGGCTCGTCGATCCGGCTTAAATCCTTGCCTTCGCAGGCGAAGGTGAACTGGCAGGCCAAATGCCGGCCGGCGTTCTGAAAAACCACGCCGCAAATATTGTCGGGATAACGGCCCGAGAACACCCGGTTCAGCACCACCTGCGCAACCGCCATCTGCCCGCGCAACGGTTCGCCACGTGCCTCGAAATAAACCGCGTCGGCGATGCACTTCTCCGCCTTGGCGCGCGGCTTGCCACTGAGACCAAGACGACGCGCCGGGCTGATGAACGTGCTTGCGTTGCCTTTGCCAGCTACGGTTTCACCGCCGGGGCCGTCTTCGTTGGGCGCTGCCAGAGCTGACAGCTTGATCTCGGGATCGACGGTAGGCGACACTGGAACCGGCGCCGCACCAGGCTCCCATTGTTGCAGTCCATCGCGCCAGCCCATCGCGGCGACGCTGAAATAGATCTGCTCGCTGCGATCCGCAGCACTGTCGTCTAGGAAGGAGTGCGAAGCGGCCGGCGCCTCCGGCAAATCGTTTCCGGCAGCGGGCGGAATCGACTGCGGCGTATCCGCCACAGCGGCGTCGTCATCGGTATTTGCATCGCCTTCACCATCGCGCCCATCCGCGGCCGAAGGTTGAGCGGTGCCGGTTATCTCATCGGCCGGTGGCTGCGACGGCGGCGGACCGAGGGCTTCCACCGTGCCATCTGACTGCGCCGGGTCGAGTAGTTCGGCGCTCTTTGGTCGTTTCACCGTCATGGACGGCGGCGAGCTGGCGGGCGACGATGACGGCGTGTTGACCGGCTGCAGCGGCGGCAAGGTCTCAGGCTCGCTTCGAGCGGGAGAACTTTGCGGCAGCGGCATGCGATCGCCCTTCAGCCGGCGATTGACGGTCGGATATTCGACTTGGCGCGCGGGGCGTATCATCACCGGTTCGTCGCCCGGCCATGCTTTCACGTCGAAGGCGCGCGGGTCGAAATTGACCGGTTGGGCGCCGCTCGGCTCCGGCATTGCCGTGCCGATCGGACGCGCAAAGCTGAACGTCGCGGCGTGGATGGTACCGAACGGAGAGGCAATCAGATGGTCGCGCCAGCGCTGCGAAACGCCGGGCTGGCGCGCAAAGAATGCTGCAAGGTCCTGATAGCCGACCGAGGTCGGCATCAATGCGGCAGAGACTGCGCTGAGCCAGAAAAGCCCGGAGAACGCATCCGCCGGCCGCTTACGCAACGCTAACGCTACCATTACCCCTCGCGCACGCTCAACGAAGCGACGCTTCCCACTCTCAGCAAACGCTACCGCAGTGGCGCGAATGCGACACATTCGGATATTGTCGGGTTAACCTTGCAGACCCGTTAATCGCGATGGCAGCTGTCCTCCGCTGCTGTCGGCGGCCTGAAACTTCTTGCCGACGCCGGCCTCAACCCCGTCGTTTGTTGTTATTTGTTAACCAGACGGCAATTCGCATCCGGGATACTCGCGCTCGATCGAAGCCGCGAGACCATGTCCGACACGCTCTTTCCCTACCTGCCGGACTGGCAAACTGCTGGGCTTGCCGTCGCATTGCTGTTGCTGGCCGTCACCGTCTTCGTCGGCCGGCGCATGCGCCTCAAAATCGATCGGCTGACCAACGCATTGAACTACATGTCGCAAGGCTTGTGCATGTTCGATGCAGCCGGACGCATCGTCGTGTGCAATCAACAATATCTGCACATGTACAAACTTTCTCCCGAGGTGGTGAAACCCGGCTGTACGCTGCTCGGACTCATGGAGCATCGCAAACAGACCGGCTTTCTGACTCGCGATCCCCGGCAATACGTCAAGGAAATTCTGGACAGCATTGCTGCGGGCAAGACTTCGAAGTGGATGATCGAAGCGAGCGACGGCCGCAAAGTCCATGCCATCAACGAGCCAATGCCTGGAGGCGGATGGGTGTCGACCCATCAGGACATTACCGAACAATTGCGATTGCAACAGCAGCACGATTCCATGGCCGAGCAGAACAAGCGCCGCGGCTTTATCGACGGCGTGATCGCTTCGTTTCGCAGCGAAATGGAAACGTTGCTCAAGACCTTCGGCGACAGCGCCTCGGCGATGAAATCAACCGCCGTGGTGCTTTCATCAGCCTCCAATCACACGTCGCTCTGCGCCGAGGGCGCAGTGGCGGCGTCCAATGAGGCGGCCAAAGGCGTAAACACCGCCGCGATTGCGACTGACGAATTGTCGAGCTCGATCGGTGAAATCGCCCGCCAGATCACCCAGACCAACAACGTCGTGTATATGGCGGTCGAAGAAGCGCAAAGCACCAATGGCGAGATGACGACGCTCGCGGAAACCGCGCAGAAAATCGGCGATATTATCAAGCTCATTCGGACCATCGCCGAGCAGACCAATCTGCTTGCGCTCAATGCCACCATTGAAGCGGCCCGCGCCGGCGAAGCCGGCCGCGGCTTTGCCGTCGTCGCCTCCGAGGTCAAGTCGCTTGCGGTACAGACCGCGAAAGCGACCGAGGCGATCGCCGGACAAATCCTTGCGGTACAGGGCTCGACTGCAAGCGCCGTCGAATCGATCCGCCGCATCACCCAGCGCATGCAGGAAATCCAGCACTTCGCGTCGGGGGTTGCTGCTTCGATCGAACAACAAAGCGCAGCAACGAACAACATCTCGTCCAACGTGGCGAGCGCGGCTCAGGCAACGCGGACGATGGCGCATATCCTCAACGACGTCGCCGGCGCCGCCACCCAGACGCACACTTCGGCCGAGGTGGCGCTCGACAGCTCGGCAGCCGTGGCAGCGGCCGTCGCAGACCTTCGCCGACACATCGAGGATTTCCTCGCCGGCGTCGCCGCATAGCGCCGCTCAGCTTTCCGAGCGGACGACCTTACCGAGAGCCGCTTGTGCGGCGGCCAATCGGGCAATCGGCACCCGGAACGGCGAGCAGGAGACGTAATCGAGCCCGATCCCGTGGCAGAACTCGACTGAAGCGGGATCGCCGCCGTGTTCGCCACAAATGCCGAGCTTGATCTTGGGGCGCACCTTGCGGCCGCGTTCGCTCGCGATGCGCACGAGCTCGCCGACACCTTCGCGGTCGATCGACACAAAGGGATCGGCCGGTAGGATACCTTTCGACGTGTAGATTCCCAAAAAACTTGCCGCGTCGTCGCGGCTGATGCCGAAGGCGGTTTGTGTCAGGTCGTTGGTGCCGAAGGAGAAGAATTCGGCCGTCGCCGCGATCTCGCCGGCCTTGAGTGCCGCGCGCGGCAATTCGATCATGGTGCCGACCTGATACTTGATAGGAGCGTTCGCTTCGCTCGCGACCGTTTCGGCCATCGCATCGATGCGCTCTTTGACCAGGTCAAGTTCGGCTTTGCTGGCGATCAGGGGCACCATGATCTCCGGCGCCACGGTCACTCCGGTAGCGCGGGCGGCCTCGATGGCGGCTTCGAAAATGGCGCGGGCCTGCATTTCGGCGATTTCCGGATAGGCGATGGCGAGCCGGCAGCCGCGGAAGCCGAGCATCGGATTGAATTCGTGCAGTTCACGGGCGCGATCCGCGAGTTTCTTCGGATCGGCGCCCATCGCCGCCGCCACTTCCGCGATTTCGGCTTCGGTATGCGGCAAGAACTCGTGCAGCGGCGGGTCCAGTAACCGGATGGTGACTGGCAGGCCACCCATGATCTTGAACAGTTCGACGAAATCGGCACGCTGCATCGGCAGCAGTTTCGCAAGCGCGGCGCGGCGGGCCTTTTCGTCTCCCGCCAGGATCATTTCGCGCACCGCGCGGATGCGGTCTTCTTCAAAGAACATGTGCTCGGTGCGGCAAAGTCCGATGCCTTCCGCGCCGAACCTGATCGCTGCCCGCGCGTCCGCGGGGGTGTCGGCGTTGGCGCGGACTTTCAGCTTGCGCGCCGCGTCGGCCCACTT
>Ga0335083_10009606_pt1 | contig 11730 bp, 13 predicted proteins | sample Lox_Sample_42_FD_206716 | JGI IMG/M metagenome (GOLD analysis project Ga0335083, IMG submission 206716) | Soil microbial communities from Loxahatchee National Wildlife Refuge, Florida, United States - Lox_Sample_4.2 | ecosystem: Environmental > Terrestrial > Soil > Wetlands | place: USA... | reverse complement strand
ACAAGAGATGTATGCCGGCTAAAAGCCCAGCGTGAGCTGATTTTTGCCGTCTGGAATCTGCAGGTCGATCCCGCGTGCGTGGTTGGCGGCGATAGTCGCTTCCACGTTTAGCTCATTCATCGGGATGTTCTGCTGATCGCGGCCACGCTGTACCTGGAGCATGTTTTCTGTCAGCAGATAGCGTTTTGCTTCGAGACGTTGGCCGCTCGTCAGGATGAAGACAGCAGCTGGAACAGGGCCGGAAGGCCCGATTTGTTTGCCCTGCGCGGTTCCGGACGGTACTTCAATGATCTTCGGAGAAGCTGCGGGTGCGAAGGCAGCCTTCGGTTCCGGTTCCCGTACCACGATCACCGACGGCTGCTGCGAGGAAGAGGCTTGAGACTCCGCCGGCTCGCCAAGCTCCCAGAAGGGATCTAAGCCGCCAACGGAGTATGGACCGTAGCCTCCATAGTAGCCCGGCCAGTAGCCGCCCCATTCGCCAGAATTCCCGTAGCAGTTGCCACGGTTACACCAGCCGCGCCCCGCAAGAGTAGCTGGTCTTCTACCAGGATGCGCCCCTCCTGCTGACGGAGAAGTGGCAACCGGCCCGAAGCCGTGGCCGCTAACGGAACTGTGGGGTGCTGAAGCTCTCTGGGCCCAACTAGAGACGCTGGCCAGAGCGAGGATGAGCAGCGACAAACGCGTGACCGATTTCATACTGCCTCTCAGCACGAGGATACTCCTGTTGGTTCGCCGCTGCCAGACTGCTGTCGAGTTTGAAGCAGGAGAAGCTTTCGCGGCCGACATTTCTCGAGCTTCTTGAGCGCTTCGCGCGGGCACCAACATTTTTCAACGCCATAAGGTGATACAAAGGCCACCCACCAAAGCTCATTCAGATTTTGACTCCACGTTCACTTCGGTGGCGTAGACAATAAATCAAAGGATGCTACTCTGTTGATAGCTCCCACGATTTTGAATATAGGCACGCCGCTTTCGACTAAAAGCGGAGAAAAGGCAATTTTTTATGACCTTCATTAATTTCGTCACCCAGTTGTGGGTACTTCTACTGAGTCTGGTTCTGATGGTGGCAGTGCTGGCGGTCATCATAGCAATCCGCATATCATGGAAACAGAAGCAGGACCGTCCCCTCGAAATAGATCCGGAGTACCGGCGGAGGTTAGATCAGCGGCTCCTGGAGATTTCGACGCCACAAAGAAAGACCGCTTAGGAGACGACCCAACCCGCGTGGTAAAAGAAAGCCCCCTGCTGCCAAGGGGCTTTTCATTTGTTCTGCTGGTCGCTTTATTGCGTCAAACGCAACAAGATCTTCGACTGGATGAGCTGAAGAGCGGTTGTTAACTCGCTGGTGCAGAGCGATTGGTTCGTGCCTGAGCAATCCTTGACATAGAAGAACTGGCCAATTGGGAGACTGCTGTTGAACGTCGGAGCACTCGGGTCGTTAGCCACTTCCTTCAGGAACGTCTGCGTGGTGGCGTCCACGCTATTTCCCAGTCCAATGGTGAAAATGTACACTCCGGGCGTTTCCGCCCGCATAGCGTTGACTGACTGCAACGCACGGTATTGCGCCTCCGCGGTGACATTCGTGCGGCTGATGGTGGTCTGCACCCCATATTGCTGGGAGGGAAATGTCTTCACGTAGTGAGCTGTTCCATACGGATTCTGACAGAGGTTACCAGGGGAAGACCCGGACTTGTAAGCTATGGCTATATTATTACTATTACCCTGACTGTCCGTCGTGCAGTTATAGGTTGTGCCGGAGGTTGAGCACCAATCGCTCCCATCGGTAGCTTGGAAGGTATGGACCCAATTGTCAAAACCGCCGCTGCCCTTGTCAAAGCCCCCATAATTTACCAGCACATTGGTGTAAGCTGTGCTACTTGTGTAGCACTTAAAAGTATCCTGAACTGCATTCACCAGACCATCGGTGAAGTACACCATCACCCTAACAGTGTTGGCGCCAGATATGATGGGCACACTGGCGATCTGTCTATCGGCAAGAGCAATGGGGGGCCCATAGTCCGCGACGTAGGTTCCACCTGTGCCAAAGGTTCCTCCGCCCGCATTAAGAGCACCGACATCGGCATTGATGGTCGACTTGAATGGCTGTCCCATCGCAAAATTGACCGTAGAGCCGGTGTAAACGGTACTGCCCACTTTTTTGCCGAAAGTGATCAGGCTCACCCTGTCTTGAGTATCATCGAAGCCGTTGATAAAGATCGGCACAGCGGTCTTAACCGCGACGGCACCATTATTAGTAGTCAGCGATCCGGTGTTATCCAAGACCAGCGCCATCACCAGTTTGCCTCGAGTGGCGACTGCCGCGTCGGCAACTGTCCAAAACGGAAATCTCAGCTTGGCAAGCGTCGTGGGTACGGTGGCGGAGGCGGTCACCCTGACCTGCTGCTGCCCATACGAATCCGTAGGAAACGAAATGGTTGGTGTCGGCGCGCCCGGGCCATAGTTGGCGTTAAAAATGTGCGTAGCGATCGTAGTAGCCGTGCTTTGCCCTTGCGAAAGGGTCTTCATGCCGGCAAGGGTGGCTGCATCCACCGCCTTCGTAATGCGAGCCCTGGTCACGAACGCATTGCCGCTGTCTACGGCCAAACCTGCTGCTAATATAAGGATCGACATCATGAGCGCGACGACAAGCAGTACCTGTCCTCGGTCATCTTTCAAGAGGCGCATGGCATCCCTCCCTAGTAGTAGGCCGCGTCGTACAACTGAGACGGCAGCACTTTGTTGCCGGCAAAAGGCGTGACGGGCGTGTAAGAGTAATAAATCTCGGTTATGTACAAAGACTGGTTTACTTGCAGACCAGCAGCCGCCTCGCTCGGCAGAGTCGCATTTCCACAACCAGAGGTCGGCGGTGCACAGCCCACTTTGCTGGTGATCCCCGTGCACGAGCCTGAAGAGGCCTGCCCGCCTGTGCTTATCTGCAAAGGATTTTTGGTCGCGCCGGTATTGGTGACCGCGGTCACAATGACACAACCCTTATTCGTAAGACTCAAGTTTGCACCTGCGTCATTGATGACGGTCGTTGCGACCAACGATAGCTGAGTACCGTCGCCGCGCGAGGCCAGGCTTGATCCCTCGGCGGTCAGAGTCTTCATGACCTGCTGATAATAGAACGCGCGAGAGACATCGATGACGCCAAACAACAGAAGAAACAGAATGGAGGCAGAGAGTGCAACCTCCAATATGGCCTGCCCTGACTCTCCCGCGAACCCGGGCCTTCGTAGCTGGTTCATGGTGTTCGTCTCCTTACGATTGATCCGGTGGAAAGGCCTCATTCTTGAAACTACTGCTGACCGTGATGGTGTATTTACCATTCGTGAAAAACTTGCTCACCAGGGGCGTGTGAAACTTATAGTCATAGTTCACGGTGACGGTCACGACATCACCTGGCCCGCCGGCATTGCCGCAACCTCCGGTGGAACTGCACACCGTCGTGTTGTTGCTATTGGCAACCCCAGACGTGAGGTTTGAGACTGTTTGCAGGATTGAACTGTAGCGGTTCATACTGGCCATTGCCTGCCCCGTGATGGCATATCTTCCGGCCTGACGCACGGCATTCTGCAACTCCATCTTGTACATGTACAGGTAAGAGAAGTCGAAGATGGCAATCAGAAGGAAGAAAAACACGGAACCCGCAAACACGAATTCCAGCATCGAGGAGCCTGTCTCTCCTCTACGTAGAGCTGCAATTCTTGATTTCACTGTATCCTCCCTAAATCAGAGAGCCTGGAGACTGTCTCTGGACATATGATACGCGAGCCTGACGTCCGAACAATACCTATCACAGGGGGAGGAGGAAAACATTATCGCACACTATCTTCGTACTTGGCCACTATATTTAGCCAATAATTGCAAATTAATCCAAACTGCTACCGAAACAAAAAGACGAACAGCTTCATATATACAATATATATATTAACTATCTGGTACCGGTAGGTATTCCAGCCCGGAGTATGACAGCAGGAACATGGTTACCTTTTCCCGCATCCGGGCTGGATCCTTTGCACCCAGGTCACGATAATTTACTCAACTTCCGTAACCGCCAACTGATCACCAACACGGGTAGAAGTTTCTGCGATCATCCCCGCGGGTAACTCTATAGCGCATCGTGCCCTCCAATGCAGAGCAGTCATGCGGTATGGAACCAAGCCGGGGTGCAGGTGAGTGACCCGCCACCCACCGTCAGCGAAGATCACGTCAATTGGGAAACGCATGGCCACAGTGTGGATAGATTGCGATGGGTAAATAAGTAAGCCTTCACCCACCTGCAGACCAGACTTCCCCAGGAGTCCGATCATCCTGCTGAGGCTGGTCTCGGCAACCACGATCCGGTCGCCGAGCACCCGATTTGTCGTGACGTTAGAGACCGTTACTGCCGTGTCCGACATTTACTTCCGCGTAGTCATCCGCCGTGATGCGGCCATTTTCTTCCGCCGCGCGACCATGATCACGATAAGGACAACGGCCAGAACACCGGCGACAAGGCGAATCATAGTTACACTTTCCATTAACAGTAGCCTCCTAAATATTTACCTTTGCATATCCTCGAACGTCTTCATCATCCTGATCAATGCAGGACCGAGCAATACCACAAACAGGGCAGGAAAAATAAAAACAATCAACGGAAACAGTAATTTGATCGAGGTCTTGGCTGCGTTTTCCTCGGCTTTGAGCATACGTTGCGTGCGCAAACCATCAGCGAAGGTTCCCAGCGCCTGAGCAATCGGTGTACCCAAGCGATCCGTCTGTACCAGCATGGCGACAAATTGGCGAATCGCGTCCACATCGACACGATCGGCCATGCTTCGCCAAGCTTCCAGACGCGGCTTTCCCGCGCGTTGCTCACGACTGATGATGAACAACTCCTCGCTCATTTCTGGATAGACAGGCTGGATCTCAGTGGCAATTTTGAGCACGGCCTGGTCAATACCCAACCCAGCTTCCATGCAAATCACCATCAGATCCAGAGCGTCCGGCAATGCTTTCCATATCTTCTGATTGCGCTGACCGGCCTTGTAAAACAGGAAAATGTCCGGTCCGAAAAAACCCAATACGCCGAAAATCATGGCGTAGAGAAAAAAGTTGTTGGATCCAGTAAAAGTGGCACAAATGATTCCGATAACAGGACCCAGCAGTTTCGCACTCAGAAATGTGTCAACATCTTCCGGCTTGCGAAAGCCCGCAACACTGAGGCGGTAGCCGAGTTGTTCGTCGCGCGAGCGCAACCAATCGCGGAAGGGCGCAAGCGGACGGGTAAGCATCGCGAAGATGTCCTGGGCCCCAAGCGCCTCGTACTCGGTGTCATCGGCAAAGCCGGGCCGACCCTGTATGGCTGCCAGCCGGCTTTCGACGGGTGACTTGCCGCCCACGACGGCCATGATTATCAACGCCGCACAGGCGAACAGTGCGAGCGCCACGAAGAGTGAAAGCAATAGTGCAGTCATATCAGTACTTGACCCTGATAATCCGTCGAATCGCGAAAGCTCCTAAAGCCATGCTGCCCAGGGTGTAGTAACTCATCTTGCGGCCAGCCTCAGTATCGAACAGAGGCCGTGTCCAGCCCGGACTAACCAGGTTCATCAAGATAAAGGCTACGAATGGAATAGCCAGCAGGATGGCGCCGGTCATACGGCCTTGGGCCGTGTGTACCCTAACCTTCTGTTGTAGTCGAATGCGCCCGCGTAATACGGCGGCGGTTTTGTCCAATAGTTCAGCGAGATTTCCTCCCGTCTCTTTCTGGAGAAGAATTGCGGACACGAGAAACTGCAGGTCCTGTATGGGAAATCTGCGGAACAGATGCATCAACGAATCACGAAATGGCAACCCGAAACTCATTTCTTCAGCGCAGCGGCGGAACTCCGGGCCCAACGGTTCGTCGATCTCTTCAGACACCGCAACCAGCGCACTAGGCAGGGAATGACCGGCGCGTAGAGAGCGCGCGATCAAATCGACAGCATCTGGCAATAGAGCGTTGAATTTACGAAAACGAGCTGCCCGCCTGTAGAGCACATAAAACATAGGAACCAGTCCGGAGACCAGTCCCAGAAGCCAACCAGTGAAGCCCGCGGCTAGCCACCAGTTTCCAATGAGCGCGCCGATCGCCACCATGCATGCGGTAAAAAAGGCGAACCGGCCAACCGTCCATGACACTTTCGACTGTTCGAGCAGCAATTGCAGGTGCAAGGCTGACGTGCTATTACGAAGGTAACGGTCAACCCACTCGACCCGGCTAAAAGTAACTCGCCGTACGATTTCGGTATTTTCGGCGTCGTCCCCTGGCCGCCGATCCAGAGCCCCCAGCCGTTCGAAGATCCGCTTATCGGCTTCCGAAGGCTCAGTGAAATAGGCAATGGTGGCAAACACCGCTACCAGGAGGATCAGAAATACCGTCAACATTGACATGTATCGGCTCCGCCCTACACTTCAAACGAGTGCTCAAAGATATTCTGAGGCAGATTGATGCCAGCTCGCTTGATCCTTTCGAGAAACTTGGGTGATACACCTGTCGCCTTGAAACGTCCGAACACGTGGCCGTTGACATCGATACCGAGCTTTTCGAAGACAAAGATGTCCTGCATAGCTACGACGTCACCGCTCATTCCCGTAATTTCGGTGACATAGGTCACGCGCCGAGTGCCGTCACTCAGCCTGGAGATCTGAACTACCAGCGCAATCGCCGAAGCGATCTGCTGGCGAAGAGCCTTCTCCGGCAGATTCAGGTTCGACATCAAAGCCATGGTTTCCAGTCGCGCTACGGCGTCACGAGGACTGTTGGCGTGAATCGTAGTTAACGATCCATCGTGCCCAGTATTCATGGCCTGCAGCATGTCCAGTGCTTCCTCGCCGCGCACCTCGCCGACGACGATTCGATCTGGGCGCATACGCAAGGCGTTGATTACCAGTTCGCGCTGCCGCACTGCTCCCTTCCCTTCTACGTTGGGAGGCCGGCACTCCAGTCGCACGATGTGCTCCTGCTGCATCTGCAGCTCGGCCGAGTCTTCGATCGTCACAATGCGTTCGGACTCGGAAATGTAGCCGCTCAATACGTTCAACAGCGTGGTTTTGCCGGCGCCCGTGCCACCGGAGATGAGTATGTTGAGCTTGGAACGAACCGCCGCTTTCAGCGCCTCGAAAATAGGCGCAGTGACGGTGCGATTGGCCAACAGTTGTTGGGTGCCGATAGGAATCTTGCCAAACCGGCGAATAGAAAGAATCGGCCCGTCTACAGCGAGCGGCGGGATGATGACATTGACGCGGGACCCGTCGCGCAACCGCGCATCGCACATGGGAGATGATTCATCGACGCGCCGGCCCACGTCGGACACAATCTTGTCAATGATGTGGCTCAGGTGGGCGTCGTCCTTGAAAACTACGTTGGTCTTCTCCAACATGCCGCTTCGCTCAACGTAAACCTGACGATGAGTGTTCACGAGGATGTCGTTGACGGTTGCGTCCTGCAGCAACGGCTCGAGCGGCCCCAGCCCGAAGACTTCGTTCGCAACCTCACGTGCAAGGCGCTCTTTCTCAATCGTACTAAGCGGCGTGTTCTGCTTCCCGATGAGGTCGTAGATGACCTCTTGCACCTGAGCCCGCGCCTTTACGTCATCCAGAGCAGTCACTTTTTCAAGATCCAGGACCCCCAGCAACTCGCGATGGAGCGTGGTTTTAAGTTCCTGGTAGCTCTTGGCGGAGACACCAACACTGCGCGAGGTGGACCATGTCCCAGTACCGACTCGCATATCAGTGCCGAAGGTCTTAGTTGTCTTCGTCGTCATTCTTACTTCCTAAAGTTCACGACCCGAACAGCGTAAACAACTTGCTGCGCGAGCCCTTGTGGTTATTGGAAAGGCTTGCCGCTACCGCAGCCTCGTGCCCTACCACCAGGTCAGCCCATTGATCGAAGATCAGCGGGAGGTCTGATCTGCGGTCCACGTCAAGCGGCATGCCCGCGTTAATGGCAGTCACAATCTGCGAATAATTATTCGGTACCCTGACGGAGATTTCGCGATGTAGCGAACCTTCCACGTCGCGCTCGGTAAGAGCGTTCTTTCTGGATGCGCGATTCAGAACGATGTCGATACTCTCGCCAGGATAGTGCAGTCCCGTCAGGTACTCAATGATGCGAATCGCATTTTGAATGGCGGGAAGTTCGGGGGTAATTATCAGTTCGAGACGGTCGGACTGACGTATGGAGGCAGCGGTGTCTTCACTCAGACCGGGAGGACAATCAACCACGACATATTGGTAGTTTTCTGCCAGAAATGCCAGCGTGTGCTCTATCGCGTCCGGCGGAGTTTCACTATAAGACTGGATGGCCTGCGGGGAGTCCAGCACTTCCAGTCCACTTGGATGCTGCAGCAGGAATCCTTGCAATAGGTCCACATCCAGGCGATCCATGTTGTGGACCAACTCATAGAAACTGTACTGATGACGATTCATGCCCAGGCAGAGGGCGATGTCTCCCAGCGCCGGATGATGATCGACCAGCAGAACCTTCTGCTGATGCCGGCGCACAAGGGCCAAAGCTAAATGCAATGCCAATGAAGTGACGCCGGTTCCGCCCTTTGAGCCCATCAAGGTAACGACCCGGCCCTTCTGGCCGGGCAGACTTCCCTGGCGGCGCGCTTCGACATGGGCCAACGCCTCCAGCACCTGGTCAGGTTGCAAAGGTTTCAGCAGGTATTCCGAACAACCACAACGCATGGCCGTGATGATTTGGTCCGGGTTGGTGTCGCTGGAAACAGCAAACAATGTCATGCTGGCCTCACAGCCATCCCGCAAGGCCCGGCTGACACGAAGACTCTGCTCTCCTTCGTCAAAGTCGACGATGCAGATCTTATGCCGAAACTGCTCCAGCAGCCGCATTGCTTCTCGTGGTGTGACGTACTGATCCACGTTGTCGACCAGATGAATCCCGGGTGCCTGGGTGACGAGGAACTCCAGGCTCTCCCTGGCACCAGGATCCAGACCTATGCACAAGATCCCAGTACGTCGCTCAGAGCTTCGCGAACTCTTAATGTCGGTCGGACTGTTATTCATTGCTCACTTCGATTCTGGGGCCGTATTCGGCGTCGGGAGGCCCTTGTCAAATTCACCGTTATTCAGGTTTTGTATTGGCGGGTGCACGGCGGGAGCGTTCGGCATAATACCCCTGACCGGATCGACAATGGTCGGCGTCACCAATACCACCAGTTCGCTATTCGACTTATTTATATTTCGCGACTTGAAAAGCTCACCCAGGATCGGAATATCTCCGATTCCAGGCACCTTGCTAAGTTGCACTGTCGTCCGCTCATCCAACAAGCCTGCGATTCCGAAACTCTGCCCATCCTTGAGTTCGATTTCGGTTTCAGCCTTGCGCGTCTGGATGGCCGGCATGGTGAACCCGGAAATTACCACTGCATTGGTATAGTCAAGAGAACTAACCTCAGGAGCAACTTTGAGGCGGAGCGTGTCGTTGTCTTCCACTGTCGCGATGAATTCCAATTTCACGCCGTAAGGCTTGAACTGGATGGTAATGCCTCCTATGCCTACACCAGTGGCCTGCACCACCGGATAGGGGAATTCGCCACCAGCCAGAAAATGTGCAGGCTGGCCGCTATAGGCCATCAAGTCCGGCTCCGCCAGGATTTCCAAAACATTCTTCTCTTGTAGCAACCTGATGGTTGCGCCCAGATTGATGTCAGGGCGAAACAGAAAGATATTCAAGAGATCCGAAAGTGCCAGCTGCGTTCCAACCCCATTCTGTCCACTGTTTTGCGACAGCGTCAGCGGGCTAAACTGCTGGGTACCGATGGTACCGATCGTATTGGTCGCTCCGGTACTGAACAAGTTGACGCCGAACTGACTCAGCTTGCTGCGATCCGCTTCCGCAAAGCGCACTTTAAGCATGACCTGTCTTTCATGGCGAGGAGGCGCAATCTGCAACCCATTCACCACTTCCTTCGAGAAGGTACTGGCCATCTTGAAAGCCTGCTCTGCGACATCTTTGGTCGGAGCCGTACCATTCAGTACGATTTTGTCTCCTTCCGACTGCACCTCGAGTACGGCGCCGGGAAAAGACTGTTCCAGGCTGCTGCGCAAGGAAGATACATCCATGTCCCCGTATATATCCAAGGCGCGCACTCGGCCATCGGTGCTCCACAACACAAGGCTGCTGCTGCCGGGCTTCTTGGCAGTGATCACGAGCTCTTCGGGAGAGGTCACGACCGATTCGATCACCTCTGGATTGCCGGTGAGCACCCGCTTGACGCGCGATGGCGTGTTTACGACCAGCGAATGCCCTACCACGATATGCACGGTTTCCGTATTGGCGCCACCCTGCCGAGCCGCCGCGGGAGGGGCTTCCGAAGGAGCTTGCTCAGCCGGCGGTGCAGACGCGACGCCCGTCGAAGGCGTTTCCTGCTGGGCTACGGCTGGAGACGATGCCACAAAAGACAATGCACCCAATAACAGCAGGACGACAGCAAATTGCCACTCTAACTTTCTCTTGTTCTGCCCCATAGTTCCCATGATTGCTCCTTGGAGCTGCTTCATTCTTCACTAGAATTTCTGCACAGCTTTTTTCGTGCCATCGTAAACTTCGACCTCATAAGCAGGCTTCGGCTTAGGAGGTGGCCCCGAAGGCGCTTTGCGGACGGCCACAGGAGAGGGCCTTGGCACCGAGGTAATCTCAAAGTCCTTAAAAATAACCGGCCGATGGTCCGTCGCCTCTTTGTCGCCGCCGTTGCGCATGATGAGCCGAATATTGCCCTGCGTGCTTGCCAGGACCAACTTCTGCGAGTCATCCGGGCTCAACAGCAATGTGACCTGGCGCACCTTCTGCGGTTTACCCGACGGATCGGGAGCAAGCCTTTCACCCGTGCTCAAGACTTCGACATTCTGCAACACGGTTGACGTCATCCACTCCTGATTTCCTCCGCCTCTACCTGCGTCGGGCTGGAAGGTAACCAGAACGTCGACGTGGGCACCGGGATAAAGGAATCCCGCCACATTAGTCACATCGTTGGTGTCTACCGCTACCGCGCGCATGCCGTCAGGAATCTTGGTAGTTAAACCTACAGCGCCGGGAGCTGCCAGGAGTGGCTCACGAATTGGCTCCTTGGCCGCAATGGGAAGAACAGCTACCCTGCCGACCAAATCCTGCTGCTTGGTAAAGGAGCCTTCCAGAGGAAAGTTCACCGGCCAATCGATCTGCATCAAGTCGCCGCTCTGGATTACGGTCCCAGGATCGAGCGACTTGGCGGCAGCGACAAGCTGGATGGGGCGCGAATTCATCGCGTATTGGCGCTTGATGCGGTTGTACAGGAAGAAAGAAATAATTAGCGAAACCGCCAGCGCCATGATAAGAGCAAGACCTAATCTACGATTCCTCGTAAATCACCTCCAGCACATCGTCAGAAACACGTATGACGTCCCCAGCGCTATCGCTAAACCGTACGGCATACGCAATACTTCCGGGTTTTCCAGATTGAGATCCGGATGGGGCTGCATCCCTGCCCATGCATGGAACTTCAGGAGCGAGGCTACGTTCTTGATGGTGGACCACAAGCGACCCCGGTAGAGGGCATAAACAATCCCTATAACTCCACCGCAAATCGCAGACGCCAACACTATATCCATAGCTTGGCGTGGTCCGACAAAACTGCCGATGGCCGCCATCAACTTCACGTCCCCGGCCCCCATAGCCCGTATCAGGTAGAAGAGCAGCAGAAC
>Ga0335083_10009605_pt1 | contig 11730 bp, 12 predicted proteins | sample Lox_Sample_42_FD_206716 | JGI IMG/M metagenome (GOLD analysis project Ga0335083, IMG submission 206716) | Soil microbial communities from Loxahatchee National Wildlife Refuge, Florida, United States - Lox_Sample_4.2 | ecosystem: Environmental > Terrestrial > Soil > Wetlands | place: USA... | reverse complement strand
TGAGCCGGCCGGCCACGCCGTGAGGCGAGGCCATGCCATCCCATGCGGATGCTTGCGGTGCGCGTTGGCGTGTGTTTTTCGCGCGCCGTCGACGTACCGTTGACGTGACTTTGACTTGCCTTTAGCGCGTGCGCGGGCGGATGTTCAGCGAGCGGCGTCCGTTGGCGTCGTTTTCGTCGAGGAGATCGAGCGCAACGCGGGCGTCGTGCAGATAGCTGTAGTGCTCGCGGCTTTGCGCGAGCAGCGCGCGGTCCACCTTCGCGTGCAGCACCGCGTCTTCATCCTTGAGCTCGCAGAGCACGTCGCCGAACGGGCTCACGAGCGCCGTTTCGCCGGGGAACGTGAGGTTGTCGTCGCCGCTGCCGATGCGGTTCACGAGCGCGGCGAACATCTGGTTCTCCATCGCGCGGGCCACGATGGCGCGGCGATGCACAGGGCCGAATGGGTCCATGTTGCCGTTCGTGACGACGAGCATTTCCGCGCCCAGCGAGGCCACGGCGCGCGCCGTTTCGGGAAACTCGATGTCGTAGCAGATCAGGAGGCCAACGGTCATGCCCTTGAATTCGCATACTTCGAAGCGGTCGCCCGGCGTGAACACGCCAACGTCCGTGGCCCACAGGTGCGTCTTGCGGTAGCGCAGCGCGATGTCGCCGCGTTCGTCGATCAGGACCGTTGTGTTGTAGAAGCGATCGCCTTCGCGCTCGGCGAGGCCGACGGCCACGCCCACGTTCGCGGCGCGCGCGGCGTCGCGAACTTTCGAGAGCGAGGGGCCATCGAGCGCTTCGGCCACGTCGCGCACGTTCTCGCGCGTGGGAAAGCCGGTGAGCGTGGCCTCGGGGAACACGATCAGATCGCTGCCTTCGCGGCGCTTGCCGATCGCGTCGAGAACGCGGGCCAGATTGGGGGCGACTGCGCCGTCCACGAGCGGGATCTGCGCGAGTTCGAGTTGCATGCTTGTCTCCTATGTCGCCTGCGTTTGTCGCCTACGTTGAATCGCTTGCGAATGTGCCTGCGGGGTTGCAGGTTCGTCGGGCGCTGCGGGCGGCGAGGCTTACGTACTATGAAAGGGACGAAAGCGGTACCGCACGAGCGTCAGGAGCGGCTATTATCTCCACGTTATTTTTGTCCAGGAATTACCCACCAGGGGTACCCTGATCGGAGGACTCATGGAACCCGACTGGCAGGACCGCGCGTTCCATCACCATATCGCGACGCTGATCGACGCCCTCGACGGCCCCGATTTCTGGACCCGCATGACGCGCGTGATCGAGCGCTTCGTCGCGTTCGACAACTGGTGCGCGCTCGTCTTCACGCGCGATCGCGCGCCGCTCGTCTGCGCCGAGTCGCCCATGCCCGACGGCACCGTGGATCTCTTGTTCCGCGCGTATCTCGAGGCGATGTACCAGCTCGATCCGTTCTACATCAATGCGTGCGAAAAGCCGCGCGCGGGGCTCGTCACGCTCGCCGAAGTCGCGCCCGACAACTTCCGCATGACGGACTACTATCAGCGCTATTTCAAGAGCAACATCATCGGCGACGAGATGCAGTTCAACTTGCCGATCGATGGCGAGCGCACGCTGATTTTCTCAATCGGCGCAAGGCACCATTACACGGAGCGCGACATCGCGCAGTGCGCGATGTTTGCGCCTTGGGTGGTGGCGCTCATGAAGCAGCGGCTCGCATACGAACATTTCGAAGAGAGCGTGGCGACGGCGCTGGCGTCGGACCTGCCCGAAGCCGAAAGCGCCGCGCCCGAGAGTCAGCTCAATGAAGCGGGCTTCGTGAGCCGCATCGAGGCGGTCACGCAGCAAAGCGGACGCGTGCCGCTCACGGCGCGCGAGATCGAAGTGGTGCGGCTGAGCCTGAGCGGTTTTTCCACGCGCGCGATCGCGGAGCGGCTCGAAATCTCGTTCGAGACCGTGCGGGCGCACAAGAAGCATATCTACGCAAAGCTCGGCGTGAGTTCGCAGTCGGAACTGTTCGCGCTGTTCTACGAGCCGCTCGGGCGCGCGGGGGCCTGAGCGCGTCGCGGGCCGCCCACTGCGCGCCCGCGGCGCTCTCAGGCCCGCTTCAGAATTCGATCAGCGCGAAGTCTTCCTTGCCCACGTCGCAGAGCGGGCAGCGCCAGTCGTCGGGCACGTCGGCCCAGCGCGTGCCGGGGGCGAGGCCGTCATCCGGAGCGCCGGCCGCCTCGTCGTAGACCCAACCGCAGATCACGCAGACCCATTGCTTGAAGCCGTCGTCGGTGCCGGCGGCGGGCGATGTGGCGGCGGGCGCGGCTTGATCCGCTGCGCTCGCGCGCGACGTGTCGAGCGCAACGACGAGCGGCGCCGCGGTCGTTTCGCGCGCAGCGAGCTTCGTTTGCAGCGTATCGAGCAGCGCGGCGGCTTCGTCGGCGGTGAGGTCGATCCAGTATGGATCGCCAGCGCCGTCATTCAGGCGTTCGGGAGAGAACTGGATTTCGAGGGCGACGCCTTTCTTGTACATAAGCGAAAACGGTTTGCGTTGCGTCCCGGACGCGCTGCGCTCAGAGGAAGTACCGGAAGAGCAGCGAGGCCGCGATGCCGGCTGCGCCGATCAGCGCGAGCAACTGCAGCAGGGTGATGGACTTGCGCGAAGGCGGGTTGGCCGGAGCAGCGGGACGGGTGGTGGTGTTCATAGGCGTGTGAAGTTGCGGCGAAGGGCGCTGGCGCGTGCCAACGCGGGTTTCGTTCTCGATCGTGCCCCGCAATACCAGCATGGCGAGGGAGCGCGGCGGGGGAGTTTCGCACGATTTCGCGTCGACGGGGGCGTTTGCGCGCCGGCTGCGCGCACGCGCCGCAGGATTTCCCGTGTGTGCCCACTGCGTTTAGCCGGAGGCGACCTTCGCTGCACTGCGGCCCTGATTATCGCCGCTAACGCGCGCTGGATTCCCGACCGGGCGGAGATGGTTTATTTCGCGCGCGTTGAGAGAGCCATGCGCTCAAGGCCGCTCAAGCATGCAGCCAGCGTCGCTCGATATACGAAAACAGCCAGCAGACCGGGACCGCGCACGCCATGCCGATGGCGACCTCGGCCACCCGAAAGAGCGCGATGTCCCATACGGGGCCGTTCGTGGGCACGAGCAGGACAATGGTCGTCGTGATCGCGCCGAGACGCGCGGCGCTGCTCACGCTCAGGCACCAGCAGCCGATGATCACCACGCTCACGGCCACGAGATAGGCTACGAGATTCTCCGGGCCGAGCGTAGCCGTGGCGAGCCCCACCGCGCCGCCCGCAATCGCGCCAACGAACTGGTCGCGCGACTGCGCAAGCGTATCGGCGTAATCGTGCTGGGTTACGGCAATGGCCGTGATGGCGGCCCAGAATGCCTGTTGCGTGTGGAGCGCGTGGCCGATGCTGTACGCGAGGCCCGCGCTGCACACGGCGCGCAGCGCCATGAGCGTGCCCTGCGCGGCGCGGCTCTTGAGCGGCAGGCGCTTGAGCGCGGTAAGCGCCGACTGCTGGAGCGACGTGAGGTAGGCGAAGAGGTTGTCTTGCGGGTCGTGCATCGCGCGTGATCGATCGTAAGGAGAACGTGAGGAATGGCGGCCCCGCCATGATCGGGCGAACCGGCACGGGCGTGCCGCCAAGGATATCAAGGCGGGTCTGCGTTGTGGGCCGTGTGCGTCTCGTCGGGCAGGCAATGCGTGCGCAGCTGCCTGGCCGCGTGGCGCAGGTCGCGTTCGACCGCGCGCCGCACGCCTTCGGCATCGCGGCGCTTGAGACGGCGCATGAGCGCTTCGTGCGCGCTGTTGAGTGTGTGAGCGAAGCCGTCGTCGTCGAACAGCAGATTCGAGATCGGCCCCACCTGGAGCCACACCGTTTCGATCAGATCCACGAGCAGCGGCGAACCGCTCGCGCGATAGAGCAGCAGATGGAAGTCCTCGTTGGCGTCGAGATAGCGTGCGCGCTTGTTCTGCGCGAGCGCCTCGGCCATGTGTGCGCACAGCGCATCGAGCCGCGCAATTTCGTCGGCGGCGATGCGCGTGACGGCAAGCGATGCCGCTTCGCCTTCGAGCATCACGCGCACATTGAGGATGTCGTCGAACTGCGCGCGCGTGAGTTGCGGGACCACCACGCCGCGATTGGGCAGATTCACGAGCGCCGATTCGCCGGCGAGTCGCACGAGCGCCGCGCGCACCGGCATCTCACCCACGCCCAGTTGCCCGGCCAGCGCATGGATGCGCAGGCGCTCGCCTGGCACGAAGCGCCCGAGACTCAGCCAGCGCCGCAGCGTCGCGTAGGTCTCGTCTTGCAGCGATTGATGCGCGCGCGTTTTCATCGCGGCTCGCCTGGCTCGCCCGCGTCGGCTAGTTCGCTCAAGCAGGCATCGAATGCGGCGAGCAGACGGTCGACGTCGGCTTCGGTCGTCTCGGGGCACACGAGCATCATGTTGTGGAACGGCGTGATGAGCACGCCGCGATTGAGCAGATAGAGATGCACGAGGTGCTCCAGTTCGTCGTCCATGGCCGCGCGCGCTTCGCTGCCGTTGCGCGGCGGCGCCGAGCAGAACTGGAATTCGGTGCGCGCGCCCACGCGCGTCACGCACCACGGCAACGCGTGTCGCTCGATCGTTGCCGCAAGGCCGTTCGCGAGACGGCCAGCCAGCGCGAACATGTGCGCGTAGGCTGCTTCGGTCATCACCTCGCCAAGCGTCGCGCGCATCGCGCTCATGGAAAGCGCGTTTGCGGTGAGCGTCGTGCCGATGCCCGAGTGGCCCGGGGGCGCATCGTGCTTCGCCTGTTGCGCGCGCGCCGCGAATTCGGCCGAGAAACCGTAGACGGCGCACGGCACGCCACCGCCCACCGGCTTGCCGAGCACGAAGAGATCGGCCTCGATGTCGTGCTCGCGCGCATAGCCGCGCGGGCCGCTGCTGATCGTATGCGTCTCGTCGATGAGGAGCAGCGTGCCGTGCCGCTTCATGAGCGCCTGCGCTTCGCGCCAGAAGCCGGGCTCGGGCAGCACCATGCCGACATTCGTCATCGCGGGCTCGGCGAGCACGCAGGCGACTTCGTTATCGGCGAGCGCGCGCTCGAGCGCTTCGAGATCGTTGAATTCGACTACGCGTGTGGTTGGCAGCAGGTCGTGCACCTGGCCCAGCAGGCTCGCGCGCTGCGTGGGTTGGCCGTCGACGAGATCGACGAACACGTCGTCGACGGTGCCGTGATAGCAGCCGTTGAACACCACGATCGTGCGCCGCCCGGTGGCCGCGCGCGCCCAGCGCACGGCGAAGCGGTTCGCGTCGCTGGCGGTCATCGCGAACTGCCAGTAGGGCAGGCCGAAGCGCTGCGCGAGCGCTTCGCCCACCGCCACGGCATCTTCGCCCGGCAGCATGGTGGTGAAGCCGCGTTGCGCCTGGGCCGCGAGCGTGCGCGCCACGGGCTGCGGCGCGTGGCCGAACATCGCGCCCGTGTCGCCGAGGCAGAAGTCGGCGTAGCGATGGCCGTCCACGTCGGTGAAGGTCGCGCCGCGCGCGGCGTCCACATAGAGCGAGAAGGGCGTGGACCAGTCGTTCATCCAGTGCAGCGGCACGCCGAACAGCAGATGCTGCGCCGCTTGCGCCGACAACGCCCGCGACTTCGGGCGGGCGGCGATGAAGGCTTCACGTTCGCGGGCCAGAACGCGCTGCGCGCGGTTCCAGTTCACGCCTTGACGGCTCTGCATGGGTGTCTCCATCCTGTGAATTTGATCAAATCTTCGCATGAGCGAATGTCGAAGTAAATTTGATCAAATTCCCGATTGCGAAAAAAAAGCGCGATGCCTGCGAGCATCGCGCCTTTGCGCCAGTGGGAATCAGGATGAATCCCGGGCGGCGAACCTCACTTCCCGTCGATCGAGAACCGGCCCGGTCCCGTCACTGCGAGGGCGAGCAGGCCGCCTGCAATGCTGACGTTCTTGTAGAAGTTGATCATGTTCGCCATCTGATCCGCGCCGGTCATGTTCCAGAAGTGATGGCCGATGATCGCCGTCCCGACGGTGTAGAGCGCGAGCAGCACGGCGAGCGGCCGCGTATAGAAGCCGACGAGAATCAGAATGCCGACCACGAGCTCCATGATCACGGCGATGGCCGCCGAGAGCATCGGCACGGGCGCGCCTACGTGCGCCATGTAGTCGACGGTGCCAGAAAAGCCGGTGACCTTGGACCAGCCGAACAGCACGAACAGGGCGGCAAGCAGAATGCGCGAGACCAGTAGCACGGCGCTGTTGCCCGGCCCGAACAGGTTGTATCGCATGGTTTCTCTCCGGAGTAGTTTCAATTCGTTCAGTGGATTGGAGTTCGCGCTGGCCGGGCGGCGGCTCGCCTTGACTGGACAGGCCGCCGCGCTCCGGTCTGCGCCTCGGTGATGACTGGCGCTACCGCCAGCCAGGACCCGGTCAGGACCAGAGTTCCGACACCTCGATATTACGCAGATCGAACACGAGGACCTCTGCATCGTGTCCGTCGGTGAAGCTCAGTTCGCGCTCCGTGCGGATGCGCGCGCCATCGCCTTCGCCTAGCTCGACGCCGTTGAGCTTCACGCTGCCGCGCGCCACGTGAACGTAGGCATGGCGGTCCGCGCCGATCTCGAGCTTCGCGGTTTCCGCGCCGTCGAAGCGGCCCGCATAGACGCGTGCGTCCTGGCGCAGCAGCAGCGAGTCGTCGGCGCCGTCCGGCGAGAGCACGAGCCGCAGCTTGCCGCGCTTGTCGGCATCGGCAACGTTCTTTTGCTGGTAGCGCGGCTGCGCGCCTTTCACGTTCGGCGCAATCCAGATCTGCAGGAAGTGCACCGGCTCGTTGGCCGAGTGGTTGTACTCGCTGTGCGCGACGCCGGTGCCGGCGCTCATCAGCTGCACGTCGCCGGGGACGATCACCGAGCCCGTGCCCATCGAATCCTTGTGCTCGAGCGCGCCTTCCAGCACGTACGAGAAGATTTCCATGTCGCGGTGCGGGTGCTTGCCGAAGCCGCGCGCGGGGGCCACGCGGTCGTCGTTGATCACGAGCAGGTCCGAAAAGCCGATCTGCTTCGGATCGTAGTAATTCGCAAACGAGAACGTGTGACGCGAGCTGAGCCAGCCATGTTCGCCGCGGCCGCGTTGGTCTGCCTTGCGAAGTTCGATCATTTCGTCTCTCCGTTGGGTGTTCGGTTGGGATGGACGTCAGTTTAGGTCAATTAAATCGATTTGAATCACCGTAAAATACGACTCACTGTCACATTCAAGTGGACAATTGGAATGCAACTCGACGACATGCGGATCTTCGTGAACACCGTGGATGCGGGCAATTTCACGGCGGCGGCGCACCGGCTGCGGCTTTCGAAGCAGTTCGTGAGCCGGCGCGTGGCGGCGCTCGAGGCGGATCTCGGGGCGCGACTGCTCGTGCGCAACACGCGCAAGCTGGCGGTGACCGATCTCGGGCAGGAGTTCTACGAGCGCGCGAAGCGCATCCTCGCGGACGTGGGCGAGGCCGAGCGGGCCATGTCGGACCGGCGCAGCGAGCCGCGCGGCCTCCTGAAAGTGAGCGCGCCTATGTCGTTCGGCATGGCGCATCTCTCGCCGCTGGTGGCGGAATTTCTGAGCGCGCATCCGGATGTTCGCTTCGACATGGACCTGAGCGATCGCAACGTCGACGTGATCGGTGAGGGCTTCGACATGGCGCTGCGCATTGGCCGCCTCGCCGATTCGACGCTGGTTGCGCAAAAGCTCATCGACGTGCGCATGATCGCCTGCTGCAGCCCCGGCTACCGGCGTCGGCACCATGCGCCGCAAACGCCCGCCGATCTCGCCCGGCACGCCTGCCTGCCCTACGGGCAGCAGGGCCGCGCGCCTTGGGAGTTCATCGTCGACGGCGTGCGCACGGCGTTCGAGGTGCACGGGCCGCTGCGCGCCAACAACGGCGAGGTGATCCGCGATGCGGCCATCGCCGGGCTCGGCATCTGCTATCTGCCGGACTTCATCGTGGCGGGATCCGTGGATGCGGGGCTGCTCGTCGAGGTGCTCGAGCCGTTCATGCCGCCGCCCAATGCGCTGCACGCGCTGTATCCGCTGCATCGTGAAGCTTCCGTGACGATTCGGGCGTTCACGCAATATCTGCGCGAGCGCCTCGCGGCGCGTGCAGCAACCGCGCGCGGTGGAGCGCTTTGACGCAGCAATGTCGCAGCTCTTGTGCAAAGGCCGTTGCGCCTTCATCTAAGCGACGGCGCCCGGCGCGCGCGTTGGTGGCTCAAGGCAGATGCAGCTTCGCGGAACCGTTGCGCGCTGCTGCGATCACATCGGATGCTGCGGTCTTCGGCCTCGCATATGCACCACGAACGAGCGGGCATGTGAGGCGCAATGTCGCAGTTTCGTTGTATGCTCACCGCCCCGAGGGTTGCTCGGGCCGCTTGAAGCGGGCGCGGATCGCCGTACTGGCGGGCTTTGAAGCTTTCAATGGGGCCCGATAGGCAGGGTTAATACCCGCGATCAAAGCAACCAATTTTTCAAACGGACGCGGTTCCCGTAACCTTCGTCCATACCTTTTCCACCCCAGAGCGAGGAATCACCGCATGTCTCTCATCAACACGCAAGTCAAGCCGTTCAAAGCCACCGCTTACCACAATGGCAAGTTCGTTCCGGTTTCGGAAGAGAACTTCAAGGGCAAGTGGTCGGTCGTCGTGTTCTACCCGGCTGACTTCACGTTCGTGTGCCCGACGGAACTCGGCGACCTGGCCGACCAGTACGCTGAATTCCAGAAGCTGGGCGTCGAGGTCTACGGCGTGTCGACCGACACGCACTTCACGCACAAGGCATGGCACGACACGTCGGACACGATCGCCAAGATCAAGTACCCGCTCGTCGGCGACCCGACCGGCGCAATCACGCGTAACTTCGACGTCATGATCGAAGAAGAAGGCCTCGCGCTGCGCGGCACGTTCGTGATCAACCCGGAAGGCGAAATCAAGCTGTGCGAAATCCACGACAACGGCATTGGCCGTGACGCGAAGGAACTGCTGCGCAAAGTGCAAGCTGCCCAGTACGTCGCATCGCACCCGGGCGAAGTGTGCCCCGCCAAGTGGACGCCGGGCGCAGAAACGCTGAAGCCGTCGCTCGACCTCGTCGGCAAGATCTAAGCGTTGCATGATCCATGCGATCGCCCTGGTCGCATGACGCTGAAACCGATATAAGCAGTAAATCAAAGCTGTAAATCCGGGCCGCACCCTTGCGGCGGCGGCCCGGACGCATCATCGATGCATTCTCTTCGCATTCCCCCCGCTTCTTCTCTTGCCGGAAAACGCCATGCTCGACGCAAATCTCAAGACCCAACTGAAAAGCTACCTCGAAAAAGTCACGCAGTCGATCGAGATCGTTGCGTTCCTGGATGACGGCGAGAAGTCGCAGGAACTGCAGCAATTGCTGCAGGACATCGCACCGCTCTCGGAGAGCATCACGCTCGAAGAACGCCGTGGCGCCGCAACGGGCGACGCGCGTACCCCTTCGTTCGAGATCCGGCGCGCGAACTCCGACGTCAAGGTGACGTTCGCGGGCATTCCGATGGGCCATGAATTCACCTCGCTCGTGCTCGCGCTGCTGCAGGTGGGCGGCTACCCGGTCAAGCTCGAGAACGAAGTGATCGAACAGGTGCGCGGCCTCGACGGCGTATTCTCGTTCGAAGTCTATATGTCGCTGTCGTGCCAGAACTGCCCGGAAGTCGTGCAGTCGATCAACGCGATGGCCAGCCTCAACCCGAACGTCAAGATCGTCACGATCGACGGCGCCCTGTTCCAGGACGAAGTCGAGAAGCGGCAGATCATGGCCGTGCCGACCATTTACCTGAACGGCGAAGTGTTCGGTCAGGGCCGCATGGGTGTCGAGGAGATTCTCGCGAAGCTCGACACCGGCGCGTCGTCGCGTGCGGCCGAGAAGCTGAACCAGAAGGACATTTTCGACATGCTCATCGTCGGCGGCGGCCCCGCGGGCGCGGCAGCTGCGATCTACGCGGCGCGCAAGGGCATTCGCACCGGCGTGCTCGCCGAGCGCTTCGGCGGCCAGGTGCTCGACACGATGGCCATCGAGAACTTCGTCTCGGTGCAGGAAACGGAAGGGCCGAAGTTCGCGGCGGCGCTCGAGCAGCACGTGCGTGCGTATGACGTCGACATCATGAACCTGCAGCGTGCCGAAGCGGTCGTGCCCACGGGCAACGGCTTCGAAGTGCGCACCGCGAGCGGCGCGACGCTGCGCGCGAAGAGCGTGGTTCTCGCAACGGGCGCTCGCTGGCGCAACGTTGACGTGCCGGGCGAGCAGGAATATCGCAACAAGGGCGTGGCGTACTGCCCGCACTGCGACGGCCCGCTCTTCAAGGGCAAGCGCGTTGCGGTGATTGGCGGCGGCAATTCGGGCGTGGAAGCGGCGATCGACCTGGCGGGTATCGTGAGCCATGTCACGCTGCTCGAATTCGGCGCGCAACTGCGCGCGGACGAAGTGCTGCAACGCAAGCTGCGCAGCCTGCGGAACGTCACGGTGCACGTGAACGCGCAAACCACGGAGATTGCCGGCGACGGCCAGAAGGTCACGGGTCTCGCGTACCTCGAACGCACGACGGGCGATAAACATCATGTCGAACTCGATGGCGTGTTCGTGCAGATCGGCCTCGTGCCCAACACCGAGTTCCTCAAGGGCACGGTGGCGCTTTCGAAGCACGGCGAGATCGAAGTGGACGCGAAGGGCCAGACCTCGGTGCCGGGCGTGTTCGCCGCGGGCGACGTGACGACCGTGCCGTTCAAGCAGATCGTGATTGCCGTGGGCGAAGGCGCGAAGGCATCGCTCGGCGCGTTCGAATATCTGATCCGCTCTTCGGCGGAACAGGAAGAGGATGCGAAGGCGGGGCCTGTGGTGGCCTGAGCGAAGGGGTTTAGGGCGGTTGGCCTTTTTCTTGTATTCGCGTCGGTATGCATGCGTTGCCCCTGTGCGGGGCTGTTGAATAGCATATCGCGATGTACTAGAGTGTATTTTCGTCAATAAATTCAAGGTCTTAGGTGTATCGGAGAGTATTTCGAGATACCGCGATATACGGCGTAACTAGTCACGAAATAGTCACGCCGACTTTGACTAACGAACAGGCGAAAATCATGGCTAACGAACACATTACGCGCGATCTGATCAGACGGCTCGATCGCGAACGCAAAGCGGCCGGCGACGCCGCCAAGGTCCGCGAAGTCTACGATGACGAGCTTCGCGGCTTCGGCGTACGAATGAGCGTGAAAGGCTCGGTCTCGTTTATCTATCGCTGGACTGCGGACGACGGACAGCGGCGAGTCGTCATCGGCGATGGGTCGATGAAGATCGAACAGGCGCGCGAAGCGGTCGTCGCGTTTATCGCACGGGCTGATCACCGGTCCGATTCGATGCCGGCGCGCGTCGCAAAACATCAGCGGCGCGTAGCCGACGCGAAGATCGTCAGCATGCCGACCGTAGGCGACTATCTCGACGGGCCGTATCGAACTTTTTGGCTCGGCACCACCAAAAGCGAAACGCCAGAGGCGAACCTCAAAAACATCCGCCGCGACTTTCCGGATCTGATGAACAGGCGGCTCGATGAAGTCACGCGGCCGATGATAAAAAAATGGATCGAGAAGCGTATCGCGGACGGCTGCAAGCCGTCTGGTATCAACCGCGTGCTCGGATCGATTGGCGGCCTGTTCTCGCACGCTGTCGAGCACGAGATCGTGACAGCCAATCCGTGCGCGCGTCTGCGTT